>Ga0315287_10008632_pt1 | contig 10301 bp, 9 predicted proteins | sample YL17G11_0_MG_FD_205037 | JGI IMG/M metagenome (GOLD analysis project Ga0315287, IMG submission 205037) | Sediment microbial communities from Yellowstone Lake, YNP, Wyoming, USA - YL17G11_0 | ecosystem: Environmental > Aquatic > Freshwater > Lake > Sediment | place: USA: Wyoming | collected...
CCACGCTGGCGGGCTGGGGCATCGACTGGCACATCCTGCGTTATGGCCGGCTGCCGTTCGTGCCCAACAGCACCATCGATGTGTTTCGAGGGGCGGCCTGTGCTCTGAAGCTGATCAGACGAAAAGGCATAGAGGTCGTCCACTGCAGGAGTTACGTGCCGGCGTATATGTGCCTGATGCTGCGGAGATTGACGGGCATCAAGTTCATATTCGATATGCGCGGGTTTTTGCCGGACGAATACGTCGAAGGCGGGCACTGGACGATGGACCGCTGGGAGTATAAGCTGGCAAAAAGGCTCGAAGCCAAGTGCCTGCGGGCGGCGGACGGCATAGTGGTGACCAGCGAAAGAATGCGCGAGACCGTTCTGGCAGGCGCGAACGGGCCGGACGAGGCCGAGTCGATAGACGGCAAGCTGTCGGTGATACCCAATCTGGCCGATCTGAGCCGGTTTGAGCCCGATGACGAAAAGCGAGAGGCGATGCGGGCCCGTCATGGCTTATCTGATAGAATAGTATTCCTATGGCTTGTCGGCGGGATCACCAAGCCGCACATGCCCGAGGAGATAGTCCGGTTCTTCTTGACGTGCAAGGAGAGCACTCCCAACGCGCGGCTGTTGATATTGACCGGGACACGCAACGCGGACGCGATGATGCTGGAAGCGGGCCTGTCGCCGGATGACTTCTTGGCCTATAGTGTCCCGCCGGAGGATGTGGTCGATTATATACTGATGGGCGACCTGGGGATGAACTTCTGCGACCCCGCCCATCCCGGCTCGGCGATCAAGCTGGCCGAGTATCTTGGCTGCGGGCTGCCATTGGTGATAAACTGGGCGGTGGAGAATGCCGTCGAACTGACCCAGGAAGCCAATACGGGCGTGATCGTGGAAGCTTTTGACGTGGAAGCATATCGGAAAGCGGCGGGGCGGATAGTCTCGCTGCTGGCGGATAGAGAGGGCCTGAAGGCTCGATGCCGGGAAGTGGCCCAGCAGCGGTATTGCCTGCGAATCGCGGTAGACAAATATGCCGAGGTCTATAATAGGCTGCTCGGTTAGCGGCACTGGTGGATGAACATGATCAATTCTAGTAGGACTCTGGTACTTGCTCCTCACACTGATGACGCCGAGATCGGCTGCGGCGGGACCATAGCCAGGCTGATCGAGGAAGGCACGTCGGTATATGTAGTGGCGTTTTCGACGGCCCAGCAGTCGCTGCCGGAGGACGCGCCGGGCGACACACTCAAGAACGAGTTCATGAACGCGATGCCGATGCTGGGAGTGCCGGAAGAGAACCTGTTCGTGAGAGACTACTGCGTGCGGCGCCTAAACGAACACCGGCAGTCGGTGCTCGAAGACCTGGTGCAGTTGGGACGCGACATCGAGCCCGATATAGTGATCCTGCCTTCGGGGCACGATATGCACCAGGACCATCAGGTGGTGCACGCCGAAGGCATGCGGGCGTTCAAGCACCTGACGGTGCTTGGGTATGAACTGCCGTGGAACAATATCACGTTCGATGCTCAGGCGTTCGTGACTCTCGAACCCAGGCATCTGGAGAAGAAGTATGAGGCCATGCGGTGTTATGAATCGCAGTTGTCTCTGGGCAGGCCGTATTTCCAAAAGGAGTTCATCGAGGGTTGGGCCCGGATGCGGGGAGTTCAGGTGAAGGTGGAGTATGCCGAGGCGTTCGAGTTGATGAGGGTGAAATGGTAGAGCAGGCCACGGATAAGCTGGAGTTCCTGGACCTGACTCAGGAGCGCGCGGCTTGTTATGCCCAGGCGCTGCTTTCGTTCAGCCGTGACGCCGAATGGGAGAACTGGACGATCGAGAACCTGATGAGCGAAAGGCCGTCCAAGTGGGATCTCAGCGTGGTGGTCGTATCCAACGGATGCCCCGTGGGCTATGGCATCTGTTCGGACAGGGAGACCTCCGTGCATGTGCACCATTTCGTGGTAAGCCCCGAATACCGGAGCAAGGGAGTCGGCAGACTGCTGCTGCGCAGGCTGGCCGCGAAGGCTCTCGATGCGGGGTTCGAGCGGATGACTCTGAAGGTGCACACGGGCAACGAGCGCGCCGTGAGATTCTATGAGAACAACTCGATGAAGATCACAGGCGAGGAGAACGGGCTTTACTGGATGAGCGGCCGGTTGAGCGACATTTTGGATGCGTGGGACGGGAAGCGAGAATGAGCCGATGCGAGTAGCGATTCACCAGCCGAATTATGCCCCGTGGTGCGGGTATTTCGCCAAAATGAACCACTGCGATGTGTTTGTCTTTCTGGACAACGTGCAGATGCCGGGAGGACAAAGCTACGTCTATCGAACTCCCATTCGCGGCGGCGCGGAGGCGAAGTGGCTCTCGATTCCGACTAGATATCATCTGGGTGACAACATCGACGAAGTCCGGTTCGCGGTCGCGGATTGGCCCCGGAAGCACGAGGGCGCGCTGAGAGGGGCATACGCCCGGAGCCCGTATTTCAGAGAAGTCTGGGAGTTAATCGAACCGGTCTATTCAAACCCCGGCGCGAACCTCGCGGAGTTCAACATGAAACTCATAAGAACGATAGCCGGTTATCTGGGTCTTGCATGCCGGTTCGAGGCTTCCAGCACAGTTCAACCCGATGGGCAGGGGGATGACAGGCTGATATCCCTCGTGCGAAAGGTGGGGGGAGACGTTTACATATCCGGCAAAGGCGGCCAGAACTATCAGGACCCGGCCAAGTTCGCCGAGGCCGGCATCGAGCTGCGGGTCCACACCTATAGCCCGGTCCCTTACAGGCAGGCTCAGGGCGAGTTCGTGGCCGGACTCAGCATACTCGATGCCCTGTTCAACCTGGGGCCCGAAGCGGCTTCGCTGCTTGTCTACGAAGGCGCGCAGCCGCTGGTTTCCACAAACCCATGAGCACACTAGCCGACAGCACAAATCGCCCACGCCTGATTATCAAGCGGCCCGGGGCAATAATACAGCTCTATATCATCTTGTTCTCCATACTGCCGGGCGCGGTGGGGGCGATTTCCATCGGGGGCAAGACGCCGAACGTCTTTTGGGTGGACATCACGATTGCATGCTTCGGGATCTACATGCTTCTGTCCTGGAGCCAGGCCAAGCGCAGCCGGCCCATGCGCTTCCCCAGGATGTTGTTGTGGGCGATGGTATACGTCGCGGTTGCCGCGGCGAGCATACCCGTCGCCGCCGACAAGAACTACTCCATCGCGGTCCTCAAGCTGCGGATAATGCCCTTGGTGGTCTTCATGATCGCCTATCATATCATGCGCGGGAGGCAATGGAGCACCCACTTGATGAACGCATTGGTCATTTTCGGGGGATGCCTGGCGCTGATGACTCTGCGCAACTGGAGCCTTTACAGATCCGGTGCGCTGGTCCTGCAGCAGGGCCTCGGCGGCAAGGATATGGCCCAGGTGAGCTGGGCTATCAGCAACACCCTGGCCGGCATCTTCGCGCTTCTGATTCCCCTGGCATTCTCCACGATCACTGTCAACAGGCGGTCGATGCTGGCGGTGAACCTTGTCTGCCTGGGAGCGATGATGACCGCCATCGCCGCGACCATGTCCCGCGGCGGGATCGCCAGCCTTGGCTTGGGCATGGTGGTCTGGATGATGATGAGCCTGAGCATCAGATGGAGCCTATCCGGCCCGAAGATCAGAGGCTTGAAGGCTTTCTCGAAGGGGATTCTGGTGCTGGCCGGGGTAATCTGCCTGGTGACCGCGCTGCTACCTCGGTCTCTGTTCGATGTGCTCGGCTCCAGATATGCAGTGTTGGGCCAGATAGCCTCAACCGGCATGACGAGCGATGATCGAGTGGCGCGGTGGGTGGTCGGACTGGAGCACGTGCGCAAGCACCCGATCGCAGGCATCGGGCTGGGGAATCAGTGGTCGATGAGGCAAAGGCTGGGCATGGTGGGCTCGACGCACAATCTATATCTTGAGACGCTGATCGAAAGCGGCCTTATCGGGTTTGTGCCGATGATGGGTTTTCTCGCGGGATTCGGGCTGATGATATACAGATGGTGGAAGTTCGCGGGGGATCACGGCGAGCGCATGCTTGCCGCCGGAGCGATGGGCGCGCTGGCGGCGGGGCTGGTCAATAGCTTCGAGGAACCGCTGTTCTGGTCCGCGCAATATGCCTGCATTTTCTGGATGCTGATGGCGATGAGCTGCGCGGCGGTGACCTCGCGGGGACTGTCGGCACACGAGGCGCGGCGGCAGGCATCGGAGGAAGGCGTCGATGCCTGATCTTTCGGTCGTGATAGTGACTTACAACTCCGAGGGCGACATCCGAGGCTGCCTGGACTCGGTCTATAAGACAGCCGGCGGCCTGGATGTGGAAGTGTTCGTGGTGGACAATGCATCCACCGACGGTACTGTCGAGGCGGTCAGGCAGGGGTATCCAAATGTCATGCTGATCGAAAATGACTACAACGCCGGGTTTCCCGCCGCGAATAATCAGGCTCTGAGGCTCGCTCGGGGCCGGTATATGATGCTTCTGAACCCCGACACCGTCGTGCATCCGGGGGCGCTGGAGACGATCGTGCGGTTTATGGATGACCACCCGGACTGCGGTATATGCGCCCCCCGTCTTCAGGATCAGAACGGAAATGAGGCCCCCGATCTCCGGCGACCGACGTTTGGTTATTACCTTGCATGTTTTGTCGGGGTCAGGGGGCTGATGGCGAAGCATTTGCCCGCCCGGAAGCTGGAAATGGTCTCCGGGGCCTGCATGGCGCTGAGAAGGGAAGTCCTGGATGAGGTCGGGCTGCTGGACGAAGACCTTTTCTGGTGCGAGGACCTGGACTACTGCACGCGGGCGGTCGCGAAGGGTTGGCGAGTTTGTGTGGCGACGGATGCGCGCGTGACCCATTTTGTGGGGCGGAGCGCGAAGTCCAACCTGGCGCTGGTCCTGGAAAAGCAGTATTCGAGCACGCTCGGCTATTTTCATAAGCATGCGTCCGGGCCGGAGTTTCGGCGCCTGGTCCGCCTGTTTGTGTTGGAAGCGTGGGTCAGGATGGTGAAGTGGCGGGTAAAAGCGATTGCCTGCAAGTCGGAGGAGGCCCGGCTGCGCGCGAAGACTTTCCGGCGGCTTGTCAGGGAAATTCCGTCTTACGCGCGCAGGCTGAGTCGAGATCGGTAAAGTGAGCACTGCTCGTAACAGTTCACAAACGATGATTACAGCACCTGTCCACCCGTCACCCTGATCCTGAACTGGATTCAGGATGTTTCAGGGTCCATCCCTTCGTAGCCTGGATGCTGAAACGAGTTCAGCATGACGTGTACTCGCCAAGACTGAACTGTTACCACTGCTCCCATGATGACCGGGCCGTATGGTATAATTGGCAAACATTATGTAAGATCGAAGGGTCGTGCGCGATGGTTTCACGGGTGATGATTCTCCTCTCAGTCTTCTGCCTGATGATCGTATCCTCCAGGGCAGCCAATGCCTACATAGACCCCGGCACGGGCAGCTACGTGCTTCAGGTGGTGGCGGCCGGGCTGCTGGCGGCGGCGTTTATGGTGAAGTCCTTCTGGGGCCGCATCGCGCGCGGGTTCTCAAAGCTTCTGGGAAGGACTACCGAGGACGATGGGGAGTAGTCGGCTTGGCGGCTCATTCAGAGACCGAAGCGGCTTTGTCTTCCAGCGAGACGGGGCGCTGTTTCGGCAAGTCAATGAAAGCTGCCGGGAGGAATACGACAGCCTCATGGGCTCTGGGCTGTACGATCATCTGGTCCAGAAGGGGCTGCTGATTCCTCACACGGAAGAACCTGATGCTCAGGCTTCGGCTCCCGAGATCGCGTATAAGGTCCTTCGCCCCGAACGGATTGATTTTGTTTCCTACCCCTACGAATGGTCGTTCAGCCAGCTCAAGGACGCCGCGCTGCTTACGCTGCGGGTTCAGAGCGCGGCGCTGCGCTGCGGGATGACGCTCAGGGACTGTTCGGCGTATAACGTACAGTTCCGAAACGGCAGGCCGGTATTCATCGATACGCTTTCGTTCGCGAAGTATGCCGAGGGAGAGCCATGGACGCCTTACGGGCAGTTCTGCCGGCATTTCCTGGCGCCGCTCGCGCTGATGAGCCTCAAGGACATCAGGCTCCAGCAGCTTCTTCGATCCAACCTAGACGGCATCCCGCTGGACCTGGCGGCGTCGCTGCTGCCAGGGCGGTCGCGCCTGCGGCTGGGCCTGCTCATTCACCTGCACGCGCATGCGGCAAGCCGGCGCCGTTATCTGGACAGGCCGATCGAGCAGGCGAAGTTCCGCAACAAGATGAGCCGGACGGCGCTGGCGGCATTGATCGACAGCCTGAAATCGACGATCCGGGGCCTCAAGTGGGAGCCCAAAGGCACCGAATGGGCGGATTATTACAGCGATGACAGCTACACGCCAAAGGGATTGGAGCACAAGCGCGAGTTGGTGAAGCGCTATCTGGAAACTCTCCGGCCGAATACGGTCTGGGACCTCGGAGCCAATAACGGTTTCCACAGCCGGGCGGCGAGCGAGATGGGCGCTCAGGTGATCGCGTTCGATGCCGACCCGGCCTGCGTCGAACAGAACTATTTGTCACTCGCGAAGTCAGGCAAGCGCAATATCCTGCCATTGCTGCTGGACCTGACGAACCCCAGCCCCGATATCGGCTGGGATAATGACGAGCGGTTATCGGTGGGAAGGCGCGGGAGATGCGATGTCGCGATGGCGCTCGCGCTGGTCCATCACCTGGCGATATCCAACAACGTGCCCCTGGAGATGATGGCCGAGTATCTGGGCAAGCTGTGCTCGTCGCTGGTGATAGAGTTCGTGCCTAAATCGGACGCGAAGGTGAAGCGTCTGCTGGCAACCAGGGAGGATGTGTTCCCAGACTACACGCAAGATGGCTTCGAGGCGGCATTCGGAAAATGCTTCACGATAGCCGAACGAACTCAAATAGCTGAATCCGACCGCGTGCTTTACGTGATGCATGGGAGGCAGCAGTGCGCCGCCTGAATGACATCACGTTCCATCCATTTCTCTTTGCCCTGTATCCGGTGTTGTATCTATACTCGGTGAACGCTCAGGAAGTGGCGCTGAGTGAAATAGCGCGGTCGGCGGTTGTGTTGCTCGGCTTCGCGGGCGTGGTTTTGGGTGTGTTTTGGCTGCTTCTTCGTCTCCAGAAGCGTAAGACCTCGAACGCGCCCAAAGCGGCAGTGCCGGCCTCGCTGACGGTGATGACACTCGCGCTCTATTGCGCGGTCTACGAAGCGCACAAGAACTCAGCGCTGCTGGGGATGGTCCCGATCAGGCACAGGACGCTGGCGCCGGTTTTCGCGGTCTGCTTCGTATTGGTGGCCTGGTCGATAATAAGGACCGTATCCCCGCTCCGCCGCTTCTCGGCTTTCCTGAACACGTGCAGCGCTCTTCTGCTGGCGCTGCCTCTGGTGAGTCTGGGGCAGTATGCGGCGTTCGGCGGACGGCCCCCGGCGGGAAACGCGTCGGCGCGTGTGAACAAGTGGCGGTTGAAAACAGCCCCGAACCAGCCGAAAAGGGACGTTTATTACATAATTCTGGACATGTATGGGCGATCGGATGCGCTCAGGGACCTCTATTCCTGCGACAATTCGGGGTTTATCAGGGGCCTCGAGCGCAGGGGATTCTATGTGGCGGACCAAGGTTTGAGCAACTACCCGGGCACGATGCCGTCCCTGGCGTCATCGCTCAATACCGCCTACGTCCAGGACATGGTTACGGTCACGCCGCGCGAGGCAAGCCGGAAACACACGGCGGCGCTACGCAGCCTGATACGCGACAATGCGGTCACACGGGCATTCAAGCAGGCCGGCTACAAGGTGGTTTTCCTGCCCTCGGGGTATCAGGTGACCAACAGCAACAAGCAGGCCGATCTGGTGCTCAGACCCAGCGGGATCGACCCGAACGAGTTCGAGAGGACGCTTTTCAACACGGTGCTGGATATCTTCGCGAGCGGCACCGTCGCGAGCGCCGTCAAGCAGACGCATTACGCACTGGATGCGCTGGAGAGGATACCGGACATCAAGGCTCTAACGTTCACGTTCGCTCACATAGTCTGCCCGCATCCGCCCTATGTTTTCGATGAAAACGGGAATCGGCCCAGTGTGTCCGAAACCGGCGACAAGAAGACCGCGATAAAGCTCTATGCGGCCCAGATGGCGTATCTGGACAAGAGGATAGAGCGGCTTGTGGACGTCATATTGGCGAAGTCCGAAACACCTCCGATAATCATCATCCAGAGCGATCACGGCCCCAGGGTGTCGCCCAGGGATTATGCGTTCGATGATTTCGTGAGATTGAGAAGCGGCATACTTAACGCATACTATCTTCCGGCAGGCGGCAAACAGGCGCTGTATGCGACGATCAGCCCGGTCAATACGTTCAGGCTGGTGTTCAGGGAGTATTTCGGAGTCGAGTGCGGCTTGCTGCCGGACACCATTTACGAAGTGAAGGGCACTGCCGTCAGCTACGACTACCAGCGCGTTCGGAGCACCGAACCACGCTGACAGGAAATACGGGTGACATGCACAAGACCAAGACCGACAAACGGCCAAACGCGCATCGAGCGAGACTGGGGACGCTATACCCGTTTCTATTCGCCGTGCATCCGGTGCTGTATTTGTTCTCCATCAACAGAGACGAGGCGCCGGCGGGGCAGGTGATCAGACCGGCTCTGGTGGCGCTGGCCGGTACGGGGCTGATCTATCTCCTCCTGCGGGCGGTGCTCAAGAACTCCGCCAAAGCGGCCGCGGTGACAGCTCTGGCTGTATTGTATTTCTGGTTGTGCAGGCCGATATGCGAGATCGCGTATGGCTCGAAGGTTTTCGGGCTGACATTCGGCAGGACGAGCATACTTGCGCCTGCCATGGGGATCTGCGTGGCGGCTGGAGCAGCGCTCTTGGTGCGTTCCAGGTCCAGTCTCGAACGCATGACTCGCTTTCTGAATGCATTCGGGATCGTATTGATGGCATTCACGCTGATAAACATCGTATCCTACAACATTAGCAGCAGGGCGGGTATGGCATCGCTGGACCGGTGGCGGACTGGGGTGGCGGGCGAGTTCGCCGGCGGGCGCGTCAACCTGCCTGCCTCGAACATCCCCCGACGTAACGTGTATTACATAATACTGGACATGTATGCGCGGGATGATGCTCTGAAGAGGGACTATGGCTATGATAACAAGGCGTTCACGGACTATCTGAGGTCCAAGGGGTTTTACGTTGCCCGGCAGGGCCGCAGCAATTATCTATACACCCACATATCGTTGGGATCCCTGCTCAATATGGACTACGTGCAGCCCGTGCTGAAATCCGCCGGGCTGCGGCCCACGGAACGGACGTTCCTGGCGATGAACAGGACCAACAAGCTGTTTGGTCTGATGAAAGCGGCCGGGTACAGGGTGGTATATCTTCCGCCGGAGGGCTACGTTTTCCTTGAGGCCCCAAACGCCGATCAAGTAAAGGCATCGAGCGGGCTGGGGCTCAGCGATTTCGAGCGCGCGCTGGTTCTCGATTCACTGCTTCATCCGGTCGCGGTCGCGGCTTACGACCACAGGCGGCACGTGCTGGATGAGTTTGCGGAACTCGAAAACATACCCGCCGCCCCGACGTTCACGTTCGCCCACATACTCTGCCCGCACCCGCCTTACGTGTTCGATGCCCAAGGCGGACGCGTGGCAAATCCCAGCAGCCCTGAAACCCGTTCCCGTCTTTACACGAACCAGCTTGCCTACGTAAACAAGCGTGTGGAGGGGATGATAGACCGGATCCTGTCCGAATCCAAAACGCCGCCTGTGATCGTGATTCAGAGCGATCACGGCACGTGGCTTGGGCCGGGCAATCTCAGAAGCAGCGGCGTGCTACTGGCCTGCTATTTCCCCGATGGCGGCGGCAAACGCCTCTACCCCACCGTTACCTCGGTCAATGCCGTGAGAACCATGCTGGACTATTACTTCGGTATGAGCTATCCGCGTCTGCCGGATGTGTCGTATCAGCAAAAACTCGACGGCGGGGAATATTCGTTCCGCGAGGTCGAGGCCGTTCAGAAATAATTGATGCGCTGGTTCATTTCGCCGGATTGCCGGGCTGACCCAGAGGGGCCGTGGGACTCGGAGTAACGATGGTCTTGGTCCACGTCGACCCCCATACCCATTGATGCGTCGAGGTGTTGTATGTCCTCTCCGCCACAGCCAACTGAGTGGGCCTGATACGGAACACGAAGAACTCGCCCGGATTCGGGTCCCGTTGCCCCGCGCCATCCTGGTAAACGTCTATGCCGTTCCACTTGTAGGTT
>Ga0315287_10008635_pt1 | contig 10300 bp, 5 predicted proteins | sample YL17G11_0_MG_FD_205037 | JGI IMG/M metagenome (GOLD analysis project Ga0315287, IMG submission 205037) | Sediment microbial communities from Yellowstone Lake, YNP, Wyoming, USA - YL17G11_0 | ecosystem: Environmental > Aquatic > Freshwater > Lake > Sediment | place: USA: Wyoming | collected...
GAGTTTATAATAGTCCGCTGATGAGAACAGCTTGACAATATAGAAGTAATCGAATATTACAGCAATCAATGTCCAAACGACCGCAACCCCCAGATAATAGTTAAACTGTAGGTTTCGCTTGTGGAATCTCCAATAGGCGACATAGACTGTAATTGGCGCGAATACCACGAATAGAATCCACCCCAAAAGATCTTTAGGAATAAACATAAATAAGAGGATAGACGAAATATAACCAGCCAACTACAAAGCAAAACCAATACCTAAACCGTCAACTATGAACTCTCGTTTGGCCATAATACTTAACAATTTATTCCCAGTAAATATAAATTCAGTCTATAACACAAGACACTGCGTGTTCAAGTCCTAAAAAAAGATAGTTGAACACGCGGGGTATAAGAACTGCAGACATAGTATACTCTATTTTTAGCCTATTTTTTACGGGGATGCCGATGGCGTGACTTGAACACGCGGCTTCCAGATCTCTCAGCCATTCTTTTCTTTTTTCGAAAAGAAAAGTTTGACCAAAAGAAAACCGTGTTTTTGGTTTTTCTCCTGGTGAAGCTCCCTATGCTGGGAGCGCCTCTTAGAAAGTTTGCGGGTTCGGAGAACCTGCAGTCCTTTCTTTTTCATCAACATTTTTCTTTCTTCTTAAGAAAGAAAAAGGTTGAGCTTATGAGTCTGGCGCTCTAGCCAGTCTGAGCTACATCGGCTTTGCGTAGCAAGGCTGATGCGGGCGACCGGGGTCGTATCCGCATCGGCTTTTTGTGGTTCTATTGTAGGTTTTTTCCGTATAAATAGTGGGTTTCAGTCGCCTTTGCTGACTTCGCCTATTATGCGGGATTTCGTCATCCAGTAGGCTATGCGGTCCATTACAGTGGGTATCTCGCCGTGTTTGCTATGTGCTCTGATGATTAGGCGGTGGTCTGGTCCTGTGGTCGAGAATTTCGTGTCGTCCACGATTACTGGAAGGTCTATGGGGACGTAATGCCCCCGGCCGGTGGCCGTGTTTTTGAATACCTCGTATTGTCCTGCGCCTTCCGTGGCGCGGTTCATGGCCATGGCGAACCTAGGGTGTATTCCCCCTTCCGTGTACACTGGGTATGATGTGTAGGCGTAGCCGTCTTCGAACACTATGCCGGAGCCCGGGTCGCTGTGGTTCCAGAGGGGTATGGTCGCTCCCCTCGGGGTCTGGCCTCTGGTGTAGGTTCCGACTGTTTTGGTGTCGCTTGTCTCGACGGTTACTTCCTTGACTATCGTCGCTGGAAGGCCGTTTTCGACGAGTATCTCCCTTGATATCCTCCTCTGGTCGTCTTGGGCGAGGCCTTTCTTCGGCGTGAGTTCCTTGAAGAATATGTGTTTTTCCCCGCTCTGTTCTGTTTGGATGGCGCCTAGTATGAATCGTTGGGCTATGTCCCCGACGATTCCGTTTTTCTCGAGTATTTCCTTGTGGCCTGTCTCTATGTCGTCGGCTAGGAGCATGCCGGTGTAGGGGTTCACGCAGAAGCTGAATTCTCCGTTTTCTCTGAGTTCCTCTTCGATGATTCTTCTTGGCGGTTGTTTAGCGTCTGATGAGATGTCCGCTTCGTGCGTTAGGGCTAGTCTGATGTCTTGGGGGTACTCGTTTATCGCCTGGGTCAGGAGCCTTGCCCTTGAGTCGGGCGTCTTCTTTATCAGGTCTGTGAGTCCGGGGTCGGCCCATATGCCTCCTTCCTTGGCCTTGGCTTTGGCGGCTTTTAGGAGCCCGGCCTGGGTGGCGGGGGTGAGTTCCATGGGCGGCACGCTCAGGTGTTTGCCTTCGTGGTGTGGTTTTCCGCCTTCGTCTGCGTTGGCTGTCGTCACTTGGCCTTTTGCCATGTATACTCTTGGGATGGCTTTTTATATAAGCCTTTTTGCGGCGTTTTTTTGGCTTTTTTTCAAGTTTCGGCTGAAAAAGCCTTTTCTTATGTGCGGTGATGCTTTATCTTCGCGTTTACGTGGCTGTAGACTTCCTCGGCGCTTGAGCCGACTCTGCCGGCTAATATGTTATCGACCATCTCGTGGCATTCCTTTTCCGTGAGTTTAGTCACCGTCTCCCTTATCTCGTGTATGAACCTTGATGATGCCGAGAACTGGTCTACGCCGCATCCTATGAGGACTGCAACTCCTTCCGGCGTCTCGGATAAGGTTCCGCATGCGATGCACGACAGGTTCGGCCTTCTGTGCCTGGCGGACTGGATGGTGTCTACTCCCCGTTTTATGGTTCTTATCACCTGCGGGTGGAATTCCTCCCTTGTGTCGGACTGCCTGTCCCTTAGGCCGCGGACGTTGACTGTGAGGTCGTTTGTGCCGAAGGCTATGCCGTCTATGTAGTCCAGCATGCCGCCGAGTTCGTCGACCGCTCCCGGTGTTTCGAGTTGGGCTATCGCCTTTAGCGTGGCGTTGGGGGCGGATTGGGATTTCATCTTCTGCATGAAGTCTACCGTGCTGACGACGAGTTCCCTATCTTTTGCGTTCGGCATCATGTACCATATGGGTTGTTTGGCTTCGGCTGCGACGCGTGAGATTGCGCGGGCCTGCGGCTTGAGTATGTCGTTGGAGTGTCTTAGGAGGAACGTGAGTCCCGTGTATCTCCTGATTTCTTCGACGCCGTAGGCCTCCTGGATTATCCTGGGGCATTTTTCCTCGTGGAGGTCCAGGAGCCTTATTATTATCGGCGCCTTGGAGGTGATTTCGAGATGGCTTCCTGAGAGGTTGTCGGCCACGGCCTTGTATTTCTGGAAGAAGTATTCCTCCAGCCTTGTTTGTGATTCCGGGTCGCCTGGGATCAGTTGGAAGCCTGGTGGGTCCATCATCATACCCATCTCCGTCCTGAGTAGTCCTATGCCTTCGGCCCCGTACTTGTTGAGTCTGTTGAACCTCTGTGTGTCCGTGCTGTTGACACTGGCCCTGAGGTAGACTCTGCGGCCGTCAAGTGTGACTGCAGGCCGCGGATTGACGTTTTCGACCTCTATGGATATCGTCTGGTCGGGCCTTATCCCGAAGTTGTCCCTTGTCTTCCGTGATGGGGTAGGTATGACTACTGCCATGCGGCTGTCGGACGGGTCTGCGACGAGCATGACTGAGTTGTCCGGGGTGTCAAGCACCGTTTCGCTGATGCCGACGACTAGGGGGAAGCCCCTGCTTCTGGCCATTATTACGCCATGGCATTTCCTGTTTCCAGAGGATGCCACGGCGGCGTCGAATCCGCGTTCTATGCATTCTATCACCTGGTCTCCGGTAGGGCAGAATTTGAATATTGCGATGTCCCCCTTGTTGGGGAGGCCGGTCTTGGACACCATCGCGCTCATCTGGAGTAGTTCTCCGGCTTCCAGCGCCATGTGTCCGAGGAAGAGCTGTTGTTCCTTAGTGATCTGTCTCTTATCCGCGTTGTCCGCCCATATAACTCCTAGGACTTTTCCGTCCGTGTTCATTATGGGGGCGAATCCGCAGCATTTGGACTCGATGTAGCCTCTGTTCGTGCGGGGGTCTTTACTAACGTCATCGAAGACAACGACTTCCGGGCTTTTCGTCGATGCTGCATTGCGGGCCACGTATGCTGTAGCGTCTCCCTGGGCGTCCAGGGGTATCGGTTTTCCATATGTTATGAACCTGAATCCGTTCTTGTGTTCGCAGATGGGGTTTAACACGGGCGGTACTCTCTCATCTAATAGGTGGATTCCCGCCCTTTCGAAGCCCACCCAGTTCCTGAATGGGTGCACGAGTCTTCCCACCAGGTATCCGAGGGTGTCTCTTGTGTTGTATCCGTCTACGAGGTTGGATATTACGGTGCGCCTGATGCTGTCCAATTCTGGGCGTTCCGCCGGGGATATGTCCTTCCATCCGGCTGCGAGCTCTATCGCGAGTTCGGCGTTTGGGAACATGCCTTCCTTCGCCTCGAGCATGACGCCGGCGTCATCGAGCTCTTTTTGTTTGATGCCTTCCTTTCTGCCGTAGAACCTACACGCTGCCCGGGTTAGGTCGCTGACGTAGTGGGCTTCGGCGTCTAGGACTTCCTGGAGTTCGTCCCTCTTTTCAGCCTTGGCATCCCCCTGGTTGGCGAGCTTTCGGCCGGAACCCATTATCCTCCGGAGGGTTAGCAGTCTTTTGGCCTCAATCCTAATCTCGGGTTTTCCGACTAGCCTGAACTTCCTCTTGTAGTCCGTGCCCTCCACCTTCATGGTGTTGCCGCAGACTGCCTTGCCGCTTCCCGCGCCGAATCCTTCGAGGTATCTGTCGCCCACGATGAAGAGCGAGAGAGGGGCGTCGGCGGAGGTTATGTCGTCATGGGGCGCGGCCACGAAGGAATATACTCCCGCCTCCGCCATCTTAATGTAATCCGGGGACTTTAGCCTGAAGCTGTCGTTGAATGCCGCCTGGATGGCGAATGCGCATTTGCTCCTGTCCGGCCCGACTACCTGGAAGGTTACGTGATCGTCTTTCTTGACGAGCGGGAGCTTCGGGTCCCTGATTTCAAACCATTCGGCATCGCCCACCCTGAAATGGATCTGGTTCTTGTCGCTTCTGCCGCCATAGCCCTCGCATATGCGCTTTATGGTCGCCGAAGGCCTTGCGTGGAAGTCTATGGGGGCTTTCAGCTGTAACTCGATTCGTTCCTCAAGGCCGCCGAGCTCCTTTGGTTCGGGTCCGGGGAATCCTCCCTGGCTTTCGTCCGGGGCCCTAAGTATGCTCATGGTAGAATACGGGTAACGTAATCTTATAAACTCCCCCACCCTATTAATTCTCCACTCGAACCCGTCTTAGCGTAGTCTGGTTAACGCGGCCGCCTGTAGTTGGATTTTTATCCGTGTTTTCAGCGGATAGCGGCAGACCCCCAGTTCAAATCTGGGAGACGGGATTTTCTTTTTTCTTCTTTTTTTAACCGTCTGTGTAATACATAGAGATGTTTGGGGGTCTGTTCAAGTTATGGGAAATAACCTAGTCGAAAAACTATTTTCGAAGCATCTTGTTGATGGGTCTTCAGGTGAGGTCGGATTGTCCGTTGATCAGACGCTCACTCAGGATGCGACAGGCACTATGGTGTGCCTCCAGTATGAGGCTTTGTCAGCCGGGCGGGTCAGGACACTCTCAGTCTCATACGTCGACCACAACACGGTCCAGCAGGGTTTCGAGAACGCCGATGACCACGAGTACCTGCGGTCTGTCGCGAGGAAATACGGGATAATCTACAGTAAGGCCGGCAACGGAATCTGCCATCAGGTCCACCTGGAGAGGTTCGCGAGGCCGGGGGCGTTGCTTCTTGGCTCGGATAGCCATACTCCAACGGCCGGAGGGGCCGGGAGCCTGGCTTTCGGGGCGGGCGGACTTGACATCGCATTGGCCATGGCCGGTCAGCCGTATTATGTGGGGGAACCCAGGACCGTGAACGTGAGGCTCGGCGGCGTCCTCGGGGACTTCGTCTCATCAAAGGATGTCATACTAAAGGTCCTCTCCCAACTGACGACTAAAGGCAACGCCGGCAGCGTCATCGAATACTCCGGCGACGTCGGCGGCCTGTCCGTGCCCGAGCGGGCGACGATAGCGAACATGGGGGCTGAACTCGGCGTCGCGTCCTCGGTCTTCCCGTCCGATGGGCGTACTTTCGAATTCCTCCGGGCGCAGGGGAGGGAGGGCGACTGGACTGCGCTTTCCGCGGACCCGGACGCCGCATACGACCGGACCATTGAACTGGATTTGGGCTCGCTAGAACCGCTCGTAGCGACGCCCCCCAGCCCGGACAATGTGTCCCCCGCCTCCAAGCTGGATGTCGCGGTGGACCAGGTGTGCGTCGGCTCGTGCACGAACTCGTCGTACAAGGACCTGATGACTGCGGCAGGCATGCTTAAGGGCAGGAGGGTCAGGGACGGCGTTGAATTCATCGTCACACCGGGCTCCAGACAGGTCCTTAAGATGATATCCGACAACGGAGCGCTTTCCGCGCTCATCGGAGCCGGGGCGAGGGTCACCGAGCCAGTCTGCGGGTTCTGCATAGGCGCCTCCCATGCACCCCGCTCGGGCGGCGTTTCGCTCAGGACCAACAACAGGAACTTCATGGGCCGCTCCGGGACGAAGGATGCGCAGGTCTACCTGTCAGGGGTCGAGGTCGCTGTGGCTTCAGCCTTGACGGGGAGGATAACGGACCCGAGGACGCTCGGCATAAAGCCTCTGACGATTCCAGAGCCTTCCGGTTACTTCATTGACGAGGGGATGTTCGAGAGGGCATACGATTCGGAGGCTCCTGTGTTCAGGGGCCCTAACATCGGCCCCCCCTTCCTCAACACGCCCCCCGGCGACGTGATACCCGGGGTCATAGAGCTTAAGGCCGCGGACAAGGTCACCACGGACCATATCATGCCGGCAGGTCAGAGGATGAAGTACCGGAGCAACATACCCTTGTATTCACGGTACGTCTTCGAGCCGTTGGACACGGGGTTTGCGGTCAGAGCCGAAGCCGACAAGTCTCGGGGGCTGTCCGCGTTTATCGTGGCGGGAGAGAGCTACGGGCAGGGCTCAAGCCGCGAGCATGCGGCCATCTGCCCGGCGTACCTGGGCGTTAGGGCGGTCATCGCAAAATCATTTGAGCGGATACACAAGGCTAACCTCGTGAACTTCGGGATAATGCCGCTTGTGTTCGCCGACCCGGGCGACTGGGGGCGGCTGGAGAAGGGCATGCCAGCGGAGTTGTCGGGCGTGAAATCCGCCCTTGGCGGCGGCGAAGCCGTTCTCACGGCAGGCGGCGGCAGAGTCAAGGTAAAACTTGAGCTCACAGGAAGGCAGGCGTCCGTCCTTTCGGCCGGGGGGGCGCTGCCTTACGCGAAGGGGAGGCTGAGATGACCCCCAATGTGACACTGATTCCCGGGGACGGCGTGGGCCCGGAGCTGGTTGACATAGCGGTCGACTGCCTGGAGGCCACCGGGGTGAAATTCCATTGGGACCGGATAGAGCTCGGAGGCGGTGATGCGCCAAGCAAGCTCGGCGCCATGCTGGACTCCATACGCAGGAACAAGGTCGCCCTGAAGGGGCCGGTGACTACGCCCGTGGGCGGCGGTTTCAGGAGCATCAACGTCGCCTTGAGGAAGACGCTCGACCTCTACGCGTGCGTCCGCCCCTGCAGGCATTACCCGGGCGTCCCCGCGCCGCATCCGGGCGTGGACCTCGTCGTCGTCAGGGAGAACACGGAAGACCTCTACGTCGGCGTCGAGTTCGAGAAGGGGAGACCGGAGACGAAGGAGCTAATCAGGTTCATCAAGGAGAAGTCGGGGGCAGACCTCGGCGACGCAGGCATAAGCATTAAGGCGGCGACGACGGAGGCGTCCGAGCGGATAGTCAGGTACGCATTCGAGTACGCGAAGGCGCATGGACGGAAGAAGGTCACAGCAGTCACGAAGTCGAACATCATGAAGCACACGGACGGCCTCTTCCAGAGGGCTGCGGCAGAGGTGGCGAAGGATTACAACATCGGGTTCGAGCACAGGCTGGTCGACGCGGTGTGCATGCAGCTCGTCACAGACCCCCGGCAGTTCGACGTCATCGTCACCACCAACCTCTACGGGGACATACTGTCGGACCTCACCGCTGGCCTGGTGGGCGGCCTGGGAGTCGCCCCGGGCTATAACGTGGGTGGGGAGTATGCGGTCTTCGAGGCGACCCACGGGTCTTCGCCGGATTTCAAGGGCAAGGACATGCTGAATCCGGCGGCCCTGATACTGTCCGGAGCCCATATGCTCGGCCACCTTGGAGAGAAGGATGCCGCATTGGCCGTCGAGTCGGCGGTTGCGGCCGTCCTTGCAGAAGGCAGGCACGTGACATTCGACATCAAACGCGAGAATCCGGCATCGTCCACGAGGATGGGCGCTGCGGTGGCGGAGAAGATCAGGGGGCTGATGCGATGGAGATAATAAATCCCGTCAAGGCGAACCTCTACGAGGAGACGTTCCCGCATACGAGCGCACCTAGGATAGACCTGGAGGCCGCGAGGCTCGGCCATGATGTCTTCATCACGGACACGACGTTCCGGGACGGCCAGCAGGCGAGGCCGCCCTACGAGCCCAGCCAGATACTGGACATATACCGGCTTCTTGCGAAGCTTGATAACGGGGAGGGCGCGATAAGGCAGTGCGAGTTCTTCCTCTACAGCGAGCGGGACCGGGAGGCCGTGAGGCTGTGCCTCGGGGAGGGTCTGCGCTACCCGGAGGTGACGGGCTGGATACGCGCTAACCCGAAGGACTTCGAGTACGTGAAGAACATGGGTTTGAAGGAGACGGGGATACTGACGTCCTGCTCGGACCACCACATCTACATGAAGCTCGGCCTCAACCGGAAGCAGGCCGCGGAGAAGTACCTTAACATCGCGGCCGCGGCGATGTCCCACGGGATAGTCCCCCGCTGCCATTTCGAGGACGTCACGAGGGCGGACGTCCGGGGATTCGTGATGCCGTTTGCGGAGAAGCTACTTGAGCTCTCGGAGAAGTCCGGCGTCGACGTTAAAGTCCGCGCCTGCGACACTATGGGCCTCGGCTTGCCGTTCGAGGAGGCGAAGCTGCCGCGGAGCGTCCCCCGGCTGATTAAATCCTTGCGCGAGGTCGGCTTCGAGCCGCACCAGCTTGAATGGCACGGCCACAACGACTTCCACCTCGCCCTCGCGAACCCGCTTGCGGCATGGATGAGCGGCTGCGGCGGCGTCAACTGCACGATACTCGGCTTCGGGGAGCGCACCGGCAACACCCCCCTGGAAGGCATGATAATCCACTACCTGGGGCTTAATCCCGGCGCGAAACTCGACACCCTCGCCATAACGGAGCTTGCGGAGTACCTGCGGAAGACCGGCGTCGAGATACCGAAAAACTACCCGTTCGTCGGAGAAAACTTCAACACCACGAGCGCGGGCATACACCTCGACGGCCTCCTCAAGAACCCGCAGTTATACACGATATTCGACACCGAGAAGCTCCTCGGGGTTAAGCCGGGCGTGCAGGTGACTGACAAGTCCGGCCTAGCGGGAATCGTCCATTACATCCGCACGAGTATGGGCGACAACCCGGTGGCGGCGTCCATAGACAAGGATCATCCGGGCATAAGGCGCATCAACGAGCACATCAGCGCCGAATACGAGAAGGGGCGGGTCACGTCCATAAGCCAAGACGAAATGGCGGAGCTGATAAAGACATACCTCCCCGAGATCGTCACGAGCGAATTCGACAAGATCGAGGTGAAGGCGAAGGAGGTCGCCGTGGAAATCATCGAGGAATGCACAAGGCGGCCTGACATACAGTCCATGAACCCGATACTCCTTCAGAGGAACATGATAGAGATGGAGGAGAAGCATCCATTCATACAGGCCGCGTTCGTCACCGACGCGAACGGCTTCCTGATGACCATCCCCGCGACCTCCATGGAGTTCATGGAGCTCTACCGCCATTTCGTCCCTGGTACGGACTGCTCCGACCGGGAATGGTTCCAGAAGCCGCTTAAGACCGGCCGCTCATACGTGACCGGGTTCTACGACAGCAGGATAACAAAGGCCCTCTGCATAACCGCGGCCACTCCGGTATTCCGCGACGGCAGAATCCAGGGGGTCCTCAGCATAGACCTTAACTTCAAGGAGCTGGCGAAGCTCATCTGATACGGGAGTCTGCTTTTACTCATCAGCTTGGTCCGAGTTCTAGCGCATCATAAGCGAGGAGCAGGCGCTCGTTCGAGTGGCTTCGCAAACCGTCCCTCAGTAGCTCGAACATAACCTTCATGGCCGCCCTATCACAGGCGTAATGCTGTAGCGGCCTGGTCGGCGCCCCCGCCTCTCCGATTATAGCGCTGTACCCGGCAGCAAGCTTCAGGTACATCGATGCCGCCATCCTCCTGTCAAGGGCGAGACCCTCCTCGGTTGCCTCCTTTGCGCTTCCAAGATCCGATACAGACTTCGTCCTTCCGTCAAGTGAGAGCGTGTAATTGCCCCAGTGAAGGTCGCTGCCTACTGTCAGGCCGGCCTCATGGGCTTTCGAGAGGAGTCTCATCATGGTGTCGCCGGCCCCTTGGACGACTTCGAAGGGGGGCCTGCCAGCCTTCCGGGCGATATATCGCACCACATTCTCGGACGGGAACCCAGTAATCCCTCCGCTGTCCATCCCCCCGGTGTTCAATCTTATGCCGTCTATGTGTTCAAGCCCGATTATGTTCTGCGTGTTCCGGCGTGGTCCCGTCTCATCGTACATCGTAGCCCCGTAGCCACTGGGTATCCGGGCCATGAAATAGGGGCAGGCCATCGGAGGTTCAGAGCCCTCCTCAATGA
>Ga0315287_10008636_pt1 | contig 10299 bp, 6 predicted proteins | sample YL17G11_0_MG_FD_205037 | JGI IMG/M metagenome (GOLD analysis project Ga0315287, IMG submission 205037) | Sediment microbial communities from Yellowstone Lake, YNP, Wyoming, USA - YL17G11_0 | ecosystem: Environmental > Aquatic > Freshwater > Lake > Sediment | place: USA: Wyoming | collected...
CTTGGCCGGCCTTGCCGAAAACAATCAGTCGGCCGCGGTGGTTCTGAGCACCTTTCGAAGCGAACCCGGGACGCGTACGATCACGTTGAGGGGGCTGCCATGGAACGGCGCGTCCCGCGTGGAGTCGCTGATGGTCGATGAGACGCATGCGTTGGAGCCTTTGCCCGCCAGGATCGGCAGCGATGCCGCGGGGGCAACGACGGTCACCGTTGATCTGGCACCCGATGTGATCTGCCTCATCCGGATTGCACCGTCGGCCACAGCCCGTCCGGAAGATGCCAGTCAGTAGGGCAGTGCCGGGAGATAGGAGACATCAATGCCGACCCGGGCAAGGTCGATCTGCTTCCAGCAGGACCTGTCCACCGGGTACGCCATTGGCAAACCCGACACCGGAAGGCGGATGATCCGGTGGGAGAAGAACAGCATGTGCAATTCTTCGAAGAGGTTCGATCGGCGGAGATTCCTCAAGGATTCTCTTCTTGCCGGAGCCGCAGGGGGAATCCTGGCCGCTGCGCTGGGATCCCACTCGAGCCTGGCCGGCGAGCAGGTCGCTGCCAGCAGCGCCAAGGTGGTTCGCGTGGTGCTGCCCCCAAAGAGCAATGATCTGCTGGAGAAGATCCTCGGGGTTTTCTCACGTCAGGTGGCCAAGCGCTGCCCGGCGAGAGTCACGACCCAGGGAGAGGCGCCCTTGACGGTTGCGCTCACGCTGGACCCGGCCATCGGGTCGGAGGGGTTTCGGATCAGCGGCCGCGGAGGCGGCATCGAGGTGGCGGGGCAGAACGAGCTCGGGGTGCTCTATGGGCTTGGCAAGCTGCTGCGGACGAGCCGGTATTCGCAGGAGGGCTTTACGCCCGGCTCGTGGCGAGGGCAGTCGGTCCCGCAAAAGCCGATTCGCGGCATCTACTTCGCCACCCACTTCCACAATTTCTATCATGAGGCCCCGATTGAGGAGGTTCAGCACTACGTCGCGGAACTCGCCCTGTGGGGATTCAACACGCTGCTCGTCTGGTATGACATGCATCACTTTGACGGCTTCGACGATCCCAAGGCGGCAGCGTTCCGAAAACGCCTCTACGCCATCTGCAAGGCGGCCAGGGACGTCGGGTTGGAGATCGGCCTCATCACAATCGCCAACGAAGCGTACAACAACTCCCCGGCCGAACTCCGGGTCGGCGCCGACGTGCATCGCGGCGGGTGGTACGACTGCGCGGTCTGTCCGGAGAAAACGGGCCGGGACGGGCGAAGCGGACTGGACTACATCCTTGGGGTCCTCGGCGAGGAGTTTGACTGGATCGCGCCGCTGAGGCCGAAATACGTGGTCATCTGGCCGTATGACCAGGGAGGGTGCGGCTGCGAGAAGTGCCGCCCCTGGGGCAGCAACGGTTTCGTGCGAACGGGCGCCAAGGTGGCCGGGCTGGCGAGGAAGAAACTGCCCGGCGTCAAGGTCGTCGCCTCCACGTGGTATCTGAACCGTGAGGAATGGGCCGGCATGGCCAAGGCAATGACGGGCAAGGATGGCTGGGCCGACGTCATCCTTTCCGAGGGTCACATCTGGAAGCTCGACGGCCGACCCATGGTGGGATTTCCCGAGATCAGCATGCACGGGATGTTTCCGTGGGGCGGCTTCGGCGCATCGGTTCTCGCGGCCCGCGCGGCCAGGCAGTGGGATGGCGTCAAAGCGGCCAGCGACGGCGGCTTCCCCTATTCCGAAGGGATTTACGAGGATATCACCAAGGTCGCGTGCAGCCAACTGTATTGGAGCGACCGCCCCCCGGCCGAAACGCTCCGCGAATACATCGCCTATGAGTACTCGCCGGAGCATGTGGACGCGTTGTACAAGGTCATGATGACGCTGGAGCAGAACCATCATTTCCGGTGGTGGCCCGAACAGTTGGCCGGCGCCGACATCCCCGCACACTGGATTCCCAATCGCGGCGCCAAGCCCCAGCCCGACCCCGGCGCCGAGGATGCCTGGGCGACGGTGCAACAGGTGGACAAAGCCCTTCCTCAATGGTCGCGCTCGTCCTGGCGCTGGCGGGTGTTCTATCTGCGCGCACTTCTCGATGCCCGCCTCAAGGCCAACGGCGGCACGCCCGATGCCCGATGCAACGAGGCGTTCGAGGAACTGATCCGCATCTACCATGCCCAGGGGGCCAACCCGGTTCTCCGGCCGCCGGCGCCGCGGAAGAAGTGAACAAGGAAGAGACGGAGAAGAAGCCGTAAGAGATGCCGCCCTATGCAAAGGAAGAGATGGATATGACAAAGACCATAATGTTATCGCTTCATGCGGCCCTGCTTATCCTCGCCGCTGGCGCCGGCGCCGCAGCGCCGCAAGGCCAGGACTCCGGTGGCGCACAGGAAGAATCGATCAGGATCGGCAGCGGCGAGTTGGCCGTCGTGCTGGGGGCCGATCCGAGCCCCGCCGAGAAACGCGCCGCGGAACTGCTGGCCGAGAGAATCAAGGATCGCACGGGCGTCGCGACGGCCCAGCCGGGTGCGGAGATCCGGCTGCGCCTGGTGATCGGCACGGCCGCGACCAACGAGAAGATCAAGGCGTTCGCAGCCGGCCGTAAGGACATCGCTTCGCTCGGCCCCGACGGTTACTGCATCGCGGCCGAGGCCGGGAAGGGCGACCTCTACATCGTCGGCCAGAGCGACAGCGGCGTCGTGGCCGGCGTGGGTCGGCTGATGCGCGAGATGCGATACGGCGAGGGCAGGCTGGAACTGCCCGCGATGCACATCGCCGACGCGCCGCGGATGCCCAACCGCGGCATGTACCTGTGGGCGCGCAAGCACTACTTCGCCCAGAGCGACCAGGTGGACCGCTACATCGAGGAGCTCGCCCTGTGGGGCTGCAACGGCCTGGCGTTCTGGTTCGAGATGGGCCAGTTCAACAGCTTCGACGACCCCGAGGCGCAGCAGTGGCTGGCGATGTACCGGCGGTTCTACGCGACGGCCAGGCGCATGGGCATGAAGACCGGCCTGCTCATGGTGGTCAACGACGCCTACAAGACCTCGCCGGAGAAACTCCGCATCTCGCCGATCATCGGGTGCCCGAACTGGTACCTGTGCCCTTCCAAGCCCGGCAGCGTCGAGCAGATGGTTGCCTGGCAGGAGCAGGTGTTCAAGGCCCTGCCGGCGATCGACATCTACAACCTGTTCCCGGCCGACCCAGGCGGATGCTCCTGCCCGGACTGCACCCCCTGGCCGACCCACGGCTTCTGGCGCATCGCCAAACCCCTGGCCGAGAGGATTCACCAGATCTCGCCCAAGACCGAGATCTGGGTCGATACGTGGCACCTGAACCACCCGACGTTCGGCGGCAAGGACTGGAAGAACCTGGTCGCCAATCTCGTCAAAGACCGGCCTCAGTGGCTGGCGGGTTTCGAGGTCGGCCTGGCGCCGCACCATCGTTTCGCCGCCATGTCCGCCGAAGACCGCAAGTGCTACAACGACGCCAACATGCCGATGATGGTCTTCCCGGACATCTCCATGTGGGCCAACCACCCGGGCATGCTCGTCAATAGGGAGTACTGGAAGTCGCTCCAGGCCGAGTTGAACGACTACTCCCCCGACCTGATGAAAGGCGGCTGGCCCTACAGCGAGCGGTGGAACACGGACATCGCAAACGTGGTGTTCCTCTCCTTCTTCTGGAACTCGAAGAAGACCGTCGAGACTGTGCTCGACGAGTACGCCGCGTTCCACTTCGGCCCCGAAGCCAAGACCGGCCGGGAACTGCTCGACCTGCTGGACGATAGTTGCAAGGACCCGCAGCAGCCGCAGAAGATCGAGCAGACCCTCGCCAAGCTGGAAGGCTCCGTGCCGGAATGGGTGAAACGCGACTGGCGCTGGAATGAAATCAAGGTGAGTTGTTCCAGATTCCGTGTCAGGAAATAGCCATTCATAAGATACCGGGAAATGCAGTGAGTCAGGTCATCCGCATGGGCGCGTCAGGCGCCGTTGGCAATCCGATGATCGCCGCGGCGGCCCTGTTCGTGGCCTTGGTGTGTCAGGTTCATGCGGCCGACGCCGGCGAGCGCTTGTTGGCCGGTGCCGCCGGCAAACCGGTCCAGGAGATTCGTGTGGTGCTGCCGGACAAGGCGGGGCCGGAGATGCGGACGATTGCCGCGGTGTTCGGCCGGCAGGTATCCGAGCGATGCGGCGCCCACGTCTCGACAGACGGCGAGGCGCCGCTGCGCGTCGAACTGGCGGTCCGGCCGGGCATCGGCAAGGAGGGGTTCTCCATCAGCAAGGCCGGGGCCGGAAACGAGCGATCGTGGCTGTCGGCCACAGCCACCTCGTCTCCGCCTACCACATGTTGCGCGACGGCGTCGAGTATCAGGATCTCGGCGAAGGCCATTTCGATAGACTCCATACTCGTCGTCAAACTCGCTATCATGTAACCAGGCTGGAGCGAATGGGATACCAGGTCACGCTGGCCGTCCCCGCGTGAATTCTCGGAGCAGGTCGAGGGTCTTTATTGAAAGGGAAAGCGGTTTTGTGCTGGCAGCCCGGCCATTCGATTAGCTGAGCATCGGCTCCGGACGGACATGCAAGCGGTGGGAGACCGCGTAAGTCGGAAGAACTCGGAACCCAAACCGTGCCGGGCGTGTTGAATGTGCAGGTACGATCCGCGGGAAGTGCGGCGGATCGGCCTCTACTTAGGCGGCCCAAAGTGCATTCACTGTGGAAGGACGGATACCGCAACTCGTTCAGGAGCAAGCAGCCATGAGAAAGCCGAGAGTGACGCGACGAGGATTCCTCAAGACGGCGGCCCAGCTTGGCGCCGCGGCCGTGGCGGCGCCGATAATCGTGCCGTCGACGGTTTTCGGCCGAAACGGCGCCGTGCCGCCCAGCGAGAAGATTCTCGTGGCGGGCATTGGCATCCAGGGCCGGGGTTCCGGCGACCTGGGATGGATCATCGGCCAGAAGGACGTGCAGGTGGTGGCCATCTGCGACATTCAGAAGAAGCAGCGTCTGGCCGTCAAGGCGCTGGTGGACGCCCATTACGGCACGCAGGACTGCGCGATGTACATGGACATTCGCGAGTTTCTGGCCAAACGGACCGACGTCGACGCGGTGCTGATCGCCACGGGCGACCGGTGGCACGCGCTGGCGAGCATCCTGTCGATGCGCGCGGGCAAGGACGTGTACACGGAGAAGCCATCGTGCATGACGATCGCCGAGGGCCAGGCCGTGGTCGAGACGGCCCGGGGGTACGGGCGGGTCTATCAGACCGGCACGCAGCGGCTCAGCGAGGCGAACCACGTGTTCGCCATCGAGATGGCCCGCTCGGGCCGGCTGGGCAAGGTGCATACCGCCTACGCGCACATCGCCCCTTGGGACGCCGCCAAGATGCGGACGGACTGGCAGCCGGCCCAGCCTCTGCCGCCGGAGGACGAGGTGGCGTGGGACATCTGGCTGGGCCCGTGCCCGTGGCGGCCCTACAACCCATCGTACGTCAGCGGCGGCTGGCGAGGGTTCTACGACTTCCACACGAGTTGCATCGGCGAGTGGGGCGCCCACACCTTCGCCCAGGCCCAGGCGGGCCTGGATTGCCTGGACACCTCGCCCGTGGAGTACGAGTACGTCGACAACGACTCGGGCGACGGCATGGTCACCCACTTCGCCAACGGCACGAAGATGATCCTGTCCCGCGGCGACAAGTACTGGCACGGCTCCTGCGGCGAACGGTTCGACGGCCCGGAGGGCTGGGCCGCCGCCGCCGACGGATACTCCCGCCCGGACGTGTCCAACCCGGCGATGCTCGGGCTGTTCAAGCAGGTCGTCGGCGAGTACGTCGCCCGCACCGGCCGATCGCTCGACCACATGCGGAACTACCTGGACTGCGTCAAGTCGCGCGAGCTGACCGTGGCCAACCCCGTGGTCATGCACCGCTCCATGACCACCGTCCACGCCGCCAACATCTGCATGTGGCTGGGGCGCAGCCTCAAGTACGATCCGATTAAGGAGGAGTTCGTCAACGACGACGAGGCCAACCGCCTCCGCTCCCGCGCGATGCGCGAGCCGTGGATCATCTGACGCCGCCAACCGCCAAGCCGACTCACAGGAGATACGACCCATGTCAAAGTTCAGACTGAATGCGATCCTGGCCCTGGCAGCCGCGATGACGCTGGCCGCGGCTGCGCCGTCCTTCGCCCAGGAAGACAAACTGATCGCCGTGTTGAAGTCCGACGCCGAACTGAAGGAGAAGTCCGACGCCTGCCGCGAACTGGCCCGGGTGGGCACGAAGCAGGCGGTCCCCGCCCTGGCGGCGATGCTGGGCGACGAGAAGCTCGCCCACATGGCCCGCTACGCGATGGAGACGATTGCCGACCCGTCGGTGGACGCGGCCCTTCGCGAGGCGATGGGCAAGCTCAAGGGCCGGCTGCTGGTCGGCGTGATCGGCAGCCTCGGCGTCCGCAAGGACGCCCAGGCGGTTGGCGCGATGGCGGGGCTGCTGGACGACGCAGACGCCCTGGTTGCCTCCGCGGCCGCCCGGGCCCTGGGCGACGTGGCCACGCCCGAGGCCGCCAAGGCCCTGACAGACGCGATGGGCAAGTCCGCCGGCCGGCAGAAGCTCGCCGTCTGCGAAGGCCTGCTGCGCTGCGCCGAGTCGGACCTAGCCGGCAAACGGGCCGAGCAGGCCGTGGCCATCTACGACCGCATCCGAGCCCTGGCCGACGCCCCGCACCAGATCCGCACTGCCGCCCTGCGAGGGGCCGTGCTCGCCCGTGGCGAAGCCGGGCTTCCCATCCTCGTCGAGGCCCTGCGCGGCGAGCAGTACGTCCTGTTCGCCTCGGCAGCCCGGATCTCGATGGAGCTGCCCGGCCTAGCCGTCACCGAGGCCCTGGTCGCCGAGCTTGGCAAGCTGCCCGCCGACAGGAAGGCCCTGCTCGTCCAGACGCTCGGGGCTCGCGGAGATGCCGCCTCCGGGCCAGTGCTGCTGGAGGCCGCCAAGGCCGGGGCCGTGGATGTCCGCATCGCCGCCGTCCGCGCGCTGACCCGCCTGGGCCACGCCCCGGCCGTGGCCGTGCTGACCGAGCTGGCCCTGTCCGCCGAGGGCGACCTGGCCGCCGAGGCCCAGCAATGCCTGGGCAGCTTCCCGGGCAAGGAAGGCCAGGCCGCCGTGCTGGCGCTGCTGACGCACAAGGATCCCAAGGCCCGCAGAATGGCCGTCGAGTTGATCGGGCGGCGCGACTTGGCCGGGGCCACCGACGTGCTGCTGAAGGCCGCCGCCGATGACGACCCGGAGGTCCGCGCGGCGGGGTTGAAGGTCCTCCGCGACGTGGCCGGGGCGGGCGAGCTGTCCGCGCTGATCGGCCTGCTGGTCAAGGCCAAGACACCCGCCGACGTCCGCGGCGCCGAGGAGGCCCTGCGGGCGCTGTGCGCTCGACAGGTGACCTCCGCCAGCGGCAACGTCGTCATCCGCAAGGCAGTCTACGGCAACCTGAAGGGCAACCGCGTGGCCGACGTGACCGAGAAGGTCGCCCAAATGGTCAAGGCTGGGGCCGCCGCCGTCGAGGCGTCCAACGAGAACTTCGGCGACCCGGCCGACGGGACGGCCAAAGAACTCCGCTTGGAGTACATCGTCAACGGCGTGCCACGAAGCGACACCGTCAGCGAGGGCGAAACGATCTCGCTGGCCGCCAAGATCGCCCCGCCGGCGTTCGTCGAGGCGTTCCGAGCCGCCCTGCCGACGGCGCCCGGCGAGGCCAAGGCCGCCCTCGTGGGGATCCTTCGTTCAGCCGGCGGGCCGGTGGCGCTGAAGACCGTCCGCTCGGCCGTCGAGGACGCCGACGAGAAGGTCCGCGACGCCGCCCTCCGCGCCATGTGCGACTGGCCGACCCCCGACGCTATGCCCGACCTGGCCGAGCTGGCTAAGGCCGACAAGAACGCCACCATCAAGGTCCTGGCCCTGCGAGGCTACGTGCGCCTGGCCGCCCAGCAGGCCGCCACGCCCGACAAGATCGTCGAGTCCCTCAAGGTCGCCATGGGCTTGGCCGGACGCGACGACGAGAAACGGCTCATCCTGGCCGCCGCGGGCAACATCCCGGCCGCCGAGTCGCTGACGCTTGTCCTGCCCTTCACGGACGAGCCCAAGCTCAAGGAAGAGGCCTGCACGGCCGCCGTGGCGATCGCCGAGAAGATCGCCAAGACCAACGCCCAGCAGGTGGCCGAGGCCATGAAGCTCGTCGCTCAGCGAACCGGCAACAAGCAACTCGCCGCCCGCGCCAACGCCCTGGTCTCGTCGCCGAGAACGCCGTAGCCCGCCACGAGTTGCAGACGGATGCCTGGATTGCACATAATCTACATGGTCAACATGTTCACGCAAGTACAGCCTACAGCCAACCCCGGGACCGCGGCTACACCGATTTCGAGCGGCTCTATCGCCTTACACAAGGGATGGCCTTCTTCGTCATCCGCACCAGGTGCTGCCTGGATCTCGCATGAAAGAGGGAATAGCTTATGAGCCATGGCGACAAGACGAAACTCACGCGGCGCAGGTTCCTTGCACGGGGTGCGATGGCGGCAAGTGCGATAGCTCTGCCGTTTTACGTTCCGGCTTCGTCACTGGGGCGCGACGGCGTGGTGGCGCCCAGTGAGCGGATTGTGATGGGTGCCATTGGCCTGGGGGGCCGCGGTTCAGGTGATCTCGGCTGGATGCTTGGCGAGTCCGATGTGCGGTTTGTTGCCGTCTGTGATGTGCGGCGGGCCAGCCGCGAGAGTGCCAGGGATGCCGTGAACGGCAAGTATGGCAACAAGGATTGCGCGGCTTACCGGGACATGCGTGAGTTGCTGGCCGAACGGACGGACATCGATGCCGTATTGATCGCAACCGGCGACCGCTGGCACGCGCCAGCCTCGGTCATGGCGATGCGGGCGGGCAAGGATGTCTACTGCGAGAAGCCGGCCTGTCTGACGATGGCCCAGGGACAGATGGTCGTGGAGACCGCCCGCCGGTACGGGCGGGTCTATCAGACCGGCGCCCAGCGGCTCAGCGAGGCGCATCACGTGTTTGCCATCGAAATGGCCCGCACCGGCCAACTGGGCCAGATTCATACCGCCTACGCCGACATTCGTTGGCGCGACGGGATGCGTCACGACTGGTTGCCGACGCAACCGGAACCGCCCAAGGATGAAGTGGACTGGGATGCCTGGCTCGGCCCATGTCCCTGGCGGCCTTACAACGAAGGTTATGTCAATGGAGGAGGGTGGTACCACTTCTATGACTTCGCTACCGATGTGGCGATGTGGGGGGCGCACACGGTTGTCCAGGCCCTGGCCGGACTCGATATGACGAACGTCTCCTTCATCGAGTTTGACTATGAGGGGCCGGACGTGTCTATGGTGACGCGCTTGTCCAACGGGGTGAAGTTGGTCCTGTACCGAGCCGGCGGCTCCGTCTGGGATAAGTGCGAGTACTGGCATGGCTCTTGTGGTGAGCGGTTCGATGGTCCCGAAGGCTGGGTCGCGGCCGCCGACGGTTATTCGAAGCCTGATGTCTCATCGCCAACGCTGTTATCCAAGTACAGGGAGGTGCTCGCCGAATACACGGCCCGGACACGGCGGCCGATGAACCACGTGCGAGATTTCTTCGACTGCGTCCGCTCGCGCCGACTCACGGTGGCCAGCCCTGAAGTCATGTATAGGGCCATGAGCATTTGCCTGGCGGCAGACATCTGCGAGCAATTGAGGCGAAACCTGAAGTTCGATCTGCTCAAGTCTGAGTTTGTCGGCGACGCCGAAGCCAACCGGATGCGGTCCCGCGCGATGCGCGCACCGTGGCAGATTTGAAGGAACCGTTCCTGCGCCAATGTCCAGCAACGCCCACCGAGATTGACAGTTGTCCCCCCGAAAAATCCCATCTGGCTCTTCGGATGAGACGAACAGCCCGTATCGGACGAGCCTTGGCAGGTAAAGCTTGCAAGTTCGGAGGCTGAGCTGGATCGTTTGCGGCCAGATGTGGCCGTGAAGCGAAGGACGGCCGGCGGCAGCGCAGACTGGTCGAGTCGGCCCAGAGCACAATGGCCCTGCCCCCCTACTGCTACGCCGTCACTCGCTGATACCGATGGTGAAGCCCGCCCAGGATCGGCGTCGAGATCAGCTTGGTCGGCCCGGTGATCGGAGCATCAGCCTTCGGCTGCGGAATCGGCGTGTCGCCATCCAGTATAGTAGTCCACCGACTTTCGGCCCGCACACTTCCCGAACAGACTTGGGGGTCTTGACGCCACAGAATCACGCGGTAAGCTATGGCCTCACCGAAATTAACGAAGCTCAGGAGGCTTACCATTGCCA
>Ga0315287_10008637_pt1 | contig 10299 bp, 10 predicted proteins | sample YL17G11_0_MG_FD_205037 | JGI IMG/M metagenome (GOLD analysis project Ga0315287, IMG submission 205037) | Sediment microbial communities from Yellowstone Lake, YNP, Wyoming, USA - YL17G11_0 | ecosystem: Environmental > Aquatic > Freshwater > Lake > Sediment | place: USA: Wyoming | collected...
CTTTCCGGTATTTCCGAAAGCGTGCACGAGGCTGCATGGCTGGACGGCGCCACAGGACTCCGCAAATTCCTGACAATTGACATCCCCCTGGTCATGAGCCAGATCAAACTTCTTGTGATTCTGACCATCATTGGGGGGATCCAGGCGTTCGAGGGGATCTTCATTCTGACCCGCGGCGGGCCGGGATTCAAAACCATGGTGCCGGGATTGTGGATGTATTTCAACGCGTTCAGCTTCCAGCGCATGGGACTCGCCTGTTCCATCGGCGTGGTCCTGTTCTTTATCATCCTCGGCCTGACTGTCACGAACCTGAAATATTTCAAATCTGCGGAGGAGATTCAGGAATTCAAATGAGAAAGAAACATGAAATTTTCATTCATGCGATTCTTATCTTCATCGTGTTTTTCACCATGCTGCCCTTCCTTTTTGTGATCAATAATTCCTTCCGCTCCAATAGCGAGTTGTATCACGCGTTTTTTGGTTTCCCCAACGCCTTGAAAAACATGGCGCGGTTCTCGTGGTTCCAGGCAACGGGACAGAAGGATCGCATCGAGCTCAAGATTTTCGATGAAAAACAATCGGATTATATGCGGGCTGTGGACGTGAAGCCGAAAAAATTGAGCTATGGCGATGCCATGGGGCGACTCTTCGTTGATTTGACAAGAGGGTATCGGTATTGCTGGGAATATCTCAGGCCTTACATGCTCAATACGTTTTTTGTCTGCATCATGACGGTTCTTGGAGTTGTGGCGCTCGGTTCGATCAGCGCCTATATTTTCTCAAGATACAGATTTCCCGCGAGCAGGATTCTTTTCATTATCGTGTTGAGCATTATGATGATTCCCCATATCCTGACACTTGTCCCGAGTTTTCTCCTTGTGAAAAAACTGGGACTTTTGAACAGCTACTGGGTCCTGATACTGCCTTATATCGCCGGCGGACAGGTTTTTGCCATTTTTGTATTCAAGAGTTTCTTTGACGGTCTGCCTGAGGAATTGTTTGAGTCCGCAAGGATTGACGGCGCAGGCCATCTGTCCCTTTACTGGAACATCGTTCTGCCCCTGTCAAAGCCTGTGATTGCGGTCGTGGCGATTGTGAATATCCTCGGAACATGGAATAATTTCCTCTGGCCTTTTATCTGCAATAACAGCCCCAGATACCATGTGGTCACATCCGGGCTTTTCCTCATGGGGCAAACCCAGGTTGCAGCGAATTTCTCAACCATGTATTCAGCCTATATCCTTTCGAGCATACCCCTCCTGGTTCTTTTCGTGTATGCGACCAGGCCTTTTATGCGGGGCGTCACTTCCGGAGCATTCAAGGCTTGATATCATGAACATAATGCTTTAACAGGAGTTTTATCATTTTTACAGATAATGCTCCAGGCTTTTGATTTTCTGTTACGGATGAGGTGGGAAATGAAAACATTATCCGAGAAAGAGAAAGTCCGATACAGCCGCCAGATCCTGATGAAAGAAGTGGGGGAGAAGGGGCAGAAGAAACTCAAGAAAGCCCATGTGGTTGTTGCGGGCTTGGGAGGTCTAGGCTCCTGTGCGAGCCTGTATCTTGCCGCAGCTGGAATCGGCCGGCTGACGCTTGTGGATTTTGACACAGTCGAACTTTCCAACCTGAACCGCCAGATTCTCCACTGGGGAAAAGACATCGGGAAAAACAAGGTGGAATCCGCTCTGGCTAAGCTCGGGGAGATGAACGGCGATATTACAATCACGGGCATCCGGGCGAAAATTTCAGAGAAAAATATCCTCCGCATCCTGGAAGACGCTGATGCTGTGGTGGATGCCCTTGATAACTTCAAGACACGCTTTATATTGAACAGGGCCGTTGTCGAACGGAAAATCCCCCTTTTCCATGGGGCGTGTCACGGTTTTCAGGGACGGGCGACCACCATCATCCCGGGAAAAACAGCCTGCCTGAGATGCCTTTTTCCCAAAAGTCCTCCTGAAGACAGGGTTCCGGTTATTGGCGTTACTCCAGGAGTCATTGGAGCGATTCAGGCGACGGAAGCGATCAAATATTTGATTGGACTTCCCGGGCTTTTTGTGAATCAATTATTTTTATATGATGCCGCTTGTTTGAGATTTGAGATTATCAAAGCGGAAAGAGATCCTCATTGCAGGGTTTGTGGAAAATGCGGAACCTGATCACAGTGATCGTCAAAATTTCCGGCCCTCTGAAGAGGCCCCGGGGCAGGGATATGCTGACCCTGGAGATCAAGCAGGGAACGAACCTCCGGAAACTTCTTTTAAAACTCGGTTATGAGGAAAAGCATATTCCCAGCATCATGCCAGTGGTGAACTGCGCTCTTCAGAAAGAAAGCTATGTATTGAATGACGGGGACCAGGTTTCGCTCTCTATCGTGATAGGGGGAGGATGAAAAATGACAAGGGCTCTTTTCAATGTATTCTTCCTCATGATCTGGGGCGTGAGCGGATATGTGCTTGTGTATCATTTGTATAAAAAAATTCCCGGGTTTTTTATAGTTTTACTTGGTGTGATTTCCTTTTTCATCACCATGCTCTGGCTCCTTATTGATTTTTATTATTTCCATTGGTACGACAACTGGGCGTGGCTGCTCGAGATCCGCTCCTTGAGAGGAATAGAAGCAACGATCGTCTTTATCGGTATTTTCTGCGCAATCCTCCAGCAGAATATCAATAAGAAGATGCAATTCAAGGATTCCTTCAGCCGGCATAATGGCATCGCCCTGCTTTTTATCATGGTGATTGTTCCCTATATCAAGCCTGTCCTTTATACCGTGGAACCAAAATGGAGAGAAAACTGGGTCCAGGGAGTGTGCGTGCAGACGACACCCTATACCTGCGGACCTGCCAGCACAGCCACGATCCTGAATTATTATGGAATTCGAAGAACAGAACATGAAATCAGCCATGCCACATATTTCACCAGGCATGGCACAGAGCCATGGTATCTGGCGCGCTATATCCGCCAGTGCGGATTAGAGGCGCATTTTGTTTCCGTTCCCACAGAGCCTGCAGATCCGCCTGTTCCCTGTATTGTGGGAGTTCGCGCGGGAGGGAAAAAGGGAAAAGGGCATTTTATCACCCTCCTCGGGAAAACTCCCACTACATTCTTCGTAGGCGATCCTGCCTTTGGTCCGACCGAGCTCCGAAAGGAGGAACTATTTAATACCTACTACTTCGTTGGGTTTGTAATACATGTCACCAAAAGGAATATTTAGTGCGTCCGGGATCTTGAGAACAGGACTGATTTTTGTTGGAGGTATGTTTATGTTCTCCTGTGTGCATGGACCAAAGGATGTGGAAGGCAATCCTCTGGCGGGAAGGATCGTCTGCCTTGATCCCGGGCATGGTGGCACGGCGGAATTCGACAGCTATCGCGTAGGGCCAAGTGGGGAACGGGAGGAATGGATTGATCTGCGCGTTGCCCTGATCCTGAGGGATCTGCTTGAGGAAAAAGGGGCGAAGGTGCTCATGACGCGGACTGAGGATGCCCAGGTTCAGATCCAGGAACGGGCTTTATTCACTGTGAAGAACAAGGCGGATGTGTTTCTCTCGCTTCATCATAATGCCACTGCTGATCCCAAGGTGAACTTTCCGATTATTTATTATCACGGCAATGCCTCGGAGAACAGGGGAGGAGTGGCGCTTGGGAGATGCCTTGCCCGGAGATTGCGCCAGGCGCTTTTCAAGGGGAAAGGCGCTGTGAGCCTTGTGTCCGATTTCACCATTTTTCCCGGAGACGGCACAGGCGTTCTCCGCAATTCCTATGGGGTTCCGGGTGTGATAGGGGAGGCGTCCTTCTTCTCCTGTCCCCGGGAGGAGGAGAGGCTGAAGGATCCGGAATATAACCGCCTCGAGGCGGAAGCCTATCTCCTGGCGCTGGAGGATTTCTTTTCCCTTCCGAAGGAGCAGATCCTGGGAAAATTTTCCCTTATTTCTGTGCCTGCATTTGAGGTGTTCCAGGAGGCGGAGAGGATGAATGAAATCGCAAAAAGGTGGAACGGGGATTTTCAAGAAGGGAAAAAACTCGTTAGAAAGGGCGACCCGCAATCCCTGCAAAAGGCATACGATCTTTTCACCCGCTCCGTACGCTCCTTTCCCGATTCACCGGTCGCAAGACAGTGTCACCAGTATAGATCCGACATTCTGGCAAAGATGGGCAGAACCCAGGAGGCAAAACAGGAACAAAAAAGGGTTGAAGAATTCTATATTCCACTGGATTAATTTTACTGTGTTTTGCTGAGGTTTTATCAAGGATATTTTCATGCTTGTGCAAACGGCGGTGATACCGGCGGCAGGATGGGGCACGCGGCTCCTTCCCCTGACCAAGGCGATTCCCAAGGTCATGCTCCCTGTGGGACATAAGCCCGCTGTCCAATATGTGGTGGAGGAGATTGCCCGTTCGGGAATCGGGCGGATCGTTTTTGTCATAGGAAAGGGAGGGGAGATCATCCAGGATCATTTCACTCCAAGCGATTCTCTGATAAGGCATCTTGAGGAAAAAAAGGAAAAGGATCTTGTTGACCTGCTCCGGTATGAAAATCTGGGGCTTGAATTTCATTATGTGCGCCAGGAGATTCCGAAAGGATTGGGCAATGCCATCCTCCAGGCGCGGGAGATGGTGGAAGGAGAATATTTCGTTGTGGCCTTGGGCGATGCAATTCTGGAGTTGCCTCCCGAGGATTCTGTCATCAGGAGCCTCGTCCAGGTTCAGAAGGAACGCAACGCCTCCGCTGTCCTGGCTGTGGAAGAAAAAGACGCCAGATTTCTGAGTCATTATGGAGTGATTATACCTGTCCCTGGACAAAAAGGGGAGGCGCTTGATCTGGAGGGAGTGGTGGAAAAACCCGCCCCGGGCAAAGCCCCCAGTTCCTATGCCATTGCCGCTCGCTATGTGTTTACCCCCGACATTTTTCCTGCCCTGGATCAGGGAGGACCTGATCCGGAAAGAGGATGGGAACTCACGGATGCCATCAACTTTTTATGTCAAAAGGGGAAGCGGGTGTGCGCATTTATATTGAAAAAAAATCAGGTGCGCCATGATGTCGGAAATTATTCAGGATATTGCGATGTTTTCAGCCGCTTTTCCCATAGATGAATTCGATAAAGGAGGACAAAGGTGCCTGTCATTCGAGCAAGCGCGCCCGGACGTTGCGGGATTATCGGTAATCCCACGGATGGTTACGGCGGAACGGTTCTTTCCTGCACACTGGCGGAGAGGACCTATGCAGAGATCCATCCTCATGACCACTTACATCTTGTGATGGGGGATCAGGAGGATGTTCCTGGATCCAGCGATGATTTTCAACCCAAAGGCGATTATTTTGACATCCCAAAATTGGTGCTGAAGCATCTTGGCATGACAGCGGAAAAACTGGAGATCCGCTGCTGGAGCGACATTCCACTCGCGTCCGGTCTGGGCGGATCCACAGCTGCCATTGCAGTTCTGTTCGGCGCCCTGGCATGTTACAAGGGAGAAATGTATCATCCCTATCTGCTTGCGGAAAAACTGCACGAGATAGAACAGACCCTGCTTAATATCCGGTGCGGATTCCAGGATCATTACATGATGGTTTTCGGCGGACTGAACTATATGGATTTCCGGAAAAAAGAGGATTGCAACTTTATTGACAGGGGCGTGTATGCCACGATTGAATCCCTGACCTCTTACGTGACCGAACTTCCCTTTGTTCTTGCTCATACAGGCATGAAGCATCACTCCGGGGATGTGCACAAACCCATCCGGGAACGGTGGCTCAACGGCGACTGGGAGGTTATTGATGGATACGAAAGGATCTCGCAATACGCCCGTTTGGGGAAAAAGTCACTTCTTGATAAAGACTGGGATGAGTTGGGTCGCCTCATGAACCTCAACCATGAGATTCAGCGAGATCTTGGGGGCTCAGGTGAATTCAACGATCGACTGATCAAGGCAGCGCTCGATGCCGGCGCAGAGGGCGCCAAACTTGCCGGCGCAGGCAAAGGAGGGACCATCATCGCCCTTGCCACAGACCCGGCCCCTGTGATTTCCGCCCTTAAAAAAGCCGGCGCTGCCCGGATCATTTATCCCAAACCTTCTCCAGGACTTTGTGTGGAATCAGGGAACAAAGAGAATAGATAGTTTGGGACTTTAACGAAGGAAAGGAGTCATTTAAAATGCAGTATTATACTTCTCTCTTCAAAAGGCATTATACACTGGGATTTCTGTTTTTATATTTTTTCATTCTGCCGTGTATATTGACTGCACAGAACCACCCCCCTGATCCGCAATACACCGCTCCGGAGGGTAAGCCCCTTGCAGGACTGCGCATCTGCATTGATCCCGGCCACGGCGGACAAATCTGGGGAACAACCAGGGGGTACACGGGCGGAACGCGCAGCAGGGTCTCGGATCAAACCGAGAGCGATGCAAATCTTCGGGTCGGACTCTTTCTGTGGGATCTTCTGACCCAGGCGGGCGCAGAGGTTGTGATGACCCGGACGTTTGAGACACGGCTCAGCCAGGACTGCTTTGCCAAGCCGGATTCCGAAGAATACAAGGCCAACAGCCGGGAGGAATTGAATATCCGGGTTCGCGTAGCGAAAGCCAACAACAGTCATTTCCTTATTTCGATCCATCACAACGCGGGAGCTCAGGTTAATTTCTCAAGAGCCTTTTTCTTCGATCCAAACAGCCGGGACCAGGGCGAAATCAAGCATTCGCCCGAAGCGATTGCAATGTCCAGGAAATTGGCCGAAGCCATCACGCAGAGTCTTGGCATAAGGCTGGGACTTCAAACTCGCCCCCCGCGCCATGGGAATTACCACGTCTTGAGGGAAACCCCGCTTCCCGCTGTGCTCGTCGAGTGCGCCTTCATGACCAACCTCGAGCAGTCGGAGTGGATGGAGAATCCGGCTTACAGTCGCCTGGCTGCAATCGGGATTTTCGAAGGAATAATGAAAGCCTGCACAGGCGATAAGCCTTCCCCGGACAAGAACACCAAGGAGGCGCAGCCATGAAAAAAATAGTAATATACACCGCCCTCTTTCTGATTTTTATAACTTTGTCCCGGGCGGAGTCTCCCACACAGGACTTGGATCAGGCATCTACAGCGACCGAGGTCGCATTCGGAAACGAATACCTGCATCGCAAGCCTCCTGTTGAATTCGACAAACAATGGTATGATGTTCGGCCCCGCACTGAAAAAGGAGTCTATCCGAATGTGCCTCCGGACTGGCAGCCGATGCCCAATCCCAGATACGAGGTTCCGGAAGGCCATCCCCTGGAAGGGCTACGCATCTGCGTTGATGCCGGTCATGGCGGTCAGGTATGGGGATCGACGCATGGTTATACTGGTGGAACCCGGGGGCGAAATACCGGCTTCACGGAAAGCGAAGCCAATCTTCGTACCGCGTTCTTTCTCTGGGATCTTCTCACCCAGGCAGGCGCTGAAGTCACAATGACCCTGACTGGCCCGGATCGCATGGCTGAGCCTTGTTACGCGCCGCCCAAATCCGAGGAGTGGAACAAAAACCGCAACCAGGAGCTCTATTCGCGTGTTCAGATAGCAGACAAGGCTGGATGCGATTATTTCATCACGATTCATCATAACGCCGGATCAAAATCCAATTACGTGAGCTGCTATTATTATGACACACGCCAATGGGACGACAAGTACAATGCCACCGCCCCCTATGTGAAACGTTATCCTGACGAAGAACTCAACCGCGAGCGTTACCAGATGGCTATCGAAATCCAGAATGCATTGTCCCGGCGCTTGAATCTGCGCGTTATCGATCCAGCAATCGAGTGGTCCAAGATGTATTACGGTCATGGCGTGCCTTCGCACGACATTGTGGTGCTGCGCGAATCCAAACTGGTCGGTGTACTTGTTGAAGTCTCCTTCATGACCGATCCGGAAGAAGACTTGCGCCTGAATGATCCCGCCCGTGCCAAACAGGCGGCTGCAGGCATCTTCGAGGGCATACTGGCGAATTTCCGTTTTCGGCCGATCCGGCGATGGAGCGAACGCCCCCTGGCAAAACCGCAATAGATATGGCAACCTGTTTTATTGACATGCCTTCATGTCCAAACCTTTATTTTACATTTTCAGGCGAAAGTTAAGAATGGTCCAACTCATTCATACCGCAGGGCATCGATTGGATCGAGCTGCGCCGCCTTGGTGGAGGGATATATCCCGAAGATCAGCCCGATTGCTGCAGCCACGGTAAAAGAGACCACAATCGAAAGAACGGAAATCGGCGTATTCCAGCGGGCATACAGGGAAATGATTTTTGCCATCCCGATCCCCGCGAAAATGCCGATAAATCCGCCCACAAGGCTCAAACTCAAAGATTCAATGATGAATTGCATCAGGATATGCCTCTGCGTGGCTCCGATGGCTCTTCGGATCCCGATCTCCCTGGTTCTCTGCGTGACCGTTGCGAGCATGATGTTCATGATTCCAATCCCGCCGACAAGGAGCGAAATCCCGGCAATGGCGGTGAGCACGATGGTGAAGATTCTCTGGGTGCGCTGGCTCTGCGCCAGGAGCTCCTCGGGAATCACGATCTCAAAATCCTCCACTCCATTGTGACGGCGGAGGAGAATCCTTTTTCCAACATGGGCAATTTCCTGGAGGTCCGCCCCATCCTTCACTTTGAGGGAGATCTCATCCAGCTGCTCGGTTCGCTCATCCAATCCGAATCGCGTAAACGCGGTTGTCATCGGAATATAGATATTCTGGTTCAGGTTGCCCAGTTTGAGAGATCCCATGCCTCCGGAGGCGCTCTTTTTCTCCATCAAGCCGATCACTGTGAAGAGTTGTCCTTCCAGGCGGATATCCTTTCCCAGGGCTTCTTCAATGGGGAAGATGCGGTTTTTGATTTCCTGGCCGATCACGCACACTTGTCTGGTATGCTGGATATCCAGATCATTGATGAAGCGCCCGTTTTGAACCAGGAAGTTCACCACTTGGGGGTAATCCGGTGAAACGCCGACCACTGTGGCTGGAGGGATCTCATTTTTGTAGATCAGGCGGGCGCTGATATTCCTCGTCACCGCGATATGGGTTACATCGCTCAGGATTGCCTTGAGAGAGAGCGCGTCGGACCGCGTCAGGCCGAAGGGCGCTTTGCGCAGAGCCACGGTTTTGTCAATGCCCTGAAGATCCTGTTTTTTGATGCGGATATTATTGGTTCCCAGAAGCCGGATCTGCCGGAGGGATTCCTCCCTTGCGCCGTCGGCAATCGCTACCATTGCCACAACCGCAGCCACGCCGAAAATCACGCCGAGCATGGTGAGAAACGAACGCAGCTTGTGCGTCCAGATTTCTTTGAGTCCTATTTTCAGGTTTCCCGTAAGAAACATTTTCCCCTCGGTTCGATTCCCGGGTGATGACTATTCCCGGGAATCTTCTAAGTTATGGAAGAACCCGGTTCCACCGCCCGATCCACAGTGACCAGGGCAAGGCCCCTGGTTCCGTGCGCTGCCAGCAGCATGCCCTTGGATTCCAATCCCCGGAGCGTCCGGGGTTTCAGGTTTTCCACAACCACAACCGTCCTGCCGACCAGCTCTTCGGGTTTATAGTCCGCGGCGATCCCTGCGACGATCTGCCGTTTTTCCGTTCCCACATCGATCTCCATCCGCATCAGTTTGTCGGTAGCGGGCACGCGTTCCGCCATAAGGATCTGGGCAGTGACAAGTTTCACTTTGGCAAAATCCTCATATTCGATCAGGTTGTCCATTGGATGCTCCTTTTGTTCCGATGTTTTCTTTTCCGCCTTGTCCTCCTTGCCCAGCATTGGGGATTCAGCAGGTTCCCCTTCGCCGGACATCATTTCCATTTTGGGGAAGAGCATTGTTCCGGTCATCACCCTCAGCCCGGCACGAAATCGCGTATCGCAGGATGTTTCATCCTCCCCGGTGATGCCGAACATCTGAAAAACCTCTTCCGCCTTTTCCGGCATGACCGGGAAAAGGAGTTTGGCGCAGCCGGCAGTCACGCCCGCGGCAGTGTGGAGCACGGAGAAAAGCCGGGGAAGATTTTTCTTTTTATGAAGATCCCAGGGGGCAAGATCGTTCACATATTTGTTTGTGCTCCGGATCACGTTCATGATCTGTTCCAGGAGCTCGTTGAATTGCAGGGCATCGAGGAGCGCAGGCGCGGAGGATTTGACCTCGCTCAGGGATTTCAGGAGAATCCGGTCTTCGGGCTGAAGATCTCCCGCCTCAGGGATCGCGCTGTCGCAATATTTCCCTATCATCTCAGTCACGCGTTTCACGAGATTGCCAAAATCATTCGCCAGGTCGCTGTTG
>Ga0315287_10008638_pt1 | contig 10298 bp, 11 predicted proteins | sample YL17G11_0_MG_FD_205037 | JGI IMG/M metagenome (GOLD analysis project Ga0315287, IMG submission 205037) | Sediment microbial communities from Yellowstone Lake, YNP, Wyoming, USA - YL17G11_0 | ecosystem: Environmental > Aquatic > Freshwater > Lake > Sediment | place: USA: Wyoming | collected...
TCGAGCTCGATCACCTCCCCGGCACGGGCCTCGCTGTGTGTCGCGCGGGCCTCGTCGACCGTCACCTCGACCATCGGGTCCTCGACCTCGTCGACGACATGGCGGCCCCGGTAGACACGGATCTCGCCGGTCCCGGGCTCGATACGGACGAAGATGTCCTCCTCGCCGGCGACGCGGCGGTAGGCGGCCTGGATTCCCTCTTCGACGGCGCGAATCAGCGCCTCCTGGGGAACCTGCTTCTCGGCGTTGAGCTGGAGGAGCGCACCGACGAAGTCGCGACTCATCATGCGCCTCCACGCTTCTGTTCTTCGTCCGCGAGGACCGCTTCCACACAAAGAAACGTGGGTTGGTCACCCACGTCCGTTGGCGGCCTCGCTGTATTGGCGGGGAGTATACACCCGGGCCCGTGGACCCTCAATCTCACCTGTCCCGGCTGGGATCAAGGCGCGGCGCGGTACCGCCGGTCCACGTACGCCTCGAGCAGCTCGATGAACTCGTCGACGATGCGGTCGCCACGGAGCGTCCGGTCCAGCTTCCCGTCCACGAACACGGGCGCGACAGGCGCCTCGAAGGTGCCTGGCAGGCTGATCCCGATGTCGGCGTGCTTGGACTCGCCGGGGCCGTTCACCACGCAGCCCATGACCGCGACCTTGAGATCCTCCACGCCCGGGTGCGTCTCGCGCCATTCGGGCATGCGCACCTTGATGTGCTCGGTGATGTCGCGGGCCATCTCCTGGAAGAACGTCGAGGTCGTGCGCCCGCAGCCGGGGCAGGCAGAGACCTGGGGCAGGAACGAGCGGAGGCCCATCGACTGCAGGACCTGCTGCGCGACCTCCACCTCGAGCTCGCGGCCGGCACCGGGCTCCGGGGTGAGCGAGACCCGGATCGTGTCCCCGATCCCCTCGTTGAGCAGGAGCGCGAGACCGGCCGTCGAGGCGACGATCCCCTTCATGCCCATGCCCGCCTCGGTCAGGCCGAGATGGAGCGGGTAGTCGGAGCGCGGCGCGAGCCGGCGGTAGGTGTCCACGAGGTCGCGCACGCCCGAGACCTTGGCCGACAGGATGATCCGGTCGTGCCGGAGGCCCGTCTCCTCGGCGAGCTCCGCGGAGCGCATCGCCGACTCGATCATGGCGTCGATCATCACGTCCCGGGACTCGCGGGGCACCGCGGCCTTCGCGTTCGCCTCCATGAGGTCCGTGAGCAGCTGCTGGTCGAGCGAGCCCCAGTTCACCCCGATCCGCACCGGCTTGTCGCGCTCGACGGCGGCCCGCACGATCGTCGTGAAGTTCTCGTCGTGGTACTTGGTCCCGACGTTGCCCGGATTGATCCGGTACTTCGCGAGAGCCCCGGCCATCGCCGGGTGGTCCACGAGCAGCTTGTGGCCGTTGTAGTGGAAGTCGCCGATGACCGGCACATCCACGCCCAGGTGGTCGCGCAACTTGCGGATCATCTCCGGGACGGCGGCCGCCGCCTCGTCGGTGTTGACGGTCACGCGCACCAGCTGCGAGCCGGCATGGGCGAGACGCGCGACCTGGAGCGCCGTGCCGTCGGGATCCGCGGTATCCGTGTTGGTCATGGACTGGACCACGACCGGGTGGGCGGACCCGACGAGGACCCCGCCGACGTCGACGGAGACCGTCGGCCGGCGAAGTGGCCTGAGCGCGTCCGGGGACGTCACGGCGTCCCGCCGCCGAACTGGCGGGCGACGTCGAACACCGTGATCCAGATCAGGAAGGTGAACAGGGCAACGAACCCGATCGCGTAGGTCAGCTGCTCGGCGCGAAGCGAGATCCTCTTGCCGTAGCGAGGGATGGCCTTGAGCAACAGCACCAGCATCCGGCCGCCGTCGAGCGGCGGGAACGGCAGGATGTTCACGAGCGCCAGGTTGGCCGAGAGGATGCCGGCCACGTAGAGCACCATGACCGGGCCGCTGACCCTGAAGGTGTCGCCCAGCGAGGTGGCGATGCCGATGGGACCCGAGACGGGCGGGGCGGCGGTCGGGTTGGAGACCACCGAGCCCACAAGGCTGCCAAGGCCCTCGAGGATCAGACCGAACCAGCGCATGGTCTCGCTCCACCCGATGCTGAGAGCCTGGGCGAGGGGCCGGCCGGTGTACTCGCCGAGGAACACGAACTCGAAGCCCGCGTCGCCCGCCTTGATGCCCAGGGCCCCCTTGCCGGCGTCGAGCTCGGCCTGGGTGCGAAGCGTGGCCTGGACGTCCTCCCGGGAGCCATCGGCGCGCAGGATCCCGAGGGTGACGGCCCGGCCGGCGTTGGCCCGCAGGTCGTCGATCGGCGACACGTCGTCGTACGAGCCGAAGAAGTCGTACCCGTTCCCATCGAGGCTCACGATCGCCTCGCCGCCCTTGAGACCGGCCGCAGCTGCCGGCGAGCCGGCCTCCACCGAATCGAACTTGAGGCCGATGGTGGGCGTCGCGAACCAGGCAATCGTCGTGAAGATCGCCAGCGCGAGCAGCAGGTTCATGACCACGCCGGCCACCAGGATGACCAGCTTGACCGGCAGCCTCGCCCGTCCGAACGAGCGCGGATCGAAGCTGTCGCCGCCGTTCTCATCCTCGAGCTTGACGAACCCGCCGATCGGCAGCCAGTTCAGCGTGTACTCCGTGCCCTGCGGCACCTCCGGTGTCTCGAGGACGGCCTCGTGGGCCGCCTCGTCGCTGCGCGTCGCGGCGAGGGCGTCCTCGCGAGCCAACCGGTAGGCCTCGGCGTCGGTGGACGAGACCCCCCCTCGTCCCAAGCCCTTCGCGCGCGGCGGAAAGCCCACGCCGAACTCCAGCACGCGGACTCGCGCCAGGCGAGCCGTGATGAAGTGGCCGAGCTCGTGGAACAAGACGAGCCCGCCCAGCACCAGGATGAACAGGACGATGGTGACGAGGGTGTCGAAGATGGCCGTCATGCGGCACCTCCCAAGGGACCGGTCGCGAAGGCGGCGTGGACCTCGCGGTCCAGCTCGACGAGCGCGGGCACGTCGGGCGCCTGGTCGGGTCCCTCGCCGAAGCGACGCACAGCCGCCTCGAGCATGCGCGGGATTCCCGGGAAGTCGAGGGTTCCGTCGAGGAAGCGGGCGACCGCGACCTCGTCGGCGGCGATCAGCGCGGCGGACGCGCGCGGTCCCATCCGGCCTGCCTCGCGCGCGAGGCGCAGCGCCGGGAACCTCGCCTCGTCCGGGGCACGGAAGTCGAGCCGCGCGGCGGCCACGAGGTCCGGTGGGGTCGTCGGCGAGGGGAGACGCTCGGGATGGGTCAGGGCGTACTGGATGGGGAGACGCATGTCCGGGGTGCCCAGCTGGGCCTTGAGGGAGCCGTCCACGAACACGACGGCCGAGTGGACGACGCTCTGCGGGTGGATGACCACGTCGATGGCGTCGTAGGCCACATCGTAGAGCCAGTGGGCCTCGATGACCTCGAGGCCCTTGTTGGCGAGCGTCGCGGAGTCGATGGTGATCTTCGCTCCCATGGTCCAGGTCGGGTGCCGCAGGGCCCGTTCCGGGGTGATTGCCGCGAACTCCGCCGCGGCCAGGTCGAGGAACGGCCCGCCCGAGGCGGTGAGCACGAGGCGCGCGATCCCTGCCAGCGATTCGCCGACGAGGCACTGCCAGATGGCGGAGTGCTCCGAATCGATCGGCCGCAGCCACGCGAGCGGAGTCGCCAGCGGGTCCGCGGCGTCGACCGCAGCCCGGGCGGCAGCCTGGGCGCGGGCCACGGCCATCACGAGGTGCCCGCCCGCGACGAGCGTCTCCTTGTTGGCGGTCGCAACCACCTTGCCGGCTCGCAAGGCCGCGAGCGTCGGCCGCAGCGACACCACGCCGCCGGTGCCGACGATCACGAGGTCGACGTCATCCCGGGTGGCGAGCTCGACGAGGGCGTCCTGGCCCCGGACCCGGGTCACGCCCGAGGGCAGGTCGAGCTGAGTGGCTGCGTCCGCGAGGGCGACGGCCGCGGGGTTGAGGCGCCGGGCCTGGGCCTCGAGCTCCGCGGCATTGCGGCCGGTGGCCAGGGCCGTGACCTCGAACCGGTCGGCGTGGGCCTCGAGGACCTCCACCGCCTGCCGGCCGATGCTCCCGGTGGAGCCCAGCAGCGCGACGCGGACGCGCCCGCCGTCAGCGAACCAGCGCGACGACATACAGCGCGACGACTGGGCCCGCGAACAGGAACGAGTCGATCCGGTCGAGCATCCCGCCGTGGCCCGGGATCAGGGCCCCGGAGTCCTTCGCGCCGGCGGCCCGCTTGAGCATCGACTCGGCGAGGTCCCCGGCCTGGGCGGTGAGGCCGAGCAGCGGCCCCAGGACGAGGCCTCCGAGGGGATCCTGACCGACAGCCGCGAGCATGAGCATGGTCACGACCGTGCTTGCGACGAGACCCCCGATGAGACCCTCGATCGACTTCGAGGGCGAGATGTGGGTGAGGAACTTGTGGCGTCCGATCTGTCGGCCCACGAGGTAGGCACCGGTGTCGTAGCTCCACACGCCGAGAACGAGCAGCAGGATCCAGCCGCGCTCGGCCCCGATCTGGGCCAGCGGCGCCCCGGCGGGGATGGCAGGACCCGTGGACGCCACCTGGAGCACGAACGCGATCAGACCGACGTAGACCGCTCCGAACACCGTCGCGAACCAGGCGACGAGCCCGTCACGCGGGTCCTGGCGCGAGAACGCCCCGACCCCGGCGAGCACGACCCCAACCGCCACGAGCAGAATGCCCTTGTCCCCCACCGGCTGGAACGCGGCCTCGAGCACGAACGCGATGGCGAGGGCCGTCCCGAACAGCGGCAACGACTGGTATCCGGCCGCCTTCAGCAAACGGAACACCTCCCAGGCTCCCAAGGCCGCCACCACGACCAGGACCACCGCGATGGCAGGCAGCCCGATCAGGAGAGCGATGAGCAGGACGGGAACGAGGACAAGCGCAGAGAGCGCCCGGGTCTTCAGCATTCGTGCAGCCTACCGGCTAGCGGCCAAACCGGCGGCTGCGGCGGGCGAACTCGAGGAGTGCCTCGTCGAACGTGTCCGGGCCGAAGTCCGGCCAGAGGCAGTCCGTGAACCACAGCTCGGCGTACGCGGACTGCCAGATCAGGAAGTTGCTGATCCGCTGCTCGCCACCGGTTCGGATCACGAGGTCCGGGTCCGGCAGGCCCGCCGTGTACAGCGCCTCGCCGATCGTCTGCTCGTCCACCTGGTCCACGGGAACGCCGGAGGCGGCGATCCGCCGGAAGGCGTCGACGAGCTCCGTGCGGCCGCCGTAGTTCCAGGCGACGTTGAGCTGGAGCCGGGTGCCGGCAGCGGTGCGCGCGAGGGCGTCCTCGATCGTCTGGCGGGTCTCGTCCGGGAGCTCCTCGAGTCGCCCGAGCATCCGGACCCGGACACTCTGGGCGGCGAGCTCGTCGGTCTCGCCCGCGATGGCCCGGGCGAGGAGGTCGAACAGGCCCGCGACCTCGTCGTCGGAGCGGGCCCAGTTCTCGCGGCTGAAGGCGTAGAGGGTGAGCATCGGGACCCCGCGGCGGACCGCGTGCTGGAGGATCCTCCGGACGGCCTCCACGCCGGCCGCGTGACCCTCGAACTCGGTGATCCCCTTCGACCGGGCCCAGCGGCGGTTGCCGTCCATGATGACGGCGACATGCCTGGGCAGGTCCTCGGCAGGCGGCGGCGGCGCGCCCTCGGCAGGCACACCGACCTCCGGCGCGACGCCGTCGTCCACGTGGTCGCGAGCGAGCGACGCGGCGTCGGTCGGCCGCGCGAGCGTGCGATCGGGCGCCTGCGCCACTAGACCTCCATGACCTCCTGTTCCTTCGCGCCACCGACGCGGTCCACGTCGGCGATCGCCCGGTCCGTGATCTTCTGGAGCGTTTCGAGCTGGCGGTGGATCTCGTCGGTCCCCAGCACGCCTTCGCGCTCCTCCTTCTTGAGGTGGTCGTTGGCCTCGCGCCGCAGGTTGCGGATCTCGACGCGGGCCTCCTCCATGCGCTTGTGGACGGTCTTGACGATGTCCCTGCGACGCTCCTCGGTGAGCGGCGGGATGTTGAGGCGGACGACGGTGCCGTCTACGTTCGGCATGAGTCCGATATCGGACTTCATGATCGCCTTCTCGATCGCGCCCAGGACACCCCTGTCCCAGGGCTGGATGACGACCTGGTGGGGCTCCGGGACGCTGATCGACGCCAGCTGGTTGAGCGGCGTGGGCGTGCCGTAGTAGTCGACGTGCAGCCGCTCCACCAGTGCGGTGGATGCGCGGCCGGTGCGAAGCCCGTGGAAGTCGCGCTCCATGGCCTCCACGGCGCGGAGCATCTTGCGCTCCGCCTCGGCAAGGATCTCACTGGTCATCCGGTTGCTCCTCCGGTCTGAGCGGAGATGAGGGTGCCCACGCGGTCACCGCGGGCAACCTTCGTGATGTTGTCGGGCTCGTTGAGATCGAAGACCACGATCGGCAGGTCGTTCTCCATGCACAGGGAGACCGCCGCGGCGTCGAGGACCTTGAGCTGGTCGCGGAGGACGTCGTGGTAGGTAAGGGTCTCATAGCGGCTGGCGTTCGGGTCCTTCATCGGGTCGGCATCGTAGACCCCGTCCACCTTGGTGGCCTTGAGCAGGACCTCGGCGTCGATCTCGACGGCCCGCAGCGCGGCCGCCGTGTCGGTGGTGAAGTATGGGTTCCCGGTCCCCGCGACGAAGATGGCCACGCGGCCCTTCTCCAGGTGGCGCACAGCACGCCGCCGGATGTAGGGCTCCGCGATCTCGTTCATCGCGATCGCCGACATGACCCGGACGGGGATGCCCGCCCGCTCGATGGCGTCCTGCAGGGCGAGGCCGTTCATGACCGTCGCCAGCATGCCGATGTAGTCGCCGGTCGCGCGGTCCATCCCCCGTGCAGACGCAGCCAGCCCACGGAAGATGTTGCCGCCGCCGACCACGATCCCCACCTGGACGTCCAGCGCGTGCAGGGTAGCGACCTGCTGCGCGATGAACGCGCAGAAGGCGGGGTCCACGCCGTACTGGCGCTCGCCCAGGAGGGCTTCGCCGGAGAGCTTGAGCAGGATCCGGCGGTACCGGAGCCGGCCTTCGGCAGGGGCAGTCGCCGGCCCCTCGCCCGTGCCGGTCTCGCGACCGGCGTCGGTCACATCTCCTCCCCGAGCGCGTAGCGGACGAAGCGGCGGACGCGGATGTTCTCGCCGATCGTCGCGATCTTCTCGGTGACGAGGTCGCGAACCGTCCGGTCCTCGTCGCGGAAGGGCTGCTCGAGGAGACAGACCTCCTTGTACCACTTGGCAAGCTGCCCTTCGACGATCTTCTCGCGGATCGCCTCGGGCTTCGCCTGCACGGACTCGTCGGCGGCGAGGGCAGCCTTCTTGGCCAGCAGGACATCCTCGGGGATGCGCTCGACGTCCACGTACTGCGCGGCGAGGCCCGCGACCTGCATGGCGAGATCCCGGACCAGCTTCTGGAACTCCTCCGTGCGGGCCACGAAGTCGGTCTCGCAGTTGACCTCGATCAGCACGCCGACGCGGCCGCCGGTGTGGATATAGCTGGAGACGAGGCCCTCGCGGGCGTCGCGTCCGGCCTTCTTCGCCGCGGCGGCGAGACCCTTCTCGCGCAACTGCGCGACGGCCTTGTCGATGTCGCCGCCGGTCTCCTCGAGCGCGCGCTTGCAGTCCATCATGCCCGCACCGGTCCGCTCGCGCAGCTCCTTGACGGCATCCGCCGTGATCGCCATCTGATGTGTGCTCCTGTGTTCGTGCTCGACGCGCAGGCAGGCCGCGCGGGTGGTTTCGGTCGTGCCGCGCAGGCGCCGTGGCGCGTCGGGCGGCGGGCCCGGGGTGGCGGCTCGACCGCGTTCCCGGGCCTGGGATCAGTCGGCGGCCAGGGCCTCCGGGGCAACCTCCTCGGGGGCGTCGGTGACCGCATCGGCCTTCGGGACGCCGGGCAGGAGGTCGTCGTCCGAGTCGGGGTCGAACGAGAGCGTGCCGCCGGCCGTCAACTGGGCGACCAGGTCGGCCGCCGCGGACTCGTCGAACCCGGCCTCCTCGACTGCGGACGCGGCCTCGGGGACCTCCGGCTCGGCCGAGGCGTGCGCCGCGCGCTGGCGGGTGCCCTCGATCGCGGCATCCGCGACCAGCTGGCAGAGCAGCCGGATCGACCGGATCGCGTCGTCGTTGGCGGGGATGATGTAGTCGAGCTCGTCCGGGTCGACGTTGGTGTCGCCCGTGCCGACGACCGGGATCTCGAGCTTGTTCGCCTCGGTGACCGCGATGCGCTCGCGATGCGGATCGACGATGAAGATGGCGCCCGGCTGGCGCTTCATCTTGCGGATGCCGCCCAGGGTGGCCTGGAGCTTGTTGAGCTCCTCGGTCAGCCCCGCGGCCTCCTTCTTCGGGAGGCGGTCGAAGTCGCCGGCGAGCTGCCGGGCCTCGAGCTGGTCGAGCAGGCCGATGCGCTTCCGGATGGTGATGAAGTTCGTCATCATGCCGCCGAGCCAGCGCTTGGTGACATAGGGCTGGCCGGCGCGGATCGCCTCCTGCATCACCGGCTCCTGCGCCTGCTTCTTCGTGCCGACGAAGAGGACGCTCTCGCCCCGGGCCGTGGTCTCGGTGACGAACTCGAGCGCCGCATCGAGGCGCTTGACCGTCTGCGCGAGGTCGATGATGTGGATGCCGTTGCGCTCTGCGAAGATGAATGGCTTCATCTTCGGGTTCCAGCGGCGGGTCTGGTGTCCGAAGTGGACGCCGGCCTCAAGCAGCTGGCGCATCGAGACGGTGGGCACTGGGTGACCTCCTGCGGTTGATGCCTCCGCGGATCCCCGGCGGGAGCCTCGTGCCGGCGCGCTTTCGGCCGGTCGGTGGGCACCGTCCCGTGCGGGCTGGTGATCCGCGTGTGTGCTCCGTCCGGCTGGGAGCCGGCCCGGGCGTGATTGACCACCGCGGACGTGCCGCGGCGGCCGGGAGTGTAGCACAGGCGTGCCCCGTGGCCCCTCGCGCGGGCCCTCCACGATGGCCTGTCGCGCGCCTCATGGCCGGATCCCGCGATGGTGGCGGAAGGAGGGCCGCCCGTCGGGACCCGGATCGATCGCCACCAGGTCCACCCGCAGCGGGAGCGCCGGGAGACGCCGTCCGTCCGGCAGCGTGCCGGTCTCCAGCAGGCGGCCGCACGCGCGCCGGAGCGCCATCCGCTTGCGGCGGTCGAGCGTCTCCTCGGCGAGGCCGAAGTCCCGGCGTCCGCGACGGCGGACCTCGACGATCACCAGCGCGGCGGGTGGTCCCGGATCCACCCCCAGGAGATCCACTTCGTCGCGTCCGAGGCGCAGGTTCCGGGCAAGCACCGTCCAGCCGGCGGCCTCCAGGCGTGCGGCGGCCAGGTCCTCGCCATCGTCGCCGATCCGCTGGGCCGCCGTGGACGCCACTCGCTGCATCCCCGGAGCATGACCCTCGCCACTTACCGCCGGCTTTGACCCGGGTCCGACGTGGTCAGGCGTCTTCCTGGGCCCGGTACTCGTCCATGGCCTGCTCGAACGTGCGTCCCGGCACGATGTCCACCCGGTGCTGCTTGTCCGACGCGGCGAACTCGGCGTGCTCGGCGACGAAGGGGTCCCAGGCTTCCGCGTCGGCGAGCGGGATGGCGATCATCAGCCCCGTCCGGCCGTCGGCCATGAACCGGGAAACCGTGTCGATGTCGTCGTTCTTGAAGCCGCCGTCCTTCAAGGCCTGCGTGACCGCGCCGATCGCGGCTCCACCGAGGACCGCCCCGATGCCGATGGGGCCCGAGATGACCGCCAGGACCGCCCCCAGCGTGCCACCGACCGCCACCCCGCGGACGGCACTCGGGTGGCTGGCCGACTTCATGCCCTCGACGGTCACCTTGCCGCCGACCTCCTTGTGGAGCAGCACCATGTCCTCGACCACGATCGCCTTGCTCTCGCGGCCGGCCATGATCACGTCGACCACGGCCTCTGCCGGGGCCTGGTCCGGGAATCCCAGGAAGATGAGGCGCGTGCGCTTTGGCTCGCCCATGTGATCGGCCCTCCTCGTGCTGCGCGCCGGTGTCGGACGACGCCGCAGATCCGGTCATTGTGCCCCAGCGCATCCCCGGTTGCGCCAGCCGTTCCGGGTGAACGCCCGGGAGCCGCGGTACGCTCAGGTCGTGGCGGCCAGCTCGTCGCGTGCCTGCTCGTCGGCCTCGTCAAGGTCCTCGTCCATCACCGGCACGCCGTCGAACAGCCCGAGCTGGTCGCCGGCGAGCAGCACGTGGAGCGCCTGGAAGCTGCGCCGGTGGTGAGGCGTCAGGCCATGCGCGCGGATGGC
>Ga0315287_10008639_pt1 | contig 10297 bp, 8 predicted proteins | sample YL17G11_0_MG_FD_205037 | JGI IMG/M metagenome (GOLD analysis project Ga0315287, IMG submission 205037) | Sediment microbial communities from Yellowstone Lake, YNP, Wyoming, USA - YL17G11_0 | ecosystem: Environmental > Aquatic > Freshwater > Lake > Sediment | place: USA: Wyoming | collected...
CGGCCGCCGCTGCAGCCGCCCGCAGCAGATCACCCGCTCGAGCCAGCACTCTCAGTTCGGTCCGAAGGCCTTCCTCCTCAGCGATACTCAGTCGTGCCGCCTCGAGTTCGATCACCTGGAACGCAAGAAGGTCCCGCTCCCGCGCGCGGGCTTCGCGGTCGAGCGCTCCGCGTTCCAGTGCCGCACCGGCGGCCACAGCCTCGCCCCATGCCGCCTCGAACGAACGAGAGAGCGCGGCCGCAGACGGGCCCGCATAGGCGTCCAAGACCACGCGTTGGTAAGCCGGCTCGAGAAGACGACGGTGCTCGTGTTGACCCGAGAACGACACCAGACCTGCTATGAGAGCGCCCAGGTCGGCGAGCGTCACCGCGACACCATCCACGAAACACCGGTTCTTGCCGGTGCGATGCAGGCGTCGAGTCGCGATCACCTGCCCCGGGTGCACACCGAGAAGTTCCGCGATGCCGGAAGGTAGGCCGGCCACCTCTTGCTCGTTCACGTCGAACACGGCCTGGATCAAAGCTTCGTCGCCCGCTTCGCCCACCAGACCGTCAGCGGCGCGCTCTCCACGCAGCAGGCCGAGAGCCTGCGTCAACAGGGTCTTTCCCGCGCCCGTCTCTCCGGTGAGCACGGTCAGCCCGGGACCGCATTCGAGCACGGCGTCCTCGATCAGCACGAAATTGCGGATGGAGAGTGAGGTCAGCAAGGCTGCACACCCGAGCGTCCCGCGGGAACGCTACGCGAACCGATCTTTGAATTGACGGTAGAAATCACTCCCGGGAAGCAATGCGAGGGTCGCCAGCGCCGGCACGGTGCGGACTTCAAGAGACGCCAGGGGGTCGAGCGAGCCAACGAGGTCTCCGTCCACCACCACATCGATGGCACTGTGCTCCGACTCATTGCGCACCTGCACCACGTCGGAGGCGGCCACCACTACTGAACGCGTCCCCAGACTGTGCGGAGCCACATATGAGACCACGAACCCCTCCAGGCCGATACCCAGTATCGGGCCTCCCACCGCCAGATTGTAAGCCGTAGAACCGGCCGGAGTAGCCACCACCAGCGCGTCGCAGCGCGCGTCGAACAAGGACACGCCGTTCACTCCGTATGATATCCGCCGGATGCCCACGTCGCGCCCCCTGCCTATCACCAGGTCGTTCACTGCCCTCAGCACCGTGCCGTTCAGCCGGCATGACAACCCGAGGAGCCGTCGGCGCTCGAAATCTCCGTTCAAGACAAGGGGAAGATCGATGCGCACCCGAGCACGGTCCACCGTGGCGAAATATCCCACGCGCCCCAGATTCACGCCGGCCACAGGCACGCCCAAGTCGCGCGTAAGCCGCAGGGTGCGCAACATGGTGCCGTCGCCCCCAAGCACAAGACAGAGGTCGACGCCGGCCAAGTCCTCTCGAGCCACCTCACAGCAATCGGTCGCCCCCGCGGCGAGCAAGGAGGGGTGTTTGGCGCTCTCTCCCGGGGGAAGACGCACGCTCACGCCCCGCTCCCGAAGCACGGCCATCACCTCCACGAGGGCCTCGGTGGCCACCGCCGGAACCTGATGGGTGATCAGCGCAACACTGCGCACCGGATCACTCACGCGCTCCCCCACTCCCTTGAAAGACGACCGAACGCACGAACTCCATCAGAGTATCAGGCGACGGACCTTCAACTCCACCCCGCTCGATCCATAGAAGGAACTCCCTATTACCCCCTACACCTGGCAGGCCCGAGTCTGAGAGCCCGCGGACCCTCACCCCGGGCACGGCGGTCACCCGGTCGATCACATGCTCCAACACCCGCAGGTGCACCAACGGGTCGCGGACGATGCCACCCTTGCCCACGCTCGCCGGGCCGGCCTCGAACTGAGGCTTTACCAACACCACCCCTACGAACTCGGGCTGCATGCACGAGGCAGCCGCAGGCAGGATCTTGTCGAGAGAGATGAACGAGACATCGGCGGTCAAGAGATCGGCCAGGAACGGCACGTCTGTGGGCAGGAGATAGCGGGCGTTCGTCCGCTCAAGCACGTGCACTCGGGAGTCCCCCCTCAAGCGCGCGTCGAGCTGACCATACCCGACATCCACGGCGATGACTTCAGCCGCCCCGTGCTGCAGAAGGCAGTCGACGAACCCGCCCGTGGAGGCTCCCACGTCGAGCGCCCGTTTGCCGCCCACGTCGAGACTGAACACAGCCAGTCCGTGCGCCAACTTCTCCCCCGCCCGAGAGACGTAGCGGGGCCGTTCTTTGAGGCTGAGTTCCGCGTCGACAGGCACCTGAGAACCCGCCTTGTCGATGGTGACCTGGCCTACGCGGACATGCCCGGCGAGGATCAGGCCGCGGGCGATGTTCCGGCTCTCCACCAGGCCCCGGTCGACGAGAAGCTGGTCGAGGCGCATCCTCGGAACTCGGCTCACGTCGTTCGGACCAACTCCAGCGCCCGCTCGGCCACTACCTCTGACGTGAAGCCGATCTCGCGATACAGACCGGCGAGGTCACCGTGAGTCACGAACGCCGCCGGCAGACCGACGACGGCGGCGGGCCGAAGAAGGCCCTGTTCTTGCAGAAGCGCGAGAACGCCGGTTCCGAATCCACCCACGATCGTATTCTCCTCCACGGTCACGACGGCCGGGTGAGCCGCACACAGGGCCGAGAGCGCCGGGCGGTCGGGCGGAGACACCCGCCGGACGTTGACCACGGTAGCCTCCACCCCTTTGTCGCGTAGCAGCAACGCCGCCCCCCGGGCCAGCTCGACTCCGGTACCCGTGCCGAGCAAGAGCACATCGGCTCCCTCCGACAACACCTCGGTCCACGGACCGGTCGCGGGCAGGGGCAGCAATGGGTCAGGCAGCGGGACGCCCAACCCCTCACCTCGCGGATAGCGGATCGCTACCGGACCGCGCATCGTCAGCGCCGTGGCGAGAAGCGTCTGCAACTCGGCTTCGTCCTTTGGGACGAAGATCGTGAGATTGGGAACGACACGCAGGAACGACAGGTCGAACGCCCCGTGGTGCGTGGGACCGTCTTCTCCCACCAGACCGGCACGGTCGATGGCGAAGACCACAGGCAGCTTCTGCAGGCACACGTCGTGGATCACTTGATCGTAGGCCCGCTGCAAGAAGGTGGAGTACACGGCGACGACGGGGCGCATGCCCGCCGCGGCAAGGCCGGCGGCGAACCCCACTGCGTGCCCCTCAGCGATGCCGACGTCGAAGAACCGCTCGGGAAACTCGCGTTCCAGATGATCCAGTCCCGTCCCGGCGGTCATCGCGGCCGTGATGCCCACGATACGCCGATCATCTCTGGCCAGAGCGACCAGAGCCCGCCCGAAGGCCTCGGTATAGGACATGGGGCGTCCAGGCGACTTCGCCGCCAGCCCGGTCTCCACCGAGAAGGGTGACGTGCCGTGAAAACGCTCCGGGGCGATCTCGGCGGGAGCGTACCCCTTGCCCTTCACGGTCTTGATGTGGAGCAGCACCGGCCCTTGCACCGCGAGGGCCCGTCGGAGATGGGCCCGCAGCGATCCGATGTCGTGTCCGTCGACAACGCCGATGTAGGTGAACCCCAACTCCTCGAACAGCATGCCCGGCACCAAGGCTCCCTTGACCCCGTCCTTGACCTGCTCTCCGACGGCGAACACCCGCTCGCCTATGCCCGGCAGGTGCTGCACCCGGCGCTCAAGATCCCGGCGCAGCCGATACAGATGAGGCTCCGTCCGCAGGCGCGACAGGTAGCTGCTCATCGCTCCGACGTTCTTCTTGATCGACATCTCGTTGTCGTTGAGAACCACGACCAACGGCGTGTGCAGATGTCCGGCTTGATTCAGGCCTTCGTAGGCCATGCCCCCCGTGAGCGCGCCGTCACCGATGACCGACACCACCCGACCCGGCCGCCGGGCATCCGAGAGCCGCGCGGCCTCAGCCAGACCCACGCCGACGCTCACCGATGTGCTGCTGTGCCCGGTTCCGAAGGCGTCGTGATCGCTCTCCGAGCGCTTGGGAAACCCCGAGAGCCCACCCTTGCGACGGATGGTCGAGAAGGCGCCGAGCCGCCCCGTGAGTAGTTTGTGCGCGTATGACTGGTGACCGACATCCCAGACGATGTGATCCTCAGGGGAATGCAGTTCGGCGTGAAGAGCGATGCTGAGCTCGACCACCCCCAGGCTGGGCCCCAAGTGCCCGCCGACCTGGGACACGGTGGAGAGTATCTCCTCCCGGATCTCACCAGCCAGACTGCGGAGTTCTACGGAATCGAGCCGGCGGAGATCGGCCGGCAGGTCGAGCTGATCGAGAAGCCTCATGGGCCGGGAGTATACTCCTCGCCCGCGCGCAGAGTTCTTTGGACCGCCCCCAAGACGCCGTTCACCAGGGAACCAGCTTCGTCAGAGGCGAACCGTTTGGCCAGTTCGACGGCTTCATCGATGATCACGGCGGTGGGCACGTCGGGCACCCAGCCGAGTTCGAACGCGCCGATCCGAAGGACGGTCCGCTCTACCGACCCCAAGCGTTCCAACGTCCAGCCAGACAAATGCCGGGATATGACGTCGTCGATGGCCTCGACGTGTTCGCCCACGCCGAGCACCAACCGGCGGGTGTAGGAGTCCGCTACCGGTTCCGTGCGCTCCGCCCGCTGGAGAGCCGCAAGCGGGGTAAGTCCGAGCAGATCGCCCTGGTAGAGTACGACCACCGCTTCCCGGCGTGCCTTCCTGCGGCCGACGCTCACGCGCGCTGCATCGAGGGAAGATCGTCCGCCGCCTCTTCCAGGAAGGCGGTCGAGAAGCGACCTTCCACGAAGGCCGGATGTCTCAGGATGTCGCGCTGAAGACCCAGCGTGGTCGGCACGCCCTCTATGACCAGTTCGTCGAGACACCGCAACCCGCGGGCGATACACGAGAGGCGATCTCGGTCCCAGACGATCACTTTGGCCAGCAAGGAGTCGTAGTTGGTCGGAACCATGTAGCCCTCATACAGATGAGTATCGACCCGCACGCCCGGCCCACCGGGCAGAGTCAGGCGCTCCACTCGGCCGCCTCGAGGCAGGAAGTCCGCGGCCGGGTCTTCGGCGTTGATCCGGAACTCCATGGCGTGACCGACAGGGATCATCGCCCCGGTGATGAACAGGGGTTCCCCAGCGGCTATCCGGATCTGCTCCTTGATCACGTCGACGCCTGTGACCATCTCGCTCACCGGATGCTCTACCTGCACGCGCGTGTTCATCTCCATGAAATAGAAATCTCGTCTCTCGTCGGCCAGGAACTCAAAGGTGCCGGCGCCCGAGTAGCCGATGACGGAGCACGCCTTCTGCACCTGCCCCTGGAGTCGCTCCCGTGCCGACGCGTCCAGTAAGGGAGAGGGTGACTCCTCCAACACCTTCTGATGGCGACGTTGGATGGAGCAATCGCGTTCGCCCAGCGTCAGCACTCCTCCGGCCCCGTCACCCAGCACCTGCACCTCGATGTGGTGGGGGTTCACCACGACCTTCTCCAGATAGAGATCCCCGTTCCCGAAGGCAGCCTCGGCTTCGGACGAAGCCGCCAGAAACGCACGTTCGAGCTGATCGGGACCCTCCACCTGGCGCATCCCGCGACCCCCACCTCCGGCCGATGCTTTCAGCATCACGGGGTAGCCTACGCGCGCGGCCAACCGAGCCGACTCGGTAGTCGAAGTCACCGTGCCCTGGCTGCCGGGGATAGTAGGGAGACCGGCGTCCGCCATGATCTGTTTCGCCAACGACTTGTCTCCCAGCCGGTCCATCGTATCGGGCGAAGGGCCGATGAACACCAGGTCGTTGTCGGCACATGCGCGAGCGAACACCGAGTTCTCGGCCAGGAAGCCATACCCGGGGTGCACGGCTTCGCATCCCGTGTTCTTGGCCGCCATCACGATGTTGGGAATCGAAAGGTAGCTCAGGCGGGCCTCGGCCGGGCCGATGCAGACAGCGACATCCGCGTAGCGAAGGTGCAGCGACTCGCTGTCGGCGGTAGAGAAGACGCAGACCGCTTCGACGCCCATCTCATGACAGGCTCTGACGATGCGCAGGGCTATCTCGCCCCTGTTCGCCACCAGGATCCGACGGAACACGGCGGCCTCCTCAGGCCTGGTCGAGCTCGATAGCGAAAAGGGTTTGGCCGTACTCCACGGGGCCTCCGTCGGTGGCGAGGACGGCACGAACCGTCCCGGTGACCTCCGAGGTAACCTCGTTCATGAGCTTCATCGCCTCGAGGATGCAGAGCACATCGCCCTCATCCACGTGCTGGCCTGGCGTGACATACGCCGGGCTCGTGGGAGACGGGGAGGCATAGAAGGTGCCCACCATCGGCGCCACGACCTTGTGGAATCCGTCGAGAGCCTCATCGGGTGCATCGGACCCAACCGCTGCGTTCGGCGACCCCACGTTCTCTCCGTGTAGCGGCGTTCCGTCGGCGGCCCGCCCCTCGGCCGGTGGTCGATAGCCACCCTTGCGGATGGTGATGCGCACACCCGCGTCTTCGACCGTGACCTCGTCGATATCGGCCGCCTCCACGGCAGCGATCAGCTCCTTCACACGATCCGTAGCCCCGTAGGCCCCCGCGATCGCGGCGGCCGGCGGCGCCGGCTCGGCTTCACCGGTCAGGAACACATCCTCCTCGGCCCCGCTGTGCCGCCGCTCGAAGAAGTTGCGGGCGGTGCCGGGGAAGAGCGCGTAGCTCAATACATCCTCTTCACTGCGCGCCAGGGCCCCGATCTCGTCTCGATACTGGTCGATGGTCTCTTCGATCAAGTCGGCCGGCCGGCCACTGATGGGCTGCTCGTCGCCCAATACCCGACGCATGATGTCGGGGCTGACGGGACCCGGAGCAAGTCCGTAACGTCCGCGCAGATAGGCCTTCATCTCGTCTGGCACCACCTGCCAGCGCTTTCCGATCAACACGTTGAGCACCGCCTGCGTGCCGACTATCTGGCTCATAGGCGTCACCAGGGGCGGGTAGCCGACCTCCTCGCGCACGCGCGGGATCTCCTCGAGCACTTCCTGTAGCCGATCCTCGGCCTTCTGCTCCTTGAGTTGCGAGATCAAGTTCGAGATCATGCCGCCCGGCACCTGATGGGAGTAGACGCGCATATGGGTCAGCGAGGTGACACCCCGTTCGAACCCGCCCTCTTCACGTACTTTCTCCCAGTACTCGGCGATGGCGAACAATGAGTCCAGATCGAGCTCAGTGTCGTACGGGGTGCCTTTCAGAGCGGTCACCAGCATCTCGGTAGCGGGTTGGCTGGCGCCGAAAGCAAGCGGCACCGTCGCCGTGTCTACCACGTCGACACCGGCTTCGATCGCCTTGAGGTAGGTCATGGGAGCCAACCCGCCGATGTAGTGGCAGTGCAGCTGGAGAGGCACCGGGATCTCACGCTTAAGGCGAGAGATAAGTCGCTCAGCGAAATAGGGCGAAAGGAGCGCGGCCATGTCCTTGATGCAGATGCTATCCGCGCCCATCTCCACGAGAGCCTGCGCCACCTCCACGTAGTGGTCGAGCGTATGGACCGGGCTGATGGTATAGACCACGGCCCCCTGGAAATGCTTGCCGGCCTCCTTGATACTCTCAGCGGCGGTGCGGAGGTTCCGCACGTCGTTGAGGGCGTCGAATACCCGGAAGATGTCGACACCGGACTCGGCAGCGTGCTGCACGAACGCCCGCACGATCTCGTCGCCATAGTGACGGTAGCCCACGAGATTCTGTCCGCGCAGGAGCATCTGCAGGGGGGTCTGCCGACAATGATGCTTGATCGTGCGCAGTCGCTCCCACGGGTTCTCGTCGAGAAAGCGCAGGCATACGTCGAAGGTAGCCCCCCCCCACGCCTCCAGAGAGTGGAACCCCACGGAGTCCATGTTCTTCAGAATGGGCACCATATGACCGATGCGCATGCGCGTGGCCCAGAGAGATTGGTGGGCGTCTCGCAGCGTGGTGTCGGTGATCTGGATACGACGGGCTTTCACCTAGGTCGGTCTCCCTCGGGCCCCGTTGTGCCCGGTCAGATTCGGGTGTTGTACTCCCGCGTGCGGGTGTCGATGCGGATGATGTCGCCGGTCTCGATGAACAGAGGTACCTGCACCGTGGCGCCCGTCTCCAGCGTGGCCGACTTGCTGCCGCCGCTCACCGTGTCGCCGCGCACCCCGGGCGCCGTCTCGGTCACTCCGAGATCCACGAACACGGGGAGCTCTACATCGAACGGCTGATCATCCATGAACAGTACCTCGACCTCCATATTGACGGTCATAAGGTCGAGTCTGTCTTCCATCCCGCTCTTCGGTAGCGCGAACTGCTCGTATGAATTCGCGTCCATGAACACTACCTGATCGGGTTCTTCGTAGAGATAGGTCATACCACGGCTCTCCGTGCGCACCTGGTCGAACTTCTGCTCGGGACGGAACGTTCTCTCCACCACACGACCGGTGGCCACGTTCTTCAGCTTGGTGCGGACGAACGCCCCACCCTTGCCGGGTTTGACGTGCTGGAAGTCGATGATGCGGTATGTGTCGCTCTCGTAGCGTATGGTCATACCCGTGCGGAACTGATTGGTTGATATCACCGGATCGGCCTCCTCGGAGCGAACGTCGTGTCGGCGACCATATTCCGGCGGCCACCGACCCGTGGCGCGCAATTGTACACTACCCGGCCCGACAGGTGAAGCTGGGTACGGCCGTCGCGGGAGCCGGCTCAGCCGAGTTCCGTAAGCCCTCGATCGCATTCCGAGAGCACTTCTATACCTGTCTCGGTTATCAACACGGTGTCCTCGATCCGTACCCCGCCGACATCAGGCACGTAGACGCCGGGTTCGATGGTGACGACCATCCCTGCCGCGAGCACATCTGTGGACCGTGAACTGACTCGAGGTTCCTCGTGCACGTCGAGTCCCACGCCGTGCCCGAGTCCGTGTTTGAAGAGTCCGCCCTTTCCCGCCGCCTCTATGACGTTCCTAGCGACCGTGTCGAGTTCGGCGCAGGTCATCCCCTGGCGGGCAGCGTGTCGGGCCGCCGTCTGAGCCTCGAGCACCAATGCGTGCAGCGCCCGCTCCGCCGTACCCACCGAGCCGACGGCATAGGTCCGGGTGACGTCGCTCGCGTAGCCATCCACTTGAGCGCCGATGTCCACCACCAGGAGGTCACCCGAGCGGAGGACGGCATCGGACGTCTCCGCGTGGGGCATGGCCCCCCTGGATCCGGCAGCGACGATATACGGAAAGGGAACGCCTTCCGACCCGTGGGTGCGCACCCACATCTCCAGGTCGAGCGCTACCTCGCGCTCGGTGCGACCCATCACCGACATCTCACCCAGACAGCCGAGCACATCCACCACGATGGCGGCCGCCGCGCGGATCGCCTCCACCTCAACCGGTTCTTTGATCATCCGCAGGCGCTCGACCATGCCTTCGACGAAACGGTGCGGCACGTCGTCGAGAGCGCCCTCCAATCGGCGCCACTGTTCGACGGTGAGATGCCCCGGCTCTATGCCCACCGGCGCATCCAAACCGGCCAAGAGAGACGGCAGGACATCGCGCAGCTGATCGTCGGGCTCGACGAACCGGGCACCGGGCGCCTGCGCGGCCCCCTGCAGCCGATAGCGAAAGTCGGACACAAGCAGCAGCTCATCCGGACGCACGATGACCACACCGGCGCTGCCCGTGAATCCGGTGAGATAGCGCGCGTTGTGGGGGTCGAAGACTACAAGCGCCTCCAGATCTTCCTCCGCGAGGCTTCGCCGAACTCTCTCCACCCGAGACGCGTATGCATCCGCTGTTATCGACATCAGACTCCTCTCGAAGCGGCGTCCACAGACGGATCCACGATCTCGTCTACGCTCCGCCGCCGGCCAAATGTATGAGTTCCTTGGCGGCCTCCACGTAGCCCGCCACCCCTCGTCCCAACACCCGGAGACTCGCGACGTCCGCGATCACGGAGACTCGGCGCCAGTCCTCCCGCTCCTCGATCTGCGACAGATGGACCTCGGCCACCGGTGAGCAGACCAACTCCAGGGCATCCCGGATGGCGTAGGAGTAGTGAGTCCAAGCGCCTGGATTGACTATCAGCGCCGCGGCGTGGCGGTAGCGGTGGACGAACTCCACAAACGCGCCTTCGTGATTTGTCTGATGGCAGACGCAGTCCCACCCCAGCTGCGCAGCCGTGGCGGCCACCGTTCGTTCGATGTCGGCAAGGGTGATCGTGCCGTAGTGTTCCACGGGGCGCTCGCCCAACAGGTCGAGATTCACACCGTGAAGTACCACCAACGTGGGTCGCGTCGCGGCCCGGCCCTGGGCTTGACCCTGGGTCT
>Ga0315287_10008642_pt1 | contig 10295 bp, 10 predicted proteins | sample YL17G11_0_MG_FD_205037 | JGI IMG/M metagenome (GOLD analysis project Ga0315287, IMG submission 205037) | Sediment microbial communities from Yellowstone Lake, YNP, Wyoming, USA - YL17G11_0 | ecosystem: Environmental > Aquatic > Freshwater > Lake > Sediment | place: USA: Wyoming | collected...
TGACCTCCTGCGCGGCCTGCCAGATCGGATTCCAGTGCGGGTCGCCGAGGAACGGCATCTGGAAATCCTGCGGCGCGCTCGTGAACAGGATCGCACGATGGCCGATCGCGCGGCAGCGGTGGATCTCGGCCACCGCGGCGGAGACGTCCCAGAATGGTGTCGCCATCACCGGGATGAAGCGGTGCGGATCGGGCGCGATCCACTCGATCAGCCAGTCGTTGTAGGCGCGCACGCACGCGAGCATCAGCTCGGGGTCGCCCAGCCCGAGAAAGGTCTCGCTGCCGAAGCCCCCGATGTTCGGGTAGAGCGCCATCGCCCACGCGCCGATCTCGTCCATGTACGCGAGACGCGCCTTCGCGTCGTACGCGGCGGGCGGGCACTCGTCGAGGTTCTTCGGAATCGCGGGGAATGGCTGCGGCCAGCCGGCCACCGCCGTGGCACCGACCGGAATCTTCCGCGCCCTGGTTCCGAATTGCCAGACATCGACGCCGTCATCGGTGCGGATCATGCGCGGCGCCGCGGCCTGGAACTTCCGCGGCAGCCGTGACGTCCAGACGTCCCCCGGCTCGGTGACGTGCGTGTCGGCGTCGATGAACCAGTCGGTGCACTTCATCGTGGCTTCTCCGTTACGCGGAAACGCGGGATCGCGAGTTCCGCGGTCATGTCCTCCCAGACCACTTCGACGGGCATTCCGATCGCGACCTCGCTGGGATCGACGCCGACGAGGTTCGAGATCATGCGGACGCCGCCAGCGTCGTCCAGCGCGACGATCGCGATGACGGTGGGAAGCGGCTGGCCGGCCGCGATCGGGCGATGCACGATCGTGTAGGTATAGATCTCGCCGCGGCCCGACAGCTCCTTCCAATCCGCCTCCGCCGAGCGGCACTCGGGACAGACCGGCCCGGGCGGAAGCCGCGTATGCCCGCAAGCCGTGCAGCGCTGCACGACGAGGCGGTGCTCGGCCGCCGCCTGCCAGAACGGCAGCGTGATGGCGTTCGCCAGCGGCGGCGGCATCGAGTCGGGAAAGAAACGCTCGCTCATCGTCGCCCCAGCAGCAGTGCGCTCGACGGGACGCAGGCCGCGCTCGTGACCAGGCACACCTCGGCGTCCTTGACCGGGCTCGTCGATTCGCCGCGCAGCGCGCGCACGCCCTCGACCACGTGGTTGAGTCCGTGGATGTAGGCCTCGGAGAGGCTCCCGCCATGCGTGTTGGTCGGCAGGCTCCCGCCCTTCCAGGCGAGCGCGCCGCTCTCGACGAAGGGACCGCCCTCGCCGCGCTTGCAGAAGCCGTAGTCCTCGAGCTGCATCAGCACGCAGCCGGTGAAGTGGTCGTAGATCTGCGCGACGTCCACGTCGCCGGGGCCAAGGCCGGCCTTCGCATAGAGCCGCTTCGCGAGCGCCTCGGTGCCGCCCGTCGCGTAGAGTTCGTCGGCGATGTTGGCGTTCGTGAAATGCCCGAACGCGTAGCCCTTCGGCGCGCCCTGCTCGCTCGCGAGGATCTCGACGGGCCGCTTCGCGAGATCGCGCGCGCGCTCGCGCGTGGTGACCACGACCGCGCAGGCGCCGTCGCTCTCGAGGCAGCAATCGAAGAGCCGATGCGGGTCGGCGATCATCGGCGAGGCCTGGTGATCGGCGAGCGTCATCGGCTTTGCGCCCATCACCGCGCGCGGGTTGCGGCTCGCGTGTTCCCGGAACGTCACCGCGACGCTGCCGAGCTGCGCGCTCGTCGTTCCGTAGAGATGCATGTGGCGGCGCGTCGGGAGCGCATACGCCGCGGCGGCCATGATCAACCCATACGGCAGCGCGAATCCCATCGACGCCAGCATCGGCGAGCCCGCCTGCTGGACGGTCGGCGGCTTCGGGTCCACCGGGGCCGAGGCGTCCATGCCGCCGGTGCCGAAACGGAAGAACTGCCCCTGACACAGCGAGCGGTAGACGACGACCACCTCGGCCTGGCCGGTCTCGACGGCCATCGCGGCGTTCGCGACGGCCGCGCAGCCGCCGCCGCCTCCCGGCATCCACACCATGTTCGCGAAGCGCAGCACCGGGAGACCCAGCTCGGCGGCGACGAAGACGGCTTCGTTGCGGTCTTCGGCAAAGGAGGCGAGGCCATCGACGTCGTCGATCGAGAGGCCGGCATCGGCGACGGCGTTCTGGATCGCCTGGATCGCCAGCGCGTACTCCGTCACGACACCGATCTTGCCCCAGCGTGCGTAGCGGGTCTCTCCGACACCTGCGATGTGTGCGTGCGTTCGACTCATACGGCTCTCAGGTGTTTGCCTGGAAGTCGGCGACCAGCAGCTCCATCGTGACGTTCACGACGAGCTTTCCGTCCTCGTCGAACACGTCGTAGAGGAGCCCGTCACCCGAGTGATTGCCGAAGAAGACGAGGCCGCCCGCCGGCCCCCCGCACTCGATGTGGGGGTACGCGTCGCCGACCGTGAGTGCGTAGTCGCCGGCCTGGCGGATCCGGTGCGCGCCGCGCGTTCCGTCCGGATGCAGGTCCCAGAGGTGCTGCTCGCCCTCGAGCACGAGCACGGTCGTCGTCGACATGTGTCGATGGATCGGGCAGTGACCCCCGTCGCTCTTCCATCGCACCACCATGTCGAGCGTGCCCGCGCCGAAGTCGTGTCCGAGAATCGTGTAGTCGTGGCGGATCTTGAAGGTCGATCCGGGCTCGCCGGTCACCTCGCGCCACTTGTGGCGGCTCTGGTCGAATCGGCTCTGGCTCAACAGAAAGCCCTCCCCTCGCTGCTCATCGCAGCACCAGTCCCTTCAGGCTGCCGTCGGCACGCCAGTCTTCGAGGAGCTTCACGAACTCCATCGGCCCTCCGAAGTAGAAGCCGTTCTGGCGGCTCGCTACCGAGGGCTGCCCTTCGTTGTTGTAGTAGCCAGGCGTGCAGTTCTGGCTGAACTCCTGCGTCATCCCGGAGTGCTGGAGCACCGCATCGACCCATTCGGCCTCGGCCTCGGCCGACACCTCGAGCCGCTGGATGCCCCGAGCCAGCGCACTCGAGATCACGTAGGCGATGTGCTTCGCCTGCTCGCCAATCATGTGCGGGAAGTTCACCGTGAAGCCGGACTGCGCGATGCTCATCATGAAGCAGTTCGGAAAGCCATGGATGTGGATGCCGTGGAGCGTGCGGATGCCGTCGCTCCACTTCTCGGTGAGCGTCTGCCCGCCGCTTCCGACGAGGTCGTAGCCCGCGCGGCGCGCGTAGTCGGTGCCGACCTCGAAGCCCGTCGCGAAGATCAGGCAGTCGACCTCGATCTCGCGACCGCCGACCACGACACCTTTTTCGGTGATCCGCTCGACGCCGCGGCCCGCCGTGTCGACCAGCATGACGTTCGGGCGATTGAAGGTCTGCAGGTACTCGTCGTGGAAGCACGGCCGCTTGCAGAACTGCCGGTACCACGGCTTGAGCTTCTCCGCGGTGGACGGATCCGCGACGATGCTGTCCACGCGCGCGCGGATCTCCTCCATCTTCTGGAAGTCGGCCAGCTCCATGGTGCGCGCGATCGCTTCGGGCGAGAGGTCCGGCTTGTCGGTCGAGAGCATCATCGAAAGCAGCTTGCGGATGATGTCGGTCCAGCCGTCGTTCACCAGATCTTCTTCCTGGTAGCCACCGGCCGTCAGGATCTGGAAGTTGTCCATGCGCTGCTGGTGCCAGCCCGGCGCAAGGGTCCGCGCCCACTCCGGATCGGTCGGGCGATTGGCCCGCACGTCAACGGACGACGGCGTGCGCTGCAACACATACAGTTGTCTGGCGCTCGCGCCGAGGTACGGGATGCACTGCACCGCCGTCGCGCCGGTGCCGATGATCGCGACGCGCTTATCCGCGAGCCCCGTGAGATTTCCTCCGGCGTCGCCGCCGGTGTACGCGTAGTCCCAGCGGCTGGTGTGGAAGGCGTGGCCGCGGAAACTCTCGATGCCGGGGATGCCGGGCAGCTTCAGCTTCTGGAGGAAGCCGTTCGCGAGGCACACGAAGCGCGCCCGCATCGCGTCGCCGCGATCCGTCGTGACGACCCAGCGCGCATCGCCCTCGTCCCAGCGAATCGCTTCGACCTCGGTCTGGAGACACGCATTGCGGTAGAGGTCGAACTTTCGGGCGATCGCCTGGCAGTGGGCGAAGATCTCCGCGCCGCGGCTGTACTTCTCCTTCGGCACGTAGCCGAGCTCTTCGAGCAGCGGCAGGTACACGTACGACTCGATGTCACACGCGACGCCCGGATAGCGGTTCCAGTACCAGGTGCCGCCGAAGTCGCCGCCCTTCTCGATCACGCGGACGCTCTCGACGCCGAGCTCGCGCAGGCGCGCGCCGGCGAGCAGCCCGCCGAAGCCGCCGCCGACCACCGCAACGTCGATCTCGTCGCGACACGGCTCGCGCGTGAAGCCCGGCGCGACGTAGGGATCGGCCGCGAAGTGCGCGAAGGCACCCGTCGCCTCCCGGTACTGCTGGTTGCCGTCCGGCCGGAGCCGCTTCTCCCGCTCCTCGCGATACTTCTCGCGGAGCGCGTCCGGATCGAAACCCAGCTCGGCGTTCGCGTCCTTCATCGTCGCTTCCTTCCGCGCAAGGTTTTCGGCGTGCGGCGGGCGAGCCCGTCCCGCAGCAGCGCGACGTAGGCGTCGACGACCCGCTCGGGCCGCGCGCCTGCGCCGCCCTCCATCATCTGCTCGAGGAAGTGACGAGCGCCCAGCAGGAAGTGCGCCTGCGCCGTGATCTCGGAGGCGTCCATCGGCCGCAGCGTTCCGTGGGCGATGCCGGTGCGGATCCGCGCCGTCATGCGCTCGACCCAGCCGGCGACCGCGCGCCGGTAGAGCGCGGGGTCGTGCAGCTTGATCTCGTCCGCCAGCCGCGCGTGCGCCGGATTCGCGCGCAGGTATTCGAGGTAGGCGAGCAGGCCGGCTCGTTGTCGCTCGAAGAAGTCCGCGCCGTCGTCGGCTTCGATCGCGTGGAGGCGCGGCAGCAGGTCCGCGACCAACGCGCCCATCAGCTGCCGCAACAGCGCACGCCGCGAGCCGAAGTGATAGTGGAGGTTGCCGACCGCCACACCCGCGCGCGCCGCGATGCCGGCTACGGATGCCTTGTGCAGGCCCGCATGACTGGCCTCGGCGAGCGCGGCAGCGAGAATGCGCTCGCGCGTCGCGCTCGACTTCGCGTAGCCGACGCGGCTTCGGCCGCGCCGGGAGGGCCCCGCCGCCGATCGATCCGGAGTCGCATTCTTCCGCACCGTTGAAAGTTGAACCACTTTTCAGTTTCTGGCAAACTGCGCGGCCTGCCGTCCGTGCCTCGGACGGGCCCGGAGACGATCCCCATGGCCGACGCCTCGTCCGACCTGCGCGAGCGCGCGCTCTCGAATCTCGACCTCTGCGATGCCGAACTCTACCGGCACGGCTTTCCCCACGAGCGGTTCGCGACGCTCCGGCGCGAGGCGCCCGTCTGGTGGCAGGCCTTCCCCGATGGCGTCGCCGAGACCGCGGACGCGGGCTTCTGGGTGCTCTCGAAGCACGCCGACATCCAGGCCGCGAACCGCGACACCGAACTCTTCAGCGCACTCGACGGACCGTCGCTGGCGCACACCCCCGAGATGCGCGGCCAGATGCTGGTCAGCATGGACGGCCGCGAACACCTGCGGCAGCGACGGCTGATCAGCGCCGCGTTCACCCCGCGCATGGTGGCGCGGCTCGAGGAGCAGGCCCGACGCTGGGCGGCGTCGATCGTAGACCGAGCGCTCGAGCGCGGCACCTGCAACTTCGTACAGGACGTCGCGTATCAGCTCCCGATGCACATGATCGCCGACATCGTCGGCATTCCCGTCGAAGACCGCGCCTGGCTCTTCGACCTCACGACGGACTTCCTCCAGGCGGGGTCCCCCGAGCGCCGCCTGTCGAAGCCGCAGCAGATCGCGATCCAGGCCCAGATGTTCCACTACGCCCAGGCGCTCGGGCAGCGCAAGCGCCAGAACCCGGAAGACGACATCTGGACGATCCTCTCGACCGTCGAGATCGACACCGGGGACGGCGAGAAGACCTCGATGGGCCAGGTCGAACTCGATCTCTTCTTCCTGTTGTTGACGCTCGCGGGCAGCGAGACGACCCGCAACGCCATCGCGAATGGGCTGCTCGCGCTGCTCGAGCACCCCGATCAGCTCGAACGGCTGCGACGGGAGCCGGACACGATGCGGCCCGCCGTCGAGGAGATCCTGCGCTGGACCTCCCCGGTCGCCTACTTCGCGCGCCGCGCGACGCGTGACACACAGGTCCGTGGCGTGCCGATCGCGAAGGGCCAGCGGATCACGTTGTGGTATCCGTCGGCGAACCGGGACGAAGAGGTGTTCCGCGATCCCTTCCACTTCGACATCGGCCGGACGCCGAATCCGCACCTGGCCTTCGGAGGAGGGGGAGCGCACTTCTGCCTCGGCGCGAACCTGGCGCGCCGGGAGATCTCGATCCTCTTCGAGGAGCTGCTCGCGCGCACCCGCGAGATCGAGCTGCTCGAGGCTCCCAGCTACAGCGCGCTGAGCATCTGGAACCCCGTGCTCGTCGTGCCCCGGGAGCTTCGGGTGCGCCTCGCGTAGGACGTGCAGCACCGGAAGGAGCCGTGATGCAGACGGGACTGCGCGACGTGCGCGTGCTCGACTTCTCGACGCAGATCGCGGGCGCGTACTGCTCGAAGCTCTTCGTCGACGCGGGTGCCGAGGTCATCAAGGTCGAGCGGCCCGGAGGCGATCCGCTGCGCCGCTGGTCGGCCACCGGTGCGGATCTCGGCGGCCGCGATTCGGCGCTCTTCACGTTCCTCAACGCGGGCAAGCAGTCGCTGGTCGGGACGACCGCCGATCCCCGCGTCGCCGCACTGCTCGCCGATGCCGATCTGGTCATCGAGGCGCACGGCCTCGCGACCGACACGGGCGAGCGTCTCGACGTCGCTCGCCTGCGCGAAGCGCATCCATCGCTCGTGGTGCTCTCCATCACGCCGTATGGGCTCACCGGTCCCTGGGTCGAGCGCCTGGCCACGGAGTTCACGCTCCAAGCCGAGTCGGGCTCGATCGGCATCCGTGGCCTGATGGGCCAGGAGCCCTTCCAGGCGGGTGGTCGCATCACCGAGTGGGGCGCGGGCGCGTACGGCGCCGCTGCGGCGCTCGCAGCCGTGTTCGGCGTGCGCGCAACGGGGCACGGCGATCACATCGATCTGTCGCTGCTCGAACTCGCGAATCTGGTGTTCGCGAACTTCTCTGAGACGATGAACCGGCTGCTGAATGGAAGCCCCGCCGACCCGCAGCACGCGTTCCTCGCCCCGGCCGTCGAGACGCCGTCCATCGAGCCGACCGCCGACGGCTATGTCGGATTCTGCACCAACGCGCGCCAGCAGTTCTCGGACTTCCTGCTGATGATCGAGCGCCCGGACCTGCAGGCCGACGAACAACTCGCACAGTTCGCGGGGCGCCTCATGCGCTTCGCCGAGTGGAACGAGATCATGCGCGCCTGGCTGTCGAAGAAGACGACCGCCGAGGTCCTCGAGCTTGCATCGCTGCTGCGCATCCCTGTGTCGCCGATCTGCAACGGCGAGACCGTGCTCGCGCAGGAGCAGCTCGTGGCGCGCGGCGTCTTCGTGTCGGACGCCGATGATCGCTTCGTACAGCCGCGACGGCCGTACCGATTCGACGACCAGGATCCGCCCGCTCCGCGCGCGGCGCCGCACCTCGGCGAGCACACGCGATCGGCCGCGTTCTCGAAGCGCGAAGCGCGACGGGCCCCGGCGTCTTCGCAGCACGCGCTGCCGCTCGCGGGGCTTCGCGTGCTCGACCTCACGGCCTGGTGGGCGGGGCCGGCTGCGACGCATCTGCTCGCGACCTTCGGCGCCGAGGTGATCCACGTCGAGTCGACGGGACGCATCGACGGCCTGCGCACCGTCGGCGGCATGATGGCAGGCCACTACCCCGACTGGTGGGAGGCGAGCCCGCACTTCCTGCACACGAACACCAACAAGCTCGGGATCACGCTCGATCTCTCGAAGCCCGCGGGCCTCGCACTGATCGAACGGCTGATCGCGAAGAGCGACGTCGTGGTCGAGAACTTCACGCCGCGCGTGCTCGACGGCTTCGGGCTCGGCTGGGAGCGAATCCGCACTCTGAACCCGCGCGCGATCCTGATGCGCATGCCCGCCTTCGGGCTCTCCGGCCCGTGGCGTGACCACACCGGCTTCGCGCAGACCATGGAACAGCTCGCTGGTCTGGCCTGGGTGACCGGGCACGCCTCCGATCAGCCGCGCATTCCGCGCGGTCCCTGCGATCCGATCGCGGCGATGCACGCGAGCTTCGCGGCGCTGGTTGCGGTCGGCGAGCGGAGCGCGTCAGGCCGCGGGCTTCATGTGGAGAGCACGATGGTGGAGAGCGCGCTCAACATCGCAGCGGAGCAGGTCGTCGAGTGGAGCGCCTACGGGCGGCGGATGGAACGGGATGGCAACCGCTCGGCATTGGCGGCGCCGCAAGGTCTCTACCCCTGCGTGGAGGGGCCGGGTGCGACGGACAAGTGGCTCGCGATCTCGATCGCGACGGACGCGCAGTGGCGCGCGCTGCGATCGGCGCTCGGGAACCCTGCCTGGGCGATGGACGCTGCGCTCGACACGCTCGCGGGTCGCCGCGCCGCCCACGATGCGATCGACGCAGCGCTGCGCGACTGGACCCGCGATCGCGATCGCGCCGGACTCGTCGCCGAACTCCGCTCGCTCGGCATCCCCGCCTCGGAAGTCACGAGCCCGTGCCGGCTGCTCCAGACGAACCCCCAGCTCCGGGCGCGACACTACTTCGAGACCAACGAGCACCCGGTCGTCGGCGCGATGCCGCTGCCATCCCTGCCCTTCCGCAGCGCGAACACCGATCGCTGGCTGCGGACCCCGGCGCCGACGCTCGGCCAGCACAACGAGCGCGTGCTGTGCGACGTGCTCGGCGTTTCGCCCACCGAGCTTCGCGAGCTCGAAGCCGGCAGTGTGATCGGCACGCGTCCTTCCGGGCTATGAGTCTCCCATGCACGCGCGCGCCGACCTCGACCTGCCGCCGTACAAACCCGCACGCCTGCTCACTGCCCCCTTACCCGCATGCGTCCGGCCCTTGTCTCGCACCCGGGCATCGCATGCGCATCCGACGTCCTTCGTCGTGATCGCGCTCCCGAACGACACCGAGAGTGCGTAGCGATCGCCATCGAGCACCGCGCGCGTCTGCACCCGGCGAGGTCATTGCCGGCGCCCGATTCGGAATACTCCTACACACGCGAATTTCGCCTCGACACACCTTCGGGAGGTGTTCCTTCTTTTGCTCTTCGTTGCCGAACAGCGTTTCGTCGCGCGAGAGTCCGCCGCCGCCGTACGCGCGCGGCCACTCGGGCGCGCTGAAGCCGCGCTCGGCGCACAGCTCGAGTCAGCGCTTCGTGTCGGGTTCGGCTACTTCGCCTGGCGGCCGCCCCAGTTGCCTTCGAGAGCCCAACCGGGCGGCCGACGAGCGACTTTCTTCGTCGGCTCCGACAGTCGGACCAGCGCGTTCTTCGGGCTGCTCTACGTCGCCGACACGCTCGTCCCGGTGGCGCCCGAAGGCTTCGCCGCACGCCTCGAACGCGCGGGGTTCCACGACGTGAAGGTCGACGTGGCTGCGCGCTCGTTCCGGTTCCGCGCCGGCAAGCCCGCGTAGGCGCTGCGTGTCAGCGCGAGGCGTCGCGGCGCAGCGCTGCGAGCGGCTCCGCGACGTCCCACTCCGCCGCCCACCGCTCGACGTGTTCCCAGTCGAGATCGGGCAGCGCGACCAGACCGAGCAGATCCTGCCGGTCCTTCGGTCGATCCGCGATCAGCTTCAAGACGATCAGATCTTCCGGCGTCGCGACGCGGATTCCCTCGGACGAAGCGCGGGCACGGCGTACCACCTCGTGTTGCAGCGCCGTCTTCGCCGCCTGGATCTCCACGATCGTGAGCCGGTCCGCGGAAGCGAAGCGAACGAAGTCGGGCCCCGAGGGCAGCTGGCCGCCGTGCTCCACCGTGGGCTCGTAGCCGGCTTCGGCGAACGCGCGTCGCAGGCGAAGCAGCGCGGGCGGATCGACGCGAACGGTGACGTCGATGTCCGCGGTGAAGCGCGGCTCCAGCCACGCGTTGACGCCGTGAGCGCCGATCACCGCGTACTCCACTTCGGCGCTAGCGAAGAGGTTGGCGATGCGCGCGAGCGCCGATCCGCTCACGGTCGATAGAGGCCGAGGGCGCGGGCCTTCTCGTAGAACGCCGAGGGATCGTCTTCACGCCGAGCGAGCACGGCTG
>Ga0315287_10008644_pt1 | contig 10293 bp, 9 predicted proteins | sample YL17G11_0_MG_FD_205037 | JGI IMG/M metagenome (GOLD analysis project Ga0315287, IMG submission 205037) | Sediment microbial communities from Yellowstone Lake, YNP, Wyoming, USA - YL17G11_0 | ecosystem: Environmental > Aquatic > Freshwater > Lake > Sediment | place: USA: Wyoming | collected...
TTCTCATCTTCGTCATCGCCCTGCTCGTTTTCGGCCCCAAGAAGCTGCCCGAGATCGGCCGGTCGGTCGGCAAGGCCCTCCGGGAATTCAAGAAGACGTCCGACGAGATCAAGGGCCGGATCGAGGAGGAGATCGAGGCCTCGGAGATCAAGGACATCCGCAAGGACATCCGGTCGGGCCTGAACGATATCAAGTCCGGAGTGATGAGCTTCCAGGACGACGTCAAGAAGGACATCGAGACACATGAGATTGGGGAAGGGCCGAAAGTCACCTGACGAAATGACCTTCCTCGAGCATCTGGAGGATCTCCGGAAGCGGCTCTTCTACTCCTTCGTCGCCCTCTTCATCGGCTTCGTCCCCGGCTGGATCTTCTCCAAAGATCTCTACGCCATCCTGGCCCGGCCCGTGACCCAATACCTGCCGGCGGGCACCAAGCTCGCCTTCACCACCCTGACCGCGCCCTTCATGCTCTACATGAAGGTGGCCTTCATGGCCTCCCTCTTCTTCATGTCGCCCTTCGTCTTCCTCCAGATCTGGTATTTCGTCGCCCCCGGCCTCTACCGGAAGGAGAAAAAGTACGCCGTCCCCTTCGTCCTGATGACGACGTTCTTCTTCTCCCTGGGCGCCCTCTTCGCCTATTTCATCGTCTTCCCCTGGGCCTGCCGCTTCTTCCTGACGCTCGGGCGCGACTTCCAGCCCGTCATCACCGTCGACCAGTATTTCGGCTTCGCCCTGAAGGTGATCCTCGGCATCGCCCTCGTCTTCGAGCTCCCCACGCTCGTTTTTTTCCTGTCCAAGATGGGGCTCATCACGGCCCGCTGGATGGTCAAGAACTTCAAGTATGCCGTTCTCCTCATCTTCATCATCGCCGCCGTGATCACGCCCACGCCGGACGTGATCACCCAGAGCATCGTGGCCGTTCCCATGCTCGTCCTATACGGGATCAGCATCCTCATCGCCCTCGCCGTCGGCCGGGGAAAAAAGAAGGCGCGGTCGTCGGGGACGGATCAGGCGGGATAAGACCCTTGAGCGAGCTGTCCCGAGTCGTGCTCGTCCCGCGCTTTTGCCCGGGCCTCATCCGCGACGCCTCGTTGGGCCTGTTCACGACGTGGTGCCCTAGCCTGCTGAAAGGAACGCTGTGATCCCATGGACGGACGCCTTATCATCCGCAACGAACGTATCGAAACCGCCGAAAAGCTTATCTCCGAGAATCCGGCCACTCTCGAGGCCGTAGGCGAGGTCAGCCTGGCCTCGCAGGAACTCTGTAGCCGGGCCATCCAGGCGGCTAAGGAGGCTTGCCCGGTCTGGCGCTGGCTCGATCCCCAGAAAAAGAGGGTCATCCTCAAGCGGGCCGAGAACATCCTGGCCCGGCGGGCGAGCGAAGCCGGGCGCCGCATCGCCATGGAAAAAGGCTCTCCCTACCCCGAGTCCCTGGCCGTCGAGGTTTTCGGCTCCCTCCAGGCGCTCAACTACTACGCCGGGAACCTGGGCCGGCTCCTCCACTCCAAGAGGGCCGGACACCATACCCCTCTTTTTTTTAACAAGACGGGGACGTTCCATTTCCATCCCCTCGGCCCGACGCTTATCATCACGCCCTGGAACTTCCCCTTCCTTATCCCCTTATCCGATATCCTCAGCGCCCTCGTGGCCGGCAACACCATCGTCCTCCGCCCCTCGACGACGACGCCTCTCACGGCGCTCCTCATCGGCGAGGTCTTCGTCGAAGCGGGCCTCCCGCCGGGCGTCCTCAACGTCGTCCCCTGCCGCGTCCCGCAGGCCGAGGCCATGATCGTCCACCGCGACGTCCAGACCGTCATGTTCACGGGCAGCGTCGGCATCGGCAAGCGCCTCATGGAGCTCTGCAGCCGGAACCTGACCAACCTGACTCTCGAGCTCGGGGGCAAGGACCCGATGATCGTCCTCAAGGACGCCGACCTCGAGCGGGCCGCCCGCGGCGCCGTCTGGACGGCCTTCATGAACTGCGGCCAGAGCTGCGGCTCGATCGAGCGGGTCTACGTCGCCCGGGAAGTCGCCGAACCGTTCACCGCGCGGGTCATCGAGCTCGCGAGAGAGGTCAAGGTCGGGAACCCCCTCGACACCGGCATCGACATGGGCCCGATGGCCACTGCCGGCCAGCTCAAGGTCGTCGAGGAGCACATCGCCGACGCCCGGGCGAAGGGCGCCCGGATCCCGGTCGGGGGCGGGCGTGTCGCCGGCCTCCCCGGCCATTTCATCGAGCCCACGGTCCTCACCGGCGTCGACCACACGATGCTCGTCATGACCGAGGAGACCTTTGGCCCGACGCTCCCCATCATGGTCTTCGACCACCCGTACGAAGCCGTGGCCCTGGCCAACGACAGCGTCTACGGGCTGACGGCCTCGGTCTGGACGCGCGACCGCAAGCAGGCCGCGTGGTTCGCCGAGCGTCTCGAAGCGGGCTCCGTCACTGTCAACGACCACATGTATTCATTCGTCGAACCCCGGGCGATCTGGGGCGGCATCAAGCAGACCGGCTTGGGGCGCTGCCACGGCCCCTTCGGCCTTCACGAGCTCGTCAACATCAAGTACGTCGGCATGGACTTTTTCCGGAAGAAATCACAAACTTGGTGGTTCCCCTACGACCGGAGCCTGGAAGGCCTGATGGAAAAAGCGATCTCGGTCTTCCACGGCGCGGGCCTGGGCGCCAGGGTCAAGGCCGCCCTTGGACTGCGGAAGGAATGGCGGCGGATCATGGCGACCGCTCCCCTTTGGAACTATGTCCGGGCCCTGCCGCGGATCCTGAAAAAATGAAGATACCGCCGCGACTCATCGGACTGACCGGGACCAATGGGGCCGGCAAGGGCGAGGCCGCGGCGTTCTTCTCGGCCAGGGGCTATGCCTACTTCTCGCTTTCCGACGTCATCAGGGAGGAGCTTCGGGCCCGGGGCGAAGCCGTCAGCCGGGACAACCTGATCCGGACGGGGAACGAGCTCCGGGAACGATACGGGCCGGACGTCCTGGCCGGACGGACCATGGCCAAGGTCGGAGGGCCGGCCGTCATCGACAGCATCCGCAACATGCACGAGGTCGCCTTCCTGCGCCGGCAGGAGGGCTTCGTCCTGCTGGCTATCGACGCGCCAGCGGAGGTGAGGTTCGCCCGGGTCGCAGTTCGGGGCCGGGACGAATCGGCCGCCGACCTCGAATCCTTCCGGAAAAAAGAAGAGCAGGAGCGGACGGGAGGGGCGACCGCCCAGCAGCTCGAGGCCTGCATGGCCGCGGCCGACCGTCTCATCCTCAACGACGGGACCATCCCGGACTTGCATCGAAAACTCGAGGAGATCGCATGACGCCGCCGAGAACGTCCAAGGACCTTTACTATCTGGGCATCGCCAAGGAAGTCTCGCTCCGGAGCACCTGCTTCCGGAGGTCGATCGGAGCCATCGTCGTCCGCGACGACCAGATCATCTCGACCGGCTACGTCGGCGCCCCGCGGAAGACCCGCGACAGCCTCGAGCACGGCTTCTGCCTGCGCGACCGGCTGAGCATCCCCCACGGCCAGCGCTACGAGCTCTGCCGCAGCGTCCACGCCGAGCAGAACGCCATCATCAACGCTGCCCGGGCGGGCGTCAGCCTGCTCGGGGGAGACATGTACATCTACGGCAGCGCCCCGGGCGAGAGCGCGCCGATCAACGCTTTCCCCTGCTACATCTGCAAAAAGATGCTGATCAACTGCAGCCTCGACCGGGTCGTCTGCTCGATGGTCGACGGCGGGACCATGATCTTCCGGGTCGAGGAATGGATCCGGGACTGGCAGGAGCGCGACATCCTCGACGACGAACATCAATACGGCAAGGATAAATGAGGTTCTTCTCCCAATTTCGCGGAACTCTCCTTTTCGGTTCGGTGAAATTGGGAGAAGAACCGAAAAAGAGGAGGACTAGGGAGCGCGGAAGGATACGCCGGGCGGCGGCTGCAGCGGCCGTCGTAGCGTTGGCGGTGACGGGGGCGGCGCAGGAAACAGGGGAGACAAAGGCGAACCTGCTCAAGCTCCTGGGGGTCGAGCCTGCCGCGGAATCCGTCGATTACATCCGGACGAAAACGCAGTTCCAGCTCCACACCTTGCTCACGGAGCAGCGCCATCAGAAAACGTGGCCCCTCGGCGAGCGCATCCAGAAGGACACCCTGGCCGGCCTGAAGATGCTGTCCTCGGTCGACGACGATATCCTGGCAAAATTGGAGGAACTGGCGGCGGCGCCCGCGGTCCTCGAGCAAACTGCCCGGGCCGTCGAGGACGCCATCCTGGGCGGCAGGAAGATCTATGTTTACGGTTGCGGGGCCACGGGCCGGCTGGCCAAGCAGATGGAGAGCGCGTTCTGGCGTCCCTTTTGGCGGAGGGTGAAGGCGGACAGGAAGATCGCGGCGAAGCTCGCCGGCGGCATTCCGGAGGGGGTCGAGGATGCCCTCGTCGGCGAGATGACCGGGGCGGACAGGGCCTTGATCAGCTCTCTCGAAGGCTTCGAGGACCTCCCGCTCATCGGCCGCCTACAGCTCCATGACCGGGGCATCCGCAAGGGCGACGTCGTCATCTGCGTCACCGAGGGCGGCGAAACGTCGTCGGTCATCGGGACGGTCCTGGCCGCGCTCGACGAGTGGAAGGGCGAGCCGGGATACAGCCCCGAGGAGAGCCGCAAACAGCTGTACTTCGTCTACAACAACCCGGATGACAGGCTCCTGCCCTTCGACCGGAGCCGGAGCGTCCTGACCGAACCGGGCATCACCAAGATCAACCTGACGACCGGGCCTCAGGCCATCACCGGCTCGACGCGGATGCAGGCGACGACCATCGAGACCTATGTCGTGGCTGCCGTCATCGAGACGGCTGTGGGGCGGGCGCTGGCCAGTGTCCTCGGGCAGAAGGAGATGGCCCGGCTCGGCTTCGAGGACGGCGGCGGGGCGGAGCGGGCCGGGGTCGCGGGAATCGCGTTCATGCTCAGGGAGTTCGGCTCTGTCCTCGACGGGGTCCGGGCGGCGCTCCCAGCTCTCGCAGCGTTGACCGACATCGAGGCGGCGGCCTACGCCGGTGGACGGCTCACAACATATTTTGCCGAGAAAGGGCTGATCACGGTCTTCATCGACAGCACCGAACGGAGCCCGACGTTCCGGCTCTTCCCGCTGGACACGGTCGGGGAGCCCCAGCGGAAATGCTGGATCCAAGTCTGGACGGGGGCGACGACCGCCGGCGACGCGTGGCGCGCTTTTCTGGGCAGGCCCTTCCGCGGGTTGGCGTCCGAGAAGTACAGGCAGACGTTCGAAACGGGCATCGACGACCCTTACCTGCGGCGGGCGGCCCTCGAGAGCCTGAAGAAGGCCGGGGACGATCAGGCGGAGCTCTACGATTTTTCACTTTCCGCGTCGAACCTGGAGCGGCGCAGCCCGAAGAAGGGAGACTTGTGCGTCCTGGTCGGACTGACGCCCGAGGAAGCCGAGTTCGAGCGGGAAGGGTCGTCATTCGAATATGTCCTGCGGCTGGCCGGAGAGAACGGCGCCGATGCGGCGATCGTGCTGGTCACCGACCGTCCGCAGAAAGAATTCCCACGGTTAGAGGCGGGGATCCGCAGTCTGTTCGAGGGGCGGAGCGGCAGGCTCATCGTGGTCCCCGTCCATGTCCGAGCGGCGGGCGAACCTTTCGGCCTGCGCCAGCAGATCGCGGCCAAGATGCTCCTCAACGCCCACTCGACGGCCGTCATGGCCAAACTCGGCAAGGTCGTCGGCAATACGATGACCAACGTCAGCCCCAGCAACCTGAAGCTCGTCGGCCGGGCCACGTATCTCATCCAGTCCCATGTGAACGACGTGTTGGGACTGGCCGATTGGGTCAAGGCGAACGGCGGGCGCGAGCCGATCTCCTACGGCGAGGCCAACGCCGTACTTTTCGATTCCATCGCCTACCTCAAGGACCGGCAGGCGGAGGCGGGGCAGACGGCCGAGGTCGCTTTTTCCATCATCCGTATCCTGGAGTCGCTGAAGCAGAAACGCGGCCTCAGCCGGGAAGAGACGCTCGGCATCGTCAAGACCATCGGCCTCAGCGCCTACCTCGCTTCCCTTAAGTAAGAAGGTACCGGGTCTACGCAATGCCAATTTTGGCATTGCGTAGACCCGGTACCTTCTTGTTCTTTCCCCCCTTGCCTTGAGAAAAGGATTGGTGGCTGAGCGTCTATCTTCAATAAACAAGCTCCTTGAGACGAGTCTATGGCGAGATCTCTGAGAATCCAATTCCCCGGCGCGTTCTACCATGTGACCTCTCGAGGGAATAGAAGACAGCCGATCTTTCTCACCGACGAGGATAGATATTTCTTCCTGAACTGCTTAAGAGATGCCCATGATAAATTCGGCGTTGTCATACATGTTTATTGCCTGATGGAGAATCACTACCATCTTTTTATGGAAACACCCCGGGGCCAGATTTCGAAGATCATGCACTTGATCAACATGAGGTATTCAAGCTACTTCAACCTGAAACATGCCCGCTGCGGGCATACGTTCCAAGCCCGCTTTTCTGCGATCCTGGTTCAAGCAGAAGAATATGCCCGGGAGCTCGCGTCCTATATCCACCTCAATCCGGTTAGGGCCGGGATCGTTAACCGTCCCGAAGATTATGTATGGTCTAATTATCGTGAATACTTAGGGATAGCGGCGCCTCAACCATGGACAGCCAATTCGTTCGTTCTTCGACTGTTCGGGGCGTCTCTGGCCGACGCCAGGAACAATTACGAAGAATATGTCGCTTGGCGTCTGTCGCAAAAGCTGCCGAGTCCACTCGAAGCCGCTAAGAAAACCGGAATACTCGGTAATGCCGACTTTGTCAAACGGATCAGGAAATCATTCCTTTCAGATACGAATGAACAACCAGTTCGAGACCTCCCTCAACTCCGCAAGCTCTTTCCACGGCCGGGACTTCAACAAATATTCACCACTACAGAATCGGCCCTTGGCTCAAAAAACAGGTTCACTCGAAATCTCTCGATATTGATCAGCCATAAATTGACGGATTACACGCTCAAAGAGATTGGAGAGTTCTACAAATTGGGAGTTTCCGGAATAACGGATATTTGCCGCCGGACACGAAAAGAACTCATTCACAACGATACGCTGGCTCGCGCCATTGGTGAAATTGAGCGTCGTCTTCGTTCCTAAAAAGAAGGTACCGGGTCTACGCAATGCCAAAATTGGCATTGCGTAGACCCGGTACCTTCTTGGTGCCTTCTTTTCTTAGGGGGCGCCGTCGAAGCCGTAGCAGGGGGCGATCGCCGGCCGCGGCTTGCGTTTCGGCTTCGGCTTCACCTGCGGGTAGACGAAGAGCTTGCCGGCGTAATTCCGCAGGACAACCTGCTCATCGGTGATCGACTGGAGGTACTTCGGAAGGACCGGAATCTTGCCGCCGCCTCCGGGCGCATCGATGCAGAAATACGGGACGGCCAACCCCGACGTCCAGCCCCGCAGGGCCTCCATGATCTCGAGCCCCTTCTCGACGGTCGTCCTCAGGTGCTCGGTGCCTGAGACGTAGTCCGCCTGGTAAATGTAATAGGGCCGGACCCGGACCGAAAGGAGCTTCTGCATGAGTCGGCGCATGACCAGCGGGTCGTCGTTGACACCTTTGAGCAGAACCGTCTGGTTCCCCAGCGGAATTCCGGCGTCAGCCAGGAGGTTCAGGGCCCGCGACGATTCAAGCGTGATCTCATCGGGGTGGTTGAAGTGGACGTTGACATAAAGCGGATGGTACTTGCGGAGCATGGCCACGAGTTTTTCCGTGACCCGCTGCGGCAGGACGCAGGGGACGCGCGTGCCGACGCGGATGATCTCGACGTGAGGGATGGCCCGGACGCCCTTGATGATCGCCTCGAGCTTGCGGTCGCCCAACATGAGCGGGTCGCCGCCCGAGATGACGACGTCCCGTATCTCCGAATGGTTCCGGATGTAGGCGAGGCCGTCCTCGATGTACCGGGGGTGGATCTTCGACGGGTCTCCGACCTTCCTCTTGCGCGTACAGAAACGGCAGTACGAGGCACAGCTGTGCGACACCAGGAAGAGGCAGCGGTCGGGGTACCGATGGACGATGCTCGGCACGGGCGAGTCCTCGTCCTCATGGAGGGGATCCGCTTCCCCCGTGTTTTCCCGGAGTTCGGCCGGGTCGGGCACCAACTGACGCCACATGGCGTCGCCGCGCTCCTTGATCAAACCGGCATAATACGGCGTGATCTGGATCTTGAAAACGCGACCGATCCGGCGGACCTCCTCGACATCAAGTCCGAAATACTGGGCGATCTCTTCCGGTTTCCTGAGACTGCCCTGGAGTAAGCGTTGCCAGTCGTCCATCTCCTCTGCACTCCCCGTCAACGAAAATATTTCGCGTATATGACGCGGTCGTCTCCGGCCCTGTAGAAATCGGGGACCCGGGCGACTTCTTTATAGTCTAAGTCGATGTAAAATTGCCTCGTGCCGTTATACTTCGGCTGCGACGACGTCTCGATGACGATCAGCCGTCCGTCGCGGCAGCGGACTTCGTCTTCGAGCCAGCGGACGAGCGCCTTGCCCCGTCCCTTGCCCTGCTCGGACGGCGCGACGGCCATCCAATAGATGTCATAGGCGTCCTCGGCAAGCGGCGTCGGCCCCCACGCCATGTAGCCCACGGCGTCTTTGCCCTCGTTCTCGACGACGACGATGCGATAGTCCTTTTGTTCCGGATCCTCGAGATAGACATCCATGAGCTCCTCTGCCACGGTGACCTCGGCGGGCGCGAAAAAGCCCGTGGCCCGGACGAGGCCGAGGACCGGTTCCTTATCTCGCGGTTCCATCGGACGGATCATAGACGACCCTTCTTTTCATGGCATTGGCGATCATCGTGCCCCAGAACGAGGCGTAGGCGACCCCACCCGCCTTGAGGGCCCGGGCGTAGCCGGCGTTGGTGCTGATGTCGGGGTTCGGGTTGACCTCGAGGATGAACGGCCGGCCCTTGGTGTCCATCCGGAAATCCACCCGGGCGTAGTCCCGGCAGCCCATGATCCGGAACGCGGCGGCGGCCAGGCCCTGGAGCTTGGCGCGGAGCTCCTCGTCGATGGGCGCCGGGCAGACCGGGGGGGTCTTCTGATAGAGCGGGTTGTCTTCGAACCACTTGGCTTCGTAACCGAGGATGCGCGGCAGGTCCTTGGGCATGGCCGAGAAGTCGATCTCGGAGACCGGCAGGGGTGTCACCGCCCCGTTCTCCAGGACCGAGACGTTGAACTCCCGGCCGTCGATGAACGCTTCGGCAAGGACCGGCTGCTTGTAATTCTCGAGACAGCGCCGGACCTGCCGGCGGAAGGACTCCTCGTTGCGGACGACGGAGTCCGTATAGATGCCCAGGCTGGCGTCCTCGGCGTTCGGCTTGACGATGAGAGGGAATTTCAACTCGAGCGGCTCCTCCCCCGTCAGCATGAGCTGGGCCGGAGCCGTCGGCAGACCGGCCGCCCGCAGGACGGCCTTGGCCTTGAACTTGTCCTGGCAGAAGGCCAGCGTCTTGGATGCGCTCCCGGTGAACGCGAGGCCCAGGAGCTCGAAGATGCCGGCGACGTTCGACTCCCACTGGGGCCGGCCGTAGTACCCCTCGCAAAGGTTGATCAGGGCGTCCGGGTTGAGCTCCCGGATCCGCCCCAGGAAATTGAGGAGGCTCTTCTGGAGGGGGACGACCGTCGCGCCGATCCCGAGCGTGCGGACGGCGTCGTGCGTCTGCCGGGCCATCTCGGCCACGGACTCTTCGGACAGACGTTCCCCCGTCGCCGTCGGTCTCGGTTCGTAGGCGTTGAAGACGATAGCGATGTTAAGGGCAGGGTTCATGCACGATCCGCGTGGACCACCGGCCGCTCGCTCGCCGCGGGCCGGATGCGCGTAGGACGGAGGCCGTACCGTTTCGAGGCCTCCTCGACGACCCTGTGGATAAGGTCCGAATAGGAATACCCGGCCGTCCGGGCCGCCTTGGGCAGGCAGGAATTGTCCTCGGGGTTGGGCAGGATGCCCGGCAGCGGGTTGACCTCGAGGATGTTGGGCTCCCCTTTTTCGTCGAGCCGGACGTCGACCCGGCACCAGTCCCGGATGCGGAGCACGGCGCAGGTCCGCGTGACGAAGTTCTCGATCTTGGCCTCAAGCACCGGGCTGACGGGCGCCGGGCACTTGAAGATATCCAGGGGTTTTTCCCGCGTGTCCCAGATCCATTTCGCCTCGTAGGAATAGATCGGCGCCGCCCCGGAAGGCAGCTGGCTGTGGTCGATCTCCACGATGGGC
>Ga0315287_10008646_pt1 | contig 10293 bp, 12 predicted proteins | sample YL17G11_0_MG_FD_205037 | JGI IMG/M metagenome (GOLD analysis project Ga0315287, IMG submission 205037) | Sediment microbial communities from Yellowstone Lake, YNP, Wyoming, USA - YL17G11_0 | ecosystem: Environmental > Aquatic > Freshwater > Lake > Sediment | place: USA: Wyoming | collected...
TGAAGGTTTCCATATTTGTCTTGACACGCATAAACCCCCTCACCCCAACCCTCTCCCCCAATCCTGGGGGAGAGGGCAGGGTGAGGGGGCGCGATCCGTCAATACTATTTCGAGACGATTAATAAGCCGAACTTGCGCGAAAACCACGCTTGTTGACGCAGGTCCCCTGATTGCGCTTTTTGATCTCGCAAAGGGGTAAGAATAAAAGGCCTGGGGATTAGCCCCGGGCCTTTTGGTTAGAGCTTGGGAGGTTTGCGGACTTTGGTGGCTTGCTCAAAGTTATAGGCAATACCAATCAGCTTGCCCTCCTCCCATGGTTTCGCAACGATTTGGAGACCAATGGGAAGACCCTCTTTACTGTACCCTGCAGGCACTGTGATTGCCGGATAGCCTACCACACTGATGGGATCGCAATTCCTGATGTAGGTCAGAAAGGTATCGACCTTCTTGCCCAGAAGTTCAGTCTCCATGTCATCTCCGATCTTACACGCAGGAAGCGGGGTCGTGGGCAGAACCAGAGCGTCAACGCCTGACATCGCCATCCTGAACCCTGCGATCATCTTGTTGCGATCGTCCCTTACCGATTTTGCATAAACAAAGCCCGGAACAGGCTTAGCTTTAGAACCTACAATAGGAGGCTTGACATCCGGGCCGAATTGCTCGGCGTATTTCTCAATCGTCGCATCAGGATCAAAAGCCTTCAGGTACTCCTCCATGAGATAGATACATTCCGCAAGCACGATATTGAACCCCGTGGCAGTGGCGATCTCCATGTTCTTGACCTCGACTTCCTTGAGATTTCCCCCTAGGTCTTTAACTACCTTAAGGGCATCCTCCATGACCTTTTGGGTGTCGGGGTGAATGTTTTCGAAAAAAGCTTTTCTAGGCACGCCGAAGGTTCTCCCCTTTATGCCATCCTTCAAGGACGCGACATAGTTGGGTATTGGCTTCGAAGAGCTTTCAGGATCTCTAGGATCTTGGCCCGAAATTACCTCGAGAAGAACAGCTGAATCTGCAACAGTGCGAGTGATGGGACCGATGACGTCGCGGGTGAAAGAAAGGTACATCATCCCTCCCCTCCCCACCCTGCCCAACGTGGGCTTCAGGCCGACAACTCCGCATAGAGCAGCCGGGATTCTCACAGAGCCTCCGGTGTCTGTGCCAATGGCTGCCGCGCATAAACTTGCTGATGCAGCCGCACCCGAGCCTCCACTCGAACCTCCGGGGATCCTTGTTTTGTCGTATGGGTTCCTGGTGGGACCATAATTCGTGTTGTTGGTGGTGATGCCAAATGCGAACTCGTGGAGATTGGTTTTTCCGAGGACAATGGCTCCAGCTTTCTTCAGCTTTTCCACCGCATATGCATCCTGCTTGGGTTTCCATTGAGCGAGGATCTTGGAGCCACCGGTCGTCCTGATGTCTTTGGTATCCAGGTTGTCTTTTATTGCGATCGGCAGTCCATGGAGAGGTCCCTTGAACTTCTTTTCCTTGGCAAGCTTATCCAGTTGCTCCGCCTCCTTCATCGCGGCTTCAGACGCCACAGTGATATAGGCATTCAATTCTTTGGAGCCGCCGTATTTTTCAATACGATCCAGATAGATCTGGACGAGTTTCTTTGAAGTGATTTCACCGCTTCTGATCATCGTTGAAAGTTCTTGTAGAGATAGATTAGCAAGCTCTTCATCCGAGCCCACTTTTCCCCAGGCGAAATTTCCCATGGATGTCGCAAGGAGCACCCCTGCGCCTGTTGCAAGGGTTGACTTCACAAATGTTCTGCGATCCATTTCTCTGCCTTTCTCGCTCATAGACTCCCTCCTTGAATGATAGGTTTATGATCTAACAACAAAAACCTCTATCTCCCTCCCCGCCTCCATTGGCATCTCGGATGAGTGAGGGCAGATGTGTTGAAGAGAATTTCCTTCTCGAATACTTGCTGATCTTCATTCCAGATAAAATAGGCGATGAATTCTGACTTGAGGAGATGCAGGAGATCGTAGCCGTTATCCTTACCGGGAATCGTCGTCAACTTCTCCCAGATCGACAAGCGATCGCTTACCGGAGGGGGAACATCCTTGATTTATTGATATTCTAGCCATTCTCCCTTGATCTTCTCGCGCTGCAATATCTCTGGCGCACGGGCTATTGCCCTGCTCACGGCCGACTGACTGATCCCAAGCGCCGTCGCAATTGAGACAGAGGTTAGTCCTATTTTGCGCACCCCCAAATAGCAGATAACCGCACGTGCTTTCGCTATGGTGGGAACCTTGCTTCCTGACTCCAGGGATTCGGTGTCTACGCCAAAATGGCCGGCGACTTTCTTTAGTAACCATCTCAGATTCATTCCCTTTTTCCTGAGGAGGAACCTCCTCTCCCATTCCTCCTCGGACTCCCTCAACACACGCGCGACAAACTCCGATCCCCCAAGAATCCGCTCATCCGCTCTTACCCTTTTTCCCGAGTTACGCAGTTCCTTCAACCCCTTCCAACCTCCCACAGAGCGAAGCAATCCTCCCCCCACTAATTCCGCTCTTCTCCCTTCCCCGACCCCCTCCGAAACATACGATACATACTCCGTCTTGGCCTCCCTCTCCGTTTGTCCGAAATATCGCAGAACGTAATCTCTATCCTGCCAGTTTCTCTTCTTCTTACCCACGAGCACGGAATGCCCTGAGTACGCATAGGAGCCAAGCTCCCTGAGATCATGCACCAGTCCGGCCCGAAGGGGATTCAGATGGATATAGCGCACAAGCTCCTGCAGGTAGACATCTTCCTCGCAAAGGATAGACTTGTAACGGTTTTGGAAAAGATGCCCATGGCGACGATAACGTCGGTTGAAGGTCACGGCATACCCCGTCAGGAGCTTCCTCATCAGGCGGGCGATGGGAATTGTTCCTGTTCGGAAAAGAAAATGAGCATGATTGCTAAGCAAAGACCATGCGTAGCAAGGGGTCGAGCTTCCCATCAGGATTCCGCCCAGTCGATCAAGGAAGGACTCGCGATCTTCATCGTTTCGAAAGATCACAGTCCTGTCGATCCCTCGGATCATCACATGGTGTAGCGCCCCGGGAGCGTCTATTCGTGATTGACGTGGCATTGGCTTCTTTTAGCCCAACGAAGACAGAATGTCAATATGTCAAGAACGTCCCCATCCTCAACACTGACTTGGAGCTAGACGCGAACAGTCTGGATTGCGTCGGGATCAATTGCCGTGGCACCGTCAACTGTACGCGTGTACGGGATGTCGGCGTGTGAAAAGCCAAACCATTCGTAAACACGACTTACAAGCAAGAACGCTAAGACCCCGGGATCTGCCGATACATCTGTGTAGTTGAGTAGAAACGTAAACACTGCATCAGGGGCCTCTTTAGAGTTGCCGTACCAGTTCCCCATCGGCCCAGAATTGAGACGACGCGGCCCACTTGGTGAAAGCATTCCTCCAAGCTGCACCAAGACAAGAGTGCCAGACGGCTTTGGCTGTGCTGAATCCAGTACGCGTTGGAATGAAAGACAGAAGAGGTAAGTGGATTCAATAAGGGCCAGAGCATTCACGGAAATAGACTTCTCTCTTTGCCGCCCCCAGCAAAGAAATTCCCCATCACCCCTAGCTACGAAAACCATTGTGCCATCACGGTACAGTTGCAGCACTTTCTCGCCATGATCTATTGACTGCACCGATTCCCCCCTAACGATACGAGTCTGCCCGTGAACTGTAATGTCGAAACCACTGCTGCGCAGTTCAGGTGGCCTTTCCACCAACTGATAAAGCTCGCCGCGCTGAGATTCGAACAGAGAAGGAAGCTCGATCACCATGTTGGGAGACGCTGCCAAAGCGAAGTGTGCCTCGTCAACGAAGCCCACATCCTGGTGTGCTTCGCCCACCCTGGCTCGGAGGTTACCCTCAATGTCTTTGGCTCTTCCCTCCGCTCGCACTCTGCCCTGTGCGTTAAGAAGTTCCCCCACCGTAGCTTGAAGACCCTGAAGCGCTCCGTGAATATCGGCAAAACGCAAGCCATCACGGAGCAGCGTCTGCAAACGTTGCGCGTTTATGGGCGCTACCCCTGAGCGTCTTCTCTCAACGTAGCCAAAAACGATCTCGGATGTCTTACCAGACGATTCGACAAACCGGGTGAGAATGTACGGTCCATTGGTGGTGGATTTTTGAGGTATCGTGATGGCAACCAAGCCACGCTTAGGGTTAGCTACTGTTGCATACCAACCGATGTACAGGTCAGATATCTGGGGATAGATCCAGGATCTTAGAATATCGTGATATTGATCAACTGAGACGAGCGCCCGGTCGAAGACCCTTATGGCAGTAACTTCGTCACCCATATGGACAGGAGATACCTCGGTCGCCAGGCCAATGACCAAGACCCCGCCGCCAGCGTTGGCAAATGCAGAAACGTCTTTGGCCAGTTCCTGCTTTTCGTGATCGGTTTGGAGCCGGTACGGCGTTCTCTTGCATTCGAAGTGGTCGTTCTCGACGGCCCCGATGAAGCCCTTGAATGAGCCGCTTGAAAGCATTGCCAGGACTTCTTGACTAGATAATTCCTTGCTCATAGTTTAATTCTCTCCCCATTGGTGGCCTCGTGCGCCCACGGGGGGCCTGAACACATCGATTCCAATGAGGTCGGGTAGCCGGAGGCTGTTGCCAGCCCCAAGCCCCCTAAGAACCGTGCATGAGAGTTTCCCATCACACGGCTCAAGCATTTCAAAGGCAGTCCTTGTTATAAGGTCATCTGCTTACTTCCGTAATTGTCAAATCGTCTTTGTTCAAGAGATATTTCTTCCAGGTGCCATCTGGAGTAAAGAACTTGATCTTCATGTATTCTCTCATCGGGAAGTAGGAAATGACGGCGCCCACAGCATAACGATAGCCTTCGCTATTCACAAGGTCTGTGACTTTCTCTCGGTCCTGCTTGGCGTCGTAGCTCTTTTTTGCTTCGATAACAATCAAGTTGTTTCTGTTGCCGCTCCGACGTTCATGGACAATTATGTCTGGCCGTATATTGCGGCCACTCGACGATTTTTTTTCTTCCTCTTTATACTTGTTGTATTCGATGTCGACATTATGTTTGTCTAATAATCTCTTTTCATTCAACACCCATTCTAAGTATTGGGCAAGCTTATGATTTATGCATTCTTCTTTCGGTTGAGTCTTGATGAGGTCGCTATCGGATTGAACTAACGTCCTGAGAGCCTGAATGACACATTCCTGCAATTCATTCATATTATTCCCTTATAACGCCCGGCTAGCCCGCGGACGGGACCTACCGTCGGGTTCAGTCGGTTGTTAGCGTCCCGCTCCGCACTCACGTTACTCATACGGTCCCAGAAATCGTTCGCCGTTGAAATGGATGATGTGGGAAGGAGCCTCGGCAACCCAGACCTCAGTTTCCCACGCGATGTCCGCAAGGTACTTCGTCATGGTTCGACGGTCAAGAAACGCGGTCACGAAGACCAGCCCAGCCCGAGCTGCTCCGAAGAGGGCTTTCAGCTCGTTGTGCCGCTTGAGTCCAATAGGACCATGGCTCGTGACCGCTTCAATCAAGACAAGCCAATTCTTCTCCGTAAGGTGCACGACAATGTCGGGCATTTTCCCGTGCGCATCGATTTCTACCCCGAGCCGCTCAAGATAGCCGGCTTCAACGTACCGCTGCTTCTGGCCAGTGTCCCCCAAGTACGCGACGACGCCGCCCGGTGTGAAGCGCGGGCAGAACTCCTCGACTATCTTCTTCACGAGCTCGTTCTGGCCGCCTGCGGTGAGCGACAGTTTCTTTCCGCTGGGAAGCCTGACTGGGAGCAGGACCATCCCGCGCTCTTTCGGCTGAAGCCTACCGAGAGCGTCAGCGCTCCTGAGGAAGACCGTCAACGACGCATCCCACGCGGTTGAGCCGTAGGTCCGCACAAGCTTCAGGAGCGTTGGGGCGACTTGGTACCGATTGTCGGGGCTGTTCACGGGTCGGCGCGGATCATCAGGGTTCGCCACGACGAGCCCGATCTGGACGAACTGGTGTACGGTGAATCGCCGGACGGTCTCACGGGTATTCGGCGCGTACCTCTTGCCGAAGCGGTCACGGAAGACATTCATCATCTCGGTAATGCCGAGCATCGGGGCTTCGGCCTCGCTCCACGGCTTCCGCGGCGTCATTCCGAGCAACGCAAGGAGGCTGAGAGCAGAACGTTCGTTCTGCTGCTCCCTCGGCACATTCAAAGCCCTGAGGATATCGAGCGCCTCATCAACGCGCTTCGCAGCAGCGGTCCGTCTCCTGGGCACTCGCTCAGCCACGAGACATAACCTCCTCAACAAGACGATCCAGCTCCTCCTGCGGGGGGAAGCTCTTCCCGATACGCCGGCCGAGTGCGACGAGGCTGTTCCACCCCGGGTACCGCAGGGAACGAAGGTCAGCGGCGTTCACCTGAGTGTGTCCGCTGAACTGACGGAAGTAGGAATCAACGAGCGTTGAGTTCAAGAAGGCGGCGAGCCCCTTCGCTACGGTCACCGGCAAGCCGGAGCCCCGAACGTGGTAGTAGTTCAGGTGGTTTTCGAACGCGACCCGACCGGCTGCGACGCGCGTCGGGTCGTAGACGGCTGCCACCACCCGACGCCGCTCCTCCTTGGCTGAGAACCTCTTCGTGAGGACGTAGTAACCCTCCGGAACGAGAAGGTCCTCTGCCCGAGGGCCAAGAGCGAGGGCGTTCGGCTTGCGTGTGCGGCCGTTTGGCCATTCCACAAATCCATCCCGCAGGTGGCAGGGATAGATGAGGGGAACAGCGCTCCATCCGGGCTGGGCGCGGAGCAGTTCCTTTGCCCGGAAGTCGACGACTCGACCCGTGGAAACGGTCAGGCCGAGATCCGATAGACTCGCGTCAAGGCTCGCCATCCGATGACGGATCGGATCCCCATCGTCGTCTGGAACGATGTGGATAAAGACATGGTGGTCGCTTGGCCGGACAAGTTCGTCGTGTCTGATCGTTCGCATGCGCAGCCCGAACCCGTTAGGGCCAACGCTGGCGGAGACAACGACGTTGCGGTCGAGAGCCTCGGTCTTCACTGCACGGAATACCACGTTCTCTTGCAAGACCTTGTCGTCGGCGAAGGCGCGGTCTCTCGTATCGAAGACGTGGACTCGGCAAAAGCGCATCTCTCGCAGAAAAAAACGACGGAACGGCTCAAAATAGGGACCGTTGCAGAAGCTCCTCGGCGTGATGGCGACCATTTCGCCCCCCGGAGCAAGGAGCTTTTCCGTTACCGCGAGGAAGCCCGCGTACAGGTTGGTTGTCTCAAGTCCGATGGCGCGGAGCAGCCTTCGCTCGCAAGAGTTTGTCCCGATCTTCCGGTACGGCGGGTTGAGGATGGCACAGTCGAATCGTTCCCTTTCTCCTGCCGCAAAGAGATCGCCGGAAAAGGTATTCGCGCCCGCCTCCAGGAAATCTTCCTCAACAATGCGCCCCTCGAATCGAATCCCAACGTCTTCGCTCACTGCTCGGCATAGATCGAGCGTCTTACGAAGATACCCGACGAGCAAGGGGTCAATCTCGTACGCGGTCAGAGAGATGGCGCTCGGAGGATGCGGCCTGCGGCTCATCGCAAGCACGAAAGCAGCGGAAAGCGCCCCGGGTCCGGCGCCAGGATCGAGGATGCGGACAATGGGCTTTTTGCACTCGAACATCTCCGCCATGAACGTGGCGACCGATGCGGGCGTCAGGAACTGGCCCATGAGGGCACGACGTCGAGGGTCCAGTCGGAGCGAGGCGTCCCGGCGGGCAGCCTCGATCGACGACAGGAGGAAATCCGTGTCGCTTCGAGTGGTTTCTTGGAGAACTTTCATCTGGGTGTCACCATCTCATTCGCGCGATCCCCATGCCTGTCCGGCTGACGTCTCGCGCTCACCCGCAACCGCTCGGTGTCAGAACCGCGGCCGTCGGGTGCAGCGCGTGGTAAGACCGCTACTCCATCTGCGGCGTTGCAGCGGGGACGAGCTTTGCCAGCCCTCGCCAGCTGTCTCGGATTTGCTTCAGGGCGGCAAACACTTCCAGCACGCGTGACACATCGAGTTCCGGGGTACATTCGTCTAGGCTGAATGCCTTCGCCACGAACATGTTGCCCCAGTCCTGTGGCCTGGACCGTGATGCGAACTCGCGGAGGTCATCCCAAGGGACCGGCCGAAAGCCACCGCGTTGATACAGTCCGTCCTTTTTGACGACGAAGTAGCGACTGTCCCGCTGGCTTTCGCCGAACTCGAGCCAGTAGTAGATCTCCGTCCCGACCGCGCGCACCAAACGACCCAGTGGCGACGAGATCACACCCAGCGAGGAGACCGCGCGGTCCCAATCCCAGCCTTTACCTAGCAGCAGCTCTTTGGCAGCTATGCCCTTCTCCTGAGCCCGACGCATTGCCTCTTGCGGGTCCTCAACGCCCTTTTCGACGGTGATGCCAGCGTACAACGCGGGACCACGCCAGGGGTCAACCTTGAGAAAGTACGCCGCGTTGTAAGGTGCGACGTCCTTTTCGGACCACCAGATGGTGTTCTTGAACCCCGTGCGAGGCCACATGCGCACCGCGAAACGGGTACCGCCGTACGCATCGCTGATGCTGTCCCTGATGTTGAGCGATACGCGAGTTTCCTCGGGCACCTCACCTAAATTCATGCAACCGTGAACCAGCCAGTCAGCACGGATGCCGCTCATGGCAGCCCTCCTCCGAAGTCTCGATGTCGGTCCAACAAGTGATTCTATTGTTTCTGGATATCTCCAGGATGACAAAAAGTCCGCGGCCTCCTGGAGGGCACACTGCTTTACGCTCAGTGATCGGCAGACATTCCTTAGTGGTCGGGATGACTCGGTTTCTTTATTACACTATTGGGAAAGCCTTGACAAGCTCTATGCGATTTTCTAAGGATTACTTTCCGGATATCATGCGGAATAAGGTGATAGGAGGATCTATATAGCCAACAGGATAGGTATCCCCCGTCAACTGGAATCTGAGTTTGAGGGCTGCCTTTCACCACAGTTTTGCCAGCCATCTGCTTCAGGCGAATTATGATATCCGCACGATTCAGGAGTTGCTTGGCCATAGTGATGTGAGAACAACGATGATATACACCCATACGGTCAAGAGCCGGACCATCAAAGAGGCCAAGAGTCCGCTTGATTTTTGAGAGAAAAAAAGACTGGATTCTCGCCTCCGCGGGAATGACGGATAAAGGGCTCCGGGCTGAAGGGTATAAGGTGCTGCGATTCTTGAATAACCAGGTATTCAGCAACTTAGAAGGTGTTTTGGAGACCATCCGAGATGCCCTTCTCACCCCTCACCCCCGTATCAGGTACGGGGCAGGCTCTGACCCTCTCCCCCAAGAGGAGAGGGGACATAACTTTTGACAATACTATCTTTCAATGGAGGAGGTTCTTATGAAAAAAGTGGATTACATGGCTGTGGCTGAAAAGGTGATAGCTCAGATCAAGGAGGGCGCGTTCCTGACGGTCAAGGCAGGCAAAGTTTTCAACACCATGACCATCGGCTGGGCCCTCATCGGCTATGCGTGGCGAAAACCTGTGCTCATGGTGCTCGTGCGGACCTCGCGGCACACCTTTGGTTTCATCGAAAAGGCCGCCGACTTCACGGTCACGGTGCCCACCACGGACATGCGCGAGGCGCTCATGTTCTGCGGCACCAAATCGGGGAGGGACGTGGACAAGTACAAGGCGTGTAATCTTGAGCTTGCGAATGCGCAGAAGGTGCTCTCGCCCATTATCAAGACGCCGGCCATCCACTTTGAATGCAAGATTCTCCTGAAAACGCCCATGGACCCAAAATGCCTCGACAAGGAGTGCGAAGGCCTCTATCCCGCGAAGGACTATCACACCCTGTACTTTGGAGAAATCGTCGACTGCTATCAGACTGAGTGAAGTTAGAAGAAGCGCCTAATGCACGCCTTTGGGCGAAAGCAAATTGGAAGCCTGAAACCCGAATATCGAATGTCGAACAAGGAATTCCGAATGATGAAGTTAAAAAAACTTAGATTTCCTCCTTCGGCGTTCTTCATTCCTTGTTCGACATTCTGCGGTTCGTTTTTAAACTTGTCCTTATGGAGCCGAGAAATTGCAGGCTGTGATCTAAATTGACAAGGCTCAAAGTCCATGAGAGTTCTGCTGATCTCTGCCAACACTGAGAGAATCAACCTGCCCACCTTTCCTCTGGGACTGGCCTGCGTGGCCCAGGCAACCCTGGACAGAGGACATGAGGTAGAATGCCTCGACCTGATGGCCGCAAGTGATCCGGAGGCTGCTGTG
>Ga0315287_10008647_pt1 | contig 10292 bp, 12 predicted proteins | sample YL17G11_0_MG_FD_205037 | JGI IMG/M metagenome (GOLD analysis project Ga0315287, IMG submission 205037) | Sediment microbial communities from Yellowstone Lake, YNP, Wyoming, USA - YL17G11_0 | ecosystem: Environmental > Aquatic > Freshwater > Lake > Sediment | place: USA: Wyoming | collected...
GTCTCCGACCGCGTAGGCTGCCGAGCTAGGAGGGTGCGTCACGGATCGCGCCCGACGGGCGCGATCAAAGGGGATGCAACATCCTACCGGGCTAGCGTCCCGCAACGACTAGCGGCTCAAGAACACAGGGCAGGGAGCGTTTCGCAGCACGTACTCCGTCGTGCTGCCGAGCACCATCTCGACGATGCGGCTGTGGCCGTAGGCGCCGATGAAGAGCAGGTCATGTCCCTCGCTGCGGATCGCGGCGACGATTCGCTCCGGGGCGTGCCCCGACAAGGACGCGAACGAGGTTTGGATCGTGTACGACGCGAGGTAGCGCTTGGCTTCGTCGAGGACGCGCGCCCCCGTCGCCTCGTCGCGCGCCACGTGAGCCACCGTGAGCGGCAGCGCGAAGGACACGCAGAAGTCGGCGGCCGCCTGCATTGCGCTCGCCGAGCGTTGGCTGCCGTCGTAGGCGAGAATCGGCTTCTGAATGCCGCCCTTCCATTCCGTCGGGCAGACGAGCAGCGGCTTCGGGCACTTCCGCGTCACGCTCTCGGCGGTGCCGCCGAGCAGCCCGGTCGAGAACTTCTCGTTGATGCCGCGATGTCCGATGACCACGACGTCCGCCGTCCGTGCCCGCTCGCAGATCTCGTTGGCGATGACGCCCACGTCCATCAACGTCTCGCAGCGCACGTTGACCTCGGCGGCGCGTTCGGAAAACTCGGCGAGCATGCCGCGGCCGCGCTCCTCCAGCACCTCTCGCATCTTCGACGAGAAGTCGAGGTACGGCTCGAACCCGAGCGAGCCGGAGATGTCGTGGAGGAAGGAGCCCTCGATCGAGATGATGTCGATGACGTGGAGGGCGGTCACGCCGGCGTTCACGCGTCCGGCAATCCAGAGCGCATGCTCGGTTGCCGAGCGGGAATGCTCCGAGCCGTCGATCGCGACGAGAATGTTCTTGATCATCTCCGTTCACTCGCCTGTTACCACCGGCACCTCCGAGCGGCAAGCAAGGAGGGAGCAAGGAGGGGACGTTTCACAGTTTGTGCAGTTTTCCAGCATAACCGGCTCAAAGTCCCCATGCCGACCGAAAACTGCACAAACTGTGAAACGTCCCCCTCCCTTACCCTTGCTTTACAAAGTTCGGACCACCCTTTACAAACGAGCAGTGGCCAGGCGAGAGCGTCCGAACGCCGCGCGACGATCGAGCTACAAGATCGAAGCTGTCCTCGAAGAGCTGAAGGGACTCGCTACGCGCGTGGGCCTCGAGGTCCGAGAGGAGCGGCTGCTGCGCGAGATCGGCTATCAGGTACGCAGCGGCTCTTGCCGCGTCCGCGGGCAGAACATCCTGTTTCTCGATCGCGACCTGCCGCCGGCGGGGAGGTTGGAGGTGCTGCTCGAGGAGCTGTCGCGGCGCGATCTCGGAGAGGTTTACGTGTCGCCGGAGCTGCGTCGGATTCTCGGCAAGGACGAGCGGTCCGGCGCCGAGAACCCGTGAAGCATCCGGCTTCGCCGGCACCGGCAGAGCGTCCCGTGGCGCGGCCTCTGGAGACCTTTCGCGAGTGGCTGAAGGAGCGCGGTCTCAAGACTACCTCGCAGCGTGAGGACATCGCGCGCGTGTTTCTCTCCGCCGACCGGCACATCAGCGTCGAGGAGCTCTACGCGGAAGTGAAAAAGGTCAACCCGCGGGTTGGCTATGCGACCGTGTATCGCATGCTCCGTCTCCTGAAGGAGTGCGGCCTTGCGGTAGAGCGTCACTTCAACGACGGGGAGGCGCGCTTCGAGAGGGCGGAAGGCGAGAAGCGTGCCCACGACCACTTCATCTGCGAGCGCTGCGGCCGGATCATCGAGTTCTCGAGCTTCGAGATCGCAGCGCTCGACGAGCGCATCGCCAAGAAGCTCGGCGCGGTGATCACACGCCGCCGCCTCGAGCTCTACGGCATCTGCCGCGAATGCCGCGAGGGCGATGGGCCGTCGCGGCGAAGCGAGGCTCACTGAAGCCGAAACAGCCGGCGCGTGTTCTCTACGGTGCGCTCGGCCAGTTCCTCGAGCGGCTGACCGAGCGCGGCCGCGAGCCCTTTCGCGACGTCGACGACCCTCGAGGGCTCGTTCCGGCCCCCTCGCCGCGGCTCCGGGGCGAGATAGGGCGAGTCGGTCTCGACGAGCAGACGATCGAGCGGGACGAGCCGAGCGGCCTCGCGGAGGTCGTCCGCATTGCGGAACGTGACGATGCCGCTGAACGAGACGTAGAAGCCGAGATCGACCACGCGCCGCGCGACCTCCGGTCCGTAGGTGAAGCAATGCATGACGCCGCTCTCGACGCGCTCCTCGCGAAGCACCTGCAGAGTCTCGTCGGCGGCCGCGCGGCTGTGGATCACCAGCGGTAGAGAAGCCTCGCGGGCGAGCGTAGCGAAGCGGCGGAACTCCTCGACCTGCCGCTCGCGCGGCGAGTGATCGTAATGGAAGTCGAGGCCGGTCTCGCCGATTGCGACGACGCGCGGGTGCCGCGCCCAGCCGCGAATCTTGTCGAGAAGAGAATCGTCGACGAGCTTCGCGTCGTGAGGATGGACGCCGACGACGGCGAGACAATCGGGCTCGCGCTCCGCGACCTCGAGCGCGCGGATGTTGGTCTCCACGCTTCCGCCGGCGGCGGCGACGATCAGCTGGCAAACGCCCGCCGCACGCGCCCGCGCGAGCACCGCGGCACGATCCGCGTCGTACTCCGCTTCGCCGACGTGGCAGTGCGAATCGATGAGCGAGACCACGTCAGCGCCGCGGCTCGATCCGCGGGAAGAGGACGACGGAAGGCTTCACGTGGTGCTCCGTCGGAAATCCCTCCCCCCATGGTCGGCTGGGGCTTCGCAGCGCGCTCTGCGGAAGGTTCAGGAGATCGACGATGCGCGCGGCGGTGTCGGGAACGAACGGCGCCGCGAGCCGAGCGGTTCGCAGCAGCGACTCGGCGAGGTGTCGAAGGATCGCTCCCACGCGCGGCATCTGCTCGGGCGTCTTCGCGAGCGTGAACGGCGCGGTCTCGGCGATGTACTTGTTGGCGCGATCGGTGGCGCGGAGCAACGCCCCGAGCGCGCGATTGAAGCCGAGAGCCGCCATGTGCTCGTCGATCTCGCGCTCGGCGCTTTCGAAGGCCTCGGCGAGCTCCCGATCGATCGGTTCGAGAGCGGCAGGCGCGGGCAGCGCGCTCTGGAAGTATCGCGCGAGCATCGACAGCGTGCGGCTCACCAAATTGCCGACGTTGTTGGCGAGGTCACCGTTGTAGCGATTGACGAGGGCCTCCTCGCGGAAATCGGCGTCGAGACCGAAGACGCTCTCGCGGAGCAGGAAATAGCGGAACGCATCGTTGCCGTACTTCTCGATCATCGCGCGCGGCGCGATCACGTTGCCGAGGCTCTTCGACATCTTGTCGCCTTCGACCGTCCAGTAGCCGTGCACGTTGAGATGGCGGTAGAGCGGGAAGCCCGCGGCCATCAGCATCGTCGGCCAGTAGACGCCGTGCGGCTTCAATATGTCCTTGGCGATGAAGTGCTCGGTCGTCGGCCAGTATTCCTGAAAGAACCTCTCGCCTTGGGCAGCAGCGGCGCTCGTGTAGTTGAGCAGCGCATCGAACCACACGTACGTGACGAAATCGCGGTCGAAGGGGATCTCGATTCCCCAGGCGAGGCGGCTCTTCGGGCGCGAGATACAGAGATCCTCGAGTGGCTCACGGAGAAAGCCGAGGACCTCGTTGCGATAGCGCTCGGGCCGGATCCAGTCGGGGTTGGCCGCGATGTGCTCGAGGAGCCGCTGCTGATAGCGGCTCATGCGGAAGAAGTAGTTGTTCTCCTTTACGAACTTGGGCTCGATCTTGTGGTCGGGGCACTTGCCCGCGACGAGCTCTTTCTCCATGTAGAACCGCTCGCAGCCCGTGCAATAAAGGCCGCCGTATTCGCCGAAATAGATGTCGCCCCCGCGGTTGACCTCGTCGAGCACGTGCTGGACGAATCGCTGGTGATGCTCGTCGGTGGTGCGGATGAAGTGGTCGTAGGTGAGGCCGCAGGCGTCCCAGGTGGAGCGGAACAGCGCCGAGATGCGGTCCGCGTAAGCCTTCGGCGTCTCGCCGGCCGCGGCCGCCGCCTCGGCGATCTTGTCGCCGTGCTCGTCGGTGCCCGTCAAGAAGAAGGTCTCCGTGCCGCGGCTTCGGTAGTAACGGGCGACCGTGTCGACGACGACCGTGGTGTAGGTGTGACCCAGGTGCGGCTCGGCGTTGACGTAGTAGATCGGGGTGGTGAGGTAGATGCGATCCATGGAAGACGGCTACAGGCTACGGGCTACGGGAAACGACTTCATGATTCCTTTCCTGTAGCCCGTAGCCTACTCAGATTTTTTCTCGACGAGATCCTCGAGCGTGGCCACGACCTCGGCGCCGTCCTCGTCGCGCCGGATGATCACCGACTCGCGGATCGGCAGCTGCTTCACGACGACGCCGTCTCCCTTGACGCAAGTGACCCTGCGCCCGACGCCCGGGAGGGCCCGCCGGAGCTCGAGATAGGTCTCGTATTCGTAGCGGAGGCAGCACTTGAGCCGCCCGCACATCCCGGCGAGCTTCGAGGGGTTCAGCGAAAGATCCTGCTCCTTCGCCATCTTCACCGAGATGGCGTGAAACTCGCGGAGCCACGAGGAGCAACAGAGCTCGCGGCCGCAGGGTCCGAGCGCGCCGACGAGCTTGGTCTCGTCGCGCGCGCCGATCTGCTTCATCTCGACGCGGATGCGCAGGCGCTGTGCGAGCTCCCGCACCAGGTCGCGAAAATCCACGCGGTTCTCGGAGAAGAAGTAGACGGTCGCTTTGCTGCCGTCGAAGCCGTACTCGACCTTGATGAGCTTCATCGCGAGGTGGCGCGCGTGGATCAGCTCACGCAGCATCTGGTACGCCTCGTGCTCGCGCCGTCGGTTCTCGTCTTCCCCGGCGAAGTCGCGATCGTCGGCCTTCTTCAGCACCCGCAGGGGCTTCGCCGAGCCAGGCTCGGGTGACCACGGACGCGGCGGCGTGGCCACCGTCGCCAGCGCCATGCCGCGCTCGGCTTCGACCACGATCGAGTCGCCGACCGCGACGTCGATCGCGCCGGCATCGAAGTCGTAGATCGTGCCCGCGACCTTGAATTTCGCACCCACCACACGAAGCGGTGTCGCGACTCTGTCGGAAGCGTTTTCGTCCATATGGGGTGCTCAGCTCAGGCTGGCGCCGATGCGTAGCGCCATTCGCTCCGCGGCCAGCGCCCGGTTGGCGTTCCGGCCGAAATCGACCAGGGCGGCGTACGCAGCCTCTGCGGCGTGCAGTGCGCCGACGAGAGTCCCTGTTTTGCCGGCCGGAGTCAATTCTGCCACGTCCTCGAGGCCGGCCTGTGCGCGCAGCTGCCGGCGAAGCAGGAGGAGAACCATCTTGAGCTCCAGCGGCACGCCTCTCGGGGTGGACAGTGCCTCTCTCACGGCGGAGACCACCTCGGCATAGTTCCCGGCGCAGGCGGCAAGGAGATCGGCCGCGCGCGCATGCGCCTCGCGCAAGCGCGTCACGTCGGCGGCGAGAACCACGCTCCCTTCGGAATAGGCGGAGAGAAATCGCGCGTCGTCGGGGCTCAGTTGGAGCCGATCCCGCAGGATCTTCTCGACCGTGGCGCGCGCGAGCGGCGCAAACGTGACTCGCTGGCAGCGCGACCGGACCGTCGGCAAGAGGCGCGAGCCGTTGTGGCAGACGAGGATGAGAATCGAGCCGCGTGGCGGCTCCTCGAGGATCTTCAGGAGCGCGTTCTGCGCATCCTCGGTGAGCGCCTGCGCTTCCTCGAAGATGGCGATCTTGCTGCCGCCGCCGAGCGCTTGCCCGGCGAGGAAGAGCTGCACGGCACGCACTTGCTCGATCAGCATCCGTTCGCGCGGCGCTCCTTTGTCGTCGAGAGGCAGGGTCTTGCGGCGGAAGTCGGGATGCGTCCCCGCCGCCACCTGGACGCACGGCGCGCAGCTTCCGCAGGCCTCCTCGCCCCGCCGCTCGCAGAGTAGCCGGGCGGCCAGCGCGATGGCGGCCGAGCGCTTGCCGACGCCTTCCGGCCCGACGAACAGCAAGGCGTGATGCAACGTCTTGCGGGCCAGTGCCTGCCCGAGCATGGCGACGACGTGATCCTGCCCGAGGATCTCGGAGAGCGAGAGGACGCGCTCGACGCGATCGGAGGCCGCCGCGCTCATGGCGTTCGAACTCCGAGCTTCTCCGCGCTCCAGGCGAGAATCTCGCGGTGCACGTCGTCGGCCGCCCGGGTGCCGTCGATCACGCGGATCCGCCGGGGATCTTCGCGAGCGAGGGCGAGAAATCCCTGCCGCACGCGCTCGTGGAAGCTCGCTTCTTCACCCTCGAAGCGATCCGCCGCGGCGTGCCCGCGGCGCCGACGCGTGCGGGCGAGGCCGATCTCGATCGGACAATCGAGCACGAAGGTGAGATCGGGCAGCACTCCTTGACGCGCCACGGATTCCACGGCGCGGACGGCTTCGAGCGGCAGCTCGCGGCCGTAGGCCTGATAGGCGAGCGTCGAGTCCGCGAATCGATCGCAGAGCACCACCTCGCCGGCGCGAAGCGCGGGCTGAATCAAGCTTTCGACGTGCTGCGCACGATCGGCGAGGATGAGAAACAGCTCGGCGAGTCCGCCCACGCTCGTGGCCGAGTGCAATAGCAAGGAGCGGATCTCTTCGCCGAGCTTGGTTCCGCCCGGCTCACGCGTCACTCGCACGACGAGCTTCGCCCGCTCGAGCGCGGCAGCCAGAAGACCCACCTGCGTCGTCTTTCCGCCGCCTTCGATCCCTTCGATCGTGATGAACAAAGTCAATCAGGCGTCTTTGCCGGGCACCAGACGCACGCCGTAGGGGAGCTGTTGCGAGGGGTGAATGGCTTGGTCATGTAGTCATCCGTGCCCGTCAGTTTGGGACGGGCTCGTCTTCCTGGTTACCAGACCTCCCTCCAGGCTCCAAGGATCGCAGCTCTGGGCAACACCCCGCGCCCCGCCGTGGCGCTCCGATCGAGCGCCGCGCCCGCATAGCGGACGGCGAGCCGGCCCGCAGCGGGGACGCGCACCTCGCCCGCAACCCAAGCGGCACCGCCGATCACCAGCTCCCCTTCGACGTCGATCCCTTGCGGCGCGAGCAGCAGCCCGTCGACTTCGAGGCGACCGCGCACGCGAAGCGGCGCGTCGGCAAGCACGATGCCGCTCACGACGACCGTTCCGGAAATCTCCGCCTGGCCCGTGAAGCGAACCACCACCGGCTCCCCCGTGCTTCCGAAGGTGCCGCTCTCCTGCGGTCCGTCGGGCGCGACGTCTGCAATCTCGCGCAAGTGGTCGATTGCGTCCGGAAGACCGCTCGAGCCGACGATTGCGACCTCCGTGGCGTCACCGCGGGCTCTGCGGAAGGCCGCGGCGGCTTCCCGGCTCTCGGCGCCGTACGCGGGCAGCTCGCCGCCGGTCTCGTCCGCGGAGACGTCGAGAGCTCCGGAGATGTCCGTCGGCGACGTCGTTGCGGCAATCGTCAGGGCCGCGGGCGGACGAAACCGTGGCTCGCGGACGAATACGGCCTCGATTTTCCGTCGAGCGCCCCGGTGGCTCGTCCCTTCGGAGCTGGCGCGCAGGCTTCCGTCTGCGAGCCCATCGACGCGAACGCGATAGGTTCGCGGTGACTCGGGAAAGCCGACGGGCGATCCGAACGGAGGGGCGCCGGCCGGCCAGGCGAGCTCGCGCGCGAAATCGCTCGCCGGCTCGAGCAGCGACCACAGGTGCTGGATCCCGGCCTCGGCCACGAAGAGCGCGTCGTCCCCGGCCGAGACGTTCGAGGCCGCCTGGGCGTCGAGAAACAACGAGAGAAACAGCGTCGCGGTCAGCGCGAGAAGGCCCACCAGCATGAAGAGGACCGAGACGAGCGCGATCCCGTTTCGCCTCACCCGCATCGGAGGCTCCGCCGGTTGCGGAGCGCGGCGGTCAGCTCCTCCGCCACCGACTCCGCACCCTCCTTGATCGTCAGCCCAACGGCGATGCTGCGCACCCGCGGTCTCTCATCGGCCGAGAGGTCCGTGCCGGCGGCGGGAAGAATCTCGTCGCCGCAAGCGTCGAGATAGCGAAAGACGAGGCCCCCCGCGGATACCGTCGAATCCAGCGTGAGTGGCAGCGTCTGCCGGCCGACGGACTCCGAGACGGTTCCCCGGCTCGCATTCAGGAAGAATCCGATCCGCTCGTCGGAGTCGACGTCGAGGGTCCCATCGGGGGGATCCGTCGTCGTCGCACCGTGAAGATCGGAGCGAAGCTCGATCCGGTCCCGTGCGGCGACGGCGAGGCCGTCGCCGCCTCCGTCGAAGCTTCCCGGAACCGGCGCAAATCCCGCGCCGCGGACCTCGCGTGCGATCATCTCGAGCACGCGCCGATTCGCCTCACGAAGCCGCAGACGGCGTGATTCGCGGTCGACCATGCGGCTCTCGGCGCGCGAGAAGCTGCCGACGGCGGCGACGATCAGCAACGACGAGGTGACCGAGACGAGCAACTCGAGCAGCGTGAAGCCGCATCGCGTGTTCATGGCAATACCCATCTCCTTCGCAGCAGCGTGTGAAACCGGACGGGAGCGCCTCCGCGGGGCGGAGTTGCCGTCACGGACAGGTGCCAGAGATTCTCGCGTGGCCCCGGCTCGACGAGCGTTCGCAAGAGAAGCGCTCCCGTCGCATCTGCCACCGATTCCGACGAGTCTCGCGCCGTGAGGTCCTCGGCGGTGTTGGCCAGGAGCTCCTCCAGGCGCCGCTCGGCGATCAGCGTGGCCGCCTGCTGGAGATCGCTCGCGCGCCGGCCGAGGACGATGCTCCACGTCGAATGGGCGATCGCCGCCAGCGACACCGAGGCGACGCCGAGCGTGACGAGGACTTCGAGCAGCGTAAAGCCTCGTCTCATTGCATCCTCACCCTGCCGGCGGTGCTGACGATCACGCGCCGCACGGCGCCCCCGGTCGCGGTGAGCGCGATCGTCGCGTTGTCGAACGTGTGACCGCGCGGAAGCCAGGTGACCGAGACGCGACCCCCGGAGACCCTCGTCGACGACGCGGCGTCGAAGGCCACGCCGGAGGGGAACGTCCGAGCGCCGCCTTCCGGATCGAAGCGACCCTCCGACTCGATCTCGACTCGATACTGAGCAGCGGCGAGCTCGCAGATCGTACGCACGCGGGTATTTCGGTTGATCGCCTTGACGCGCGCGAGCTCGAGGTCCGAGACGAGCCGCCGCGCCGCTTGATCGAGAAGCAGACCCGGCAGAGCCGCTGAAAACATCGGCAGGGCGATGGCGAGCAGGACGGAGAGCACGCCGAGCGCGCAAAGCAGCTCGAGAAGCGTGAACCCGTCGCGGCGAATCGGAGCGCAGCCCATCGCCGGATCGGTAGAGCAAGCCGCGCGCCAGCGCGTCCACGACCGAAACGCCGCGAACCGCCGAGCCTGGCTTATCAACGCCCGCCCGAATACGGGTGGCGGCGCCCGGCGGCGATGCCCGAAGTCGGGCTACTTAATGCCGTACTCCTGCATCTTGTAGAGCAGGGTACGGTGGCTGATGCCGAGCAGCTTCGCGGCGCGCGTGCGGTTCGATCGGGAGAGCTCGAGCGCGCGCCGGATCAGGTTCTCCTCGAGATTGCGCACGCCTCGCTTCAGCGAAAGCGGATTGTCGCTCTCTTCCGTCGCCTGCACGCCGGTCGTCGCGGCCGGCGCGAGCAGGTGCGGCGGGAGGTCGTCGGGGGTGATCGTCTCGCCGGCGAGAATCACCGCGCGCTCGATCGTGTTCTCGAGCTCGCGCACGTTTCCCGGCCAGCGGTAGTCCAGCAGCATGCGGAAGGCCGCTTTGGCGATTTCCGGCTTGTGGATCGCGTGCTTGCTGCTGTGCTTCTCGAGGAAGTGCTCGATGAGCAGAGAGATGTCCTCGGGACGATCGCGAAGCGGAGGCAGGCGGATCGAGAGGACGTTCAGCCGGTAGTAGAGATCGTCGCGGAATCGTCCCTCGCGCGCCTCGCGCGGCAGGTCTTTCACCGTGGCCGCGATGATTCGCACGTCGATCCGCGTTCCCACGCTGCTGCCGACCTTGCGAATCTCCTCTTCCTGAAGCGCGCGCAAGAGCTTCACCTGGAGCCCGAGCGGCAGCTCGCCGATCTCGTCGAGAAGGAGCGTGCCGGTGTGCGCCATCTCGAAAAGACCCTTCTTGTCGCGCACCGCGTCGGTGAACGATCCCTTGACGTGCCCGAAGAGCTCGCTCTCGAGGAGATCCGAGGGGATC
>Ga0315287_10008652_pt1 | contig 10290 bp, 7 predicted proteins | sample YL17G11_0_MG_FD_205037 | JGI IMG/M metagenome (GOLD analysis project Ga0315287, IMG submission 205037) | Sediment microbial communities from Yellowstone Lake, YNP, Wyoming, USA - YL17G11_0 | ecosystem: Environmental > Aquatic > Freshwater > Lake > Sediment | place: USA: Wyoming | collected...
AATTGTCAGGAGCTAGAGCAGTTCGATGGGAGATTCACGCGTCGCCGAAGCTGGGAACGGCCGTACGCTGTCATTTGATAAGGCAGTCGCCGGCTGGCGGGAGCTGCTGCAAGCGCGGGTGCGGGCCGCGCAGAGTGGGCGCGCGCGCGTCGCGGCGAAGATCAGCGTTGACCTGCTCTTGATGGCGGGGGCTGCCGGGTGGGCCTGGCTGATCTGCTCGGCCCGGAGTGCGGGCGCGTGCGCTCCCTGGGGATTCATCGCCGGGGTAGTGGCCGTGCGGCTGGCCATCTACCTCTCTCTGGAACTCTACCGCCTGCCGTGGCGGAGAGTGTCGAGCCACGACGCGCTGTGGCTGGCGGGAAGCGCGGCCCTGGGCGCGCCGCTGATCGCGGGACTGGGCTACGCGCTCGCGAAGCTTCCCGGCGCGGGCGTTTTCCCCCAGCTCTTGCTCGTCGCGATGACCGAGCCGATCCTGTATCTGACGCTGCTCGGGGGGGTGCGGGTCGGCGCGCGGGCGGCGGCGACGCGCCGGCGGGGACGGAACGGCGCGAAGCGGATGCTGATCGCGGGAACCGGGGACGCGGCGCGCTCGCTGATATGGCAGATCCAGAACTCCGATACCGACTACAAGGTGGTGGGCCTGGTGGATGACGACCCCGCGCGGAAAAGCGAGCGTCTGCTTGGGCTGCCGGTGATGGGAACGATCGCCGACCTGCCGGAGTTGGCCCCGCGTCTCGAGGCGGATCAGATCGTGATCGCGATCCCGTCCCTTTCGCCGGAGCGGCTGCGCGAGGTGCTGCTGCTCTGTGAGCCGATCGGCCTCCCCGTCCGCCTCCTGCCGCCGCTGCGGGAGTTGATGGACGGGCGGGTGAGTGTGGCCTTACTGCGAGCGGTGCAGACGGAGGACTTGCTGCCGCGGGCGGAAGTCGCGATGGACCAGCAGGCGGTGAGCCGCTATCTCAAGGGGAAGACCGCGCTGGTCACCGGGGGCGGAGGCTCGGTCGGCGGGGAGTTGTGCCGCTTGGTGCTGGGGCTGGGGGCCGCGCGGCTCTTGGTGCTGGGGCGCGGCGAGAACAGTGTATTCGAGATCACGCAGGAACTGCACGCGCGGCGGGAGGAGGAGGGGAGCGCGTGTGAGGTGATCCCCGTGGTGTGCGACGTGCAGGATCGGCGGGGCCTGGAGCGAGTGTTCGCCCGCTACCGCCCGGATGTCGTGTTCCATGCCGCGGCGCACAAGCACGTGCCGCTGATGGAGCAGTACCCTTGGGAGGCGATCCGCAACAACGTGCTGGGCACGCTGAACGTGGTCCAGCTCTCGGTCGCGCACTTGGTGAGCCGGTTCGTGCTGGTCTCGACCGACAAGGCGATCAACCCGACCAGCGTGATGGGGGCCAGCAAGCAAGTGGCGGAGAAGATCGTGAAAGGCTTTGCGGTGGCGCGGAACGCGAACATGGTGAGCGTTCGCTTCGGGAACGTGTTGGGCAGCCGCGGCAGCGTGGTGCCGTTGATGAAGCGCCAGATCCAGAACGGCCAGCCGGTGACGGTTACCGACCCGGAAATGGTGCGCTACTTCATGACCATCCCGGAGGCGACGCAGTTGATCCTGCAGGCCGGAGCGGTGGGTGGTCGCGGGGAGGTATTCGTGCTCGACATGGGCCGTCCCGTGCGGGTGCTCGATCTCGCGAAGGACCTGATCCGGCTGTCCGGGCTGGTGCCGGAGCACGACGTGCCCATCCGGATTATCGGCCGCCGCCCCGGGGAGAAGCTGAAGGAGGACCTCCTGAACGAGATGGAGCGACAGGGAGCGAAGAAGAACGGGCCCTTCTACGTGGCACCGCCGGAGCCCGTGAACCTGAGCCTGTTGCTGTCCCAGATCAAGCGACTGCGGGCGGCCGCGGAGACCCAGGAAGCCGAACGGGTGGTGCGGGTTCTGCAGGAGATCGTCCCCAGCTTCTCGCCCGATGCCGCGCACCGGCAGAAGCGTCGCGCCCCGGCGCGGGTGATGAGGCAGGCGGCATGAGTCTCGAGGATTCCCTTCACGGCGCCTATGGGGTCGCCCCGTTGAGCGTACAGGAGGCGCCCGCCCTCCGCCCGCTCTCTCTCCGCCGCAATTTCGCCTGGACGCTGGTGGGGAGCGGAGTCTACGCGGCCTCGCAATGGGGGATGATGATCGTGTTGGCCAAGCTAGGAAGCGCCGACATTGTTGGGCGGTTTGCGCTGGGTCTGGCGCTGGGTGCCCCGGTGGTCATGTTCACGAACCTGCAACTCCGGGCGGTGCAGGCGACGGACGCGCGCCATGAGTACGCCTTCGGGGACTACCTGTCGCTGCGGCTGATCATGAGCGCGGTGGCTTTCGGCGTTATCGCCGCCCTTGCGGTCCTGGGCGGATATCGCGCCGAGGTCGCGCGCGTGATCGTGATCGTCGGCCTGGCGAAGTGCGTGGAGAGCATCAGCGACGTGATCTACGGGCTGTGGCAGAAGCAGGAGCGGCTGGACCTGATCGCGATCTCGCAGATGCTGAAGGGCCCGGCCTCGTTGGTCGCCCTGTGGGTGGTGATGCGGGCCACGGGCAGCCTGGTGTGGGCGACGCTCGGGCTGCTGGCGGTGTGGACGGGCCTCCTCTTCACCTATGACGCGTTCAACGCGCGCCGGATCCTCCGGCTGCTGAGTTGGCGGGAAGGGAAAGTCCGGGAGGCGCGGCCGCGCCTTCCCATGCTCCGGCAATTGGCCTGGCTGGCGGCACCGCTGGGGGTGGTGGGGTTGCTGGATTCGCTGAACTACAATGTGCCACGCTACTTCCTCCAACACTCTCTAGGCGAGGCGGCCCTGGGGCACTTCGCCGCGCTGGCCTCCCTCCTGATGGCGGGGAACATGGTGGTGATGCCCTTGGCGCAGTCGGCCGCGCCTCGCCTGGCGCGACACTATGTCAGCGACCTCGCGGCCTTCACCAGGCTGGTGTGGAACCTCATCAAGTTCGCGCTGGTGATCGGCGGGGTGGGTTTGTTGGTGTCGCTCATCTTCGGCCGGCAACTGCTCACGATCCTGTACAAGGCGGACTACGCCGCGCACGCGGAGGTCCTGGCGTGGGTGATGGCCGGGGCCGGGATCGGATACTTGGCGAAGTTCCTCGTCTGTGCGATGACCGCGGCGCGGCGCTTCCGAGCGCAGGCGCCGCTCTACGCGCTGGCCACACTCGCGTGCGCGCTGGTTTCGTACGCAACGATCCCGGGGTGGGGATTGGTGGGGGCGGCGTGGGGCACGGGAGCGGCCGCGTTGGTGTTGGCGCTGGGCGCGGCCGGCATCACCCTCCAGGCGGTACGGCAGCGCGCTCGCCAGGAGGAACTGGAGACCACTCCGCCGGAGCGCCCGTGAGAAGGAGCGTGCCATGACCGTGGAGACGATGAGAACGCCAAGCCGCGCCTTTCCCTCTCCCGCCCGGCGCGGGGTGCGGGAGGCGAGCGCGGCCGTGACCGTACTGCTGATCGCGCTCGGGGTGCTGCTCCCGATCCTGCGCCTCGTGCCGGTGAGCGGAGTCTTGGTGAACTTCTGCGCGGCGGACGTGGTGATGCCCCTGGTCTTCCTGGCGCTGTGTCGGCGCTGGTCCGGGAGCGGGGCCCTGGGGTGGTGGCTGTTCGCCCTGTGGGTGGTCAACCTCATCTCCTGGTTTCTGTCGCTGTCCATGTTGACCCCGCTGACGTTCCTGCGCGAGACCATGAAGGTGGTGACGTGCTACCTCTATGCGCTGGTCGGCTATGGGATCGGGAGCGACGCGCGCTCCGAGAAGTTGTTCGTCAAGAGCCTGGCCTGGTCGTCGGCGCTGATCGCGGTGGGCGCGGTGAGCGCCTACCTCGTACGACAGCCGGCCGCGTTCATCGCTGACTCCCGCGTGGTGGGCACGTTCACCGACCCGAATGCCTTCGCCGTGTTCCTGGCGATGCAGATCGCATTGGTGGGGACGTCCGGTTTCGCGTGGCTGACCGTCCCGATCATGCTGGCCGGCGGACTGGCGACCTTGTCGCGAACCGGACTGATCTCGCTGACCGCGTCGGTGTTTCTGAGCTCGCTACACGCGGGCGCGCGGAGGTTTCTGCTCATCGTCGCGGTCTGCATAATCGCGCTCACCGCGGCCTGGGGGAGCTTCACGAGCCGCGCCCTCTTCGACCGGATCCCGGAGTACCAGTCTTCGCTGGGGTACCGACAGGAACTGTGGTCGCTGGCCCTGGAGGCGGGGGCGAAGCATCCGGTGTTCGGGATCGGGCGAGGGAACTGGGAATCCGCGACGGGCAGTTTCGAGGGGGCGCATAACACGTTTCTGCAGACCATCGCCGATACGGGGTTCGTCGGACTGATGGTGTTCGCGGGGCCGGTGGCGTTCTGGCTGGGGGCGGGGATGAAACGGCGCGCCACGCGGGCCTGGGCGATCTGCGTCCTCGTCGGTCTGCTAGGCGGCTTAGCGATCGCGTTGGACAACTTCCGGCTATTCTGGCTAGCGGTGGGCGTGCTCACCGCGAAGCTGGCGGTGGAGGTCGAGGCGGAGCGCGCGGCCCGAGCGGAGCGCTGGGGTCAGACGGCTGCGACTGTGGGGTAGGAGTGAGAGGGTGGGCAAGTACCAGGAAATGGTGAGACTCGTGCCGGCCCGACTGCGGGTCGTGCACATGGTAACCGCGCCGCCGACCACGCGGCTGATGCTGGGCCAGCTCCGCGCGCTGCGCGAGGCGGGCTTCGAGGTGATCGTGATGTCCGCGCCCGGCCAGGAGCTAGACCTGGTGGCGGCGCAGGAGGGGGTGCGAAGGGTAGCGGCCCCGATGGAGCGGGAGATGGCGCCCTGGCGCGACGTGCGCAGCCTGGGCCGGCTGTGGCGGCTGATGCGCCGGTTGCGCCCCACGCTGGTGAACGCCGGGACGGCGAAGGCCGGGCTGCTCGGGGGACTGGCGGCGTGGCTGGCCGGCGTGCCCTGCCGCGTCTACACCCTGCACGGCCTCCGGCTGGAGACCACGACGGGGCTGAAGCGCCGCCTCCTGATCCAGGCCGAGAAGCTGTCGTGCCGTTGTGCGCACCGCGTGGTGTGCGTGAGCGAGAGCGTGCAGGCGCGCGCGCTGGAGTTGGGCCTGACGCGCCGGGAGAAGACGGTCCTGCTCGGGGCGGGGAGCTTCAATGGGATCGATGCCGCGCGGTTTGCACCCACACCGGAGCGGGTCGAGGCCGCGGCGGCGATGCGGGCCGACCTCGGGATGGCGCGCGACGCGCCGGTGGTGGGATTCGTCGGGCGGCTGACTCGGGACAAAGGCCTGCCCGAGTTGGTGGAGGCTTACGTGACCCTACGCGAGCGCTTCCCCGCGGCGCGGTTGCTGCTGATCGGCCGCTTCGAGACGGGCGACCCCGTGCCGGAGGACACCCGGCGGTTCATCGAGAGCGACCCGGGGGTGATCCACGTGGGATACGTGAGCGATCCCTCGGGCTATTACCACGTGATGGACGTGTTCGCTCTACCGACGTATCGGGAGGGGTTCCCGACGGTGGCGCTGGAGGCGGCGGCCGCGGGCAAAGCGGTCGTGACCACGCGGGCCACCGGCGCGGTGGATGCGGTGGTGGACGGCGTGACCGGGCTGGTCGTGCCGGTGGGCGACGCGGCGGCGCTGGCGGAGGCGTTGGCGGAGGTGCTGGAGGACCGCGCCCTGGCGGCGCGGATGGGGCGCGCGGCGCGCGACCGGGCGGAGCGCGATTTCCGCCAGGATCGGCTGTGGGCCGAACTGGCGGATCTATACCGAGTACTGTTGGCAGAGCGCGGCGCGAGGCGACGCGCGGGGAGGATCAGCCTGGCGGTGAAGCGGGCGGTGGACCTGTGCGGCGCGACGGTGGGCCTACTCCTCGCCTCGCCGGTGATGGCCTTATCCGCGCTGGCCATCCGACTGACGGACGGGCCTCCGGCGCTGTTTCGCCAACCGCGCACCGGCAAGGACGGCACGCCGTTCACAGTGTACAAGTACCGGACGATGCGCGAGGCGCGGGATGCGGCGGGCCGCGTGCTGACGGACGGGGAGCGGCTCACTCCGGCGGGCCGGGTGCTGCGGCGCTTCAGCTTGGACGAGCTGCCGCAACTCTGGAACGTGCTGAGGGGAGAGATGAGCCTGGTGGGGCCGCGACCGCTGCTGCCGGAATACCTGCCGGTCTACACGGAGCGCGAGCGCCTGCGCCATCTGGTGAAGCCGGGGATCACGGGGTGCGCGCAGGTCAACGGTCGGCACACGCTCCCGTTCAGCAAGCGGTTGAAGCTGGATAGTTGGTACGCCGAGCACTGGAGCCTCGGTCTCGACGCGAAGATCCTGCTGCAGACTCTCCCGAAGGCGCTGTGGTCGCGGGAGCGGATGGTGTGCCAGGACGAAGAGGTGGACGACCGGGGGTTCTGGCGGCATCTGCAAGAGATCAGACCGGGTCGGGGAGAGTCGGCCTGATCTGGGAAGTGCGGTCATGACGCAGACAGTAAAGAGCGAGATCCTGACCACCGCGGACGAGGCGCGGTGGCTGGAGGCGCTCGCGCGGACAGAGGAGCATGACTTCTGCCATCTGCCGGCCTTCAGCCGACTGGCGGAGGAGTGCGGCCAGGGCGAGGCGCGGCTGCTCGCGCTCCACGAGGGAGATGTCACTCTCGCCTTTCCCGTCTTGCTGCGGGAGATCCCGGGCGCGGCGCGTCAGGACGTGACCTCGGTGTACGGGTACGCCGGCCCGGTCGCCTCGACGAGTACTGTCCCCGAGGAGACCAGACAGGCCTTCCTGGGTTTCGTGGCGGAGTTCCTGCGGGAGCAGCAGGTGGTCTCGGCCTTCTCCCGCTTGCACCCCCTGCTGGCACAAGCCTCCCTCCTCGAGGGTTACGGGGAGGTGACGCCAGTGGGGTGGACGCTGTCGCTGGACCTCTCCGCGTCGGAGGAAGAGCAGCGAGCCGGCTATCGGCGCAACCATCGCCAGGATATCAGGAAGCTGAACGAGTTGGGGGTGGTGTGTGAGGAGGCCGGCGAGGAGCGGCTGGACGATTTCATCGCGATGTACTACAGCACCATGGACCGCGTGGGAGCGGCGCCGGAGTACTACTTCAGCCGGGATTACTTCGCGCGGATGCTGGCCGATATGCCGGAGGTGACGCACCTGTTCATGTGCGCGCAGGACGGCGTGCCAATTGCGGGTGGGATCTTCACTGTCTGCCGCGGCATTGTGCAGTGGTACTTCTCGGGTACCCGCGCCGATTACGCCGGGCCGCCGCCGACCAAGCTGCTGTTCGATGTGGCGAGACAGTGGGCGAGGGCGACGGGCGCGCGCACCCTCCACCTCGGGGGCGGGGTGGGCGGCCGTCGGGACTCGCTCTACCATTTCAAGGCCGGGTTCACGCACCGCGAGCACGTTTACTCGACGTGGAGGTACATTGTGGACCCGGCGGCCTATGAGGATTTGTGCCGGGCGGCGGGCGCGCCGACCGATGAGGAGCCGGACGGCGCGTACTTCCCACGCTATCGGCAGCCGACGTTCGAGGCCTGTCCCGAGCGTGCAAGGTGAGGCGAGCATGGAGTTGAGACAGGCAACCAGGACCATCGAACTCTCCGGGCCGGACGTGACGGAGGAGGAGATCGCGGCGGTGACGGCCGTGCTGCGCGGGCCGCGGCTTTCACTGGGACCGAAGGCGCCGGAGTTCGAGCGCGCGGTGGCCGATTACGTGGGGTGCAGGTACGCGGTGGCAGTGAACAGCGGGACCAGCGCGCTGCACTTGATCGTGCGCGCGTTGGGCCTCGGCGACGGCGACGAAGTGATCACCACGCCGTTCAGCTTCGTGGCCTCGGCGAATTGCCTGCTGTACGAGCGCGCGGCGCCGCGCTTTGTGGATATTGACCCGGTTACGCTGAACCTGGACTGCGGCCGCGTGGAGGCCGCGATCACGCCGCGCACGCGGGCGATTCTCGCGGTGGATGTGTTCGGGAGGCCGGCCAACTGGGAGGCCCTGCGCCGGCTGGCCGCGGCGCATGACTTGGCGCTGATCGAGGATAGCTGCGAGGCGCTCGGGGCGCGCTACCGGTGGGAGGACGAGCGGTGGGCGATGGCGGGGAGTCTGGGGGACGCGGGCTGCTTCGCCTTCTACCCGAACAAGCAGATCACCACCGGGGAGGGTGGGATGATCGTGACGGATCGGGAGGACGTGGCGCGGCTCTGCCGGAGCATGAGGAACCAGGGGCGGGACGACGGCGCGGACTGGCTGTGCCATGCGCGGCTCGGGTATAACTATCGCCTCTCCGACATCAACTGCGCGCTGGGAATCGCGCAGATGCACCGGATCGGGAAGATCCTGGCGGCGCGGCGGCGCGTGGCGGAATGGTACCGGGAGGCGCTCCAGCAGGTAGAGGGAGTGGAGGCCCCCGAGGAGACGCCCGGGAGCGAGGTCAGTTGGTTCGTGTATGTCGTGCGAGTGTCTGCGTGTCGGACGAGACAGGACCTGGATCAGGTGATCGGAAACCTGAGCGCGCGCGGCATCGGGTGCAACAATTACTTCTACCCCATCCATCTCCAGCCGTTCTATCGGGCGCAATTCGGGCACGCGGAGGGCGACTTCCCGATCACCGAGAGGATTTCCGCGCAGACGCTTGCGCTCCCGTTCCACAACCGCCTGACGCGGGAGGAGGTGGAGTCGGTGGTGGAGGCCCTGCAGGAGAGCGTGCGCGAGATGGCGCGAGGAGAAACGATGCGGAAGGGCGAGCGATGAACGTCTGCCTGTCATCGGCGGGCCGGAGAGTGGTCTTGCTGGAGGGCTTTCGCGAGGCCCTGCGCGAGCTCGCGCCGGGCGGGTACGTCTACGCGGTGGACGCCTGCCTCACCGCCCCGGCGCTGCGCCTGGCCGACGCCGCATGGCAGGCGCCTTACTGCCGCGCGCCGGGCTTCATCCCCGCCATGCTGGAGCTATGCCGCCGCGAGGGGATTGGGTTGATCGTGCCGACCATTGATACCGAATTGCCGGTCTACGCGGCCCACCGGGAGGAGTTCGCGAAGCTGGGCGTAGTGGTGGCGGTGTCGGGGCCGAAGACGGTGAACATCGCCGCCGACAAGGTGCGCACGCACGCCTGGCTGACCAGTCACGGGTTCCCGACAGTGCGGCAGGCGCTGGCGCGGGAGGTCCTGGCGCGCCCCGGTGACTGGTCGTTCCCCCTGGTGGTGAAGCCGCGCTGGGGGAGCGCTGGCAAGGGGGTGGAGGTGGCGGCCTCGGTGGAGGCGCTACGCGCCATCCCGGACTTGCGCGAGGATACCGTCGTCCAGGAGATCTGCCCTGGGAACGAGCATACGGTGAACGTGCTGGTGGACCGGGCGGGGCGGTGCCGCTGCGCCGTGCCGCACCTCCGCATGGAGGTGCGCGCGGGCGAGGTGAGCAAGGCCGTTACGGTCAAGCACGCGGGGCTGATGCGACTGGCGGCGGAGATGGCGGAGGCCCTGCCGGACGCCTACGGCGCGTTCAACTTCCAGTGCTTCCTCTCCGGCGACTCGGACCTGCGGGTGATCGAGATCAACGCGCGGTTCGGGGGCGGGTACCCCTTGTCGCGCGAGGCGGGGGCGGATTTTCCGCGGTGGATGGTGCAGGAGGCGTTGGGACAACCCATGGAGGCATCTTTCGACGGATGGCAGGACGGATTGGCCATGCTTCGCTACGACGAAGCCGTGTTCGTGAGCGAAGAGGCCCTGGCGGAGCGCGCCCCGGAGGGGACACCGCTGGTGGACCGAAGGCGGCGCGGCGCGATGGTGGGCGAGTGAGATGACGCGGCGCGCGCAGGCGTTACGGATGGGACCGTTGGCGGCCTGGATGGCGCTGATGGCCGTGTTCTCGGGAAGCCTGGGATCTGAGGAGACCATGCGACACGGGATCTCGTGGCTGGTGAGACACGTATTGCCGGCTGCGCACGGGGGAGACGCGGGGGCCGCGCTGCCCTTCCCCGTGATCTGGACGATGCGGAAGCTGGTTCACCTCAGCGAGTACGCCGTGCTGGCCCTGCTGGCGCGGCGCTGGATCCAGTCCCTGGGCGCGGGTGCGCCCGCGCTCTCCTGGCTGGCCCTGGGCCTGTGCGCGGCCTATGCCGCGCTGGACGAGACCCATCAGGCCTTCGTGCCCGGGCGCACCGCCTCCCCGTGGGATGTCGGCATTGACGTCGTCGGCGCGGGCCTCGCACTGGGCCTCGTCTCCGACTCTCGCGCGCCGCGGGAGGCGCTCGGGTATCGCCTCCGGGATGTCGCGGGGGCGCTGCTCGGCCTGGTCCTGGCCGCGCCGGT
>Ga0315287_10008653_pt1 | contig 10290 bp, 7 predicted proteins | sample YL17G11_0_MG_FD_205037 | JGI IMG/M metagenome (GOLD analysis project Ga0315287, IMG submission 205037) | Sediment microbial communities from Yellowstone Lake, YNP, Wyoming, USA - YL17G11_0 | ecosystem: Environmental > Aquatic > Freshwater > Lake > Sediment | place: USA: Wyoming | collected...
GGGAGTGTTGGTTGGGTTTTGAGGAGGCATGCCGGGTGAAATGAAATTTATTGCCGTCAGCTTCAGCTGACGGAAAAGCAGTGTGTTAATTGACACTTGGTCTTTAGCCACATTTTGAGGTAGAATGTGGCTAAAGCCATTGGGCCCTATATTCTTTAATTCCGTTGGCTGAAGCCAACGGCAATAGATATTACGTTATGGAAAGCAAAAAACAATTCGGACAACGGGGAGAGGACCTCGCCGTTGAGTTCCTGCTTGAAGAAGGATATGAAATTCTCGAACGCAACTGGCATTTCGGGCATACCGAAGTGGACATCGTCGCACGTGATGGCGCCATACTAGTGATTGCCGAAGTAAAAACACGTTCCGGGAACACCTACGGAGAACCTTCAGTGGCAGTAGATTTTCGGAAGCAACGTACCCTGATTTTTGCCGCCGAAAGATATCTGTTCGGCCACCAGCTCGACCTGGAAGTACGGTTCGACATTATCTCCATCATCATCGAACCGGGCCGCACGGTACTAGAGCATATAAAGGAGGCCTTTCATCCGGTGGCAAGGTAAAATTTATTGCCGTCAGCTTCAGCTGACGGATTAATGAGTGAAAAATATCACAGGGCTTTAGCCGCATTTTTGGGTAGAATGTGGCTAAAGCCTGTATAAGTACTTTGCCTTTAATTCCGTTGGCTAAAGCCAACGGCAATAGATCACTCCCCACTCGTCCCTTGTCCCTCGTCCCTCGTCCCTTCTTCAGTGACCGGCTTATTCCCCACAAAATAACGTTTCTGGAAAATGAGGATGATGAAAATGCCGATGGATATGGCAGAATCGGCCAGGTTGAAAATGGGCCTGAAAAATATGAAATCCTCGCCGGCATTCCAGGGGAACCATTGCGGGTACGTACCCCTGATCATCGGAAAATACAGCATGTCCACAACCCTGCCGTGCAGCAGCGAGCCGTACCCCCCGCCTTCGGGGAACAGTGTGGCAACGGAGAAATAGGTACTGTCGTTAAAGATCATCCCGTAAAACAGGCTGTCGATGATATTGCCTGCGGCGCCAGCCATAATAAGGGCCACGCAAAGCACAAGCCCCGTTTTTGCCTTTTGCCTGATCAGTTCACGCAGGTACCAGCCGATGGCTGCAACGGCAATGATCCTGAACAGGGTAAGCACAGGTTTTCCGTATTTTCCCGGGATGTCAAGGCCAAAGGCCATGCCGGGATTCTCGATAAATTTTATAAAAAACCAGTTGCCAAAGACGGTGATGCTTTCGCCGATGGTCATGGTTGTTTTTACCTGGAATTTAACGATCTGATCGATCAGAAGTACCAGTACGATGAGTGAGACCGCCTTGATCCCGTTGGAAATTTTCATCGCGCTAACCTCAACGCTGTTTTTGTTTTGCGTCGATCGTAAGCGTGGCATGGGGAACAGCCCGTAACCGCTCTTTCGAAATCAGCTTACCTGTCTCACGGCATATCCCGTATGTCTTGTTCTCAATTCTTACCAGCGCTGCCTGCAGGTGCTGGATGAATTTCTGCTGCCGTTGGGCCAGCCTGCCTGCTTCCTCTTTTGAGAGGGTGGATGCGCCTTCTTCCAGTACTTTAAAGGTGGGTGATGTATCCTGGGTGTCATTGCTTTCGCTTTGGGTAATGGCACTTTTCAGGAGCTCAAAATCCTTCCCTGCACTGTCCAGCTTATCCAGAATAATTTTCCTGAACTCCTCGAGTTCTTCATCCGAATACCTTGTCCTTTCTGACATAACTCTGCGGTTTTGTATAATTAAAAATATGAAAAAAAATCCATTTAGTTTGTTAATAACCCTAAATCTTACTAACCCTTACCCAGGTCACCAGGTTATCGTCAATTTCCACGGCACTTGCCTCGCCGGTCTCCACTTTTTCCACAAGTGACACGCTGCGGGCAAGGGTCTGCGATGCAATGTATTCATGATACCGTTCCACCGAAGCATTGATAAGGTCATGCTGCTGTATTTCCACCGCGATCTTATCCGTCACTTCAAGTCCGCTGTCTTTGCGGATATTCTGTATCCTGTTCACAAATTCCCGGGCGATTCCTTCGTCCTTCAGGTCCTGTGTGATATTCACGTCGAGTGCCACCGTCAGTTTCCCTTCGTTGGCCACCAGCCAGCCGGGGATATCCTCTGAGGCAATTTCCACATCGGCAAGTGTGAGGGCCACTGTTTCACCACCGGCGGTGATGGTGCAGGTGCCGTCGCACTCAAACCGGCTGATCTCTTCCTGGCCGAATGCTTCGAACGCCTTTGAGATCTCTTTCATTAGCTTGCCGTAGCGGGGACCGAGCAGTTTGAAATTGGGCTTGATCTTTTTCACAAGGATGCCCGAGGTGTCCCTGAGAAATTCAAGTTCCTTCACATTTACCTCATTCAGGATCAAATGCTTTACTGCTTTAAGCCGGTTCATGAAGGTGCTGTCGGCTGCCGGGATCATGATCTTGCGAAGGGGCTGCCGTACCTTGATATTTACCTTTCTGCGCAGGCCGAGCACCATCGATGACAGGTTTTGCGCCAGTTCCATTTTCACTTCCAGTTCCTTGTCGATCAGCGTGCTGTCGGCCACGGGGAATTCGGCCAGGTGCACCGATGACCAGGTGTCTTTACGGGTAACGTGGTTCAGGTCGCGGAATACCTTGTCCATATAAAAAGGCGCCAGCGGGGCCGCCAGTTTTACCACCGTAATCAGGCAGGTATAAAGTGTCTGGTAGGCGGCCACCTTGTCGTCGGTATAGCCTCCGCCCCAGTAGCGTTTGCGGTTTAGCCGCACGAACCAGTTGCTGAGGTTTTCCATTACAAAATGCTGAATGGCGCGGCCTGCCTTGGTAGGTTCATAATCTTCGTAATACGAATCCACTTCCTGCACAAGGGTATTCAGCAGGGATATGATCCACCGGTCGATCTCGGGCCTGGCGGCCAACGGAATTTCTGCTTCCCTGTAAGTAAATCCGTCGATGTTGGCATACAGCGAAAAGAACGAATAGGTGTTGTACAGGGTGCCGAAGAACTTGCGCTTCACTTCGTCAACCCCTTCAATGTCGAATTTCAGGTTGTCCCATGGCTGCGCATTGGTGATGAGGTACCAGCGCAAGGGGTCCGAACCGTGGTTGGCGATCACGTCAAACGGATCCACCACGTTGCCCAGGCGTTTCGACATTTTATTCCCGCTCCTGTCGAGGCACAGCCCGTTGCTGATGATGTTCTTATAGGCAACTGAATCAAACAGCATTACGGCAATGGCATGGAGGGTAAAGAACCATCCCCGGGTCTGGTCAACCCCTTCGGCAATGAAATCGGCCGGGTACACCGTTCTGAATTCCGGGTCCTTCACGGCAAAAGGATAATGCATCTGGGCATAGGGCATGGCGCCTGAATCGAACCATACATCAATCAGGTCGGTTTCGCGGGTCATCTTTTTGCCGGTTTCGGACACCAGAAAAATGTCATCCACAAACGGCCTGTGCAGGTCGAACTTCTCGTAGTTTGCCTTCCCGTAGTCGCCTTCGGTATAGCCTGCGAGCGGGTTGGTTTTCATAAAGCCTGCACGGATGCTATTCTCTATTTCTTCCTTCAGCTCCTTCACCGATCCGATGCACCGGATCTCCGCCTTGTCCTCGCTAATCCAAATGGGAAGGGGCGTGCCCCAGTAGCGCGAGCGCGAGAGGTTCCAGTCCACCAGGTTTTCGAGCCATTTGCCGAAGCGTCCGGTACCGGTGGCTTCGGGTTTCCAGTTGATGGTATCGTTGAGGGCGATCAGCCTGTCCTTCAGTGCCGTTGTTTTAACAAACCAGGCATCGAGCGGGTAATACAGCACGGGCTTGTCGGTTCGCCAGCAGTGCGGGTAGGTGTGCACGTGCTTTTCAATGCGGAAGGCCTTGTTGCTTTTCTTCAGGTACACGGCGATGTCCACATCCACGGTGTTGTCGTCGGCGCCAAGTTCGGGATCGTATTCGTTTTTCACAAAACGACCTGCGAACGGCAGGTATTCCGCCATATTCACGCGTTCTTTCACAAATGCTTCATCGAGGTCTTCGAGCCTGTAGAACCGTCCTTTTTTATCCACAAGCGGCCCCTGGTGGTCGTGCCTGTCGGTTACCATCAGCGGCGGCACGTTGTTTTTGAGGGCTACCCTGAAGTCGTCGGCACCAAAGGTGGGTGCAATGTGCACGATGCCGGTACCGTCCCCGGTGGTGACAAAGTCGCCTGTAAGCACGCGGAAAGCGCCTTTGCCGGGGTTCACCCAATCGATGAGCTGGTGGTAGCGGATGCCTTCGAGCACCGATCCCGGGAATTCGTCGAGCACCTTGTAGGGGACGCGTTTGTCGCCACTCTGGAAAGCCTCGATGGCGATGTCCTGGTTGCTCTCGGAAAAGTAGGTGTGCAGCAGGTCCTTTGCCATAACCACAATGACAGGTGCCAGCGTATAAGGATTGTACGTCCTGATTTTAATGTATTGTATGTCGGCTCCCACGGCCAGTGCGGTATTCGAAGGCAGGGTCCACGGTGTGGTGGTCCATGCCAGAAAATACACGGGCGCGTCGGCATTGGTGAAAAGAAATTCCGATTTCGCATCGCGTATGGCTTCGAACTGCGCCACGCAGGTAGTGTCTTTCACATCGCGGTAGCAGCCCGGCTGGTTAAGCTCGTGCGTGCTGAGTCCGGTGCCTGCGGCAGGTGAATAGGGCTGAATGGAGTATCCCTTGTAGAGCAGTTTCTTGTCGTAGAGTTGCCGCAACAGCCACCAGAGGCTTTCGATATAGCGGTTGTCATAAGTGATGTAAGGGTTTTCCATGTCAACCCAGTATCCCATTTTCATGGTGAGGTCTTCCCATTCGCGGGTATAGGTCATCACATCGCTGCGGCACTTGCTGTTGAAATCGGCAATGCTGATTTTCTGGCCAATGTCCTCCTTGGTGATACCCAGCGAAGTCTCCACCTTGAGTTCCACCGGCAGGCCATGCGTATCCCAGCCGGCTTTGCGTTCCACAAGGTAGCCCTTCATGGTTTTATAGCGGCAAAAAATATCCTTGATGGCGCGGGCAATCACATGGTGAATCCCGGGCATGCCGTTGGCCGAGGGAGGCCCCTCGTAAAACACGTACAGTGGCTTCCCCTGGCGCACTTCCAGGCTTTTTTCAAACGTTTTCTCCCGGTTCCATAGTCCGAGGATTTCGCGGTTAATCGCGGAAAGGTTGAAACTTTTATATTCCGGATATTTGTTACTCATTATAGATCAGCCAATTGTAAACAAAAAGGATGCGCAAAATGTGTACAAAGATAGAAGAAATATGATGAATTATGAATTATGAATTATGAATTATTGCCGTAGGCATCCCTTCGGGAGAATGAGGCATGCTGACCGGTGACGTTATTCCCCGCTGGCGGGGGTTGGGGGTGGATTTGCAGGCAAAGGAAAAAACGCGCGCAAAGACGCAAAGACGCAAAGATTTGGGTTTTGGGGTGCTGTAAGCAGAAAATATTGTATCTTGTAAGGCCAATTCTTTAGCATATTACCTCTCAGCCATGAAGCACTCCATCCAATTTCCTGTTTTCATATTCCTCCTGTTTGCTTTCCTCACCGTAGCCTGTGAAAAGGAGGGTGACGATGGCTCTCCGGTGGTGGTCACAAATGAATTGGGACCCGTTAGAAGAACCTCCGTTGAATGTTCAGGTTCCATTGACACATCAAAATACAACCAGCTGCTGGCCGCGGGTTTTTGCTGGAACACCGGCGGCTCCCCGACGCTCGAAGACAATTTTGTACTGGCGGATGCCTGGAGACCGGAATTCAAATACGGCATACAGGGATTGCTGCCGTCCACCACCTATTACATCAGGGCGTATGCCAGCAGCCTCGAAGGAGTGGGTTACGGCGAAGTAAGAAAGTTCACGACCATGCCGGTCGGCTTTACAGTGGTATACAATCCTGCATCTGTGTATGGATCGGTTTCCGATGTGGAGGGCAATGCCTATAAAACAATTGAACTTGGCAGCCAGACCTGGATGGCGGAAAACCTCAAAACCACCCGTTTCAATGACAATACGGAAATTCCCCTTGTCACAGGCGGTACCGAATGGGAGCTGATGCATTCTCCCGCCTATTGCTGGTACGAGGACAACGAGGCAATCTATAAGGACTTTTATGGCGCTTACTACAACTGGTATACGGTGAACACGGGCAAGCTCTGTCCTTCAGGCTGGCATGTGCCGTCCGATGGGGAATGGAAAACCCTTGAAATGCAGTTGGGCATGTCGCAGGAAAGTGCTGATTCGTGGGCATGGCGCGGAATGAACGAAGGGTTGAAAATCAAGGAAACCGGGACCCACAACTGGTACCCCGATGAAAACATCGCCGGCACAAACGAAAGCGGTTTTACGGCGCTTCCGGGCGGGTTTCGTATGGGATATGACGGGGGGAACATCGGCGGGGAAGGCTATGTTTCCTTCTGGTGGACTTCCACCCAATACCTCGACTACGATTACGGGGTCTCCCGCTGGCTGATGTATCTTCAGCCAATAATATTCCGTGATACCCGTGAACTTGATTCCGGCTTTAACGTCAGATGTATCAAAGATTAAACAAAACACCATGCGCCATTCGATCCGGCTTCCTGTTATTTGTTTCATCCTGTTTGCAATGGTTACAGTGCGTTGTAAAAAGGAAGAAAAAGAGGAAGGGGCCCTTCCGGTAATGATTACCTATGAGGTCCAACAAGTGCGGAGAACTTCTGCCGTGTGCGGCGGATATGTGGTTGCCGTGGGATCCGGTCCGGTAACGGATTTTGGCGTCTGCTGGGATACGGTTTCCCCTCCTGTGGCCGACAAAAATTTCACCACGGGTGGTGAAATTCCGTCTCAATACTACGCCACCCTGCATGGCTTGATGCCGAATACCACCTATTATGTGAGCGCCTACGCCAGAAACAAAGCCGGTGTGGGATATGGTGACGAGATGACTTTCAAAACCGCACCGGCAGCGGCAACCATCACTTTTAACAACGACCTGGCATATGATGCTGTTGCGGATGTGGATGGCAATATTTATAAAACAATCGGGATCGGCAGCCAGACCTGGATGGCAGAAAATCTCAGGACCACCCGGTATAACGACCAAACGGAAATTCCCCTTGTTACCGGCGATTCTGCCTGGAGTTCGCTTCAAACCCCCGGTTATTGCTGGTTCGAGGACAATGAAGAAGTTTTCAAAAACATTTATGGTGCTTACTACAACTGGTTTACCGTGAATACAGGCAAACTATGTCCTTCGGGCTGGCACGTGCCCTCCGATGGTGAATGGAAGATACTGGAAATGGAACTCGGAATGACGCAGGAAGAAGCCGATAAATTAGAAGGGCGGGGAATAGAGGCTCTCAAACTAAAGGAAACCGGAACAATGAACTGGTACTCCAGATCTAATGTCAGCGGGACCAATACTTCAGGATTTACGGCCCTTCCCGGAGGCGAGCGCCTTTTTTATTATACTTACTATACCTATATGAACGAGGGTTCCCGCGCATCCTGGTGGACATCAACAGAAACCCAGCTTTGGAGCGGGGCCTATTACCGGTCACTCGAGCGTTATTCCTATTGGATTTACCGCTTCCCCTCCGGCTTTTCGCAGGGCTTGAACGTCCGCTGCATCAAAGATTAACGGTCACGCGTCACCAGTCACCCCCCCAGCTAAGCGTAGTTTGTAACTACGCCCAGCGGGGGATTGTCAAACATGAGCGGTCAGTGATCAGCTCAGGTTCCAGTCCAAATCACTTTTATACTTAACATCAATAATCATCCTTGTTAAATATGTTAAACTCCGATGCGCCGGGAGGTTTCACCCACAGGATCAGCGCAACATAAAGCCGCGGACCCTGGAAATAATCAATCCTCATAAGGTGTACGCCCGGGTTAAGAAAAACGGAACCTGGTTTTGTGGTTGTAGGGTGAGTTCCGTCATTGTCGATGACTATGTTGTTGTCGATGATCAGCCTGGAACCGTCATCACTGGTGAGAAGAAAGGAGTATTGGCCGGCCTTTGCGGCTGTGATATTGATGGTCCCATTATAACTTATCGCAAACCATTCAAACCGGCTGGTAACATTCGGGAAACCCGAATCAAAAGGTCTTTCCGGTATGTTCAGGCTTTTGGTGTAAATCTTACCAACCGGATGCAGTTCGGTAAAATCCGGCAATTTTGATGTTCCTTCCGGCAGGTAATAGATGTCGCCTGTGAAGGCATTCTGTGACCATTTATCATCGCCGAATACCCGCGGACCTTGGTCCTGAGGCTGGTTAACCGGAAAATAGGTGAACATGCTGATGGAATACTGAAGGTCAGGGGTAGCAGTGAATGCTCCAACAACCTCCGCATAAATATCAAGCTTTTGTGACAGATCGGTCTGGTAAGTCCATGTCATCTCCCCGGGCATATCCATAGAAATATTACTGTTCAGAGGTTGTGTATCCTGAATTAAAACCCTGCCATCCTTTTTGATGGTGAGACGAATCATTGTATTTTGGCATTGTTCGGGAGCATAGTTATATATGCTGCTTTTTATGAGCAGATAGCCCGGACGTTCCGGATCAGGATAAGCCATAACCTTGGGTTCAAGGGCTGAAAAAGATGATCGCCACAGGGTATACACTGCCTCAATCGCCTTTCTGATGGCAACCACAGGAGATAAAAACAATGATTGAATATCTTTTTTGTTCCGTGCGGCAACACCGCGGGTGAATAAATAGGCCATGGCCGCTTGTGATCTGACTGAAGTGCCCTCGAACTTGTAATCCGGATCATAGTTATGCCATAATGGATCATAAGGAGGAGTATTGAATCCTGAATTCCCATATCCGCCGCTTGCCACCCAGGCATTATGGGCATTGGCTTCATAGGTTACATGACTCGAATTCAAGTCTTTATAAAAGTTGCCATTCCAGTACCAGGGATCGAACCAGTCAACCGGATTATTGTCAGGAAAAATTACTGCCGCTTGCAATCTCTTTGTTTCAAACGATTCAAAATAGGCTCTGAAATTTGCATTAAGGCCATGACCCTCCAGCAACATCATTTCAACATCATCCTTTGCCGGTACTTCTGTGGTTGGAGTCTTGTTTCTCAGGAAGAAAGGACCTGATTCATCAGTGGTAAGGACACACCATTGCCGATCAATCCTGTCGGTAGCCTGTGAAGCCGAAATACCATTGAGATGATAAGGTACAAACATATCTGCCAGAAAATGTGCAGACCATGTCATTCCCCGAATGCCGTTTTCTTGAATTTTATAGATTCCGAGTAGGGTCTGTGCAAATTCGTAGAATTGGTCGCTCGCAGCTTCCGGAGCTTTGCCCAATTTAGTTGCAGGATTGTACCAGTGCCAGGAATATGGGGTTGCTCCCTCAACATCAGGTCCCGGCCCCCCGGTAGATACATTCCATATATCGACATATACTCCCTCATATTTGAGAATTTCATCAAGCGTAATTCCCAATTTTTCACTGAGGTATAAATTTCTGGGATTTTGCCAGGCCGGATCCAGCCTGAGGAGCTGGTACGCTGCCTTCAGTATCTCCTGATGGGTAGCTGCTGTTTTAATACCCAGCACACCTACAAATGCTCCCCATGGATAGGCATCCCGGCCGAGGGGTCCGATGAACAGGATCTGGGCCACCAGAAATAAACTGATGATTTTACCTCTTTTCCGCATCAGCAGACAGGATGATTTTTGATTAAGGTCAGCTCTTTTCATACAGTAAGAATTATGCCTTAAACAAGTTACACATTCTACTGTCAAGAAGCAAATTAATTTGCCCCCCCAGCTAAGCGTAATTTGCAGCTACGCTTCTCATCTACCTCATCTGCTTAACTATTTTCGCAATATACTTCCCGATAATATCAAACTCCAGGTTCACAACCGTACCCACCTTAAACTCATGAAAGTTGGTATGTTCGTAGGTATAGGGGATAATGGCCACCTGAAACGAGGTGTCCTTTGAGTTTACCACGGTAAGGCTTACGCCGTTCACGGTAACAGAGCCCTTTTCCACCGTCATGTAGTCGTCGCGTGCCGGTTCATAGGCAAATGTATAGTACCAGCTTCCTTCCGCTTCCTGCACGGCCGTGCAAACAGCGGTCTGGTCCACATGACCCTGCACGATATGGCCGTCGAGCCGGCCGTCGAGCCGCATGCTGCGTTCGAGGTTCACTTCCGATCCTGCTTTAAGCATGCCGAGGTTCGATTTCAGCAGGGTTTCCTGAATGGCG
>Ga0315287_10008655_pt1 | contig 10289 bp, 10 predicted proteins | sample YL17G11_0_MG_FD_205037 | JGI IMG/M metagenome (GOLD analysis project Ga0315287, IMG submission 205037) | Sediment microbial communities from Yellowstone Lake, YNP, Wyoming, USA - YL17G11_0 | ecosystem: Environmental > Aquatic > Freshwater > Lake > Sediment | place: USA: Wyoming | collected...
GGACGGCCGACCTGCCACAAGGCCTTCGACGAGGCGACCGCGATCCTGGCCGGGGACTCGCTGCAGGTCCTCGCCTTCCAGGTGCTGGCGAATCATCGCGGCATCCCCGGGGACGACCGCGTGCGAGTGCGCATGATCGCGATCCTCGCCGAGGCGAGCGGCACCGCCGGCATGGCCGGAGGCCAGGCGCTCGACCTCGCCGCCGAGGGCCGCGAGCTCACGCTGGGCGAAATCGAGCAGGTGCACGCGCGGAAGACCGGGGCCCTGATCCGCGCCAGCATCCTGATGACCGCGCACTGCGCGTCCGGCCTCACGCCGGGCGGCTTCGCCGCGCTCGGCGAAATCGGCGGCCTCGTCGGCCTCGCATTCCAGGTTCAGGACGACATCCTCGACATCGAGGGCGACACCGCGCTGACCGGCAGGCCGGCAGGCAGTGACGAGGCGCGCGCCATGCCGACCTACCCGGCCGTCGCGGGCCTCCCGGCGGCGCGGGCTCGCGTCCACGAACTCCACGCGGCGGCGGCGGCAATACTCGCGCGCGAGGGCTGGGCCGGGAGTCCGCTCGCCACCCTCGCCGACTGGCTCCTCACCCGGAGGCACTAGCGCGGCCCCGGGTTGCCGCAGTGCGTTAGACTTCTCCTTTATGCCCCTGGCCGACCAATACCCCCTGCTTGCGGCGATCGAATCGCCGCTGGACCTGCGGCGACTGCAGGAGTCGCAGCTCGAGCCGCTGGTGCGAGAGCTTCGCGAGTTCCTGGTCCACACCGTCAGCCAGATGGGCGGGCACTTCGCGGCCGGCCTCGGCACGGTCGAGCTCACCGTGGCGCTGCACTACGTCTACGACACGCCCCACGACCGCCTGGTGTGGGACGTGGGCCACCAGGCCTACCCGCACAAGGTGCTCACCGGCCGCCGCGACCGGCTGCAGACCATCAAGCTCAAGGACGGGCTCGCACCCTTCCCGAGCCGCGCCGAAAGCGAGTACGACACTTTCGGCGTCGGTCACGCGAGCACCTCGATCGGCGCCGCGCTCGGCATGGCGCTCGCTTCCGCGCGGGCCGGCGAGTCGCGCCGCGTCGTGGCGGTGATCGGCGACGGCGCGATCAGCGGCGGCCAGGCCTTCGAGGCGATGAACCACGCTGGGCCGCTCGACCCGGACCTGCTGGTCGTGCTGAACGACAACAAGATGTCCATCTCGGAGAACGTGGGCGCGCTCGCGCTGTATTTCGCGCGCGTGCTGTCGGGCCGCACTTACACGGCGCTGCGCGAGGGCAGCAAGCGCATCCTGAACCGCCTGCCGGCGATGAAGCGCTTCGCGCGCCGTTCCGAGGAGCACGTGAAGGGCATGGTGCTGCCCGGGACGTTGTTCGAGGAACTCGGCTTCAATTACAGCGGCCCGATCGACGGTCACGACGTCGTCCAGCTCGTCGCCAGGCTCAGGCTGCTGCGCCAGCGGCGGGGCCTGCAGCTGCTGCACGTCGTGACGCAGAAGGGCAAGGGCTACGCGCCTGCGGAGGCCGACCCGATCAAGTGGCACGGCCCCGGCCCCTTCGACCCCACCAGCGGCACGATTTTCAAGGACAAGAGTTCGGGCCCGTCGTACTCGCAGGTCTTCGGGCAGTGGCTGTGCGACATGGCCGAACGCGACCCGCGGGTGGTCGGCATCACGCCCGCCATGCGCGAGGGCTCGGGACTGGTCGAGTTCTCCAAGCGCTTTCCTGACCGCTACTACGACGTGGCCATCGCCGAGCAGCACGCCGTGACGCTCGCCGCGGGCATGGCCTGCGAGGGCGCGCGCCCGGTGGTGGCGATCTACTCGACCTTCCTGCAGCGCGGCTACGACCAGCTGATCCACGACGTGGCGCTGCAGAACCTGCCGGTCGCGTTCGCGATCGACCGCGGTGGTCTCGTCGGCGGCGACGGCGCGACGCACCAGGGCGCATACGACCTGAGCTACCTGCGCTGCATCCCGAACATGGTCGTCATGGCACCCGCCGACGAGAACGAGTGCCGGCAGATGCTCTACACGGCCGTGACGCTGGGCGGCCCGGCGGCCGTGCGCTATCCGCGCGGAGCCGGCCCGGGCGTACCGGTCGCGGTCGAGATGACCGCGCTGCCCGTGGGTCGCGCCGAGGTCCGGCGCGAGGGCCGCTCGGGGTTGCTGCTGCTCGCCTTCGGCACCATGGTTGCCCCCTGCACACCGATCGCCGAGAAGCTCGACGCGACGCTCGTGAACATGCGCTTCGTGAAGCCGCTCGACACCGAGCTCGTGCGCCGGCTCGCGGCCGCGCACCAGTGCGTCGTGACGATCGAGGAGAACGCGATCGCCGGCGGCGCGGGCAGCGCGGTGGACGAGTGCCTGGCCGAGGTCGGCATCGAGCGCACGGTGCACCGCATCGGAATTCCCGACCGCTTCATCGAGCACGGCTCGCGCGAGGACTGCCTGGTGCTCGCCGGGCTCGACGCCGTCGGTCTCGCGGGCCAGGTCGAGCGCATCCGGCCGACCCGCACCGAGGTCCTGGCCGCCGTCGGCGGCCGGCCACTGGCGGTGTGACGATGGACGACGTGCAGGGCCGCGCGGATTCGCGCCAGATTCCGATCAACAAGGTCGGCATCAAGGACATCTTCCACCCGGTGCGGGTCAAGGACCGCTCCGGCGGCGAGCAGCAGACGGTCGCGAACTTCAACATGTACGTGGCCCTGCCCCACAACTTCAAGGGCACGCACATGTCGCGCTTCGTCGAGGTGCTGCACGGGCACGAGCGCGAGGTGTCGGTGGATTCGTTCCGCCAGATGCTGGCCGAGGTGACGCGCAAGCTCGACGCGACCACTGGCCACATCGAGATGAGCTTCCCGTACTTCGTCATGAAGCAGGCGCCGGTGTCCGGCGTCTCGAGCCTGATGAACTACCAGGCGAGCCTGATCGGCGAGGTGCGCGACGGGCGCGAGGAAATGTGGATCCGCGTCGTGGTGCCGGTCACGAGCCTGTGCCCCTGCTCGAAGAAGATCGCGGAGTACGGCGCCCACAACCAGCGATCGCACATCACGATCCGGGCCCGGGTGCGCGAGCATCTCTGGATCGAGGAACTGATCGACGTCGCCGAGCAGGAAGCGTCTTCGCAGGTCTACGGGATCCTCAAGCGTCCCGACGAGAAGTTCGTGACCGAGCGCGCCTACGACAACCCGAAGTTCGTCGAGGACATCGTCCGCGACGTCGCCCTGAGGCTGAATGGTGAGCCGCGAGTGCTCGCCTACGTGGTCGAGGCGGAGAACTTCGAGTCCATCCACAACCACTCGGCCTACGCGCTGATCGAGAAGGACAAGGAAGCCGGCGGCTGACCGCCGTATCTCTCAAAGGTGGCGGTCAAGCGCGAAGAGAACCACCAGCGCGAGGCCGAGCAGCAGCGCGATCAGGATCAACTTCACCAGTTTCTGTTGGTCGCTCATCGGGCGTCCCGCCAGCGGGCCGTGAGCCTGGGAGGCTAGCCTACGACTCCTCGCCTTTCTTCTTGCCTCGCTGCAGCCGGCCGATCAGCTCGCGCAGGAACACCTTGTGGAAGCGGAGCTGGCAGGCGATGGACGCCTGCTCGAGCAGCGTCGCCGTGACCTTGAGCAGCGTGAGCGGACCCTCGGCCTCGATGACCGTGTCGCGCCGCGCGCCCTCGGCGAATGCCGCCTCGCCGAAGCAGCCGCCCGTCTCGACGCGCCCGACCAGGTCGCCGGAGCGGCTCACCTTCGCGCAGCCGGAGACGACCACGTAGAAGCGGTCGTCCGCGTCGCCGGGACGCAGCACGGCCTCACCGGGCTGGCACTCCATCCAGCAGCCGGACTTCATGACCTCGCGGATCTCGGCATGCGAGAAGTCGTGGAAGAAGCGCAGTCGACGCAGGACCGAGAAGCGCTCCTCGTCGTCGATTTCGGACTGTGTCGCGCGCAGCTTCTGGTGCGCGCGCGTGAGGTCCGCCGCGAACTCGGCGCCGCTGCGATAGCGGTTGCCCGGTTCCTTCTCGAGCGCTCGATGCACGACCGCCTCGAGGTCCTCCGGAATTTCGGCGCGCACCTGCCTCAGCGGCTCGGGCGTCGCCTGCACCACCTGCCTGAGCAACTTGCCGAGTGCACCGGCCCGGAACGGGCGGTGCCCGCACAGCATCTCGTACATCACTGCGCCGAGCGAATAGAGGTCCGAGCGCGGATCCAGGTCGTACCCCTGCACCTGCTCGGGAGACATGTAGGCGGGGCTGCCGGCGACGCCCTCGAGGCGCGACACGTCGGAGTCCGACACGAGCGCGATGCCGAAGTCCACGATGCGCACGTCACCGTCCTGCGTGAGCAGGATGTTCGACGGCTTGATGTCCCGGTGCACCACGCCGCGCGAGTGCGCGTAGTGCAGCGCCTTCGCGCACTTGTAGACGATGCCGATGACCTGGTCCACGGGCAGCAGGCTGCCGGGCCGGCAGTACGCAGAGAGCGTCCGCGCGCCGTGCACGTGCTCCGTGACGACGTAGCGTCGCCCCTCTTCCTCGCCCGCGTCGAAGATCGGCACGATATTCGGGTGCTGCAGCTTCCCGACCATGTGCGCCTCGCCGAGGAACATGCGGCGCGCGTTGCGCGACTCGGCGCCGTCGGCGGTGGTGGCGTGGTAGAACTTTATCGCGACGTCGCGCCCGTAGTACGGATCGTGCGACAGGAATACCGTCCCGGTGCTGCCGCGGCCGACCTCGTGGACCACGTAATACTTGCCGATGCGTTCCGGCACCGACGGGAGCGGCGCCAGGATCGGCTGGGTCTGTGTCCCTGCGAGCGCGTGCTGCGTTACCATTATTGTTCGCGGACGGGCATCCAATTGCGGCCGGGTTTCCGGTTATGTTGCACGGTAGGATAGGGGCGCGACCGCGGCCATTCCGTGAACCACCTCGCGGATCCGGGGGCGGCCTCGCCACGCAGCAACCTCAGGCGAAGTGGTCGTAGCCCCGGCCGGCCACTTCCACGGCCAGTCCGCCCCGCTCGCAACGGACGCCCCGGCCCTGCTCGATCTCGCCGATTCGCGTGATCTGGCACGCCCGGCCGAGTTCGTGCTCCAGGCGCCCGGCATCAAGGGCCGGCAGGGTGAAGAGGAGCTCGTAGTCGTCGCCCCCCGAGAGCACGAAGTGCTCGCAGTCCTCGCGGCCGTGCACCGCGGAAAGCCGCTCCGAGACGGGCAGTGCGTCGAGATCGAGGCTGGCGCCGACACCGCTCGCTGCACAGAGCTTGCCGAGGTCTCCGAGCAGGCCGTCCGACACGTCCATGGCGGCACTGGCCCGGCCGCGAAGCGCGCGGCCGAGCTCGAGCCGCGGCTCCGCATAGAGGTACCGCACCACCAGCGGATCATTTGAATTCATCGAGGCTCCGCGGCGCAGTGCCTCGAGGCCCGCCGCCGCCTCGCCGGGCGAACCGGACACGTACAGCACGTCCCCGGGCCGCGCGCCCGAGCGCCTGAGCGCGAGCGCCGGCTCGACGAATCCGAGCACTTCCACCGTGACCACCAGCGGGCCGCGCACCGTGTCCCCGCCGACGAGCTCCACGCCGTGGGCATCGGCGAGCGCGTAGAAACCCCGTGCGAAATCGCCGAGCCAGTCCTCGCGCACTTCGGGCAGTGAAAGCGAGAGCAGCGCCCAGGCGGGCTCGGCCCCCATCGCGGCAAGGTCGCTCAGGTTGACTGCGAGCGCCTGGTGCCCGACCGACCCGCCGCGCGCGCCCGCGAGGAAATGCCGGCCTTCGACCAGCGTGTCGGTCGCCGCGACCAGCGCACGCCCCGCGGGCACCTCGAGCAGTGCGGCATCGTCGCCCACGCCGAGCAGCACGTCGCGCCGCTTCGACGGGCGGGTGAAGAATCGCTCGATGAGTTCGAATTCGCCGAGCGCCACGGCCCGCCTCGCTCAGGCTCGCGCGCGGGCCGCCGCCTGTTCGGCCGCGCGCAGCGTGCGCGCCGCGCGGTCCAGCACGGCGTTGACGAACTTGTGTCCGTCGGTGGCGCCGAAGCGCTTGGTGAGCTCGACGCCCTCGTTGATGACCACCCGATACGGCACCTCGAGCTGGTCGCGCAGCTCGTAGAGGCCGATGAGGAGCACCGAGTGCTCGACCGGGTCGAGTTGCGCGACGGGTCGGTCGAGGAGCAGGCCGAGCGCCTCGTCCAGCGACTCCCGCGCGCCGGTCGTGCCGGTGAGCAGGGCCTCGAAGTAGTCGCGATCCGCGTCACCGAAGCCCTCTTCCGCCGCGTACTGGTTGCGAAGCTCGGCGCAGGAGTGCCCCGTCAGCTGCCACTGGTAGAGCGCCTGCATCGCGAACTTGCGTGCCAGGCTCCGCGCCCGTGCGGTCCGGTCGGGGCGCTTCGCCATGCTCAGACGTCCAGCCGGCGCAGCAGGTTCGCGAGTTCGAGGGCGCAGAGCGCCGCATCCGCGCCCTTGTTGCCGGCCTTGGTGCCGGCGCGCTCGATGGCCTGCTCGATGGTGTCGGTCGTGAGTACGCCGAACGCCACCGGCACGCCGGTCTCGAGCGACACCCGGGCGAGGCCCGCGGCGCACTGCCCCGCCACGTGGTCGAAGTGCGGGGTCGCGCCGCGGATCACGGCGCCCAGCGCCACGATGGCGTCGCAGCGCTTGCTGGCCGCGAGCTTCTGCACGACCAGCGGCAGGTCGAACGCGCCCGGCACCCGGACCAGTTCGATGTGCTTCTCCGCCGCGCCGTGGCGGACCAGCGTGTCCACCGCGCCGCGGATCAGCGAGTCCACGATGGTGTCGTTGAAGCGCGCCGCCACGATCGCGAAGCGAAGGTCACGCGCGATCAGGTCGCCGTTGATGGTGCGAATGTTGTCCATGATCATTCCTCAGCCGCCCTCGTCCACGTACTCGACCACCTCGAGCCCGAAGGCCGACAGGCCGTGCATCTGCTTCGGCGCGCTCAGTACGCGCATGCGCACCACGCCGAGGTCCTGCAGTATCTGTGCCCCGATGCCGTAGGTGCGCAGCACCTGCGCGCCCTTCGCCTTGGGGTTGTGCGCGGCCCGACCGCCCGAGCGGACGGCCTCCGCGATCTCGAGCGGGCTCTCGTGCGGCCGCAGCAGCACGATGACCCCCGTGCCCTCACGCGCGATGCGCTCCATCGCACTCCTCAGACTCCAGCTCCGGTCGCGTTCGTGCGCGCCGACCAGGTCGCGCACCGTGTCCTTCAGGTGCACGCGCACCAGCGGCGCCCTGGCGCCGTCGAGCGCCCCGCGCACCAGCGCGAGGTGCACCGTGCCGTTCACGTGGTCCTCGTAGCAGCAGAGCCGGAAGGAACCGAAGTCCGTCGCGATCTCGCGCTCGGCAATGCGCTCGACGGAGCGCTCCTTCTCGAGGCGGTAACGGATGAGGTCGGCGATCGTCCCCATCTTTATCCCATGCTGGCGCGAGAACTCCTCGAGCTGCGGGCGGCGGGCCATGGTGCCGTCTTCGTTCAGGATCTCGACGATCACGGCGGCGGGCTCGAGCCCGGCGAGGCGAACGAGATCGCAGCCCGCCTCGGTGTGGCCCGCGCGGGTGAGCACACCGCCCGGCTGGGCCATGAGCGGGAAGATGTGCCCGGGCTGGCGCAGGTGCTCGGGGCGCGCGTCCGGTGCCACCGCGGTGCGGATCGTGTGCGCCCGGTCGTAGGCGGAGATGCCGGTGGTCACGCCCTCCGCCGCCTCGATCGAGAGCGTGAAGTTCGTGGTCTGGTCGGCATCCGTCTCGCTCACCATCAGCGGCAGGCGGAGCTGGCGGCAGCGCTCGCGAGTCAGCGTGAGGCAGATCAGGCCGCGCCCGTAGCGCGCCATGAAGTTCACGTCCTCGGGCCGCACCTTGGAGGCGGCCATGATCAGGTCGCCCTCGTTCTCGCGGTCCTCGTCGTCCATCAGGACGACCATGCGGCCGCTGCTGATGTCCTCCAGGATCTCGTCGATGGTGTTCAACGAATACATGCGAAAAATACTGTAAACAGTTGTTTTGCTTGCGTATTGCCGCCACCATCCGTGGCGCACCCTGACCGGGGACGCAAGTGTAGCAGGCGGCCGGGGCCGCGAGCCGGCCCCGAGGTCAGCGGCCGGCCTCCAGCATCCGCTCGAGATAGCGGGCGATGATGTCCACCTCGAGGTTGACGGCGGTCCCGGGCTCGCAATCGGCCAGGATCGTGAGTTCGAGGGTGTGAGGCACGAGGTTCACGTCGAAGCGCCGGCCCTGGACGCCGTTCACGGTCAGGCTGACCCCGTCCACGCAGACCGACCCCTTGCGCGCCACGTAGCGCGCGAGTTCGGCGGGCACCTCGAACTCCACGCGGACGGACCGCGCGTCGTCGTGGCGCGACACGACCCGCCCCACCCCGTCCACGTGACCCGTGACGTAGTGGCCACCGAGCGCCTGCCCGGCCGTGAGCGCTTTCTCGATGTTGACCCGCGTGCCGGCCGTGGCGGAACCGAGCGTCGTAAGCGAGAGCGTCTCGCGCGACACGTCCGCCGCGAAGGCGTGTCTCTCGAGTTGCGTGGCCGTCAGGCAGGCGCCACTCACCGCGATGCTGCCGCCAACCAGCACGTCGCCAACCGGCACCGAACCCGTCTCGACCCAGAGGGTGACGTCGCCACCGCGTGGCTCGACCGAGCGGATGCGGCCCACGCCCTGCACGATGCCCGTGAACATCAGCTTTCCTCCCTGCGCCGCGGGCGCAGCGTCAGCCGCAGGTCGTCGCCGACCCGCTCCACGTCGCGCCACTCGAATTCGCTGCGGTCGCACATTCGCTCGATGGCCGGCAACGTGAACAGACCGCGAGCGGTGTCCCCAAGCACGACCGGCGCCAGGTAGACCACGATTTCGTCGGCGAGGCCGGCGCGCAGGAACTCGCCCGCGAGCGTCGGGCCGGCCTCCACCAGCACTTCGTTGCACTCGAGCGCCGCGAGCCTCGCCAGCACGGCCGCGAGGTCGAGGCCGCCCGCACCGGTCGGCACGCTCTCGACCGCGGCACCCGCCTCGCGCAGCGGCGCGGCGAGCGGAGAGTCCGGATCCCGCGTGAGGATCAGCGTCGGCCCGGCGACCGACAGCACGTGCGCCAGCGGCGGCGTGCGCAGCCCGCTGTCGAGCACGACCCGCAGCGGGCGTCGTCCGCGCATTTCGAAGCGCGGATCGCGCGCGGTGAGCAGTGGATCGTCGGCCACGACGGTCCCGCTGCCGGTGACGACCGCGGAGGCGCGCGCGCGCAGCCGCTGCACGTCGGCACGCGCGGGTTCCCCCGTGATCCACTTGCTGGTGCCGTTCGCGAGCGCGGTGCGGCCGTCGAGACTCGCGCCGAGCTTGAGCGTGACCCAGGGACGGCCCCGCGTCATGCGGCTCACGAAGCCACGGTTCAGTTCCGCCGCCGCCTCCGACATCAAGCCGACGTCGGTCGGGATGCCCGCGGCGCCGAGACGCGCGAGGCCGCCGCCGTCCACCGCCGGGTTCGGGTCCCGCATGGCGACGACCACTCGCGACACCCTGGCCGCAATGAGCGCGTCCACGCAGGGCGGCGTGCGCCCGTGGTGCGAACAGGGCTCGAGCGTCACGTAGGCCGTGGCTCCCGCCGCGGCCGGCCCGGCGTCCTCGAGCGCAGCGACCTCGGCGTGGGCGCCGCCGGCGCGCGCGTGGAAGCCCTCGCCGACCACCTGTCCCCAGCGCGCCAGCACGCAGCCGACGGCCGGGTTGGGCGGCGTCGAGTAGAGGCCCGACTCGGCGAGATCCAGTGCGCGCCGCATGAAACGGCGGTCGTCCGCGGAGACGTCCGTCACTTCCCGTCGTCCTCCGGCTCGGCTGCGGACCACAGGCCGAGCTGCAGGTCCTCGACCGTCTGCGGCCGGCGATTGCGCAGCCGCTCGATCTCCTCGTGGAACGCGTCAACGTCCTGGAAACTGCGGTAGACCGAAGCGAATCGCACGTAGGCCACCTCGTCCAGCCGGTGCAGTTCGTCCATGACGAGTTCGCCGACGAGGCGGGCCGGCACCTCGCGCTCGCCGAGCGTACGGAGCTTGTGGCAGATGTGGTTCACCGCGGCGTCCACGGCCTCGCTCGACACCGGCCGCTTCTCGAGCGCCCTCAGCATGCCCGAGCGCAACTTCGACTCGTCGAAGGGCTCGCGCGTCGCATCGCTTTTCACGACCCGCGGCATCAGCAGCTCCGCCGACTCGAAGCTCGTGAAGCGCTCGCCGCACTTCAGGCACTCGCGCCGCCGGCGCACCTGCTGGCCCTCGGCCGAGAGGCGCGAGTCAATGACCTTGG
>Ga0315287_10008656_pt1 | contig 10288 bp, 8 predicted proteins | sample YL17G11_0_MG_FD_205037 | JGI IMG/M metagenome (GOLD analysis project Ga0315287, IMG submission 205037) | Sediment microbial communities from Yellowstone Lake, YNP, Wyoming, USA - YL17G11_0 | ecosystem: Environmental > Aquatic > Freshwater > Lake > Sediment | place: USA: Wyoming | collected...
ACCGGGCGGTCAACCAGGTCGCCGGCAACGGCTACTACACCCTCTGGATGGCGTATCGGGCCCGGAACGCCTCGTTCGAGAGGGTCTACGCCACGATGGCGGACAGCCTGGTCGATGCCAGACTGGATCAGTTGCTGCGGGAGCCGGCATCGGGGGGTGCTCCCTTCGTCCGCGGTTCCGTGGAGCGGCATATCGGGGCCGGGGGACCGGTGCGACGCCACAACGTGGTCGTGATTCTCGAAGAAAGCCTTGGTTCCGGGTTTGTTGGGAGCATCCATCCCGAAGGGCCGCGGGCCACGCCCAGCTTCGATGCCCTCATTGCGGGCGGGACCTTGTTCACCCGGGCCTTTTCGACCGGCACCCGCACCGTCCGGGCGATCGAGGCCGTCTGTACGTCGCTCCCGCCGCTGCCCGGGCTCCCGATCATCCGTCGGCCCGCGTCGGTGGGCATGGCGACCCTCCCGGCGATTCTGCGCGACCGCGGCTACGCCACCGAGTTCCTCTACTCGGGGCGCGCCAGCTTCGACGGCATGGACACGTTCCTTCGCAGCAACGGGGTTGACCGGATCGTGGACCAGGCGGACCTCCCGTCCCGGGCCTTCCACACCGCCTGGGGGGTCGCCGACGAAGTCCTGTTCGACCGCGCCCTGTTCGAGATGGACTCCCTCTCGCAGGCCGGTCACCCCTTCTTTGCGCTGCTCCTGACGGTCTCCAATCATCCACCCTACTCGTACCCGGCCGGGCGAATCGCCGCCGACCCGGCCGAGCACCGCCAGGAAAATGCGGTGCGCTATGCCGACTGGGCATTGGGCCGGTTCATCGCGCAGGCGCGCACGCGCCCCTACTTCGACAACACGCTGTTCGTCGTGCTCGGCGACCACGGCCCCCACGTCTATGGTCCGGCCGAGATTCCCCTGCCGGGCTACGAGGTCCCGATCCTGCTCTACGCGCCGGCCATCATGCCGGCCGGGCGACGCATCCAGACCATCACGTCCTCAATGGACGTGGCGCCGACCATCCTCGGCGTGCTCAACGAGAGCTACGCGTCCCGGTTCTTCGGGCAGGATGCGCTCCGGGCCACCGAAGCCAGCGGCCGCGCCCTGATGATCCAGAACAACGAACTCGCACTGTTGCGTGGGGGCCGGATGGCCGTGCTCGGGCCGCGGCGGATGGAGACGGTCTACACGCTCGATCAGGTGACCGGCAGTGAACAGCGACGCACCATCCTGGATGCGACGGACCGTCGCCTGGTCCAGGACGCCATCTCCTACTACGCCGGGGCCGATCGGATGTACCGCGCGGGTCGACTGGCCTATCCCGTCATGGCAGGCCAGCCCTAGTCTCTCCGGCGGACCGGCCCCTCGCCGACGGCCCGGCCTCGGGGCTCGGTCCTACCCGCCTCTCGTCAGTCGCACGGCCGCCATGATCAGCAACAAGCCGGTGACCGCGCTCAGGCGCCCGAGCCGCGCTGTCTTTTTCCGCAGCGCGATGGCCTCCGGGGAGCCGGGGACTGCGCGGCCGGCGGCCGGCCCCACCACGAAGTCATGCACGGCGCTCATGACGACCAGCAGCACCACGGCCAGCAGTTTCACGGCCAGCGCCATCCCGATCCCCGTGGTCCAGAACACCCTGGTGCCGAGCACCCCGTCCCATCTGAGGAAACCGCGGGCATGCAGGTTGATCGTTCCGGTAACCAGGAGCGTGGCGATGGCCATCCAGCCCGGCGCCCGGAACTTCGTACCGAGAAGGTGAAAGAGGCGCTGCCGGAGTTCGGGTGGTTCGACGGTCCGGAGCACCGGGGCCCCGACCGCCGCCAGGAAGAGCATCCCGCCCAGCCACAGGAACGCGGCCAGCAGGTGGATGGTGACGCTGATGTAGTAGTAGGCCGGCACGTCACACCCCTTGGTGGTCGCGGTACATCCGCTTGAGCAACTGAATCTGCCCGGCGTGATAGAGGTCGTGCGCGATGATGCCGCGGATGACCTCGGCACAGGTGTAGCGCGTCCGCCCCTGGCGCTGGTCCAGCCGATCAGCCGGGATGGCCCGGACGGCATCGACCAGCTCCCGGTGGCAGGCGCGCAGCAGCGCGAGGTCGGCGGTGAGTTCCAGCTTGGTGCCGAGCTGGGGTCGGCGGAACCAGTTCGAGCCCTTGAGCGGGAAGCTGTAACGCGTGGCGCCGGTGATCCGGCGCGTGGCGGCGTACTTCCAGTAGGCGGTGTGGACGATCAACTCCCAGATATTGTGCCGGGTCGGCCGGGGGCGCCAGGCCGCCTCTTCCGTCCCCAGTCCCCGGATCGAGCCGTTCAGGTTGCTGCCGTGCCAGGAACGCCGGTCAAAGCCTTCGGCCAGCCCGTCGAGCAGGGTCACCAGTGCCGGTGGCGGGCGCATCAATGGGCTGGTCTACTGGTCCATCACGTTCAGTCGGCGCGCCGGGGTCGGCGGCGCCGGGCGACGGCCTTCAATGGTGCGCCACATGTTGTAGATGAACACCCAGGCGGCGAGGGAAGACAGGGTGCCCCCGGCGATGGTGATCGGCGCGAACCGCGGTCCGTACCGGAGGCTCAGGAAGAAGCCGCTGCTCAGCACGGCCAGGCCGACATTGGCGAGCCACCAGTGTGCGCCGGCCAGCCGCGAGCTATGCAGCGGGTGCCCAGTGAACCGGGGGATGACGTGGTAGGCGACGCCGGAGATGATCATCGCGACGAAGCCCAGCAGGTTGAGGTGGGCGTGCATCGGCCGGAAGACCACCCAGCCGGGCTGCACGGTCATCGCCAGTCCGACCAGCACGCCAAGGCCGAGCCATCCCAGACCGGCCTTGATGAAGCGTTGCGAAAACCAATCCATCAGCGGCCTCCCGGTCTGGGCGCAATCGTCGCGAGCAGCACCATCGGCGTTTCCCCGGCCCGCATGCCATGGGGCTCGTTCGGCTGGTACGTCACCAGGTCCGCGGTTGTCACGGCGCGCTCCCCGTCCGCGCCGGACACCCATCCGTCCCCGGCGATCACGGTCAGGGCGACGGTCGATGGACTGGTATGCTCGGCAACCTGCTGGCCAGGGTCCAGACGAAAGATGACCGCTCGCAGGTCGGCGGAGTCGTGCAGGATTGCCGTGGCGGCCCGATCCGGTCGAGCCGATCGCGCGGCGGCAGCGGCGGCGGGCAGGGGCACGATGTTCATGCGGGTTCCAGGGTCTCCCGAAGGGCTCGCACCAGGGCATGGGGGTCGGCGCCGTCCCGTCGGGCCGCTTCCTCTATCGGCACGCTGCCGCCGCAACAGGCGTCAATGCCGAAGGCGTTGAATACCGCCACGGTGGCCGGGAACCGTCGAATGGTATCGTTCACGGTCCACGAGGGGTCTGGGAGAGGTTCGGGCATGGTGGCATCCACCCGCGAAGAGGTCCGGAACTTGCTATGTTGGTGCAAGATACCCACATAGGCGCTCGTGCCAATGCTGCCCAAATCCTTCCGCTTCGCTGCCGCACTCGTCGCCGGCCTCGCCTCGACCCTCCTGGCGTGCAGCGGCAGCGACTCCGGGACCGCCCCACCGATCCCCGCCCGGCTCGGTCTGGTGACCGAACCCGCGGCGACGGCGGCCGCAGGGGTCCCGCTCGCGACCCAGCCGGTGGTCCAGGTCGGCGACGCGGCTGGCGCCCCGATCAGCACGCGTGGCATTCTCGTGGTCGCGTCGTTGGGCAGCGGGGTCGGCACCCTGGCAGGTGAGACGAGCGTCCGTACCGATGGCGACGGACGGGCCGCGTTCCAGGATCTGACCCTCAAGGGGACGACTGGCCCCCGGACGATCCGCTTCAGTTCCACGGGGCTTTCCGCAGTGATCTCCCGGGAGATCACCGTCGGTCCCGGCCCCGCCTCGACGGTGACCGTCTCGGCTGGAAACAACCAGACCGCCGCCGCGGGCACCGCGACTCCCGTGGCCCCCGCGGTCCGCGTCGCCGACCAGAGCGACAATCCCGTTGCCGGGGTGAAGGTCACGTTCTCGGTGTCCGCTGGGGGCGGGACAGTCACTGGTGAAGCACCCGTCACCAACGCGGAGGGAGTGGCCGCGGTCGAGCGCTGGACGCTTGGTCCCTTGGCCGGATCCAACGCACTGAGTGCGGCGGTCGAGGGCCTGGTTGGCCCGGCGCTGACGATCGCGGCGACCGGCGTGGTCGGCCCCGCGGCACAGCTGACCCTGGTCGAAGGCTCCGGGCAGAGCGTGACGATTGGCACGGCGGTACCGGTGGCGCCAGCCGTCAAGGTGGCCGATGCGTTCGGCAACACGATCGCCGGACTCGCCATCGTGTTCACGGTCAGTTCCGGCGGTGGCACGGTCGTCGGCGGCACCGCGGTGTCAGACGGGGCCGGGATCGCCCGGGTAGGCAGTTGGCGGTTGGGTCTGACCCCTGGCGCCAACGCGCTCATCGCCTCCCGCCAGGGCGGGCCCTCGGTGACCATCGAGGCGACCGGCGTGGACTTCCCGGTCACCGCCATCGCGGCCGGCGGGCTCCACAGCTGTGGCGTGTCCGTCAGCGGGGTCCGGTGCTGGGGCGACAACACCCTGGGGCAGCTGGGCAGCGGCACCCTCGCCTCCGATTCGGTGCCCGTTGCCGTCTCCGGCAACCCGGCCTTGACGCAGATCGCCGCGGGCCGGGCGCATAGCTGCGGGCTTACAGTAGATGGCCAGGCATGGTGTTGGGGGGCCAACTCCTCCGGGCAACTCGGGGACAGCTCCACGATCGGGCGTTCGTCCCCCGTGCAGGTGAGAGGAGGGAACACCTTCCGCCAGCTCGCCGCCGGGTTGGCGCATACCTGCGGTCTGCGCACCGATGGCCTCGTCTACTGCTGGGGCAGCGGTGCCAATGGCCGGCTCGGCAACAACGGGACGCTGGCGGCGATTCGCCCGGTGGCAGTCGCCGGCGGGCACCTGTTCACGGCGGTCGCCCTGGGCGATGCCCACAGCTGCGGCCTGCGTAACGATGGGGTCGTCCTCTGCTGGGGGCTCAACCAGAACGGCCGCCTTGGCGACGGCACGACCGCCGACCGGCTCGAGCCGACGCCGATCACGAACCCGAGCGCCTCCGCGTTCACGGTGGTGTCGGCCGGGGGCTCGCATACCTGCGCCCTGACCACTGCCGGGACCGCCCTCTGCTGGGGGGCCGGCAGCTCGGGCCAGCTGGGAACGGGCGCCGCGACGGCCCAGCAGCTCGTTCCGGGTCCGATCACGGGCAGCACGCTCTTCGACAGGCTCAGTGCCGGCTTCGCGCACACCTGTGCGCTCCAAGCCGACGGAACGGCCTACTGCTGGGGCGCGAACGGCTCCGGCCGCCTGGGAGACGGCACCACCACCCAACGCAACGCTCCGGTTGCCGTCGCCGGCGGGGCCCGGTTCGCGGAGATCCTCTCCGGCGGGGAGCACACCTGCGCGCGGAGCACCGCGGGGAGCGCCATTTGCTGGGGCCGGAACCAGGAAGGCCAGCTGGGTGACAACTCCACCACCGCCCGGAACTCGCCGTCGGGGGTCAAGAGCCCATAGTCACCCTGCCTGCGGCCGCGAGGGGTGGCGTTATCTTCTACCACTCTGGCAACCGTTGCCCCCCCCTCTCAGGCGCCCTGCATGACGACAACAGTCCCCGCTGGTTCCCCGGCCGAGCGCGAGGTTCGAGACTCGGTGGTCATTCGGTTCTCCGGTGACTCCGGGGACGGGATGCAGCTGACCGGTACGCAGTTCACCATGGAAACCGCGCTGGCCGGGAGTGATCTGGCCACTTTCCCGGATTACCCAGCCGAGATCCGCGCGCCCGCAGGGACCACCTACGGGGTCTCCTCCTTCCAGATCCACTTCGGTGCCAGGGACATTCTGACGGCCGGCGACACGCTCGACGTGCTGGTCGCGATGAACCCCGCTGCGCTCTCGGTGAACCTGCCGGACCTGGACCTGGGTGGCCTCGTGGTCGTGGACACCGGCGCCTTCACGCCGCGAAACCTCGAGAAGGCGGGGTATCAGGCCAGTCCGCTCGAGGGCGATCTGCTGGCGCCCTATCGGGTCTTGCCGCTGGACATCGCCAAGCTCACCCAGGGCGCCGTGAAGGAGTACGGCGTCACGTCGAAGGATGCCCTCCGCTGCCGCAACATGTGGGCGCTGGGCCTGATGCTGTGGATGTACGGGCGCGAGCAGGAGTCGACCATCGCCTGGCTGCGGAAGAAGTTCGCCAAGGCCCCGCCGATCGCGGAGGCCAACATCGCTGCGCTCAAGGCCGGGCATGCCTTCGGCGAGACGGCCGAGCTGTCCCTGGACATCCAGGGCTACCATGTCAGCCGGGGTCAGCTGGCGCCAGGCCTGTATCGCACCGTGAGCGGTGCCGAGGCGCTGGCCTATGGCCTGCTTGCCGGGGTCAAGGCGGCGGGGCTCGAGAAGCTCTTCTTCGGGTCGTATCCGATCACGCCGGCCTCTTCGTTGCTCCACATCCTGGCGGGCCTGCGTCATTTCGGCATCGTCACCTTCCAGGCCGAGGACGAAATCGCCGCGGTTTGTGCCGCCATCGGGGCGTCGTTTGCCGGCGCCCTTGGGGTCACCTCGAGTTCGGGGCCTGGCATCGCCCTGAAGACGGAGGCCATCGGCCTCGCGATCAGCACCGAGCTGCCGCTCGTGGTGGTCAACACCCAGCGCGCCGGCCCCTCCACGGGGCTCCCCACCAAGACCGAGCAGTCAGACCTTTTCCAGGCGGTCTACGGCCGGAATGGTGACTCGCCACTCGCCGTGCTGGCCTCGTCCACGCCGGCGGACTGCTTCGAGACGGCCATCGAGGCGGTCCGGATTGCGGTGCGCCACATGACCCCGGTGATTCTGCTGAGCGATGGCTACATCGCCAACGCGGCCGAGCCGTGGCTCGTGCCCGACCTGGACGCCATCACCCGGTTCCCGGTCTGCTTCCAGACCGAACCGGAGGGGTTCCATCCGTTTCTCCGTGACCCCGGGACGCTGGCCCGCGTCTGGCCGCTGGTGGGCACCCCCGGCCTGGAGCATCGGATCGGCGGCATCGAGAAGAACTACGATTCAGGTCACATCTCCTACGACCCGGCGAACCACCAGAAGATGACCGATACCCGCGCGGCCAAGATCGCGCGGATCGCCGACGACATTCCCGAACAGGGGGTGGCGTCCGGGGCCGACCATGGCGCCCTCGCGCTGGTCGCCTGGGGATCGACCTACGGCCCCATCCGGAAGGCGGTGCTCCAGGCCCGGGCCCAGGGGATGGACGTCTCCCACATCCACCTGCGGCACCTCAATCCGTTCCCGAAGAATCTCGGCGACCTGCTCCGGCGCTACGACAAGGTCCTGGTGCCCGAGATGAACACCGGCCAGCTGGTCGCCATGCTGCGCAGCACCTACCTGGTGCCGGCGCAGGGAGTGAACAAGGTCAATGGCAAGCCGTTCAAGGTGTCCGAGCTGACGGCCGCGATCCGCGCGGCCCTGGAGAACTGACCATGACTGCGACCCTTCCCGCCAGCCCGCTGGTACCCAGGGACTTCGCCTCCGACCAGGAGGTGCGCTGGTGCCCGGGGTGCGGCGACTACGCCATCCTCAAGGCCGTACAGAAGACGCTCGCCGACCTCGGAGCGGAACGCCACAAGACGGTGTTCGTCTCGGGCATCGGGTGCTCGTCGCGGTTTCCCTACTACATGGCCACCTACGGGTTCCATACGATTCACGGGCGCGCACCGGCCTTCGCCACCGGCGTGAAGCTCACCAACCCCGAGCTCGACGTCTGGCTGATCACCGGTGACGGCGATGGCCTGAGCATCGGCGGCAACCACATGCTCCATGTCCTCCGCCGGAACGTCAACCTGCAGATCCTGCTCTTCAACAACGAGATCTACGGACTGACCAAGGGCCAGGCCTCGCCCACGTCCCGGCGGGGGACGCGCACACCATCCACGCCGCGGGGCTCGATCGACCCGGCCCTCCGGCCCTGCAACTTCGCGCTCGGCGCCGGGGCACGGTTCGTGGCCCGTTCCATCGACACCGCCCAGGCCCATCTGGTCGAGGTGCTGAAGCGGGCTCACGCGCACCAGGGCGCGGCGTTCGTCGAGATCTTCCAGAACTGCGTCGTGTTCAACGACGCGGTGTTCGAGGAGTTCACGGCCAAGGATGTGGCGCCGGGCCGGCAGATTCATGTCCAACATGGCAGGCCCCTGCTCTTTGGTGCGGAAAAGCAGCAGGGCCTCAGGTTGAAGCCGCATCTGCTCGAACTCGAGGTAGTGACGGTCGGCGAGAACGGCGTCACGGCCGACGACATCCTGGTGCACGATCAGACCAACCACCTGCTCGCCACCATGCTGTCGGAACTCCAGCCGCCCGACTTCCCCATGGCGATCGGCGTACTCTACGACAGCCCCTCGCCGAGCTACGAGCGCGAGCTCTACGCGCAGATCGAGGAGGAGCGAGGCAAGACCAAGGCGGACTTCAATGCCTTGCTCCATGGAGCCCACACCTGGCGCGTGGAGTGAAGCCCGCCGGGTGGGCGCTGGGTGCCTGGCTGATGGCATCGGGGTGCTCACGGCCGGCGCCGCCGGTCGTTTCAGGTCCCCTGGCCGCGGCCGAATCCGCCTTCTTCCGGGCTCGCAACCTGGCCGACACCATCATGATCGGCCGGGCACGCGGCTTGGACACGGTGCCGGGAACGCCCAGGATCCGGACCCTGCTTGGCTGGAAGGACAGTACCGAGCGGTTGGTGGCCCGGCTGGACACCCTCCCGATGGGAGCCGAGGACCGGCGGGTCGTTCGGGTGATGCGGGCCAACCTGGCGGTCGTCACCAACGTCAGGACCCCGGGCGATGTCATCGCGGCCGTGAGCGGTGCCGAAGACCTGCAGATGGAGCCGGGCTTCTGCCGCTATGATCCGGCCCGGGTGCTGGCCGACTCCGACGGGGTCAGCGCGCTGTCGGACCGGATCATGGCCTGCTACACCAGGGCGGCCGCGAACATCCCGTATCGGGGACGCCAGCTCGACCGGCTCACGGTGCTCTCCGAGTTGGCCACGACCGATGCCCGGTCCGAACGCCGGCGGCTGTTCCTGGCGCTCCAGCCCGTCTGGCGCTCGGTGAATGGGGCCGGGGATTCGCTCAGCCCGTGGCGGCAACTCACCCGGGAACGGGTCCGAAGGTTCCGGACGCGGTCAGACCAGCCCCAGGCGATCCGTGCGCTGACGCTGGGGTTGCCGTTGGACTCGGTCGAGACCTGGCTGGTCCGGATCCTGGAGACCTGGCGGGCGACCCAGCCTGATACCACGCTGGAGCCCTGGGACTACCACCACTTCGTCGGGGAAGCGTCGCGCCGGCTCTCACCTCGGATTCCGCGCGAGCAGCTCGAACCCCTGACCCGGCAGTGGTACCAGTCGCTCGGGGCCGACCTCGACAGCCTGCGGATTCACTCGGACCTCGCGCCTCGGCCTCGGAAGACGGCCGTGGCCTTTACCAGCTTCGGAGGGCGCCCTCACCGGATGGCCTCGGGGTGGTTCCCCGGTGAGCCGTGGATCTTCGCAACCTACAAGGTGGGCGGCTTGGACAACCTGCTTGAGCTCGTCCACGAGAACGGGCATGCCATCCATATCGCCGGTATCCGCACCCGGCCCGCCTATGCGGACTGGCCCGACAGCGATGTCTTCACGGAAGCGCTGGGCGACATCGTCAGCCTGGACCTCTACGATCCAAGCTGGCAGATCCGGATGCTGGGAGACTCGGTGCCGCTCGCCGTGGGGCTGCGCGGCAAGTACGGGGGGGTCGTCCTGGACGTGGCCTGGGCGCTGCTCGAGATCCGGATGTCCAATGACCCCTCGGCGGATCCCAACCGAGTCTGGGCCGACCTGACGTCGCGGTACCTTCGCATCCGTCCCCATCTGGAGCTGTCCTGGTGGGCGATGCGCGGCCAGTTGATCGAGTCGCCCGGCTACATGCTGAACTATGGCCTGGGATCGATGCTGACGGCGCAGCTCCGGGCCCGGGTCCGGGAGCTGCACGGCGACTGGGTGGCGGGGGACCCCGGCTGGTACCCCTGGGTCCGGGACCGGCTCTACCGGTTTGGCCTGGAGCGGCCGACCGCGGAAGTATTGCGAGAGTTTCTGGGGGGCGCCCTCTCCCCCGACGCCATCCTGGCCGAACTCCGGCTGGGGGGCCGGAGGGGCGTTACTCAGTAGGTCCCGTTGAGCTTCATCAACTGGTCGTAGGCGAAGACAGCCGCCACGACGATCAGGCCGAGTCCCAGCGTCTTCTTGATGCTGAAGTGGCGGGTCGCCA
>Ga0315287_10008658_pt1 | contig 10288 bp, 8 predicted proteins | sample YL17G11_0_MG_FD_205037 | JGI IMG/M metagenome (GOLD analysis project Ga0315287, IMG submission 205037) | Sediment microbial communities from Yellowstone Lake, YNP, Wyoming, USA - YL17G11_0 | ecosystem: Environmental > Aquatic > Freshwater > Lake > Sediment | place: USA: Wyoming | collected...
GAGCTCGAGACCGAGGGGATGACCCTCAACATCGGCCCGCAGCACCCCGCCACCCACGGCACGCTGCGCATCGTGGCCCGGCTCGACGGTGAACAGGTGCTCAAGGCCGAGCCCATGGCCGGCTACATGCACCGGGGCTACGAGAAGCTCACCGAGGTACGCACCTACGCGCAGGTCACCACACTGGTGAACCGCATCGACTGGCTGGGCAGCTTCGCCAACGAGGTGCCGTTCATCCTCGCCGCCGAGCAGCTGATGGAGGTCGAGGCGCCGCCCCGGGCCCGCTGGATCCGCACGCTGATGTTCGAGATGAGCCGGATCGCCAACCTGATCCTGTTCCTCGGCGACATGGGCGTGCAGCTCGGCGCGGTCACCCCGGTGTTCTTCGCCTTCCGCGACCGCGAGTTCGTGCTCGACCAGATCGAGAAGGTCACCGGCGGCCGCTTCCACCCCAACTTCGACCGCATCGGCGGCCTGAAGGACGACCTGCCGAAGGGCTGGGTCGAGTCCACCAAGTCCACGATGGACAAGGTCCGGGGCTTCTGTGACGAGATGGAAGACCTCCTCATGGGCTCGGAGATCTTCCAGGCCCGCACCCGGGGCATCGGCGTGATCCCCGAGGACGTCGCCATGCAGTACGGGCTGTCGGGGGCCAACGCCCGCGGCTCGGGCATCGACTGGGACCTCCGCCGCGACAACTGCATCGGCCTCGCGTACCCCGAGCTCGACTGGAAGGTCTGGACCCATCCCGACGGCGACGCCTTCGCCCGCTTCTGGGTGCGTCTCCAGGAGGTCCGCGAAGCCACGAAGATCATCGACCAGATCTGTGACGGCCTGCCCAGCGGCCCGATCATGGCGAAGGTGCCCCGGATCATCAAGGTGCCGGCGGGCGAGGCCTTCGTGAGCACCGAGAACCCACTGGGGGAGATGGGCTACTACATCGTCTCGAAGGGCGACCTCACCCCGTTCCGGGTCAAGATCCGCTCGGCGAGCTTCAACAACGTGTCGATCACCCCGTGGCTGCTGCGGGGCGTCTACGTTCCCGACATCATCACGATCCTCGCCTCGCTCTACTTCATCCTGGGGGACATCGACCGATGACCCACATGCTCGCCCTCGACCTCGCGTACTGGCAGCAGACCATCATCCGGGTGCTGCTCGGCCTCGTGGCCGTCCTCCTGCTGACCGGCGGCGTCGTCTACCTGTACCTGTTCAAGTTCGTCTCCTTCATGCAGAGCCGCCTCGGCCCGATGGAGGCCGGCCCGTACGGGTCGATGCAGCTGCTGGCCGAGGTCGGCAAGTGGCTGCAGAAGGAAGACGTCTTCACCGAGAACTCCGACCGGTTGATCTTCGGCCTGGCCCCGGCCATCGTGCTCACGTCCACGTTCCTGATGTTCGTGGTGATCCCCGCCGGCCCCAATGCCGTGATCGCAGACCTGGGCACGGGCATCTACTACGTGCTTGCCGTCTCGTCGCTGTCGGTCGTCGGCATCCTCATGGCCGGCTGGGCCTCGGCCAACAAGTACGCGCTGATGGGCGGCCTGCGCGCCGCCGGCCAGCTCATCGCCTACGAGCTGCCGCTGGTGCTGGCGGTGGTGGGCGTGGTGATCCAGGCCGGCAGCCTCAACCTGCAGCAGATCGTCGCCGCCCAGTCCACCGGTGAGATGTTCGGGTTCGGCGGCATCGGCAGCCCGTACGTGATCACCCAGTTCATCGGGTTCATGATCTTCATCATCGCCGTGCAGGCCGAGCTCACCCAGACCCCCTTCGACATGCCCATCGCCGAGTCCGAGCTCGTGGCCGGCTACCAGGTCGAGTACACGGGCATCCGGTTCCTCGTGTACTTCATCTCGGAGTTCGCCACCGCCGTGGCCTTCGCCGCGGTGGCTTCCACCCTCTTCCTCGGCGGCTGGGCCCTGCCCGCCAGCTGGGGCATCAGCCGCGACGCCATGCACTGGATCGGCCCGCTGGTGATCGCCACCAAGGCCGTGCTGCTGGTGGGCGTGGTGTTCTGGGTGCGCTTCAGCTTCCCCCGCTTCCGCGAGGACCAGCTGCAGCGGCTGGCCTGGAAGGTCCTGATCCCGCTGGCACTGGCGAACATCGCCCTGACCGCGGTGTTCAAGGTGGTGTTCTGATGGCCGGGCCGCACGTTCCCGGCATGCTCAAGGGCCTCGGCGTCACCTTCGGCACCGCGATGCGCACGATGTTCCCCAGGCGGGGCATCAAGACCATCATCCCCGCCCCCAGCAAGGGCGCCCTCACCGTGCAGTACCCGCGGGAGAGCGATGTGCCCACGCCCCGGGCCCGCGGTGTGATCTCCCTCAACGAGGAGAACTGCACCTCCTGCATGCTGTGCGCCCGGGAGTGCCCCGACTGGTGCATCTACATCGAGGCCCACAAGACCCTCGCCCCGCCCCGGCGCGCCGGGGGCAAGCCCCGGGCGGTCAACAGCCTCGACCGCTTCGACATCGACTACTCGCTGTGCATGTACTGCGGCATCTGCGTGGAGGTCTGCCCGTTCGAGGCGCTGTTCTGGAGCCCCGAGTACGAGTACTCCGAGATCCGCATCCAGGACCTCCTGCACGACAAGCAACGGCTCGGGCAGTGGTTCGAGACGGTGCCCGACTTCGAGGCCTACGAGGCCGGCTCGGAGGCGAAGGTGAAGAAGGTGCCCCGATGACCGCCCTGTTCGCGTCGATGGGCACGCTGGCGGCCCGTGCGTCCGCGACCCCCAGCTTCGCGGTGCCCGCCAACGTGGTGTTCGCCATCATCGCCGTGTTCATGGTCGTGGCCGCCATCCGGGTGGTCACCACCGACAACGTGGTGCACGCGGCCCTGTGGCTGGTCGTGGTGCTCGGGGGTGTCGGGCTCAACTACCTGCTCCTGCAGGCGGAGTTCGTGGCCATGACCCAGTTCCTGGTCTACCTCGGCGCCATCGTGGTGCTGTTCCTGTTCGGCATCATGCTCACCCGGGCGCCGCTCGGCCGGGCCGACGACCTCGACAACAACCAGCGCCCCATCGGCATCGCCGTGGGCGTGCTGCTGTTGGCCGTGATCAGCTATGCCCTGGTGCGCACCTACGGCAGCGACAAGCTCACCTTCGCGGCCTACAGGGGGGTGGACGCCGTCGCCGGCAACAACCGCACCCAGGCCCTGGCCGACTCGATCTTCGGCGACTACCTGATCCCCTTCGAGGTGGTGTCGGTGCTCCTGCTCGCCGCCCTCATCGGGGCCATCGTCCTGGCCAGGAGGGACTGACCGTGCTGCTCAACCAGTTCCTCCTCCTCGCCGCCATCCTGTTCAGCATCGGCACCTACGGCGTCATCGTGCGCCGCAACGGTGTGCTCGTCCTCATGTCGGTGGAGCTCATCCTCAACGCCGTCAACATCAACCTGATCGCGTTCAGCACGTTCCGCGGCCTGGGGGGCCAGGTGTTCGCCCTGTTCGTCATCGCCGTCGCCGCCGCCGAGGTGGGCGTCGGCCTGGCCATCGTCCTGCTCATCTACCGCAACCGCCGATCGGTCGACATCGACCAGCTCGACGAGCTGAAGGGCTGAGTGGTCGCCATGTGGTTCCTCACCCACGCGTGGATCATCCCGGCGCTGATGGCGCTGTCGTTCCTGCTGATCCTGTTCTTCGGCAAGCGGCTGCCCAAGAAGGGCGCCGAGATCGGCATCGCCGCGATCGGCATCTGCTTCGTGCTGGCCCTGCTCACCGCCGGCAGCTGGCTCTCGCGGGTCAACGGCGACGAGGGCTCGGGTCCCAAGGCCGAGGTGGCCGCGTTGTCGGGCGTGGAGAAGGGCTGCTCCAACGTCGTCGACGCGATCGACAAGGGCGCGGCGGCCAAGGGCAAGGTCGGCGAGGGTGAGGGTGCGGCCGGGGCCAAGGGCGTCGCTCCCGGCGAATCGGCCTCCGGCGCCCCGGCGGCCGCTTCCACCCGCGCCTCGTCGGGGGGCGGCGAGGAGCCACCGCCCACCCGCCCGGTGGTCCGCTGCGTGCAGTGGATGCAGATCGGCGCCTCCGGCAGCAGCCTCATCACCATCGGCACCCTGGTCGACGGCCAGGCGGTGCTGATGCTGGTGGTGGTCACGATCATCTCGCTGCTCGTGCACGTCTTCTCCACCGACTACGTGGGGGGCGACCGTCGCTACACCCACTACTTCGCCTTCCTCAGCCTCTTCAGCGCCTCGATGCTGTTCTTCGTGCTCTCCCAGAGCACGATCCAGATGATCGTGGGCTGGGAGCTGGTCGGCGTGTGTTCGTTCGTCCTGATCGGCCACTGGTGGGAGGAGAAGCCCAACTCCAACGCCGCGCTCAAGGCCTTCCTCACCAACCGTGTGGGCGACATCGGCCTGCTGGTCGGCATGTCGGTGCTGTACTTCGCGGCCGGCAGGTCGTTCTCGATCATGGACGTGAACATCCTGTCCAACGAGGGCGGGATCTCCCACGGCATCCTCCTGGTCGCCTCGTGCTGCCTGATCGCCGCGGTGATGTCGAAGTCGGGCCAGTTCATCCTGCACACCTGGCTGCCCGACGCCATGGCCGGCCCCACGCCGGTCTCGGCGCTCATCCACGCCGCCACCATGGTGGTGGCGGGCATCTACCTGGTGGCCCGCCTCTACCCGGTGTTCTTCGAGGGCCTGAGGATCGCCGGCTCGTCGGTCAACCTCCTGGCGGTGGTCGGGGCGGTGACGGCACTCTTCGGCGCCATGCTCGCCTTCGTCCAGAAGGACATCAAGAAGGTGCTCGCCTACTCCACGGTCTCCCAGCTGGGCTTCATGGTGTGCGCCCTCGGCGTGGGCGCCTGGACCGCGGCGCTGTTCCACCTCTTCACCCACGCCTTCTTCAAGGCCTGCCTGTTCCTCGGCGCCGGCTCCATGAGCCACGCCTGCCACCACAGCTTCAACATGGTCGACGACTACGGCGGGCTGAAGAAGTACATGCCCAAGACCTTCTGGACCTACGTGGTCGCCACCCTGGCCCTGGCCGGCATCTTCCCGCTGTCCGGCTTCTGGTCGAAGGACGAGATCCTGGCCGGCACCGGCTCGTTCCCCGGCACCTCGGGCGCCAACGGCAGCTACCACGTGATGCTGGCGATGCTGTTGCTGGCCGCCTTCTGCACCGCCGCCTACATGACCCGCACCATCTGGTACTGCTTCTACGGCGAGTACCGGGGCCACGGCACCCCGCACGAGTCCGGGCCCCGCATCACGGTGCCCCTCATCATCCTCGCCACCCTCGGCGCCGTCGCCGGCCTGGCGAACCTGCCCGCGGCGTTCGACTTCCTGCCCGCCGGGGTGCTGACGCGCTTCGAGAAGTTCGTGGAGCCGGTGGGCCTGTACTTCCCGGCCATCGAGCACGCCGGGTTCAACCCTTGGTTGGCGGTGATCTCGGTCTGTGCCGGCCTGCTCGGCATCGGCCTCGCCTACCTCTACTACTGGAGGGGCGCCCTCAAGCCCCTGCACGGCCTGGCCGGCCGCAACGCCCTGGCCCGCACCGGCAAGACCGTGCTCGAGAACAAGTACTACCTCGACTGGCTCTACACCGACGTCATCGTCGGCTTCGTGAAGGCCCCCCTCGCGCGGGCCGCCAACTGGTTCAACAAGGCCGTGCTCGACGGGATCGTCGACGGCGTGGGCAAGGGCGCCGTCGTGAGCGGCCAGTGGGTCTACGACAACATCGACCAGAAGGTCGTGGACGGCGCCGTCAACGGCACCGCAGTAGCAGCGTCCGAGTCGGGTGGCGTCCTGCGCCGCCTGCAGTCGGGCCGTATCCAGCAGTATGCAGCGCTGTTCTTCGCTGCGGCCGCCCTCCTGGCCGGCGTATTCGTCCTGGCCATCGGCTGAGGACGAGGGAGACACACTGATGCACAACTTCCTGAACGACTGGGGACTGATCCTCATCACCTTCGTCCCCCTGCTGGGTGGCCTGGTGATGATGGCCATCCCGAAGGACTCCGAGGAGACCCACAAGGTCATCGCCCTGCTCGCCTCGGGCGTGTCCCTGGTGCTCGGCATCCTCCTGCTCGTCAACTTCAACTACGGGCGGGGCGGCCACCTGCAGTTCGTGGTCGACCACCCGTGGATCCCGCTGATCCACAGCCGGTTCATCCTCGGCATCGACGGCATCTCCCTTCCGCTGATGCTCCTCACCGTGCTGGTGGTGCCACTGGTGATCATCTACAGCTGGGACCACATCCCCGACCCCGGCAACGCCAAGGCCTTCCTCGCCCTGATCCTCCTGCTCGAGACGGGCATGATCGGCTCCTTCGTGGCCGAGGACCTCATCCTGTTCTTCGTGTTCTTCGAGATCGTGCTGCTGCCGATGTTCTTCATGATCGGCGTGTGGGGCGGCCCCGACCGCAAGTACGCCTCGATCAAGTTCTTCCTCTACACGCTGTTCGGCTCTGCGCTGATGATCGTCAGCTTCGTGGCGCTCTACTTCATGTCGCGGGTGCAGACCTTCGACATGCGGGTCCTGCAGGACCTCGGTGCCGCCGGCATCGCCCGCGGCGCGCAGGTGCTGATCTTCGGCGGCATGTTCATGGGCTTCGGCATCAAGGTGCCGATGTTCCCGTTCCACACGTGGCTGCCCGATGCCCACACACAGGCCCCCACGCAGGGCTCGGTGATCCTGGCCGCCGTGCTGCTGAAGCTCGGCACGTACGGCTTCGTGCGCATCGCCCTGCCCTTCCTGCCCCGGGGCGCCCAGGCCTGGGCGCCCGTGATCGCCGTGCTGGCGGTGATCGGCATCATCTACGGCGCGCTGGGCTGCCTGGCCCAGACCGACATGAAACGCCTGATCGCGTTCTCCTCGGTGGCCCACATGGGCTTCGTGATGCTGGCGATCGCCACCCTCACCGACTTCGGCATCAACGCCGCGGTCTTCGGCATGGTCGCCCACGGCCTCATCACCGGCATGTTGTTCTTCATCGCCGGCTCGGTGAAGGAGCGGTACCACACCCTCGAGATCAGTCGCCTCGGCGGCCTGCTGGTGCAGGCGCCCAAGCTGGGCTGGATCCTGGGCCTCTGCGCAATGGCGTCGCTCGGCCTGCCCGGTCTGGCGGGGTTCTGGGGCGAGTTCCCCGCCATCCTCTCGGCCTACCAGCCGGCGGAGATGCTCAGTGAGCCGCTCTTTCGCACCCTCATGGTGATCGCCGCTCTGGGCACCGTGCTGGCTGCCGGCTACCTGCTCTGGCTCTACCAGCGCACCGCGTTCGGCACGCCCACCGAGGAGTTCGCGGAAGACCCCCACATCCACGACGTGACCATGCCGGAGTGGATCGCCTGGGTGCCGCTGCTCGTGCTCATCGTCGTGCTGGGCTTCCTGCCCAACCTGATCTTCCACATGACCAACCCGGCCGCAACGGCCATCGCCGCCGCGGCCACCGGAGGCTGATCCCCGGTGTTCGCCACGCTCCTGCACGCCACCGGCGCATTCGAGGCCCCCGCCTTCGACTTCCACGCGCTCGCGCCCGAGATCATCCTCACGGCGACGATCGTGGTGCTGGTGCTGGTCGACTCGATCAGGCTCGAGCGGGCCAGGGCGGCGATGCCGGCCATCGCCTCCCTCGGCCTCCTGGGGGCGCTCATCCCGCTGGCCACGATGGCGGCGGCGGGGGGCACCTGGTCGCTGTTCGATGGCTCCTACGTCATCGGGCCCATGGCGCTGGTGCTCAAGGCGCTGTTCATCGTCTCGGCCTACATCGTCGTGCTGCTGTCGATGAACTACATGGCCGAGGGCGACTACTGGGAGTCGGAGTACTACACCCTGCTGGTCTGCTCGGTGCTGGGCATGGTGGTGATGGCCTCGAGCCGCGACCTCATCGGCATCTTCGTGGCCCTCGAGCTGTTGTCGATCCCCGCCTACATGCTGGCCGCCTGGCGCAAGGGTGACGAGCGCTCCAACGAGGCGGGCATGAAGTACTACCTGATGGGTGTCTTCGCCTCGGCCATCCTGCTCTACGGCATGTCGCTCGCCTACGGCCTCGGTGGGGGCACCAAGCTCACCACCGTGGCCAGGGGCATCGCCTCGCTCGGCCGCGATGGCGTTCCCCTGGTCACCCTCGCCCTGCTGTTCACGATCATCGGCTTCGCCTTCAAGGTCTCCGCCGTGCCGTTCCACGTGTGGGCGCCCGACACCTACGAGGGCGCGCCCACCCCCGTGACGGCCTACCTCGCGGTGGCCTCCAAGACCGCCGGCTTCGTGGCCCTCATCCAGGTCACCTGGTTCTGCTTCATCGTCCGACCCGACATCATCCAGCCGGTGTTCTGGGTGCTGTCCGTGGCGTCGATGACGGTGGGCAACCTGATCGCCCTGCGCCAGACCAACGTGATCCGCATGCTGGCCTACTCGGGAATCGCCCAGGCCGGCTTCATGCTGGCCCCCTTCTCGGTGATCGCCGCGGATCCCGGGCGGTCGCTGCAGGCCGTCGTCACCTACCTGGTGATCTACGCGGCCATGAACCTCGGCGCCTTCGCCTGCATCATCGCCATCGCCCGCAAGACCCGTTCGGCGGAGATGGACGACATGGGCGGCCTGTTCAACTACATGCCCGGCCTCACCGTCATGCTCACGGTGTTCCTCGCCTCGCTGATCGGCATCCCGCCGCTCGGCGGCTGGTTCGCCAAGTTCGGTGTGTTCAGCGCCCTGGTGGGGGCCGACACCGGCCTCGGCTGGTCGCTCGCGGTCATCATGGCGGTCAACACGGCGATCGCCGCCTACTACTACCTGAAGGTCGCCCGGGCGATGTGGTTCGACGACGTGCCCGACACCGACACCTCCGCGGTGCGCACCCCGGCCTCCCTCGGCGTCGCCGTGGTGATCTGCCTGGCCTTGACGCTCCTGTTCGGCATCCTGCCCCAGGTGGTGGCCAACCTCACCGACTTCTCCGTCGTGGCCCTGGGCCGCTAGCGGTCGGACGGGGTGACGCCACCGATGCGCTCGCCCCACCCGTGAGCGGGCGGTGAACGGCATTCCCGAGGCCCTCGGGAGGCTGCTGGCCGAGCGGGGCCGCCTCCGCTTCGACGAGTACGTCGACTGGGCGCTGTACGACGCCGGGCACGGCTTCTTCGCCACCTCCGGAGGCGCGGGCCGTGGTGGCGCCGACTTCATCACCAGTCCCGAGGTGGGCCCCCTGTTCGCAGCGGTGGTGGCCCGCTGGCTCGACGGGGTGTGGGCCGACCTTGGCCGGCCCGACCCGTTCACCGTGGTGGAGGCCGCAGCGGGCCGGGGCGCCCTGGCCATCGGGGTGCGGGCAGCCCGCCCGACCTGTGCGCCCGCCCTGCGGTGGGTGCTGGTGGAGCGCAGTGCCGCCCTGCGGGCCCGCCAGCGCGAGCACCTGCCGGTCGACGCGGGCCCGGGCCCTGCCGGCGGCGGTCCCCGGTTCTCGTCCGCCGCCGACCTGCCGGCCGGTCCCGTCGTGGGCGTCGTACTGGCCAACGAGCTGCTCGACAACCTGCCCTTCCGACTGTTCGAGCGCTCGTCGACCTCGTGGCAGGAGGTCTGGGTCACAGCCGGGCGCGACGGCCTGGTGGAGGTGCTGGGCGACGCGCCCGGCGCGGTGGCCATGGAGCTCGACCGGCTCGCGCCCGACGCCGTGGCCGGCGCGCGGGTGCCGCGGCAGGAGGCGGCGGGGGAGTGGGTGGGCCGGGCCCTGTCCCTCGTCGAACGCGGCCGGGTGCTCGTCGTCGACTACGCGGATGCCACCGCATCGCTGGCCGCCCGGCCCCCGGAGCAGTGGTTGCGCACCTACCGGTCCCACGACCATGGGGGATCACCGCTCGAGGCGCCCGGCTCCCAGGACATCACCGTGGAGGTGGCCCTCGACCAGCTCCCGGCAGTCGACCGGGCCGCCCACTCGACCCAGGCGGACTGGCTGCGGGCCCAGCGGATCGACGACCTCGTGGATGCGGCCCGTGCCGTGTGGGCGCAGCGGGCCGGCATCGGCGACCTCGCGGCGGTGCGGGCCCGCAGCACGGTGTCGGAGGCCGACGCCCTCACCGATCCCGACGGCCTCGGCGCCTTCACGGTGCTGGAGTGGCCGGTTCCCTGAGCACGCCGGGCGGGTCGGGGCGGCGGGGGTAGGCCGGGTCGGGTTGATCCTGGGCGGATCGTGCCGCGTGGTCGCGCCATTGGTCCGAGATCGGGCTGGCGGGGTCGGGTGGGGGTGATCTTGGACGGATCGTGCCGCGTGGTCGCGCCATTGGTCCGAGATCGGGCTCGCGTGGCCGGGCCGGGCGGGACCGGCCGCGCCGGGGCGGGACCGGCCGGCGCCGGAGCGGGGCAG
>Ga0315287_10008661_pt1 | contig 10286 bp, 10 predicted proteins | sample YL17G11_0_MG_FD_205037 | JGI IMG/M metagenome (GOLD analysis project Ga0315287, IMG submission 205037) | Sediment microbial communities from Yellowstone Lake, YNP, Wyoming, USA - YL17G11_0 | ecosystem: Environmental > Aquatic > Freshwater > Lake > Sediment | place: USA: Wyoming | collected...
CGCGCCTTGCACCTGTACCTTTTGATCAGCCTGTTGTGTCGAGTTTATTGCAACCCGCAAGCGGGCTGAGACACCCGTGTGCCGATTACCAACTCCCGGACGCCCCGCCCCCCCCCGAACTGCCGCCCCCGCCGGAGAAGCCGCCCCCGCCACCCGACGACGAAGACGAAGACGACCCGCCGCCAGAGCTGATGACCATGCCGCCGACCTTGGCGCTGCCTTTGTTCTTGAGATCCTGCGCAGCCTTGAGGTACCAGGCTGACTTTCGGATCGAGAGCTTTGCGATCGGGAATGCGACCAGGTAGGTTAGAAGCATCGCGAAGGCGCCTTTCCCGCCGACCACGACGATCGGGAACATCGCCCAGAACGGGATCAGGAAAAAGTAGAGGAACCAGCCTGCACCGGGGGTCAACACGCCGAGCACCGTGAACAGGCCGATGATACCGAAGATGAACGCGCCGAGGAGCACTCGCTCGTACCACGGCAGATCCGGCGCGTTGAAAGTGCCGAGGCTGCGGCCGGTCTCTGCCGGGGCCTCCGTCGACCCGCCCGCCGGCGAATTCGACCCTCCCCCGTACCCGCGACCTTCGAGGACGGCGAGGATCGCCCCGACGCCGTCCTCGATGCCGCGGTCGTAGTCGCCGGCCTTGAACCGCGGCGCCAGCGACGTGCGCAGGATGCTCCCGGCGATGCCGTCGGTCAGGAGGCCCTCGAGGCCGTAGCCGACTTCGATCCGCATCCGGCGCTCCTCCGGCGCCACGACCAGGAGCACGCCGTTGTCCTTCCCCTTCTGGCCGAGTTTCCAGGTCGAGAAGACCTTCACGGCGAACCCCTCGACGCTGTCGCTGCCGAGGCTGGGCACCGTGAGCACAGCAACTTGGTTGGTCGTGGTCTCCTCGTGTTTAGCCAGGGCGGTCTCGATTCTCTCGCGGGTCGCCGGGCTCAGGATGCCGGCCTCATCGTTGACGCGGCCGGTGAGATAGGGCACTTCAGCTGAGCGGACGCCGGGCGCCGCGGCGAAGGATATGGCGAGCAGGGCTGCCGCCAGCAGGGGAGAGACGATTTTCGATCGCACGCTCACCGACCCGCGAGTGCTCATCCCGACGCCTCCGCCACGATCGGCCGGTCCGGCAGTTCGTTCGCCACGCTGCCCCCGGGCGGGGCCGGGTGCGCGGCCAGGAGCGTTTCCGCAGCGTCGAGCCCCGCAAGGAGCGCGTCACCCGTGCGGCCCGCGGCGAGAAGCCGGTTCATCCGCGCGGCAACCGCACTCCAGGCGTCGTCAGGGACGCGCTCGCGCAGTCCCCGGTCTGCGTACACCGCGGAACGCCGCTCGAAGCTGCTCGCAAGGATCAGGATCGCACTGCGGCCGCGCGTCCTGAAGAGCTCCTGTTTCAGGAAAAGCGCCTCCGCCTGGCGCCCGATCTCGGCGTCCGCTCGCAGCGGTTCGAGAAAGAGGCGGGCGAACCCGGGGAGCTCGGTCGCGGCGAGCGCGGCGCAGGCCCCGATACCAAGCACCAACGCCAGTACGAGCAGCACGGCGTGCTCTGCCGGCCAGGACGGGCGCAATTCGTCGAGGAGAACAAGAACGAGTCCGCCCAGGGACACCGCGATGGCAAAAGCGCGCCAGCGCAGTCCGTGGTAGACATCGGAGCGTTCGACAACTGCGGCGACGACCTGGATTCCGGCGCGCGACTCCAGGGCTTTCACGCGAGCTTCGATTATCGCGGCTTCGGCCACGGACAACGGCGGGGGTGCGGCGCTCCCGTGCATCATGGCGGTCTCCGCAGAATTATCGCTCCCTGTGGTCGGTCGTTGTCAACCGGAATGTCGCGCTTGTTCGTCTGCACCGGCCGGCTGTTTTGTTGCGTGTTGCTTGACGTCATGGCGGCGTTCCCGTTTAATGTGGTCGGCGACAGCGGGAACAGCCCGTAAATCGCCTGACCGTAGGGGTCAGTCCCTTGAATCATGTACCGGCTGTGATGTGAGAAACGAGGGGAACTGCGGTTTCGATGAAGATCCTGGTGATCGTCGCGCACCCCAACAAGGCCAGTTTCAACCATGCCATTGCAGCGACTTGTCTGGGAGTACTCACCGATAATGGGCACGAGTTGGTCGGCCACGATCTCTATGCAGAGCAATTCGATCCAATTCTTCCGTACGCCGAATTCTCCAGGGATGCAGCGTTGCCCCCGGATGTCCAACGGCACTGCGACGAGGTTTCACGGGCCGACGGCATCGTCATTATTCATCCGAACTGGTGGGGGCAGCCCCCGGCAATCCTCAAAGGATGGGTGGACAGGGTGATCAGGCCCGGCGTGGCCTACGAGTTCCTGGAAGGAGACACGGGCGGAGGCGTTCCGCGAGGCCTGCTCAAGGCAAAATGCGCAATCATATTCAACACCTCGAATACGGAGACTCGTCGAGAGAAGACTGTTTTTGGCGATCCACTCGAAGCGCTTTGGAGAGATTGCATTTTCGATCTGTGTGGCATTCCGGTCATTCACCGCAGAATGTTCGCTGTTGTCGTTACGAGTACGGAAGCGGAGAGAAGAGGATGGTTGTCCGAAGTCGCCGCGACGCTCCATCGGTTTTTCCCGAAATAATCATCTGATAGACGGTGCCCTGCCATGGAGGAGAACATGCCCATTGACTGGCTCCACGCACGACGCAGCATCAGGAAATACACCGCGGAGGCGGTAAGCGAAGCCGATGTCACTGAGCTTCTCGAGGCCGCGATGGCCGCCCCGTCCGCCGGGAACCAGCAGCCGTGGCATTTCATCGTCATCCGCGACCGCGGCGTGCTCAACGCCATCCCCGGCTTCCACCCCCACGCGGCCATGGCGCTTCATGCTCCGGTCGGAATCCTGGTCTGTGGCGACCAGTCCCTGGAGAAGCACCCCGGCTACTGGGTCCAGGATTGCGCCGCCGCCACCGAGAACCTGCTGCTTGCCGTCGCCGCCAAGGGGCTGGGGGCGGTCTGGTGCGGCGTCCATCCCAGGACTGACCGGGTCGAGGGCTTCACCCGGCTGCTGGGCATCCCGGCCCACGTCACTCCTTTCGCCTTCGTGCCGATCGGCCATCCTGCCGAAAGCAAGCCCCCGGCACGGCGGTACAACCCCGAGCGCGTACACCTCGACCGCTGGTGACGGGCGCTCCGGTGCCTGGCCACGACCGGGACCCCGCTCAGGGCCTCCTGTGAGTTGTCGCTGTCTCACACGGGGGAGAGCCCATCGAAACCGATCTGCCCGACCTTTCTCCCCGCCAACCGGGATGCCGCCTCCAGCGACTCCCATAGCGGCCGTCCCGTAGCCAGAGCTCCGATCATCCCGGCGTTGAAGGTGTCCCCGGCGCCGATCGTGTCGACGATCAACGGCGGCGGGACGGCTGGGGCGTGGCGCAGTGCCCCGTCCGCCTCGATCGCCCAGGCGCCCTCGTCGCCCCATGCCGCTGACATCAGCGTGTCAGGGACGCGACCGCGCATCTCTAGCAGGAACGCTTCGGGCCGCGGGAACCCGCAGGCTTCGACGTAGCCCCGCGAGAAGAGGAGGAGCTGCGCCATCGGGAAGCAGACCTCGATTCCCGGGCGGACCTTCTCGACTTCGATCGATATCAGCAGGTTGGGGCGGCATTGGTGGGCATGCCGGACCATACGCTCCGTCTCGGAGCCGGGGCGCGCCTCGAAGTGCGCCCAGTGCCAGCGCGAGAGATCGAGCCGCGCGAAGTCGTCCAGCCCGTATTCCGGTGTGTCGCGGTGGTGCACGATGGTCCGCCGGCCGTACGGCTGTGAGAGCAGGATCGCCGAGAGCGGGGGCATCCCGGTGACGCGCCGACAGGGTGTCAGTTCGACACCGGCCTGCCGCAGAGCCGCCTCGATCGGCGCGCCCGCGGGATGGTCGGCGAGGACGGCTGCCAGCGTGATGTCGTGGCCGAGTCCGCGGAGCACCCGGGCAGTGTTGGCGGCGTTGCCGCCGACTGTTACGCGCAGCGAGGAGGCGCGCAACTCTTCGTCCTCGGCGGGGTGGTGCGGCACGCTGAAGACGAGGTCGAGGACGACGGAGCCGACGCAGAGGATGCGAGCCATCGCGGATGTTCTCCCTCCTGTGTGCGAAGTTACAACGCGGCCAGTATTGCACAAGGCAGTGATCCCTGTATCATCTCCGACCAGGGACTGTGAAGAATGCGGAACAGGCAAAGAGAATGAGGACACCCATTGGACCAAGTATCGCGCTGCTGGCGGGCCTCCTCATTTTTGGATGCTCTGAGAAGCCACCCGTAACTGATAGCAAAGACAGATTGGAACTATCACACAATAACGTCATTCGAATTGTGTTCGATCTCCCTGGAGATGATATCGGAAGCCAGGAATATCAGACAATTCTCAACGCACTGAGAGACGCGATTTTTCGCAACAAGGCGGGAGACATCATAAATTCCGGATTTGGTATGGGGAATATGGAAATAGTTGTTGCGATTGACAGTGATGAGTCGATAGGGGTAATAAGAAAAATAGTCGGCGACGTCTACCCGAAAGCAAGGTATCGGATAGAACGCAGGACAAGATAACGTGCATTTAGCGGACGCGAAACCACAACCCCATCAGGAGCCCCAGCGGCGGCATGAAAAAACCGACGAGAAAACCCTTGAGCGCATTCTTTCCCGCGCTCCCTGGCAGCGTGATCGTACGTTTTCCCGGAAGGGTGCTCTCTTTGTAACACAGCGCCCCGCTGACGACTCCGCACCCGAAAAGCCACAAGAGAATATTCATCGCGGATCGTCGCCCCGTGGCCGAAAAGCACAAAGCGGAGTTCAACCCCGCTGGTTGAGCCTCCGGTAACACACCCGCACCGAGTTTAACTCCTCGAAGAGGGCGAGGAACTGCTCCTCCTGCGGCGCTACCCTGTTGGAGCGCCAATACCCCTCCAGATATTTCAGGACAGCGGTTTCGATCTCAGGGATGGTCCAGCCCCCGGCTCGGGCTGCACGGATGTGGCCCAGGGCTCCCTCCGCGTCCCCTTCGGTGAGGGCGAGGATGCCGAGCCCCCATTCCCCCCAGCTCTCGCGCGGGTAGTGCTCGCGCAGGGTTTCGAAGGCCCGCCGCGCGTCCGCCCGGCTGCCCTTGACGAGCATCATGTGCGCCAGCGCGAAGCGTAGATCGAGGCCCAGGAGACTTTCCTTGCTGACCCCCGAGAGCATGATCTGCGCTGCGTCGGCGTCGCCGTGGCAGACGCAGAGCCGCACGGCCATGACTGCGGGATTGGACGCTGATGGGTCTCGCTCATCGATGTGGGTGCAGGAGCGTGCCCGCGAAATACTGCAGGATGCGGCGGGTGTTTCCCCGGAAGCCCGAGTCGAATCCCCGTCGCCTCGGCTTGTCGCCGCCGCTGTTGCGGCCTCTCCCGGTCCGGCGACCATGGCCACGAGGATGCTCTCCTTGAGTTCCTCCCGGAGCGTCGGTGCGGACCCTCGCAGGATGGCGGAAATGCGACCGCCGGCGTCAATCACCACGGCGGTTGGCAGTTCACTGACACCATAGGCCGACAACATGGCACGTTCGCTGTCGAGGAGGACCGGAAAAAAAATATCGTGGTGGTCGGCGTAATCGCGGACGGCCTTCAGTCCGTCCGCACCGGGCTGACCGCTGTCGGCGTTGACGGCGATGATCGCTAGGTCATCCCGGCCCCACCGGTCTTGATAACCGCGAAAATCCTCGAGAATTTCGGTGGATCGCGGACTGGAGATCGACCAGAAGACGATAACGCCCGGATGGCCATCGAAGTAGCTAAGGGGGATTGTCCTGCCGAAGAGATCGAGAAGGGAGAAGGGCGGAGCCTGCTCACCGACGCGAATGAACTCGCCAGCCGCCGACGTCACCGGAGCGAGCAGTAACAGGACGCACAGAAAAAGTCTTGCCATATCATTCACCTCCGGCGTGAGCACCACGCCTGCTGGTGTACCATTGCGCATATCTCAGGAATATAAAGTGACCGGTGTCACCGTTTCCCGCTGTTCATCTCCGCGCGCTTGCGAAATCCCCGATCTGGTCCGATCATGAGCTGGAGGGATAAAGACCCAAGAGCCGGTCATCGCGCCGGGTTCGGTCTGGTGGGGAGAGCGGCATGAGCGGCGTCTGGTACATGGTGTTCGCCATCCTGGCGGTCGTCGCCCTGGGCCTTCTCTTCGCGCGCCTCTATCGGGAAATCTTCTTTTTCGAAGGCATTCGCCTCGGCGGCCGGCTGCACACCATGCTGTACGACAGATGGGCCGACTCCTACGATGCCGACAAGAGAAAGTCCCAGATGGATGACGCGCGGATGCTTGTCGAGCCGCTCGTGGAACGACTTGAACGTGACGCGGCAAACACGCCTGACGCGCTCGTCCTCGATGCGGCGACGGGCTCCGGACGACTGCCGGCGGCTCTCCTGGGTGACCCGCGCTTCACCGGTCGCGTCATCGGGCTCGACATTTCGACCGGCATGCTCGGGAAGGCCGAGGAGAAGCTCTCGCGCTTCGGAAGCCGATCGGTCCTGCTGCACCAGAAGGCGACGCCGCTGCCCTTTCCCGACGGCACCTTCGACGCGGTGAGTTGCCTGGAGACGGTGGAGCTTCTGGCTGACCAAGGGGCGCATTTCGGGGAGTTCCTGCGAGTCATGAAACCCGGCGGCACGCTGTTGGTCTCGAGGAATACCGGCGAATGGGGACGCAACGGCACCGTCTGCCCGCCTCGGCAATTTGCCGACAACCTGCGTTCGGCGGGATTTGAACGGATCGAGATCATTCCCTGGTGGCAGCGCTTCGATCTGGTGTGGGCCAGGAAGCCGGCCCTCTGACGTGCTTGCCCTCAGCGCAGGCCGCGGCGCCAGCGGTCCTCGAATTCGGCGACTTCCACGCGCGCTTCGTCCCGGAAGACCTCCGCGAACGCGCCTCCGGCGCCGACCCCGGAGATGATGCGGCGAATGGCCCCAAAGCCCCGCATCTCCTCGATGTCGCCGATGGCGAGGCGGGCCGCCATGTAGCCCGCAGTGACGTCGCCGCCGCGGCCCTGCAAGGCCTTGTCGACGTCGGCCAACGAGGCGAGACCCTCGGGTGGGTGCTCGGAAAAATACGCCCGGACCCTCCCCGTGTCCCACCCCTGAATCGCGGTCGCCAACCCCTCGTTGAACCAGAGGGGCAGTCCTGCGGGAGCCATCCGGTACAGAAATGAGTGCGTCATCTCGTGGACCAGCACGGCCTGGAGTCCGGCGGCTTCTTCGACCGTCGTCAGCCCGCCGACCGGGATGCGGATCTTGCCGTCGTACAGGCCGCCCGACCAATCCGGGGCCTGGGTGACGCTCTTGAAGTCGCTCTTGGCGTAGAGAATCACCGTGATCTCGCTCCGCGGGTACTCTCCCAACCGGTCGTGCAGCGCATCGAAGGCCTGGTCCAGCATCTTGAAGAAGCCCCGGACAAGTTCCCGCGGCACTTCCCGATCATAGAGGATGGTGAAATAGCGGCTGCTCTCGCGCTCCATGCCCTCCTCTGCGGCCATCTCCCGCCGTCCGCGGGCGATTTTCCCGGCGAGCGCATACGACCCGCCGGCCTTGGCCGTCGTCTCCCACTCCCCGACGGCCAGGTTCAGCTGCCCCTCGCGGTCGTAGATGTCCCCGGAGAGTTCCCGGGCCGCCGCGCCATCGGGGGCGAGTTCCAGCGCTCGGTTGATTTCGCGCCGTGCGTCACGCGTGTCCGCCCCCCTGAAGATGACCTCGGCGAGCAGCAGATGGTACTCGGCGCTTTCGGGTTGTGCTTTGACGGCTTTCTCGAGGAAGTCGCGGCCCTGTCGCATACGGCCGGCCCGCAGGAAGGAGATCCCCAGTTCGAAGTACGCTCTCGCAAGCCCCTTGCGAACCGGTTCTGAAGCGGGTTCGATCTCCAGAGCTGAGTCGAAGCTTACGACGGCCTCCTCGAAGCGACGCTCCTGCAGCATCTCGTACCCGCGATTCACAAGTTCGCCGAAACTCTCGGCGCGGGCGAACGGTGCCGGGAAAACGGCCAGGAGGATGGCGGTGGGCAGAAATATAGTTCTCAGCAATTTCCTTTGAGCCACCGGGACCGACGACACGGTTGCCTGCCCTCCCTCCAGAGTGCTGGACCTTCCTACGGAATGATCTACCCGCTGCCCGAGGCGGAAGTCAAGGCGATCCCTTTACCTCTGGCCCCACCGTCCCTATAATCCCTGCTCTCATGAGCCAGGATCCGCACGCTCTCAACCCGCCCCAGCGCGAAGCCGTCCTTCACGGCGACGGCCCGCTGCTGATCCTCGCCGGTGCCGGCACCGGCAAGACGCGCACGCTCGCGTACCGCATCGCCTACCTCGTGGAGCGCGGCATCGCGCCCGGAACGATCCTGGCGGTCGCTTTCACGAACAAATCGGCCGAGGAGCTGAAAGAGCGGGTGAAAAAACTTATCCGCAAGGGGGCCAAGGCCCCGTCGGTCTCGACGTTCCACTCCTTCTGCGTGCGCGTGCTGCGGAGCGAGATCGAGCACCTCGGCTACAAGCGCAACTTCACGATCTACGACACCGCCGACCAGCTTTCGGCAGTGAAGGAAGCGCTCCGCGAGGTGCGCCTGATCGGCCGCGGCGACGTCGATGCCAAACGCGTGCTCGCCGCGATCTCGCGCGCCAAGAACGAGGGGCGCGAGCCGGATCCCGGCGACGGCACCGACCCCTACGCGATCCTCGCCGCGGAAGCCGCCCCGCGCTACGCGAGCGCGTTGAAGGCGTACAACGCCGTCGACTTCGACGATTTGCTGGTGTTCACGCTCAAGCTCTTCCGGGAGTTCCCGGAGGTCCTCGAGCGCTGGCGCGAGCGCTGCCGCCACGTCCTGGTCGATGAGTTCCAGGACACCAACGCCGTCCAGTACCGGCTTGTCTCGCTGTTGGCCGGTCCCGGCGGCAACCTCACCGTCGTCGGCGACGACGACCAGTCGATTTACGGCTGGCGCGGCGCGCTGCCCGGCAACATCCTGGATTTCACCAATGACTGGCCGACAGCGAAAGTGATCACCCTCGACCAGAACTACCGCTCCACCGGCCACATCCTCGCGGCGGCGAACACCATCATCAGCAAGAACTCCTCGCGGCGCGAGAAGAGCCTCTGGAGCGACCTCGGCGCAGGGGTGCCGGTCACCGTGCTGGCCTGCAAGGACTCCGAGGACGAGGCCAACGCGGTCGTCGAGCGGATCATCGGCCTGGTCGCCTCCGACAAGGCCAAGTCCGCCGACTGCGCCGTGATCTTTCGCACCAATGCCCAGTCGCGTTCGTTCGAGGACGTGCTGCGCCGCCACCGGATGCGCTACGTCGTCATCGGCGGCATGCGCTTTTACGACCGCAAGGAGGTGCGCGATCTGATCGCCTACCTGCAGGCGATCCACAATCCGCTCGACGAGATTGCCCTGCTGCGGGTCGTCAACTACCCGGCGCGCGGGGTGGGCAACGAAACCATCCACCGCCTCCAGGCGGCGAGCCTCGCCGAAAAGAGACCACTCGCCGAAGTCATGGCGAACGCCGCGGGAGTTCACGGAGTCGGCGACCGCCAGGCGCGCGCACTCGGCGAGTTCCTCCAATTTCTTGCGCAGATGCGCGAGCGTTTCCGCGCCGGCCACATCGCCGAGCCGACGGAGGAATTGGTGAGGATCATCGGTCTGGAGGACGCCGCGCGCCACTCGGTGAAGGACCCGGTTGCCGCCGAGCGCAAAGCCGAGAACGTACGGGAGGTTGTTGCGGCGCTCGCGAATTTCGAGAAGGCCGAGCCGGAGGCCGGCCTCGGCGACTACCTCGCCGGCGTGAACCTCTCCGGTCGCGACGAGGAGTCCGACGATTTTTCCGGCGACAGCGTGACCCTGCTCACGATGCACGGCGCCAAGGGCCTGGAGTACCCGCATGTGTTCCTCACCGGGCTCGAGGAGGGGCTGCTGCCGCACCGGCGCTCGGAGTTCGAGGTCGGCGGCCTCGAGGAGGAGCGGCGCCTGGCCTACGTCGGCATGACCCGGGCCCGCCGCAGCCTCACGATCACCTACGCCGCCGCGCGCACCAAGTACGCCAGGCAGGAGAAGGCTTCACCGTCGCGATTTCTCGCAGAGCTCCCGGAGGGCGGGGTGCGGCGCGAGGACCGACGCGACCCGCGCGAGGACTACGACGACGCGGACATGCACATGACACCGCAGGATTTTTTCCGTCGTATCAGGCGGCTGTAGCTGAAGACCATGGGATTCTTTCCGTTTTTCAAACGCAGTTCCGGCCCGCGCCGCGT
>Ga0315287_10008662_pt1 | contig 10286 bp, 15 predicted proteins | sample YL17G11_0_MG_FD_205037 | JGI IMG/M metagenome (GOLD analysis project Ga0315287, IMG submission 205037) | Sediment microbial communities from Yellowstone Lake, YNP, Wyoming, USA - YL17G11_0 | ecosystem: Environmental > Aquatic > Freshwater > Lake > Sediment | place: USA: Wyoming | collected...
ACGGTCAGTGACCCCAAAGCGCGTGACCACTTCCTGGACAGTCAGATAGCGGCCATTATCGGACTGTGGGGCTGGGGCTGACTCAGTGTGAAGCATTCTCCCCCACAGAATGGCCCTCAGGCGCTCCAGCTCGCCGAGCAATAGAGGGCAGGCGCTTGGTTCTGTTTGCGCAATGACCTGCTCTAAACTGGTGATAAGCTGTTTCACTGCCACAACCTATTAAATGGTCGTTCCCTCATACCCCACCGTTCTTTTGCCCATTGCGCGACCACTCGCCCTACCCATTCCCCTCCTTGTGAGAGAGTCTGACTAGACCTGGCTGCTTCCGGCATGTTCAGACAACCACTGAAGCACTATTCCCACGTTGTATCGTCTCAGTCGATCGCTCCCCACAGAGGGCAGCCCGCGTTTCCGTAGGCGCCGTATGGTGCTGCTGCTCATGCTTAAAAACTCTCGCAAACGTGGTTCACCTACCCACGTATCGGTGACCGTAGAAATCATAGTATTGCGTTGGTTCATCATGACTTTCTCCTCCCCTCTACCGGCCCTTCACCGTCATAGCCATGTTCCCGCACGATCCAGGCTGCGACGATCCGCCCCGCGCAATCGGTCTGCCCAACCGACCGAATGATGAACAAGGGTAGCCGTTGCCCGTCCGTGAGATGAACCGTCCACTCCTTCCCATCCCACCGGCACTCGTCCACCGTTCCGTGTTGCCGGTCATCACACCCACCACACAAGACCCCGCGTCGGTCTCGGTAGGCCACAAGCCAGCCGGGGCGGATTGGCGAGATGGGTTGTGGGGTCGCCACTAGAGAGGGGCAGAGAAACGCCGCCACAGGTTCAGGAGCCGTTGGGCTTGTCAGGGTATCTCTGACTTCGGGGATCATCGCTTGCAGTTCTCGGAGTTCATCCGTCCATCGCCCCATACTCTAGCCCTCCCCCACTTGAAACCTTACCGACATACCGACAAGTGGGTTTTGATCAATACTGGAGCGACTACAAGTGTCGGTAGCGTATTTACCGACAACTACCGACAGGCAGTGGAATGTGGGCCGGTGTCGGTACGTGTCGGTAACAGGCTTACCGACGCTCAACCCCGTACCTGGAGCGGCTAAAGTGCCATTTGTCGGTAGTCGGTACATTTTAGATATCCTTCTCCCCAACCAACCGGAAGAAGCCCGCCCGATCAGGGGCCTGAGAGATGGTTCCAGCCTTCGCCAGGGTATCCCATTCGTGATTGAACACTTCCGCCTTGCTATTGCCTGCCCGTTGGACTGTTCGCTTGCGTAACACTTGCCCTCCACTGAGGGCTCGGCGAATGTCCCGTTCACATTTCTCTTGTGGACTCAGGTGGGTTCGCACAAGCAACGGGGCTACGAGGCGGCATTGCCCTGCAAAGTAATCCACCAAATCACAGGCGGCAGCAATAGATTCAGGGGGTATCTCCGTTGCTTCTGGGTTCTCGCAGAGAGCATGAATGAGGGCAAAGCGGGCAGCATAGCCCTTCAACTTGGCATGGAAACCCTTGAGGATAGGGGAGAGGTGAGGGGCTTCCAGTTTTGCGCAATGCTCATCATGCCACTTGATAAATAGAGCCTTCGCTAACGGGTGCAACCCCAGCACTACAGGGGCTCCATTCGCCATTGTTAAGGCATAAAGTTTCGCCATCAGTTTTTTATAGGATTCCTTCACCGACGATGAGACCACAGCTTCCGTCCATCGGACGGTGTGCGGCTGAAGATACGTGAAGAGTAAACGATGGAGGAATCCATCTTCGCGCCCACTCTCATCATCGAGGTCTGGCAGCACATCAGGGGGGATGCAACCGACTACCGACAAGAACGGATGGTCAATGAGAATGGTTTTGCCTTGTCGGTCTACTGCGATGGCCGCGCTATTCCACGCTGAGAGGTAAAATTGCTTGTCGCTTCCCTTGCCACCCTTATATTGATTTAGCGACTTGACCCATGCGCTGAGTTCGTCCCGAATGATCGGGAACCCACGTGGATTTTCTGACAAGAGGCCTGCCAACCGCTCAACGGTTGTGTCGCCGGTCCAACTGCGCTCAAGGGTCGGCGGCTTCGGCTTGATCGGTGGCACACTGCCCTGACCCTTCTGGTACTGGTTTAAATCCCGCCCATACTGCGACGTGTCCGCATCGTGTTGCTGTTGCGCTCGCTCATATTCTTCCTTGTGTTGCTTTTGCTTTTCATAGACAGGAGCAGCGACGGCAGCTAAGGCGGGACTCTTCAACCCTCCAGGCGGTGCAACAATGGCTGCGTAGAGCGCAGAGGATTCCTCCCACCCAGCCTTCAGGCGAATCCGGCGTGTGGCTCCAATGGCCGCGCCCGCCAGCACTAATACGGGGACTCCGATCATATCGACAGGAACCGGAAGCGACCCAGCGGTTTCAGTGATGAAGTCACGCAAGGCAGATGGAAAGTTCTCAAGTGGGAAGGGTACGAGCTTGTCCTCTTCATCTTCTCCCACGTCGAGAGCCTGTGTATGGTCCCACGGCGCTGGTTCCGGCCACTCTCCCGGATCACTCACCGGCATCCCCGACACACTGCCTGCCGGAGCCTCGTGAGTGGTGTACGTCGCACGTACATGGGCCAGGGCTTCGCTAATGGTTCGCTCCCCATAGGTCGGTGTACCGTTGTCCCACTTGTCACGCATCAAGCCCGATTGCCGAAACAGCCGGTCGAGTTGTCCGGTGTCTTGGGAATAGAACTTCAGCATGCCGATCAAGGCGAGGTCTGCCTCGGACGGACTGGCATAGCCTACGGCATTGCCCCGCCACAAGGATTCAAACTTCCCTGAGTTCTTGGCAGACCGGCACTTGTTGAAGATCTCCACGTCCCCCAGTGTGGCCGTGCGTGGCACCGGCTGTGCGGGTCGTTCAGGCACCGGATCCGCCAAATGTGCTGCGTGGAAGACCGCCAGTTGGTCTTGACGCGCTTTCACCGTCAACGGCGTACCGGTTAGATGCTGACCCGTCACCGTGAAAAACCGGCCCGACTCGTAGACTTCAACCTGGCCCTTCTTGCGCCGCCCTGGAGGGAGGACCCCACAGACATAGATATGCACACCGGTTCCCGACGGGCTGACTTCGGTAAAGCTGTGCAAGTCGCGGACAATCTCTTCCGCCCACGGTTCCACCACACCCGTACTCGCGTCCCGGCACTTGTCGAGATCAATACCCACGATCCCCGCGTCCCGCTGAAACACAAACCCGATACCGAGGCCGTCATGCGTCTCGGCCCTCTGTTTCGCCTGCTCGTAGGTCGTCCAGGTTTTGGGATCGGTGCTACTTGCAGACTGAAGTGTCGTGGCACAGATAGGGATTTTCTCAATCCGTTCGCCATTGGGCTTTGCTTTCCAGCACACCCAGTGGGGGAGCGCCTTCAAATCGGCGGGAATGCTTGCATCGTCAAAAGAAAGACTGGCGGTTGTCATGGTTGGCCTCCCCAGACGCTGCGTTCACACCTTGGTGCGCCTCGTGCGTCCCCTTCTACCTATTCCGGTTGCCACTTAAGGGGGGGGATTATGTGTAAGAAAAAGCGAACGTGCAGGAGGAAGCTATTGAATTGATACGCGATTCAGCTCAGAGCCTGAATGCCTTCTTGTGGGCAGGGCAAAACATTGTGCGGGCCTTCCCAAGATCATTTTGCCGCATGGCTGCGCGGCAGCGAGGGTACGGGCATTGTTCCACGGGTCCGGGGTCACGAGTCGCAGTACCGTTTGGTTTCTGAAAAAATAGGATCTTGTAATAAACCGACCAATAGGCTTTGTATAATCTGTATATCGTTGAGGGAGACGTGTGTAAGTTCTTGGCAACAATATCAAATCGTGCCTTTGCCTTTCGCGACTTTTTCCTTACCTCCTCGACTGCATCGTAGACCCTAAGCTGGTCGTCGAGTTTGTCAGGTCTTTCTCGACCTGCGGGATTATTTTTTCGGCTTCTGTAAAACTCTCGCACCTCACCGTCTAACGCGGCTAGGACATCTTCTCTGGGCAAAGAAGTATCCACGCGGAGGCATAGAAATCTGTCTTCCTTAACCCCTTCAACGAACACGGGTGAAAAAGTGAGGGCGAACGTATGTTGCCTGTAGTCTTGGTAGGCCACCTCTAAAGACTCTGGGTCAGTCCAGGACACTGCTTTAGCCATCGGAGGGAAGCTCAGTAATCCCCACTTGCCACATATCGTGGTTTCCTGGGAAAGATAGGGAGTGTGAGCCTCGCGGGTTTTCTCAGCTTGCCAAACAGTCCGGAGTTGTCGCAAAACCTCCAAGTCCTGTAGGAAGTCTGGATTGCGGACAAGCAGCCGCCAGGTATTGAAGTCTCTCTCCTGCCGGTCTTTCTCTGCGCTTGCCGAGGTCTTCCTTGCCACGAGAATGACTCCCTATTCGACCCTTGTTGTCTTAGGCGGGAATATGAACCCAGGTAAGATATCCCCCCATCTTGAGGATTGTCACGCCGACGGGATCGGCGTATCGTGCGGGCTACCATTCAAGAGGTAAGAGAAATGCAACTGTTGTGCATCCTATTCATGCTGGCCCTTCCCCTGACCGTCCTCGCCGAGACCAAGACCACCACCGCTGAAGCGACCTACATCATGGGTGAAGGGGAAACTCCCACTACAGCTGAATCCAAGGCTCTCAATGCAGCAAAACAGAAAGCTGTGGAGCAACTGCTCCCTTTTGTGGAGGAACAGACCAAGCGTAATCAACACGCTTTCACGTCTCAACAAATTCGCTCTATGACAGAGGCAATCCTGGAGACGGAAGTCCTAGAGAAGAAGCGTACCGTTGTCGGCGAGCGGTTTCAATTCACAGCAAAGATCAAAGCAACACTACAACAAGACAGAATCTTAGCTGAAGTTGCAGAGAGAGAGAAGCGGCTCCTGGCTGAGAAATTGACCAAGGACGGCGATCAAGTCCTACAGCAGCTCCTAGCAGAGGCATTAGCCAGGGACGGCAATCAAGTCCTCCCGAAGACTAACAGCCCTAAATACGAAAAAGCCCTTGAGTTTTTCAATCGAGCTATAGAGACAGATCCTACCTTCCCCGCCGCCTATGTTGGCAGATACAGTGTTTATTCATCACACCTTCCACAGATGGACAAAGCACTGGAGGACATCACGGAAGCCATACGGCTTGAGCCTATTGCGCGTAAACAGGGGGAGTACTACGTCATCAGAGCAAGGACCTATAAAACGCTTGGGGACAACAAACGAGCACTTGCTGATTATAGCGAAGCCGTCTTACGTAACCCTCAAGCAGAATTTCTTTGGGAGCGAGGACAACTATTAAGTGACCTAGGTCAATATGAGAAGGCCATCCTTGATTATTCTAGAATTCTACAAATTGAATTAAGCAAAGACGAAAAGAGGTACCGCGAATTTGCTCTGAATGGTCGTGCCTCTGCATACGTGTACCTCAAACAATATGACCATGCACTGGCCGACTATGCAGAGCTGATTCGCTTGACAAATGGGAAGAAAGGCTATGATGGCCGAGGGCTCGCCTACATGGAATTGGGAGAGTACCGAAAAGCGGCCTCAGACTTCACCGAGGAGATTAATCAAAGATCCAAGGCGGCCTCTGGAGAGACTGCTACCGAATCCAGTTGGACCAATGAAATTTTTCATGGGCGGGCACTCGCCTACTTTCAATTGGGAGAGCATGAGAAAGTGATTCCAGACATAACGGAATATCTCCACCACGAATCAGTGAGCACAAAGGACAGGTCAGAGGCTTATGCGTTGCGAGGACGAGCCTATGGTGCCACCGACAACAACGATAAAGCCCTCGCCGACTACACTGAAGCCATCCGGGCTGACCCTCAAATGGCATCGGCCTATTACCGCCGAGGGATGACATATGTCTTCATGCGAGTGTGGGATCGTGCGACGTCGGACTTGACGGAAGCCCTTCGGCTACACCATATGGACAGCGTTGATTCCAGAGTGAAACTAGAGGAACACGATCTGGTATTAGCCTACACATACCGAGGAGGCGCACATTTGAACTTGAACCATCTTGACCAAAGCCTCTCTGACCTTAATGAAGCACTCCGCCGCAACCCAAAAGAAATGCAGGCCTTGTTTTGGCGAGGACTGGCACACGGTGAGCAGAAGGATACAGACGCAGCTCGACGCGACTTACAACAAGCCTGCCAGTTGGGGCATGATAAGGCTTGCGAAGCCGTTCAGTCGATTCGCTGAATAATGCTGCTGTTTCCCCCACTCACCCTTGTGCCCGTGCCTTACGGAGGAATTCACATGACACGACTGCTGCTGATCGCCATGACGTTGTTCCTGTTCAATAGCAGTCCCGCATCTGCTGCGTGTACCTGTCAGTGTGTGAACGGGGCCGTGACCCCTATCTGTTCAAGCACCCTCGATATCCTACCCATTTGTCCTCCAAGAATATGCCCGATTACCCCACCATCGATCGCCCCGATCAATCCACTCAGGGTTCCACCTATCGGCACAAGTAACTGTTCGATGAAACAGGTTTACAACAATCGCTCTGGTCAGTATGAGTGGAAACAAATCTGTGAGTGAGTTTGACGAAAGTCCACGTACCGCAATCTATCTCCCTTCAGGTCTTGCGCCTTCGACTGCCCCCTCCTAGAATGAGCCTCCCTACGAGGCCCATTATGCCCTTCTCGATTCGTCCCTTCCGTCGCTTCCCTGTCTGTTGCCCCATGACATATCAGGTAGGCGATTTTGAGGGCCACGGGACTGTGTGGAATCTCTCCAGCACAGGCTGGCGATTCTCCGGCGATCTCCCCATGCGTCCAGGGGAAATGCTCTCGCTCACCGTCACGCTGCCGAATGAGCAACAGATCAAGATCCCCGAAGCGGTGGTGCGGTGGTCAAGAGGTTAGGAGTTTGGGATCGAGACGGTTGAAACTCCGAAACATACACAGGCTCGGCTCTGGCATTACGTGAAGAGACTGGTGCGGAAACCAGTAGAGAGCATCTCATGAGCAACGACCGACCCAAACGCGACAGCATGTCCATCGAAGAAGCCACCGTCTCAAATATGTGGGAGACAGTGACTGCGCTGAAGGTGCCGGTGGCGGAGTTGCTGAAATCCTCCAAGAGGTGACCATGAAAATACTCAGTCTGATTTTGTTTATGGGTTTGTTCTGGCTAACACCTTTGCCAGCTCACGCTGAAACTAGCGTCTACGAGGTCTATGAGCTAACCCTCAAAGGGAAACAGTGCCAAGAAACATCAAGCCAGCAGCTCGGATGCGAATATAGAATTGGGAAGACACTTTATATCAGCATTGATGGTATCGGTCGAACAGATACCGGGATTACCTTCATGAAGTCTGATGTCAACGGGGATTTCTATGCGAGCATCGGTGTGCTCCACGGTTGTGTGATCGTTAAACGCAACCCCAAGCTTGCTGACCTCCATGCATATAACTATGCTTTTATTTCACCTCGCTCTGGTGAGGTCTATAGAACTTGGACAGAATGTGGGGCTGATAGATGACCCCTTTCCACTTTTTCATTAGAGTTCCCCTCGAATTATTAGTAGTCACCTTAATAGGATGTGGCCCCAGCGTTGAAACAAGCCCTGAGCGGATTTTGCCCGTACTCAAGCAAGCTCAACGTTGCTGTGATTGGCGATGCAGCGGACCTTATGAGGACATATCACGGGGTGTGGCGTGTGCTGATGTCACACAGTTGGAATCGTGCCTTGCCGGAAATCGTGACCAGTGCCCTGCAAAGGGTTACGGATCATTTTGAGTGCTGAATTGTTGAGATGGGGCAGCGGGTGGCGAAGGGGACCACGCACTAACGATGCCCCAAGAGTCACGGGATTAAATGCCTCAGTCTAATTCTGTAAAAGCCCTGTCAATGAAACAGCACCTTGCCTCCTTAGGTTGGGACGCCAAGTATCTTAGCTGGGATGGACGATCAGCGCGGTTAGGTTTCGTTTCTGGTGAGTCATGCTTTGTTCCATTTAGGCGATTCCGGCGTTGGTTTTCGTCAAAACTGCTGCCAGTGAAGCAGGTGATCATTCCTGGAATGAAGATAATATTCCCACGGTCCCTTGATCATGAAACCTTTGCCGTAGGTGGTATTTTTGGAATAATATTTCAGTTTCTCTTTAAATTATTGTCCAATCAGAGTCCTGAATCTACAAGCGTCTTTAATGGATTCGTGACCGATGTTCCAAACCCACCATATTCCACCTTTCCCTTTGATCAAGTAGTAACAGTGAAAGAAGTGCAACGGCTTAGAGCACTGTATGAAGACCAAGAAGGTAGGACTTGGAGTGTTGGCCTGATTCCCCTTACTTATCTGACTGAAGTTGAAGTCATCAAAGATGGGACAACGTGCAGACTCTAAGATTGTACATTCTTATTCTCTCTGCTTGCCTAATCCATGCGACATATGGGAATGCCTCAGACATAACTGCCCCAGTCGTCTCCATCCTCGACGGCGACACTCTCGAAGTCCTGCACAATCAACGCCCTGAGCGCATCCGCCTCAGCGGCATCGACTGCCCAGAGAAAGGCCAAGCGTTCGGCCAGCGAGCCAAGCATATGACGTTTTACCTCTCTTAGGGCCGCATTGTGGCAAACTTCCCTCGCAGCTCCTCCTCAATTGAGACAAAGCGAGTCCGCAACCTCTTGAATGTGCAAGGCCAAAAACTTGATCGTGCCCACTGGCTCAAAATGGCAAAGGAGTTGCACGGTGATATACGAGGTGTATGCAGGAGAAGGCGATGCCGAATCAGAACTCCATCCTCACTTTCGATGAGAAAAGGGCTGCCGAAGCGGCCTTTCGGGGCTTACCTGTCGACCCGAAGTGGTCATCCAGCGCCGACGCGATTTACTATGGCATTCTCGCGCACACACAGGGCCGTAATATCGTCGAAGAGTCCGTACTAGAAACTGTCAATTTCTAAGCAGAGAGCCAAATACCAGGCAACCGTCTGGCCTCCCCTCGCGTGAACCGGCCACTTATCATTGGCTTATCAATACCAGCGCCTGCGCCGCTCGCCGTCACACATCTGTCACCGTCCAGACTGCCCCAATTACAGCCAAGTTGCGCCACATAACAGAGTAGCGTTTAATAGCGCGGAAGAAGCGGGATATCGAGTGGCGGGGAATTGTCGGTGAGGGTATGCTGGTGCCGCCGTGGGAGTGGAGGAAGCGGATGAAAGGGCAGTCTTGCTGAAATAAATCCAGCCACAATTAAAGTGTGTGTCGTAGAGGTACGGAGGTGGCTTCGTGGATACATGGGAATATTCGGTAAAACTGGAAACGGATGGGGCTTTGACTGACATGTTAAATCAATGCAACTTAGAAAATAATCTTAATAATGCTGGAAGAGAAGGTTGGGATCTTGTCTCTGCAATCCCCGCTGGCAGTGATCTTTTAATCATAATGAAAAGGCTAAAACATTAAGGGCACGAGCCGTTTAGTTTTCTGAACGCCGGACTCCGCTATGTTTGATTATCTATTCAGTTAGAGGAGCGCGCCATACATAGCAACGTGCCGCCGTGGTGCTATCGCAAGAAGCAAAAGAATCTATCGTGCTAATTATGTGGAGGCAGTGGGACCATGCTATGGACCATCTTAGCTGCAACTGTGGCGTTTTTACTTGGCGTCTGGATTGCCGGTCGCTATGGGCGGCATGTTTTTTTGCGGAACAGGGAAATAGAAGAACCTGCAGCCGAAACAGCACGGGTGTTATCTAAGCAGGAACTTGATTGGACAATCATCCATATTCGTGACGATCTAGGATTCATCGCCGCCCTTCTTATGCTCGTTGTCGGTCTGCTGAGCGCGTTGATTGTAATCATGTTGGCTAAGTAAACCGTCAACAGGATCTCTTTTTCTCCCCGTGGTGCAAAGGGGAAAGGAGTCACACGCCCAAGCCGGTGGGGGGGTCTGCCGATTGAGGGGGGCGGGGGGCTAGTAGGAAAGCATCTAACAGACGGCTATAACGGGCACATTCTCCGTTGAAAAGACCAGTGGACTCACACTCCCTCCGACACAGTTTAGCCACACGCCATCAGCCCAGCTTGAAATACCCTGTGGCTGAATTGTGGCAGAACTCTGGCGAAACTCGTAGGACAGTTACGGGACAACCAGTTGGAAGTATTTGGTTACTCATAGGGTTAGAGAGACGCCCCGAATCGAGAATCCGGTGCGTGTTTGAGGCTGGAGAGCGTTTGTGCGGCGCACTCCTTCCGGCGACTGTCCCGTACTTTGTACCGTAACTATCGGGTGGCATGTGTCTCCAGC
>Ga0315287_10008664_pt1 | contig 10286 bp, 10 predicted proteins | sample YL17G11_0_MG_FD_205037 | JGI IMG/M metagenome (GOLD analysis project Ga0315287, IMG submission 205037) | Sediment microbial communities from Yellowstone Lake, YNP, Wyoming, USA - YL17G11_0 | ecosystem: Environmental > Aquatic > Freshwater > Lake > Sediment | place: USA: Wyoming | collected...
GCGTTTCGTGCGGGCCCGGCGCTTTTGCTTGGGCCCGTCCAGGGCCGAACGGACTGGGCCGAACGGCCTTGCGCGGCCTCGGCGAACGCGTTAACGTATACGTTATTGCGTGCGCCCCGGACCCCGCCGTGCCCACCGTCGCCAAGCCGACCGCCGTCCCCACCGTAGCGCTCCCGTCGCTGCAATTCACCGGCGAAGGGCTCGTGCGGCCGGAGTGCGTGCTCGCGACGCGCGCGGGCCGTCTCTACACCGCGGACTGGCGCGGCGGCGTGGCGATTACCGACGCCGGCGGCGGCACGCGCGTGGTGACCGGCACGCTCGGCCCGGACCGGCCGCTGCGCCCCAACGGCATCGCGCTGCGGCGCGACGGCAGTTTCCTGCTCGCCGACTTGGGCGAGACCGCGGGCGGCGTGTTCGCGCTCGCGCGCGACGGCGGCGTGCAGTCGTTCTGCGACGCCGTCGACGGCGTGATGCTGCCGCCGACCAACTTCGTGTTCGAGGACGACCGCGGCCGCGCGTGGATCACCGTGAGCACGCGCCGGGTTCCACGCGCCGCCGCGTACCGCGCGGACGTCGCGGATGGCTTCATCGTTCTCGTGGACGGGCGCGGCGCCCGCATCGTCGCCGACGGACTGGGCTACACCAACGAGGCGATGCTGTCGCCCGACGGCGCATGGCTCTACGTGAACGAAACCTTTGCGCGTCGGCTGACGCGATTCCGCGTAGGGCAGGATGGCGCGCTGTCCGGCCGCGAAACGGTCGCGACGTTCGGCCACGGCACGTATCCGGACGGCCTCGCCTTCGACGCCGAAGGGCACGCCTGGATCACGAGCATCATCAGCAATCGCGTGCTGCGGGTGGCGCCCGATGGCGCGACGCAGGTCGTGCTGGAGGACGCCGACCCGGCGCACGTGCAATGGTGCGAGGACGCGTACCTCGCGGGTACGCTGGGCCGCCCGCACCTCGACCGTGCGGCCGGCCGCGTGCTGAAGAACATTTCGAGCCTGGCATTCGGCGGACCGGACCTCCGCACCGCCTATCTGGGCTGCCTGCTGGGCGACGCGATCGCGTACTTCCGCACTCCGGTCGCCGGCAGCCCGCCATTTCATTGGACGTACTGACGATGCGCGCCAACACCGCGCCGCGCAAGGGCAAGGCGTCCGCCGCCGCAACGACCACCCGCGCGCCCGCGCGCCGGACCGCGCCGCGCGCGACGGCCGCGGCACCCAGGGGCACCCGTGTCGACGATGCGTATGCGGCGATCCGGCGGCGCATCCTCGACAACGTCTATCCGCCCGGACACCAGGCGCTCGAGAGCGCGCTCGCGGACGAACTCGGCATCAGCCGCACGCCGGTGCGCGAGGCGCTGATCAGGCTCGCCAACGAAGGACTGGTCGAAGTCGTGCCGCGGCACGGCATGCGCGTGCTGCCGGTGTCGCCGGCCGACATGAGCGAGATCTACACGGTGCTGACGGCACTCGAGTCCGCCGCGGCCGAAACGCTCGCGCTCCGGCGGCCCTCCGACGCGGAACTGCAGCCGCTGGTGGAGGCCACGCGAGACATGGCGCGCGCGCTGAAGGTCGACGACCTCGATGGCTGGGCGGCGGCCGACGAGCGCTTTCACCAGGGACTGGTCGAGCTCGCCGGCAACCGCACGCTGGTCGATGCCGTCGCGCGGCTCGCGGACCGCGTCCATCGCGCGCGCATGTTCACGCTGCGGCTGCGGCCGAAGCCGGTCAACTCCACGCACGAGCACATGGCGATGCTCGAGCGGATCCGTGCGGGCGATGCGGCCGGCGCGGTCGACGTCAACCGGGCGCACCGCCAGCGCGCGACGCGCGAGCTCGTGACGATTTTCGAGCGCTACCGGCTGCAGCAACTCTAGAAGGAATGGACGCGTGACCACGAACAAGCCCCTGCGGATCTGCGTGCTGCCCGGCGACGGCATCGGCGTCGAGGTGATCGACGCCACGGTCCCGCTGCTCGAGAAGCTCGCGCACGGCGCGGACTTCGCGTTCGCATTCTCCTCGCATCCCGCCGGCGCGCTGCACTTCCGCGCCACGGGCGACGCGCTGCCCGCCGCGACGCTCGCCGCGGCACGCGACGCGGACGCGATCCTGTTCGGCGCGATGGGCTGGCCCGCGATCCGCTATCCCGACGGGACCGAGATCGCGCCGCAGCTCGACCTGCGCGTCGCGCTGGAACTCTACGCCGGCGTCCGGCCGGCGCGAGCGCTTCCCGGCATCCCGCTGCCGCTGGCCGACCCGCGCGCCCGCGACATCGACCTGGTCGTCGTGCGCGAGTCGACCGAAGGGCTGTTCGCGTCGCGGGGCAAGGGCGTGATCGACGACGACCGCGAGGCGCGCGACACGATGGTGATCACGCGGCAAGGTTCGGAGCGCGTGCACGATTTCGCGTTCCGGCTCGCGCGGCGGCGCAAGGCGCGCGGCCGACCCGGGCGCGTCACCTGCGTCGACAAGGCGAACGTGTTCCGGTCGATGGCGTTCTTCCGCAAGATCTTCGACGAGCGCGCCCGCGCGTTCCCGGACATCGAGGCGCGCCACAACTACGTCGACGCGACCGCGCTCGACCTCATCCGCAAGCCGTGGGAGTTCGACGTGCTCGTCACGGAAAACATGTTCGGCGACATCCTGTCCGACCAGACGGCCGCGCTCGTCGGCGGCATGGGCATGGCACCGTCCGCGGACGTCGGCGACCGGCACGGGCTGTTCCAGCCGTGCCACGGCTCCGCGCCCGACATCGCCGGTCAGGGCAAAGCCAACCCCACCGCGACGATCCTGTCCGCCGCGCTGATGCTCGACTGGCTCGCCGAGCGCGGGCACGGCGACGCGCTCGGCGAAGCGTCGCTGCGGCTCGAACGGGCGGTCGACGCCGTGTTCGCGTCGGGCCGCATCGTGCCCTACGAGTTCGGCGGACGCGACGGCACGCGCGCGATCGCCGACGCGATCGCGACAAACCTCTGACGCGCGGATGGACGAGGCGATGAGCGACCTTCGCGTGCTCGGTGTCGGTGCCGGCTATTTCAGCCAGTTCCAGTATCTGGGGTGGCGCAACATCGCGGGCGCGCAGTGCGTGGGCATCGTCAACCGCGACACCGCGAAGGCGCGGGCGCTGGCCGACCGGTTCGGCATCCGCGACGTCTACGCCGACCTGTCCGCCGCGCTCGACGCCGCGCGGCCCGATCTCGTCGACATCATCACGCCGCCGGAAACGCATCGCGCATTCGTCGCGCAGTGCGTCGACCGCCGCATCCCCGCGATCTGCCAGAAGCCGTTCGGCCGCGACTACGCGGACGCGCTCGCGATCACCGAGCACGCGGAGCGAGGGGGCATCCCGCTCGTGGTCCACGAGAACTTCCGCTGGGAACCCTGGTATCGCGAAGCGAAGCGCCTGATCGACGCCGGCGCGCTGGGCGCGCTGCACGGCGTCGCGTTCCGGCTGCGTCCCGGCGACGGCCAGGGGCCGCGCGCCTATCTCGACCGGCAACCCTACTTCCAGCAGATGCCGCTCTTTCTCGTCAAGGAGACGGCGATCCACTGGATCGACACGTTTCGCTTCCTGATGGGCGACGTCACGGCCGTGTACGCGCAGCTGCGGCGGATCAACCCGGCGATCGCGGGCGAGGACGCCGGTTACATCGTGTTCGAGTTCGCCGGCGGCGCGACCGGGCTCTTCGACGGCAACCGTCTCAACGACCACGTCGCGCAGAATCCGCGGCGGACGATGGGCGAGGCGTGGCTCGAAGGAGAACGCGGCGTGCTGCGGCTCGACGGCGACGCGCGCCTGTGGTGGAAGCCGCATCACGGACCCGAGACCGAGCACGCGTTCGACCGCGGCCCCGACGACACGTTCGGCGGCGGCGCCTGCGAATGGCTGCAACGCCACGTCGTCGCGCACATCCAGTCGGGCGCGCCGCTCGAGAACACCGCACGCGAATACCTGGCCAACCTGCGCGTGCAGGCGGCCGTCTATCGCTCGGCGGCGACGCATCGCCGCATCGAGCTTGCCACGTTCGACCCGCTGCACCCGGCCGCCCACGACGCCGGCGCAGCGTCCGCCTGACCGCAACCAAGGAGGAGGCACCATGCAACGCAGACTGTTCATCCGGCAACTCGCAGTGGCGGCGCTCGCCGCCGGCGCATTCGGCACCGCCGCAACCGCGTACGCGCAGACCACGCTCAAGTTCAGCCACACCGACCAGCCGGGCGGCGCGCGGCAGAAGGCGGCGGAGCTCTTCGCACAGAAAGTGGAGCAGTACACGCAGGGCCGCTACAAGGTGCAGGTCTTCCCGGCGGGCCAGCTCGCCAACGACCCGAAGGCGGTCGAGCAGCTGCAGCTCGGCGGCATCGACTTCACGGTGACCGGCACCGGCACCTACGCGACGCACATCCCGACGCTCAACCTGACCGCGTTGCCGTTCCTCGTCGAAAGCTATCCGCAGGGCTGGAAGCTGTACGACGAGTCGAAGTGGATGCAGGCGCAGTTCGCCAAGGGTCCCGAGAAGGGCTTCCGCTTCCTGTCGCCGTTCGAAGCCGGCTTCCGCTCGATGACCACCAAGGATCCGCTGGTCACGCCGGCCGATGCCAAGGGCAAGAAGCTGCGCAGCTTCCCGAACGAAATGATGCGCTGGCAGCTCGACGCGATGGGCTTCAACGTGCAGATCATGCCGCTGCCCGAGGTCTACCTGGCGATCCAGCAGGGCACGGTGAGCGGTCAGGAAAACCCGATCGACACGATCTACGCCAACAAGTTCTACGAAGTCGCGCCCTACGTGACGCTCACGCAGCACGTCTACAGCCCGATTCCGATGACGATTTCGGAGAAGACCTGGCAGAAACTGTCGCCGGCCGACCGGGAGGCCGTGCAGAAGGCCGCCAAGGAAGCGTCCGACTGGAGCCGCAAGGAAGTCAGCAGCAACGACGACCGCCTGCTGGCCGAGATGACCGCCAAGGGCGCCAAGATCTCGCGGCCCAACCTCGGACCCTGGCGCGATGCGGTGAAGCCGGTCACCACGCAAGCCAAGGAAAAGTACGGTGCCGACGTCGACGCGATCCTGGCCGACGCCGAAGCGGTGCGCAAGGCCCTTCCGGCGAAGTGACGCCGTGAGCGCTGCAGGGCCGCCCCGCCCGCCGCACGGCCGCCCGAAGGCGGGCTGGCAGTTTCCGTCCGGCGCCGGCCCCCTCGGGGGGAAGCGGCGCGTAGCGCCGCTTCGGGGGGATCATACCAGCGAGCCCGACCTGTCGGCCGGTGCTGGCCAGCACGCCCGCGTCCTCGGCAAGGCGGGGGGCCTGCGGGGTGACATCCTGCCGCCGGCGCCGCCTTCGCCGCGCGCGCTGGCGCTGTTCGGGGATGCCGTGGACTGGACCGTCGTCGGCATCGGCGCGACGATGATCGGGCTCGTTTTCCTGAACGTCCTGCTGCACATCGTGCAGAAGGACTTGGCCTGGGTCACGGAACTTGCCGAACTGCTGATGGTGTGGGTGACGTTCCTGGGCGGAGCCTGCGCCACGCGCCGCGGCGCGCAGATGACCATCACCGAATTCATCGACAAGCTGCAAGGGCGACGGCGGGACGCGGCCGATGCCGCGGTCGACCTGTTCGCACTGGCCGTCCTGGCCTCGCTGGTCTGGTTCGGCGTCAGCCTGTCCATCACCGGCTGGACCAACGAATTGACCGTGCTGCACGTTCCGATGTCGTTCCAGTACCTGGGCATGCCGGTCGGCTGTTTCGCCATGGCCGTGTGGCTGGTGTGGGACCTCGTGCGCATCCTGCGCGGCGAAACGCGCGCGCAGCGCTGGGGGACGTGAGCCATGCTGCCCGCGATTCTCTTCTTCGTGTTCTTCGGGCTGGCGCTGGCAGGCGTGCCGCTGCTCTACTCGCTGCTCGGCGCGACGGTCGGCGTCATCGTCGTCACCGGCCTTACGCATCCGCTGGAAACGATCTACCTGTCCTTCATCGGCGGGGTGGAGCCGTTCATTCTCATCGCCGTGCCGCTGTTCATCTTCGCCGGCGAAATCCTGTCCTCCGGCGGCGTGGGCAAGCGCATCGTCGACTTCGCCAAGGCGCTGCTTGGGTTCCTGCCCGGCGGGCTGGGCGTGGTCACCGTCGCGTCCTGCCTGATGTTCGGCGGCGTATCCGGCTCGGCCATCGCCGACACCGCGGCCATCGGTTCGCTGGTGATACCGGCGATGATCAAGCGCGGCTATTCGCGCGGCTTCGCCGCGGCGCTGCTCTCGGTGGCCGGCACGCTGGCGCTGCTGATGCCGCTGTCGATCCCCTTTCTCGTCTACGCGTTCATTTCCGGCGTGTCGATGCGCCAGCTGTCGATGGCGGGCATCGTGCCCGGCATCGTCGCCGCGATCGGCCTGATTGCCGTCTGCATGTGGCATGGCAAGAAGACCGGCTGCGACAACGGCGAAGGCCGTCTGTCGGGGCGGGAAGTCTGGCGGGCGACGCGCGACGCCGGGCCGGCGCTGCTGATGCCGCTGATCATCGTCGGCGGCATCTGGTCGGGCACGTTCACCCCCACCGAGTCCGCGGCCGTCGCCGTCGTCTACGGCGTGGTCGTTTCGCTGTCGTTCTACAAGGACATGACCGTGCGCGACCTGCCGCGGCTGCTGGTCAACGCTTTCCAGACCAGCGCGACGGTGATGCTGGTCATCGGCGCCACCGGCGCGCTCGCCTGGCTGATCACCGCCGAGCAGGTCGCCGTGCAGATGGCGACGTGGATCAAATTCGTCGCCAGCGAACCGTGGATGTTCCTGTTCCTGGTGAACATCATCCTGCTGCTGCTGGGCATTTTCATCGAGCCCCTGCCGGCCCTGCTGCTTACGGCGCCGCTGCTCCTGCCGCTGGCCAAGACCTTCAACATCGATCTCGTTCATCTGGGCGTGGTCATGACCGCGAATCTCGCCATCGCGCTGTACACCCCGCCGGTCGGCGGCACGCTGTTCGTGGCCGCGAAGCTTGCCGGCGCGGGCATCGGCGAGATCACGAAGGCGCTGTGGCCTCTGCTGGTGGCCGCGATCGTCGTATTGTTCATCATCACCTACGTGCCGTCGATGACGACGGTCGTATGGCGGCTCATGAATTGAGGTCGATTTGCTGCTCGGCTGCATCGCTGACGATCTGACCGGCGCCACCGACCTGGGCGTCAACCTCGCGCGCGAGGGCCTGTCGGTCATCCAGGTCAACGGCGTTCCCGCCGCGGACCTCGAGATTCCCTCGGCGGACGCCGTGATCGTCGCGCTCAAGTCGCGCACGATCCCGCCGGCGGATGCCATCGCGCAGTCGCTGGCGGCGCACGCGTGGCTGACGGCGCACGGCGGCACCCGGTTCTACTTCAAGTACTGCTCGACGTTCGACTCCACCGCCCAGGGCAACATCGGTCCGGTGACCGAGGCGCTGCGGCAGGCACTCGATGCGGGCATCGTGCCGGCCACGCCCGCGTATCCGCGCAACCAGCGCACCGTGTATCGCGGCCACCTGTTCGTCGGCGACGCGCTGCTGTCGGACACGGGGATGCGCACGCATCCGCTGACGCCGATGACCGACGCGAGCCTCGTGCGGCTGCTCGGCGCGCAGGCGCGCGGCGCGGTCGGCCTCGTCGCGGCCGAAACGCTCGACGCCGGCGTCGATGCGGTCCGCGCGCGCCTCGCGGCGCTCGCGGCGCAAGGCGCCTGGCATGCGATCGTCGACGCGACCCGCGACGAGCACCTGACCACCGCCGGTCTCGCGTGCGCGGACCTGCCGCTGACGACCGGCGGCGCGGGCCTGGGCGTGGGACTCGCGCGCGCGCTCCGCGCCCGCGCGCACGCGGGCAGCGGCGTCTGGGCGCGGCCCGCGGCGCCGCCGCGGATGGCGTGGCTGTCCGGCAGCTGCTCCGAGGCCACACGCAGGCAGGTCGCACAGGCCGATGCGGACGGCACCGGCCTGCGCCTCGATCCGCTTGCGCTCGCGGCCGATGCCGGACTCGCCGCGCGCATCGCGGCCGAGGCCGTTGCGCGAATCGGCGACACGCCCGTGCTCGTCTACGCGACGGCACCGCCGGCGGAGGTCGCCGCGGCGCAGGCGGCGCTGGGCACCGCGCGCGCGGCGACCGTGATCGAGGACGCGTTCCGCACGATCGCCGGCGCGCTCGCCGCCGCGGGCGTCGGCGCGTTCGTCGTGGCCGGGGGCGAAACCGCGGGTGCCGTGGTCGAGGCGCTCGGCGTCCGCGCGCTGGCCATCGGTCCGGAGATCGCGCCTGGCGTGCCATGGACGCGCGCGCTCGGCGGCCCGCCGCTGTGGCTCGCCCTCAAGTCGGGCAATTTCGGCGGCGACGATTTCTTCGCCCGCGCGAGCGCGTCGCTGTGAACGAGACCGCCGTACGCGACGCCATCGCCGATCGGGGCCGTTCGCTCTACGAGCGCGGATACGCGCACGGCAGTTCGGGCAACCTGAGCGTCCGCGTCGCGGACGGCATCCTGGTCACGCCGACCGGCAGCAGTTTGGGGCGCCTCGATCCCGCGCGCATTTCCAAGGTGGCCCCGGACGGCCGCGTGCTGTCGGGCGACCCGCCGTCGAAGGAAGCGTTCCTGCATCTCGCCGTGTATGCGCGGCGACCGGCCGCCGGCGCCATCGTCCACCTGCACTGCACGTGCGCGGTCGCCGTGTCGTGCCTCGTGCACGACGATCCGCGCAACGTGCTGCCGCCGCTGACGGCGTACCACGTGATGCGCGTCGGCGCGCTGCCGCTCGTTGCCTACTTCGCGCCGGGCGATCGTGCGCTCGCCGAGGCCGTGGGCGAACTCGCCGCGCGCCATCGTGCCGTGCTGCTCGCGAACCACGGGCCCGTGGTGGCCGGGGCATCCCTCGACGACGCCGTCGACAGCGCGGAGGAACTCGAGCAGACGGCGCGCCTTTCGCTGCTGCTGGCGGGCCGCGCGACGGCACCGCTGTCGGCGGCGCAGGTCGCGGCGCTCGAAGCGAAATTTCCAAGCTGAAGGACCCGCCATGTACGTCGTCACCGTGGAGTTCGGAATCGACCCGGCGCAGTGGGCGCAATTCCTGCCGCTGATGCTGGAGAACGCACGCCGCTCGCGCTCCGACGAGCCCGGATGCCGCCAGTTCGACGTTTGCGTCGATCCTGCGCGGCCCGGCACGGTGTTCCTCTACGAGCTGTACGACGATCGCGCCGCGTTCGACGCGCATCTTGCGTCGCCGCACTTCAAGGCGTTCGCGGCGGCCACGGAGAAGATGATCGCGAAGCGCCAAGTCGCGACGTGGCAGCGCGCGGCGCCCTGACGGCCGCAGCCGCGCGGGCACCACCCGGTGGGCGTCAGCCGTACCGGACCGACAGGATGTCGTAGCTGCGCACGCCGCCGGGCGCCTGCACGTCGGCGGTGTCGCCCTCGCCCTTGCCGATGAGGGCGCGGGCGATCGGCGAATTGATCGAGATCTTGCCGTGCTTGATGTCCGCCTCGTCGTCGCCGACGATCTGGTACGTCACGCTGTCGCCGCTCTTTGCATCCGCGAGCTCGACGGTCGCGCCGAACACCACGTGGGCGACGTCGAGCGCCGCGGGGTCGATCACCTGCGCGTTCGCGAGCTTGCTCTCGACCTCGGCGATGCGGCCCTCGATGAACGACTGGCGCTCCTTCGCCGCGTCGTAGTCGGCGTTCTCGGACAGGTCGCCGTGCGACCGCGCCTCGGCGATCGCCGCGATCACGGACGGACGGTCGACCGTCTTCAGCTTGTGCAGCTCGCGCTTCAGGCGCTCGGCGCCTTCGACGGTCATCGGGACTTTGCTCATGGTCGGCTCTTGTTCGGACTCGGTTCGGTCACAAATTCCTGAACCACGAAGGACACGAAGACCACGCAGAAGAGCAAACCTCATGCCGCAGGCCCCGCATCGGGCAGCGGCGATGGCCCGCCCGCCTCGCGTTCCTGTGTCAGGAATTCTTCGTGCGCTTCGTGCGCTTCGTGTGCTTCGTGTTTCAGCTGTTTGGGTGCGACGACCAGTGCTACCGGAGCCGCTCGTGCAGCGCCTGGATCGCGTACGGCACGAGCCCGCGCATCGAGCGCATGCCGATGGCGGCCGCGCGCGCGCCCGCCATCGTCGTGTACGTCGGCACCGAGTCGACCAGCGCGGCGCGGCGGATCTGGTAGCTGTCCTGGATCGCCGCGCGCTTCTCCTCGACGGTATTCACGACCAGCGCGATCTCGTCGTTCTTCAGCATGTCGACGATGTGCGGCCGCCCCTCGGCAACCTTGTTCACCGTCGT
>Ga0315287_10008665_pt1 | contig 10286 bp, 10 predicted proteins | sample YL17G11_0_MG_FD_205037 | JGI IMG/M metagenome (GOLD analysis project Ga0315287, IMG submission 205037) | Sediment microbial communities from Yellowstone Lake, YNP, Wyoming, USA - YL17G11_0 | ecosystem: Environmental > Aquatic > Freshwater > Lake > Sediment | place: USA: Wyoming | collected...
CCGGCCATCGAATACAATTTCTTCCCCTATTCCGAATCCACACGAAGGCAGTTCCGCCTCCTCTATCGCATCGGCTACAATTTCGACAAATATCTCGAAGAGACGATTTATGAAAAGATGAAGGATCAGACCTTCAGCCAGACCTTGACCGCCACCCTGGAGTTCAACCAACCTTGGGGCAACATCGAAATTTCGCTCGAGGGGTCGAACTATCTGCACGACTTCAGATATAACCGTTTCCGAATCTCGAGCAATATGTCCATCCGTATCGTCAAGGGCCTGTCCGTAACCCTGGACGGCCGCTATTCGGCCGTTCATGATCAGCTGGCCCTGCGTAAAGGCTCGGCCGAGCTGGAGGAGATCCTCCTCCGCCGGACCGAGCTGGCCTCGAACTATAATTACCAGGTCCGGGTCGGTCTGAGCTTCAGCTTCGGTTCGGTATACAGCAACGTCGTCAACCCGCGCTTCGGCGGAGGCTTCGGCGGCATGGGCGGCGGTATGAATTACTATTGATACGTTCGCCCAGGCCAAACCCCGATTGGCAATTCTTTGCAAACCGGTGTTAAAAGTGCCGCTCAGTATTAACCCTGACTATCCCTCGGGCTTCAGCCCGGGGAATGGGTTTATTGAGGGGAAAAGCGTCTCCCGACGAGCGCGTGGATTAGGGGCAACGACGCTTCGATGAAGCTTAAATCTGGACGTCGCCGCCGGTATAGGTGCCGCTGTTCTTGTTGAGATACAGGGCCAGGATTCGGATGAGCATGAAAATGATCCCGCCGGCCATGACCATGGTGTAGATCGAGAGGATGGCCACGTTAAGGGCGTTCTTTCCGCCCGATAGCTCCGCCGGGAACAGCAGGTCGAACAGGGTCTTTCCGAACATGATGATCATCAGAATGACCCCGATCGCGGAGCGAAAGAAGTATTCCTTGGCCGTCGCCGGGGTAATGATCTTGAAAATCAGAGGGTAAAGAAGCCAAGCGATCGCCGCCCAGACCACCAACAGAGTCAGAATTCTGAGGCTCTTATTGAGGAGAGTGGTTTTTTCCTTCTCCATGATCCTACCATATTCCCAACGGGGGCCGGAGTCAAACGGAAAAAGCCGGAATCGTCGGAAGCTCCGTGGACTTACGTCCGTGGGATCCATCCTTTGCAGACGTTGGAGCACTCACGAAGGAGGCCGTGAGTACAGACAAGGTCGCGCCGGTACTCATGAAGAATGCGCATTTCTCCAGGTGTGTTGACCTGATCCCGGCCGTGGGCCGATAATAGCCCCGGCCTCGAAACGAACATGAGCGAACGCCGGTCTAAAAACGCCGAACGGACGGCCTTCGTCATTCTCTTGACGGCGCTTCTGTTCGTCGTCGCCGATCAATCGCTCCTCGGCCCGTTTCTGAACCCCCTGCTCCTGGATTTTTTCGGGACCACGGCCGATGTCGTACCTCTCGGCTGGGTCGGGTTTGTCTTCGTTTTCCTTTCGGCCGCCTCCATGATCGCCGCCGGAATCCTGGCCGATCGGAAATCGCGCTCCCGGCTGGCCGCGGCCGGGACGCTTCTATGCGGCGTCGCGGCGGCCGCTTCCGTCCTCCTCCCCCATGGCCGGGCCGGGTACGCGTTTTTCTTCCTCGTCCGCGCGGCAGCCGGGATCGGAGCGGGGGCCGTTCTCCCGGCCGTCTTTTCCCTGGCCGCCGATCTGATCGCTCCGGCCCGCAGGGCGACGGCCTTCGGCATCCTCTCGGTGTCCATGCTCGTCGGACGTCTGGGAGGATTCGCCTTGGCCGGCCTGTTCGACGGCCGCTGGCGGCTTGCCTACGGCATTGTCGGCCTGGCCAACATCGCCGCCTCCCTGGCCTTGTTCGCCCTCCGCGAGCCGCGGCGCGGGGCCAAGGAAAACGAACTCCGCGACGTCCTTCTGGCGGGCGCCGAGTATCGATTCCGGATCGCCTGGAAAGATGCGCGCCTCATCCGCCGGGCCAGGAGCAACTTCTGGCTCGTCTTGAATTTCATCGACGTCATTCCCGGCTCCATCGTCCTGTTCCTGATCTTCAAATACATGAAGGAAATCCACAACCTTGAAACGGCGGCCGTCAATGTCGTGCTGGCGGCGGTCTTCATCGCCGGCGCGGCGGGCGCCCTCCTGTTCGGCAGGATCGGCGATTGGGGATTCCGCCGAGACCGCCGGGCCAAGGTGCTAACAGCCGTGGTCTGCAACGCCGTTCCGATTGTTTTCATGGTCCTTTTTCTGGCCAACGAGGCTTGGGCGCCTGCGGGAGCGCCTCTTCGCGCCGTCCTGGCCGCTCCGGGAATGGCCATGCTCATCCTGACGGTCGCCGCGGCCCTTTTCGTCAATCAGGGGGTCAACCCCAACTGGTACGGAACGTTGACCGACATCAATCTGCCCGAGCATCGGGCCACGATGATCGCCCTGGCCTCCGTCATGGACCTGGCCGGGAACGCCCTCGGCCCGCTCATCGCCTCCTACGCCGTAACGATCTGGGGGCTTCGGACGGCCATGGCTTCGGTCCTCGTCTTCTGGGTGGTCAACATCATTTTCTGGCTTCCCGTCCTGCGTCACGTCCGGAAGGACCTCGACGGAGTCCACACGACCCTTATGGAGCGGGCCGCCGTCCTGCGGACCGAGAACGCGCCCGGCTCCTCGAAAAATCCTTAACAGATCCGTCCACTTCGGGCATAATGGGGTCCGCCTCGATATGAAAAAAGCCGCGATTCCCATCCTTCTCAACCCGTCGGCCGGGGCCGGCCGGGCAGGCCGCCTTCGCCGGCGCCTGGAAGAGGAGCTTCACCGGCAAGGCGTGAGCTTCGAGCTGTTCGTGACTGAGAGCGAAGGGCATCTTCGGGCCCTGACGAGAGAACTGGGGGTACCGCTCGGCCTTATCGCCGGGGCCGGAGGAGATTCAACTTTTCTCATTATGGCCGACGAGATCATCCGGGCCGGCGTGCCGACGGCCTTGGCCATGATCGGGCTGGGTTCCTCCAATGATATCCCGGCCGCCTTCGGTTTGAACACCGTCGCCGTCGCCTGCCGGACGCTCCTCGACGGCCGCCCGCGCCGGATTGACGCGGGCCGGATCGCCGACGGAGAAACCCTGCGGGGATACTTCATCGGTCAGGCCAACATCGGGCTGGGCGCGGTCGTCAATCGCTATGTAGCGGCTTTAGCCGAGCGGCGGCCCCGACTGGCGGCGCGCCAGACCCTGGCCGGATTTTTCGGAATCCGAAACGCTCTTCGCCAACGGAAAGTGCCGGTCCATTTGTCGATTAAAAGCGAAGCGGGCCTCATCGAAGGATCGTTCACGGCGGCCATCTTCGCCAATACACGCTATTGGGCGACGGGAAAAGCCATCGCGCCCGAGGCGACACCCGACGACGGACGGCTGGACGCCTGCCTGATCGGCCCCTGTTCGATGAAACGGCTGGCCCGCATCTACGCCGCCGCCAAAACCGGACGCCACGTCTTGGAACCCGAGGTCCGAACGGCCCGGGCCAAGGAATTCGCCGTCCGTATCGAAGTCCCGCTGGACATCCAGTCCGACGGAGAGATCATCGATTTCCACGGAGCTCGGGGTGCGCTTAGAATAGTAACCATCGGGGCGGTCCCATCCGCCTTGACGATCATGGTTCCGGCCGCCGACGATGGACAAAAGGCCGGCCGGTCGTGATTTTCGACGACGGGGACTCCCTGCGCTTCGACCTCGGGCCGGACAGCCCATTTTTCTTCAAATGCCAACGCTGCCGCGTCTGCTGCAACAACAAACGCATCGCCCCCAACGAGTACGAAATCGGGCGGATGGCGGCTCGATGCGGGCTTTCGACCGCCGAGTTCACGGCGAATTTTTTGGCCGACGGGGAACGCACAATAAGGCTCAAACCGGACGGCGACTGCATGTTTCTAACCGCGGACGGATGCGGAATTCATCCGGACCGGCCGTTGGTGTGCCGGCTTTTTCCGCTCGGCCTGCTCCGCGGACAGGGCGGACGGCTGCAATACAGCCTCATGCCCCTTCATCCCGACTGTGTCGGATACTTGAGCGGCGAGGGCACGATCCGCGACTATCTCGATTCCGAGGGCACGGGGCCCTATGGCGATTCCGACTGATTTCCTCTCCGCTTCGCCCTGGAGCTATAGTACCATTAGGACTTCCCGCCCCCCGACTCTTTCTCGTAGTACTTGTGCAGCCGTTCGACGAATTCCGGGCGGATGTAGTTGTTCACCGTGACCTTGGGGCTTTCGACCCAGGCGTTTTCTTTTTTATCGAATCGTTTATGGCCGAGCTTGGAGGCGATTTTGATCAGGAGATCATAAACCTCTTGCTTCGTCGCCGTCCGGCGCGTCAGGAAGAATTTTTTCACTTCGGTGTCGGCATAATAGGAGCGGATGATGTGGGGAAAAAACTCCTGGCCGCAAAATTCCCCGATGGCGCCCTTGATCTCCTTGCCGCCCAAGGGATGCCCGGATTCATGACTGAAGACGAAGGAATCCGGTTGCTTGGGTTTCAGCAACGCGGCAAGCCTCCGGATATACGCCTCCGGAAAGCGTTCGCGGAGATGGATGGGGACGCCGTCCTTGGCCTTGTAATTGAAGACGACGTCGCGCCCTTCGATCCGGATGTCCATCTTCTGTAAAGTCGTGAGGCCTTTATGGCCGTGGGCCTTGTAGTAAATTTCGTTTCCGACCCGCATATAGGTTTTCATCATCGTGAAGAGGGCGATGGAATGGATGCTCCCTTCGCTCCGCAGGTCCTTCAGGACATTCCGTTTGAGCTTGGGAAAGACGAGGGTGAACTCATCCACGATATGGGACTTGTGCGTCTTGGCCCGGGAGATTTTGTCGACCGCGTAGAGATAGGTGAATCCCGAGGGATTCTCGAGCATCACGTCCCAGTGCGCATCAGTGTCTTCATCGTGGAAGCGGAGATTCTTGGCCAAGAGAGAAAAGCCCTCGTTCAGCCTTGTCCCGTCCGGCAGGTCCATGATGCGCGCGCCGACGGCCCGGCCGCCCGGTGCCAGCGCTCCTTTAAGAAATCGAGGGTCCTTCGCATCGCGGAGCAGTTTGAACCGCCCGTGCGAACGGTAAAGATGGACGGCATGAACGGCATCCGGGAGATCCAGGCTAATTGCTCTCCAGCCGGAGGCCGTCATGGCCATGGTTCGCAGGTCTTTCGCCCGGATCCGGACGGTATCGAGGGGCATCGGTTTTACCGCTGGGGCCATCATTTCCTCCCTGGGACATCGACGGTTTGGCAGTCCCATTGTCGATAAAGAAGGAAGGACTGTCAAATCGAGGATCCCAACACCCGAATGGAAGGGTTTTAACTTCAGCCTGAAAAGGGTGGATTTCGTCGGTTCCATGATCCCTCCACCCATCTGGGAAGGCGCATCCTCCCCCAAAATTGCCGATAGAAGCTTTCTTCCCTGGACGGATCACAAAGTCGGGTGAAATCCGGAATTCCTCACTCATTTCTATCGGCAATTTCGGGTCCTCCTCTTTTCCTGGACACGGACGGCAATTTTCATATACATTAAATCCAACCGACGATTTCGATTGAAGAGGAAAAAATGAAACGATGGGCGATCTCCGGATGCAGAGGAAAAGCGGGGCAGGATTCCAGCTTTTCGTCCAGGACGAACCCTATACCAAGCTCGTTTTTCTCTCGGCGCGTAAGGATTGCGCCATCAAGCAATGAAGCGGGAGGCAGGGCCATGAAAACAAAAATAGCCGTCGCTTTGATTGCTTTATCGGGATGGGCGGGCTTGAGCACCGGATTCGGGAGTCCACCCGATACGGTGACGCTGCGGCTTCGAATTCCTTCAGGGCTGAAGACCGAGGTCACCGCTTCCGGTCTGCTTAAGTTGTCGGTCGAAAATCGCATCCAAGCCTATAACCAACCCGAATCGAGTCTTCCCGACCAGCATACAAGCTCGTGGAAGAAAAAATACACCGACGTCTACGCCCTCGTCGAGGCAGGCCGGCCGCGCCGGATCGTGCGGCACACGGAGAGCGACACCCGAACCGCCAAGAGTCCCCAAAGCGGGAAGATGGAAACCGAGGATACCCCGACCAAAGATTCGACGGTCACCCTGACCCTTCTTCCCGACGGCGGTGTCACGCTGAACGAGGACGCCGAACCCCAAGTCGCCGACGAGTTCAAGTTGGCCAGGATGGGAACGTTCGTCGCGGACCAGGAGCTCTCGACCGGCACGGACTGGCCGATTCCCGAAGCGCTGTTGAAAGCCTGTCTGCCCCTCGTCCAAAGCGGATCGGGCACGATGAAACTGACCGCCGTCGAAACCGATCCCACGCTGAAGCTGCGTGTGGCGGTGATCGATGGGCGCCTCAACCTGATTTACAGTATCCCCATCGCGGAGGGAGCCGTCCTGCCCATCAAATTCGAGGGGACGCTGAAGTTGCGGGTCCTCATCGATTCAGGCCTCGAGATTCTCAGAAAGATCGACGGCCAGGCCTCCCTGGATTTTCAGGTTGAGCAAGGGGTGGTCAAGATCCATACGATAGGCAAAGGCGAATACCACGATATTTTCAGCACGAAAATTAAACCCTCTCAACTCCCCGGGCTTTAGCCTTGGGGTATATTCAGGGTTAATACTGAGTGGCGCCTTGGCGCCGCAAACGTATCATCGAAATAAAATAGGGACTATAAGCAAGTCCCGGATGGCCGCGCCGGCGCCCCATGTAACGATCGAAATTCCGATAGTAAGGCGTCCGCTGACGGCGTTTTGACAATCCCCGGAGACGGTGATATTCGTAATCTCAGGAAAGTGGAGGCCGGTCATGAATCAAACGATCCAGTTTTCTTTGAACGGCAAACCCATGAATCTTTCCGTGGACGGGGAACGCATGCTTCTCTGGGTCCTGCGGACAGACCTCGGGCTCACGGGAATAAAATTCGGATGCGGGGAGGGATACTGCGCCGCGTGTACCGTCCTTGTCGATGGCGAACCCGTCCTGTCTTGCCAGTTCCCCGCGAAGGGAGTCGCGGGGAAAACGGTCACAACCATCGAAGGGCTGGCGAAAAACGGGAAACTCCATCCGCTGCAGGAGGCCTTCGCCCGGCAAGACGCCCTCCAATGCGGAAACTGTACGCCGGGGATGATCCTCACCGCGCATGGATTCCTGACCAAGAACCGGAAACCGTCGGAAAAGGACGTCCGAGAGGCCCTGGAAGGCAACCTCTGCCGCTGCGGAACCCACACCCGGATCGTCCGGGCGGTGATGGACGCCGCGGGGGTGAAGGAAGGAGCGGGCCATGAAAAAAGATGAACTTGATGAATACAGGGATTCCGGGACTCTGGGCCGCCGTGATTTTCTGAAAATCGCGGGCGGCGGCATCGTGATCGCCGTTTCTTTGGGTGAATCCGCCGGCCTTCCGCAGGAGGGACGCCGCTCGGGATCCAACTATCCGGAGGACTTCAACGCCTACCTCCTCATCGGCGCGGACGGCCGAGTGACGGGATACACCGGAAAGGTCGAGCTGGGGCAGGGCGCCATCACGTCCCTGCCGCAGATGATCGCCGACGAACTAGATGTACCCTACGGGACGGTGCATATGATCATGGGGGACACCGACCTCTGCCCGCTTGACATGGGAACGTTCGGGTCCCTGACCACGCGGATGTTCGGTCCCGCCCTGCGCGCCGCCGCGGCCGAGGCGAGGGCCGTCCTGCTGGAACTGGCAACCGAAAGGCTCAAGATCCCCAAAGAAAGCCTGGCGGTCAAGGACGGCGTCGTCTTCGAGAAAGCGCGGCCGTCAAACAAGGTCTCTTACGGCGAACTCGCCGCCGGGAAACGGATCGAACGCTATATCTCGCCCAAACCCCCGGTCAAGGCCGTCGGGGAATGGGCCGTCATGGGCAAGCCTTTTTTCCATAAAGACGCCGCGGACAAAGTCACGGGAAAAGCCCTCTATGCCGGAGATATCCGCCTGCCCGGAATGCTGTACGCGAAAGTCCTTCGGCCGCCGGCCCATGGGGCGAAAATCCGATCGCTCGACACAGCGGCCGCCGCCAAAGTCGAGGGGATCCGGATCGTCCGGGACGGCGATCTCGTCGCCGCGCTTCATGAGTTCCCCGATATCGCCGCCAAGGCGCTCAAACTTATAAAAGCCGAGTACGACATTCCCGAATCCAAACTCGACGAGAACACGATCTATGACCATCTTCTCTCGGTTGCACCCGCGGCGCGCGTCGTCGCCGAAGGCGGCGATCTCAAGCAGGGCGAATCCCTGGCTTCAACTGTTTTCGACGAAACATACTTAAACGGATATGTGGCCCATGCTCCGATGGAACCGCATACGGCCCTGGCCGACGTGAAGGGCGGCAAGGCCACGGTCTGGGCATCGACCCAGGCTCCGTTCCGGGTCAAGGATGAGGTGGCTCAGGCGCTGAGCATTCCTCCGGCCGATGTTCATGTCATCATGCCGTTCGTCGGGGGCGGTTTCGGCGGGAAGACGCGGAACATCCAGGCCTCCCAGGCCGCGCGCCTGTCGAAGATCTCCCAAAAACCCGTCCTGGTCGCCTGGAGCCGGGAAGACGAATTTTTCAACGACTCGTTCCGGCCCGCCGCTCTCGTGAAAATCCGGTCCGGGGCGGACGGCTCCGGGAAAATCGTAATGTGGGACTACTGTGTCTATTTTGCCGGGGACAGGAGTTCGGCCCAATTTTACAGCATTCCCCACCACCGGACGGTTTCCCGGGGCGAATGGGGAGGGGGCGGAACAGGGGCTCATCCATTCGCCGTCGGAGCCTGGAGAGCTCCCGCCTCCAACACCAACGTCTTCGCCCGGGAATGCCAGATCGACATCATGGCCGCGAAAGCGAGCGCGGACCCGCTCGAATTCCGGCTGAAGAACCTCTCCGATGAAAGGATGAAACGCGTTCTCAAGGCGGCGGCGGATAAATTCGGCTGGACGCCCGCGGCCCTGCCGAGCCGCCGGGGAATGGCCATCGTCTGCGCCGACTACAACGGGACCTACGTCGCCACGGCCGCGCAAATCTCCGTCGATCTCCAGACGGGCGGCATCCAGGTCCAGCGCGTCGTCTGCGCCCAGGATATGGGCCAATGCATCAATCCCCAGGGGGCCGCGATCCAGATCGAAGGCTGTATCACCATGGGACTCGGCTACGCGCTGACCGAGGAGGTTCATTTCAAAGGGGGCGAAATCCGAGACCTTAATTTCGACACTTACGAACTACCCCGGTTTTCATGGCTTCCGAAGATCGAAACCGTTCTCGTCCCGAACGATTCGCTCCCGCCCTCGGGCGGAGGAGAACCCGCCATCATCAATATGGGCGCCGTCGTGGCCAATGCCTTGTTCGACGCCACCGGAGCCCGCCTGCGCAGGCTCCCCTTGACTCCGGAGCGGGTGAAAGCCGCGTTGGTCGTGAGGGAGAAATAAAATGAACAAAAAAACATTCGGGATTATCCTCCTCCTGGGGTCCGGCTGGGGGCTCGTCGAATGCGGACTGGGGGCCGGACTGAAAGCCTGCGCCGCTTCGATCTCCGGCTCGGTGATGACGGCTGCGGCGCTGTTTTTCATCGCCGCAGCTTGGGCAGTGGGCCGAAAGGCCATGAATATCGCCCTCCTGATCGCCGTGGCGACTGTGTTCAAAATGTTCGACGCCCTTTTGCTCGGCCTTCCCCTCCGGTCGGGCGCGGTCGTCCATCCAGTATTCGCGTTTGTTTTGGAGGGCACTTGTTTTTTGGCCGTGGGGGCTGTTCTGGCACGGCTTATGAAATCGGCCCCGGGACGGGGAAGATTGTGGGGTGGGACATCGGCGTTGATCGCCGCGGCGGCTTTTCCACTCGTCAGGTTCGCGACCGGAATCCCCGCCTGCGTCGTGCCCGGAAGCATGATTCCCCTGGCCTGGGCCTATGCGCCCCTGGCCGTGGGGTTGTCGATGTTGGCCGTCCCGCTCGGGTTCAAAACGGCCGAAAAAGCTCGGGGCTTGGCGGCGGAACCATCATGGCGAATTCCCGCGGTCCTCGTCCTTTGTCTGGCCCTCATGACCATCATACGCGCGATCGTTCCGGTCTGAGGGCGCCTTAAATCAGCCGGCCGCACGCTTGCATTTTCCACCGCAATTACTCATGATTGGATCATAGGAAGGGGATCTGACCCCTTCGAAAAGGAGGCATTATGGCTCAATTCGAGTTGTTTCCCGACGAGAAGGAGATCGGTCACTGGACCCTGAATTACATCCCCCCCTCGGGCGGCCGCTATACGGGCCCGCTGACGGTGACGAACCAGCGG
>Ga0315287_10008668_pt1 | contig 10284 bp, 8 predicted proteins | sample YL17G11_0_MG_FD_205037 | JGI IMG/M metagenome (GOLD analysis project Ga0315287, IMG submission 205037) | Sediment microbial communities from Yellowstone Lake, YNP, Wyoming, USA - YL17G11_0 | ecosystem: Environmental > Aquatic > Freshwater > Lake > Sediment | place: USA: Wyoming | collected...
GTAAACAGCGCCTGTTCGGCGAGCGGATTACCGTACGGGGGAGGGAGCATATTGACCGTGCTTTGGCCGAAGGCCGCGGCGTGCTGCTTTTCACGGCCCACCTGGGCAACTGGGAACTGCTCGGTCACACCCTGGCCGGATTGGGGTATCGTTTACATCCCATCGTCCAGAACCAGGCCAATAGCGGGTTTAATAACGAACTGGATAGGTTGCGGCGCCAAGGCGGCATGCAGCCCATCGCCAGGGGCGGCATGGCCGTGCGGGAGGTTTTGCGCGCGCTGAAAGGCGGGGATTGCGTGATTATTGTGGCCGATCAGTACGCCGGACGCGACGGGCTCGTGGTCCCGTTCTTCGGCCGCCCGGCCGCCACCCCCAGGGGACTGGCCGTCTTCGCCAGAGCCACGGGCGCGCCCGTGATTCCAATCTTTATCCACCGCACGCGTCCGGGATATCACGAGATACATGCCCTGCCACCTTTTTATCAGGTCAAAACCGACGATGCCGAAGCTGATATCCGTACCTGCCTTGAGCGTATGAACAATCAGTTTGAGACAGTCATCAGACACTATCCAGGGCAATGGCTTTGGATGCATAGACGCTGGAAGTAGCCGTCCGGTCCGGCCTAAGTCCGGGCCTTGCTACTGTTTTGTCATAGTACAGGTGCGGCATACAAAGAAGGACTCCAGCGGCGCTCTTCTTTGGCGTGACGGCGGATGCCCTGGACTCCAAAGTCAATCTGTTTGCGGTGAGCGACCCGATGAGCATCTATCAGCAGACTCTTGATTTAGAAGATGTTGTCAAATGCCCCGGCGAACCTCTTAACTCAAGATATTTCGTTGCATACGATAGAGCTTACGATGTAGCATATATGCACATTACTGTTCACAATCCGTCACAATTGTTATAATGGGGATAATAACCGGCGGCAGAAGAAACCCGGAGGAATGCGGCTATGTTTGTTGCGGAACGTCATGAACGAATTCGTTCTATTTTGATCAAAAAACGCCATATCGAAGTGGCCGTGCTCGGCGCGATGCTCGGCGTCTCCGAGGGGACGATCCGCCGTGACCTGGACAAACTGGAGCACCAGGGTTTCCTGACCAAAACCCATGGAGGGGCCGTTCTTAATGACAGGATCGATGAGCCGCCCCTGCCTTCGGATGATACCGAGTCCATGCTGGCGGACGATTATCGCGCTGTAAGTAAAGTGGCGGCGTGCCTGGTCCAAAACAACGATGCGATTTTTGTCGCCGGAGGAGCGATCGCCGTAAACCTGGCCCAACAACTTAAAGATCGCCAAAGACTGACAATCATGACCAACGATCTTGAAGTAGGCCGGCAGCTGTCAGGTTGCGCGGGCGTGAGGTTGATTATCACGGGTGGCAATGTTCTCCAGGCGGCGTATGTCATGGTCGGCCCACTTGCCGAGCGATCGCTGGAAGGTGTTTTTGTTGATCGCGCCTTTATCTGTGTGCGCGGCGTGGATCTGGTCCATGGATACACCGTGGATATGCCGGAGGAGGCGGAGTTTCTCCGCGCCGTGATGAGAGTGGCCAAGGAGACCGTTGTCATGGCCGTCTGTACTCAATTCGATCGGGTTGGATTCGCCCCATTGTGCGAGCTGGGAGCAATCCAAAAACTTGTAAGTAACAAAGAGGTGCCCGACACTTACAAGCAGTTCCTTTTCCAGCAAAACGTTCAAGTTTTCACCACCTATGACATTGAGTGATTACGAACCTCCAGAGAGAGGTGAAGCGGGATGGCCGAATGGCTGGTGCAGATGCGGGCGATCAGCAAGCATTTCGAAGGGCAATACGCCCTGAAGGGGGCCGATTTGTCGGTGCGGGCGGGTGAAATCCATGCGCTGATCGGGGAGAACGGCGCCGGCAAGTCGACGTTAATGAAGATTTTAGCCGGCGCTTTGAGTCCCGATGCAGGGCAATTACTGTTCGAAGGCGAGCCCGTGCAATGGTCGGGGTCCAAAGCCGCGCGGGACGCCGGTTTCGTTATGGTATATCAGGAGCCATGTCTCTATCCAGAATTGACCGTGGAGGAAAACATATTCCTTGGCCGTAAACCCCCTCTGCGTTTCGTTTTCCCGTTTCACATCATCGACTGGCGGCAAGTCAGAACGATGACCAAAGAGCTGCTGGGCAAGCTCCAATTTGACTTGAGTCCGGGAGCGAGAGTGGCTGACCTGGGCTTGGCGGAACGCCAGATGGTCGAAGTGGCGCGCGCCCTCGGCACTCATTTGCGCCTGCTGATTTTGGACGAACCCACCGCGGCGCTTTCCGAGCCGGAATCGAAGCAGCTGTTCAGGATGCTGCGGCAGATGCGCCGGCTGGGCGTGGCCATTATCTTTATTTCGCATAGAGTCAGCGAGATTGCGGAGATCGCCGATCGGATCACTGTCCTGCGCGATGGCCGGACCGTGGCGACCAGGGAGGCGAACGCCATTGATGTGGAGGATCTGGTGGCGCTCATGGCGGGGCACGAGCTTTCCTCGCGCTATCCCAAGCTTCCCGCCCCGCGCGGCCGTGAAATACTGCGCGTGGAAGATTTGTCCGTGGAGCCGATCCTGCGTGAAATCAATCTAACCCTGTATGAGGGGGAGATCCTGGGATTGGGCGGCATGGCCGGCTCTGGCCGGACGGCCTTGGCGCAAGTGCTGTTTGGCTTAAAAAGGCCGAACAAGGGACGTATCTGGATAGAGGGCAAACCCTTCCATGTGCGCAATCCAGCCGAGGCTATCCGGCGCGGAATCGGTTTTGTGACGGAAGACCGCGCCAACCTGGGTTTGGCGATGGAAATGGGTACGGCGGAGAATATCACCCTGTCTAAGCTGCAAGATGTAACGGGCGCCGGCATTATTCAAAGCCGCATTGAGGATGCGAAGGTGGCGGAATGTGTCGAACGCTTGGGGATCATAACCCGTGGATTGCACACGCCGGTTAAGGTGATGAGCGGCGGTAATCAACAAAAGGTCGTCCTCGGCCGGACCCTGTTTTGCAACTGCCGCCTGCTTTTGCTCGACGAGCCGACCCGGGGGCTTGATATCGCCTCCAAGGTGGATATGTACAATATCATGAACCATCTTATCCTGGCCGGTACGGGAATCTTATTGATCTCATCCGATCTGCCCGAATTGCTGGGCATGTGCAATAGGGTTCTGGTCATGAAACAAGGCCGGATCGCCGGTGAATTGAAAGGTTCAGCCGTGACCGAAGAGAATTTCCTCCGGTTGGCTTATGCCCCCAACGAACCCCGATGATCTATCATGATTGATTTCAACCAAAAAACGCAAAAAAAATCCATCGGCAAGCAGGATATTTAACTTATGTGAGGAATATATTGCTTATGATGGAGATTAACTGGACGAGGCGGGGCTAATGTCGTATGCGATCGAGATCAAGGGTGTCTACAAGTCTTTTCCGGGTGTCCAGGCTCTGACCGATATCAGCCTGAATGTCGCTAAAGGCGAGATTCACGCCGTTGTGGGCGAGAATGGCGCGGGTAAAAGTACATTGATGAAGATCCTCGGGGGTCTTTACCCCGCTGATGCGGGGACAATCTTGCTTGAAGGCCGCGAGATCGCTTTTCATTCCGTGCGCGAGGCCATCGCGGCCGGCGTGAGCGTGATTTATCAGGAGTTCAACCTGATGCCGGATCTGAGCGTGGCGGAGAATATCCTGGTCTCCCAACCGCCCGTGTACCGTAGGGGAATCTTGTCCAAGCGGGCCTTGGTCGAGCGGACTCGCTCCCTCCTTGATCAACTCGGCATCGCGTTGGATCCCGGGATCTTGATCGAGGAATTGAGCGTTTCGGAGCGGCAAGTGGTGGAGATTGCCAAGGCCTTGTCCTTCGAGTCCGGCATCATTATTATGGATGAACCCACCGCCGCCCTCAGCTCCAAAGAAGTGGAACGGCTCTACGCCATTATTGCCGCTCTCAAGGCCAAGGGAAAGACGATTCTTTACATCACCCACCGGTTGAAAGAGATCTTCGATCTATCGGATCGTGTCACCGTTTTGCGCGATGGAAAACTGGTAGCCACCCTGACAACGGCCGAGACTGATGAAGACACGATCGTCCGCCATATGGTCGGCCGGGATAAGGCCTCCTTCTATCATTATGAACCCGCTCCTCAGCGGGAGGTTCTTTTGGAACTGAAAGGGCTGACCAAGGACGGATATTTCGAGGACGTCTCTTTTACCGTCCGCAGCGGTGAGATACTAGGCTTGGCGGGTCTGATAGGCTGCGGGCGCGATGAATTGGCCAAAGCCGTTTATGGCTTGCTAGCACCGGATCGGGGGGAGATACTTATCTCGGGACACAGGGTCAGAATCCGCCGGCCCCAGGACGCCCTGCGCCACGGGATCGCTTTTTTGGCCGAGGATCGCAAGGAATTCGGGATCTTTGCGGAGATGAACGTGAAGGAGAACTTGACCTTAACCATCATCAACCGCCTGAAGCATCTCTTCGGGTTTATCCAGACGCGCGCGGAGCACGAAACCTTTCGGCGTTACGTCGATCTGATGCAGATTCGCTGCGCCGGTGCGGCCCAGCGGGTGATGGATCTCAGCGGTGGGAACCAGCAAAAAGTCATGCTTGGTCGCGCCCTGGCCACCGACTGCCGGGTGCTGTTGCTCCTGGAACCCACGCGAGGGGTGGACGTCGGCGCCAAATCGGAGATCTACACTCTCCTGCATCAATTGGCGAAGAAAGGTATCGCTATTCTGCTCGCCTCCTCCGATTTGCCGGAAATTCTATCGGTCTGCGACCGGACGGTCGTGCTTTGGCAAGGACGGATCACCGGACGCCTGTCCAAAGCAGGAATGGATGAAAACGCCGTAATGCGGTGCGCTACCGGGATACATGTGGAGGCTGCGAGTTAGGCCTGGAACTTTGGAGGAAAATCAATGAAAATCTGGGAGCGGTATGGAATTTTCTTTCTCTTCCTGGTCATTCTGGGGGCTTTTGCATTAATGATCCCCAGGATCGTCAGTCCTAACAATCTTCTCAATATCCTGGTGCAGAGTTCGATCGTTTCGATCGCCGCCGCCGGCATGACGTTGGCCATCACCAGCGGCGGTTTCGACCTGTCGGTGGGCGCCATTTACGCCCTGGTCTCGTGTGTTCTGGGCAAAGTAATTCCCGTGGTCGGCTTGACTTTGGGCGTATTTACGGCTCTCATGGTCAGTATGATTTGCGGTGTTTTCAACGGTTTGATCATTACCAAACTTCGCGTGCAAACCTTCGTCGCCACTTTGGCCACGATGATCATTTTCCGCGGCGTGGCCTTTATCTACACCGGTGGTCGGGATGTCGAGCTTTACGGTCTGCCAGCGATCAAGGTTTTTACCACCGGCAGGTTCCTCGGGTTGCCGGTGCCTTTGCTGATGACGCTGATAGTCTTTGCCCTGGTTTATTTCCTCTATCACCATACACCGTTGGGCCTGCATATCAGGGCAATAGGCTCCAATGAACCGGCCGCCGTTACCTCCGGCATTCGAGTGGACCGCATCAAGATCGCCGTTTTTGTCTTCACCGCCATAACTGCTTGTTTTTCGGGTTTGATCGGCACGGCGCAACTTCTGACCGGCAACGGCCGGCTCGGTACGGATCTCGCGTTGCAAGCCATCGCCGCCGTGATCTTGGGCGGCACCAGTCTGGCGGGAGGCCGAGGACGCTTGCTCGGCACATTAGTGGCATCGATCCTCTTGGCAACAATCGGCAACGGCTTGAACCTACTGGGTGTTTCAGCGGCCTATCAGGATCTTTCGACCGGCATAATCTTGATTGTGGCTTTGGCTGTGGAAGGCCTCAGGCAGATCCTGGGCAGGCGGGAATCTTTCTCCGCAAAAGCTGTTGCGGGCATTAAATCTCAGGAGGCCAGCGATGCGCAGTAACGAGAGCGGTCGTGTCCGCATAGACTTGCGGGATCGAGGTATTTTGATCGCCCTGGTTTTATTGGCGGTGGTTTTGGCCTTGATCAACCATGATTTCCGCAAACCAGTCAACATGTTGAACATCCTGCGGGAGGCTTCCTTTGAGGGCACGGCCGCGGTTGGGATGACCCTCTGTATTATCAGCGGTGCATTCGATCTGTCCATCGGTTCGCTGCTTGCCTTATTAGGGATGGTCACCATCGGCGAGATGCATGCCCTGGGTTTGGCGCCAACGATATTGGCTATTCTCGTGCTCGGTTTCGCCGCCGGGTCTCTGAATGGGATCCTTGTCTCGTATCTGAGAATACCTGCTTTTATCACCACCCTGGGCATGATGTATGTCTATAAGGCACTGGCTCAGATCTATCACGGTGGTGTGCCGCAGGTCGCGACCAATGCGATTTTCACAAAGATCGGGAGCGGTCTGTTCCTTGGCGTGCCCATACCCTTTATTGTCTTTGCAACCTGCGCCGTCATCGGTACCGTAATCCTCCGCCGGACCCCTTTGGGCCGTTATATACAGGCCATAGGGAACTCAGAAAAGGCCAGTCTCGTCGCAGGGGTCAAACTCAATCGGACGAGGATCATCACATTCGGCCTGGTGGGTTTGGCCACGGCGATTGCCGCGATCTTGATCAGCTCGCGCATGTGGTCCGCCAACTCGACCATGAAAAGCGGCAATGGAGGATATGAATTCAATGTGATAGCCGCCGTGGTTTTGGGCGGCACCAGTCTGGCCGGAGGCAAGGGCAGCATCTTTAAGACCGTGGTGGCTGCCGTCTTTATCGCCGTACTCAAAAACGGGATGAACCTGTTACGGATCGAACCATATTGGCAATATGTCGTGACGGGGATTATCCTGCTGATCGCCTTTTCCATGAACGGTCTCCGCGCGATGCTGGGGCGCATCCTTCCTTTCCGTGATACCCAACGAGTGATCTAGCTTTAAGAGAGCAGGTCCAAAATAACCGACGGACCCGATCCCAGCTTTGCTATTGCCTGCGATACGGATTTAGCCTTGTTCCTCGTGTATACCGCTTTGTTTAATAGCGCGTGGGTGCCGATGAGCCAGTGGCACAAGACTTAACTGTTGAGGAGGTGAGGTCGGAAACCGCCTAAAGGATTGGGCAGCCGATTACGCCGCGGTGATGATCGCGGCAAGACCAATTTGCATTTGCCATTTTCAGAGACCCATCGCATTTGGGTAAGATTGATGAGGAGGTATTTGTTTATGAAGAAATCCCTTTTATTCCTGCTAATCTCGGCCGTCTTAGTTTCGGTAATCGTGGCGGGCAGCCTGACGTTGGCCGCCACCAAAAAAACCATAGGCTTCTCCGTTTATGACATGCAGTATGGCTTCTTCCAGCAGATGGAGAAAGGCACCAAGGATGGGATCGTCAAGCTCGGTTACAATTACATTCTGCACGATCAGAAGAGCGATGAGACCCAGATGATCTCCGGTTGCCAGGACCTGATTACGCAGGGAGTGGCCGCGTTGGTCATCTCACCGAACAAGCCGGAGGCTCTCCCGCCGATCGTCAACGCCGCGCATCAAGCCGGGATTCCCGTCGTGGTCGATGATATCGGCGGCGGCGGTTCGGATTATGACGCGTTGATCGTCTCGGACAACTTTGCCGGCGGCAAATTGGCCGGAGACTATGCGCTGAAGATGCTCAAAGGGGTCAAGGGAGCCAAGACAGCCGCCATCATTAAATGCGAACCATCGGCGGTTTTTGCCATCCGCCGTGGTGAAGGGTTCAAGTCCGTAATGGTCAAAGCCGGCTACAAGATTGTCTCGGAACTCTCCGGGCACAGCAGACCGGAGGAAGGTTACAGAATCATGAAGGATATCATCACCGCCAATCCCGATGTCCAGGTCGTCTTCTGCGAAAACGATCCGATGGGAGCCGCGGCGGCTCAGGCCGCTGTTGACGCCGGGCGCAAGGATATCATGGTCATCGGTTTCAACGCCGACGAGATCGCGCTCAAGGCCATCCAGCAGGGTACGATGGCAGCCACGGTGCAGCAGTTCCCCTACAAGATGGGCGTGCTTTCGGCCCAGATCGCGAATAAACTCATCCGCAAGCAGAAAGTGAAGTTCGATAACGCCAAAGACCGCGAGATCTATGCCGAAGTCAAACTCATCACCAAGGCCAACGTGGATGCGGCTTTAGCCGAAATCAAATAGCACCTGAAAAGCGGCCCAGGCAGCCGGGTACCCCCGGTTGCCTGGGTCTTGTCTTACCCTGATGAGTGGTATTGTCATATACGGCTTTAAATCCGAGTTATAGGTGAACCATCTCTTAACGCTGATAAGCTGATAAAATGATATAGTGGATTCCAGGAGACAGGGTTGGCAAAGGGGAGTTCTGAAGATGGCGGGAATTATCCAGCCCGGTATGTTTCCCCAACCGCTGACCAGCAGGGAAAGATTCCGCCGCGTCATGCATTATCAGTCCGTGGACCGCGTGCCGCATTTTGAGTTCGGCTACTGGAATGAGACTTACCGCACCTGGCATCAGCAGGGGTTGCCGGAACGGATTGACAATGAAAACGCCGCCAACGCTTATTTCGGTTTCGACCGCTTCGGCTGCTGCCCGGTAAATGATTGGAACTGGCTCTGCCCCCCGTTTGAACCGGCGGTCCTGGAGGAAGATGAAAAGCACCGGGTAATCATCGACGCCGACGGGATCAAATGCATGATCAACAAAGATGGTTCCTCCTCGATTCCGCATGTGTTGGAGTATCCGCTCAAGAACCGCCAGGACTGGCTCCGGTTCAAGGAAAGACTTGACCCCGACGACCCTAAGCGTTTTCCGCCGGATTGGCCGAGAATGCTTAATGAGTATACATATCGCGATTACGCTCTTGGGCTGCATATCGGAAGCTTGCTGGGATTGTTGCGCGATTGGATTGGCTTTGAACAGATCGCCTTGATGTTCTACGACGATCCCGATTTATTGGAGGAAATGATTGAATACCTTTGCCAGTTCAACCTGAGGATCATCGACAAGCTGGCTTCCGTCATCAGTTTCGACTACGCCAACGGCTGGGAGGATATCGCCTTTAAGAACGGCCCGCTCCTCTCGCCCGCCATGTTCAAGCGCTTTCTCGCACCCCGGCACGAGCGGATCGCAAAAACACTGCACGGTTACGGCATTGATGTCATCTTTACAGACTGCGACGGTGACATTAACGCATTAGTCGAGTTCTGGCTGGCGTCGGGATTTAACTGCATGTTCCCGTTGGAGGTCGGCTGTGGGACCGATCCTGTCGCATTGCGTGACCGGTACGGCAAGCAACTGTTGCTGATCGGCGGCGTCAACAAGCGGCAGTTGATCGCCGGCAAAAGGGCGATCGACGAAGAACTGGCGCGTCTGGCGCCGTTGGTGGAGGAAGGCGGTTTCATCCCGCATGTGGATCACCGTTGCCCGCCGGATGTCACCCTGGAGAATTACCTGTACTACATGGAGGGTAAGAAAAAGATCCTGGGGTACAAAAGTGCATAATCGGCGTGACCATGAGCAAGCTTCCCCTATGCCCGCTTTTCTACCCACCACGCATGAGGAAGCTGTTCAGCGTGGTTGGGACGAGCTGGATATCATCCTGGTCTCGGGCGACGCCTATGTGGATCACCCATCCTTCGGTGCGGCCTTCTTGGGACGGGACTTGGAGGCACGTGGTTTTCGCGTGGGCATCATCGCGCAACCGGATCCGGAGCGGGAGATGGATTTCCTCGCCTTGGGCCGGCCGAAGCTCTTCTTTGGCGTGACGGCGGGTGCTCTGGACTCCATGGTCGCGCACTACACCCCGGCCAGGAAACGCCGTGGTCAAGACGCTTACTCCCCAGGCGGCAAAAACGGCTTCCGGCCGGACCGTGCGGTCATTGTGTACTGCAACATATTGCGCCGGCTTTTTCCCAAGACGCCCCTGGCGATCGGCGGCATTGAGGCAAGCATGCGCAGGTTGGCGCATTTTGATTATTGGAGCGGTAAGGTCCGCCGGAGCATCCTGGCGGACGCCGGAGCTGATCTGCTGGTCTATGGCATGGGTGAACGCGCGTTACGAGAGGCCGCCGAGCGTCTGGCGCAGGGCGGAGACTCTTGGTGCGATCGGCCGATCCCGGGTACGGCCATCCGTGCCGCATCCATACCGGATTGGGCAAAAGGCGGCGTAATCCTTCCTTCCGCGGACGAAATCGCCGGCGACTCGGAAGCTTTTGTCCAAGCCCAAAGACTCATGGAGGAGGAGAACGATCCGGTACGCGGCAAGATCCTGCTCCAACGGCAAGGCGGACAGACGATCATCGTGAATCCGCCCGCCGCGCCTTTGACCA
>Ga0315287_10008669_pt1 | contig 10283 bp, 6 predicted proteins | sample YL17G11_0_MG_FD_205037 | JGI IMG/M metagenome (GOLD analysis project Ga0315287, IMG submission 205037) | Sediment microbial communities from Yellowstone Lake, YNP, Wyoming, USA - YL17G11_0 | ecosystem: Environmental > Aquatic > Freshwater > Lake > Sediment | place: USA: Wyoming | collected...
GGTGGGGGGGGGGGTGGGGGGGGGGGCGGGGGGTGGCGGGGGGCGGGCCGCGCCCCCCCCGCCCCCCCCCCCCCCCCCCGAAAGAAAGAGCCCTCGTCGTCTTCTCGCTAGAGGGGGACGGGCGAGGCGGGAGAGAATGCAAAAAAGCTCACTCACTTTTCGAGCGCGTCGCGCGGCCTCGCGACGAGCACTCTCCGGACTCCGCGGACCTGCGCGAAGACGCGGTCGTGCGTCGCGTAGGAGGCCGGCAGGACGAGGCAGCCAGCCGCTCCAGCCCCGGCCCACTCGCAGTCGACGGCCGAGGGCGGGAGCCAGCAGGAAGGGGCAGGAGGGGGAAAAGAAGGGCTCGCTCCGCCGCCGCCGTCGCCGTCGGCGCCGTCGTTGTCCTCCCCGGCGAGCGAGGAGAGCCACCCCCAGTCGATCCCTTCCCTCACGAGCCTCCTCAGAGCTTCGTCGCCGTCTTCTTCGCTCCCTCCCGCTGGTGCTGCTGCTCCCGATGCTTCCCCTCCGTCCCCTCCTCCCGTCAGGAGCCTTGCCGTCAGCAGGGAGGGGCGGGAATCCCAGGCCGAGGCCGCTGCCGCGAGCGGCGAGAGGACGCCCTTGCTGCCGCCGCCGCCGCCGCCGCTCCCCTCGCCCCCTTCGAGCCCCTCGGAGCGCTTCGTCGTCGGCGGGAACCGGATCCTGTAGTGCGAGCCGGGGGAGTTCTTGCGCTCGTCCAGAGCCCAGAGCTCGGGAGGGGCGCGGGGCCCCGCGGCCAGGAGGGTCGCGGGGATCCGCCGAGGAGGCGGGCGGCGTCGGGCGGCCGCTCCGGCGCCGCCGCCGTCGCCGTCTTCGTCGCTGTCGCCGTCTCCTCCCTCGCCGCCGCCGTGCCCCCTCCCGCCGCCGCCCTCCATCTCCGCGATCGCCTCGAGGGAGAGCTGCTGCAGCGGCCGCCACGGCGCCGGCGGCGACGGCGACGGCGGCGACGAAGGAGGAGCGGGGGCGGGGGCCACCAGCCGCGCGGCGAGCGGCGCGCCCCGGAGGACGCAGGCCCGGCCTGAGCGCGCGAGCCTCCAGTTCCGCCGCTCGTCGGCGGCGGCCGGCGCCTCCGGCAGGGGATCGGCCCAGAGGAAGTCCGCCGCGGCTCTCTGCAGAGAGGTATCGAGGCTGAGGGGAAGGAAGGAAGGAAGGAAAGGGGAGGGAGGCAGTTTTGTTTTTGAGAGAAAAGGTCTACTGCCGCCGGCGAGCAAGGGGAGGGGGAAGGAAACAAAAAAGTTATTTCTCTCTCTTTCTGTCCTGTCGAGCTCACCTCTTCTTCCTCCTCTCCTGCTGCTTGTGAGAAACGACAGAAAGAGCCTGGCCCCATCCCTGCGGGGCCTCAACGATCCCGCCTCCCCGCGAGGAGTGAGCGACGGGGACGAGAGTGGGAGAGGAGGGAGGAGAGGGAGGAGAAGAAGCACGAGCAGCGGCGGCGGCGGCGGCGGCGGCGGTTTTCGCCTCAGCGGCGGCCGGGGAACGAGGGTGGAGAAGGGGAGGGGCCTCCCTTCTCTCGCTTCCGATCCCGCCGGGTGCTCCCGCGGTCGTCGAAGCCGAAGTCGAAGCTGAATAGGCCTGCGCTGGGTTCGTCCCTAGAGTCGCCATGGTTCCTTCTCTCAAAGTGCGGTTCGACTTCTTCCTTTGGCCGTTATTTTTCCCTCCCGAAAAAAAAAGAAAAAGTGAAAAAGAAAACGAGAGAGAGAAAAAGAGGGAGAGAGGGAGGGCGAAGCAGTCCCTCGACCCCGCCCTCCTCGTCCAAAAATTTAGACGCTTCTTCACTACTCTCGCCGCCAAAACCACCTTCTTCTTCCTTCCTCCTCCTCCTCCTCCACAACACTACTCCCATCAAAATGCCCAACCCCGTCGTCTTCTTTGACATCACCGCCGATGGCGCCCCGCTGGGCCGCATCGAGATGACGGTGAGTTGTTGCTGCTGGAGAGAGAGAGAGAGAAAAAGGAAATCCTTTTTTTTCGACGATGCCGATCGAATGGCCAGCGATCTTGACGACGGCTCCTCCTTCCTCCCCCTTCTTTCTTCTCCTCGCGCTGACCCGCTCTCCCCTTCCTCTCAATGCACAAATCGAATATAAACAGCTCCGCGACGACGTCGTCCCCAAGACGGCGGAGAACTTCCGCGCCCTCTGCACCGGTGAGAGAGAGAAAGAGAAGAGCTTGGGGTTGAAGCGTGTCCGATCGTGTTTTGTTTGTTTTGTTTTCGCTTCTCTTCGCTCTGCTCTCTTGCTCACCGTCTGCTGCCCTCCCCCCTGATTCCCGCTGGAAAAACTCAAAAAATCACAAAATCACAGGCGAGAAGGGCGTCGGCAAGATGGGCAAGCCCCTCCACTTCAAGGGCTCGAGCTTCCACCGCGTCATCACCGAGTGAGTCCCGAACCGATTGTCTTCTCCCTCTCTCTATGTTCATCGCCCCCGCCGCTTCCTCGTAGCGTGCTCTCTCTTCCTCTTCCTCTTTTTCCAACACCTTCAAACGAATTTGAATCGGAAACTCTAATCGGAAACGAACTCAAAAACTCGAAATTCGAATCACACAGCTTCATGTGCCAGGTGCGTTTTTCAAAATGACTTCGATTTTTCTTCTTCCATTCCGATCTCTCCCTCGGTCTCGCGGGTTTTTCCTCTCAAGCCCACCCTCACTCCCCTCTCCTCTCTCTTCCTCTCCCTCTCTCCCCTCTCTTCTCTCCCCTCTTTTCTCTCTTCTCTCTTCCTCCAGGGCGGCGACTTCACCCGCGGCAACGGCACCGGCGGCGAGTCGATCTACGGAGAGAAGTTCGCCGACGAGAACTTCACTCTCAAGCACACGGGCCCGGGCATCCTCTCGATGGCCAACGCCGGGCCCGGCACCAACGGCTCGCAGGTGCGTTTTTTTTTCATTCTCGAAACCTCCGCTTCCTCTTCTCCCTCCTTTCCTCACCACTTCTCGCCCTTCGCTCCCTCGCTTTTAACGTTTCTCCCCCTCTTTAAAATCTCGCCAGTTCTTCCTCTGCACCGTCAAGACGGCGTGGCTCGACGGCAAGCACGTCGTCTTCGGCAGCGTCTCCAAGGGCATGGACGTCGTCAAGAAGGTCGAGGCCTACGGCAGCGGGTCCGGCGCGACGTCCAAGAAGATCGTCGTCGCCGACTGCGGGCAGCTCTCTTAGAGAGTCAAGGAACAGAAACAAGGATAGAAAACAGAAGAAGAGGGAGAGCGATCTTGGAACCTTGGGGGTTTTTTCTCGCTTCTTTCTCGCTTCTCTCTCGCAAAAAAGGTCTTTGGACAAATTCAAAGAGAAAAGAGAGACGCAAGGAAAGGGCGCTGCTCGCTACGCTCGCTCGCTTCGTGTGTGTAAGGAAAAAAAAGAGTTTGATTCTCTCCTAACCGCTTTTGTGCGCGCGCAGGGCAAGGGATTGCTCGCCTTGGTCTCAAACGCGCCCACTCCTTAATTTTTAATTTTTTTCGTTTTCATTTCCTTTCTTCCTTTCTTCCTTTCTTCGCTCGCTCCTTCTCCCTCCCTCTTTTTCTCTCTTTTTCCCTCTTTTTCCCTCCCACCCCCCTTTCATCACATGATCTTGTTCAGCACGAACTGGTAGTAGTCGTACTGTCGCGTCCTCCACGAGTCGAGCGAGTCGGAGACCAGAGAGAGCGCGTGGCGCACCGCGGCGTGGTCTGGCGCGCCCGGGAGGAGGCGGGCGGTGAGCGCCCTCACCGCCCTGTGGTTGGCCGCCGCTGCCCGAGGGAGGCCGCCGTTGCCGGCGGCCGCGGGGCCCACGTTGGTCTGAGCGGGGGAGGCGGCAGCAGAGGACGAGGAAGAAGAGGCGCCGTCGTTGGAGGCTCCGTCTCCGCTTGCCGAGGCGGCAGCAGCGGCGGCAGCGGCGGCGGCGGCGGCGGCACTCCCCCCTCCGCCGCCTCCCCCGCCGCCCCCTCCCTGCCGGAAGCACGGCAGCGGGTGCGGGCTCGCCGCGGCCACCTCCGCCAGGCCCACCAGCCTGTCCGCCGCCCTCCTCGCCGACAGGAAACCGCGGACGATCAGCACCTTGAACGCGTCGAACGCGGGGCTCGACGCGCCGTCGGCGCCAGAGTCCATCACCTCGGCCAGCTCCCGCGGCAGCTTGAACGGCGCAGCCTCGAAGCCGACGCCGCCCGGGCTCGACCCCAACATGAAGCCGTAGTCGACGTGCACCACGGAGCCGTCGGCGCAGAGCAGGATGTTACCGTTGTGGCGGTCCTTGACGGCGAGGAGGTGCGTGGCGAGCGAGTAGGCGGCCATCGACTCGACGAAGCGGCGCTGCGCGGCGGCGCCCGCGGGCGTGTGCCTCGGGTGCGCGGCGAAAAAGTGCGCCGCGAGCGAGGGCTGGCCCGAGCCCGCCAGCGAGGCCTTGACCGCGTGCAGAGAGGGGGCGTTGGGCAGCGCCTCGATCAGCGCCGTCGAGCCCGACGTCGGCAGCACGTCGTAGGGGCGGAGCCGCAGCGGGAGGCCGTCGGCGCGCCACGCGTCGTCGAGGCAGCGGAGCAGCTGCGCGGCGAGCAGCTCCTGGCGGCAGTCGTCGCCCGACTTGACGACGACGGCGCGGAGGCGCCAGCCTGGCGCGCCCCCCAGCGGGCTCTCCCGGCGGACGGCGCGAACCGTCACGGGCCAAGGTTCGCCGTAGACCGCGCGGGCGTCGGCCGCGGCGCGCGTGGGCGGGTCGCCGATCGGGGGCGAGAAGAGGGCCGGGTCCTCGAAGAGGGGGTCGCCCTCGGTCGGGGACTCGCCGCCGCTGCCGCCGCCGCTGCCGCTGCCGCCGCCTGCTCCTCCTCCTCCCTTCGCCACCTTCGTCTCCTCGCCTGCTCCTCCTCCTCCTCCTCCGTTCGCCGAGGGGATCAGGGAGCTCCCCGTTCCGCTCTTCCTGGAGGGCACGGCGAGGGGCTCGCTCCTGGCGCTGCTGCTGAGGTCGGGGGCGACTTTCGAGGAGGAAGAAGAGGCGTCGTCGTCCTTTTTCGCCGCCGAAGACGCCGCCGCCGAAGACGAAGCGGCGGCAGCAGCCCTGGCGTCGTCGTCGCTCCCGCCCCCGCCGCTGCCGCCCTCGTGCGGAGGGGAGGACGTCGACTTGCTCGTCGGGAACGGCGGCGGCGCCCATCCCGGACCGGCGGCAGCGAGCGCCGCCGCGAGCGCCCCGGCCCCGCCGGCCTCCCCCGAAGCCGCGGCCAGCGCCGCCGACGCGACCGCCGACAGCGCCTCGTCCGACGGGATCCGCCGGTGGCCCCTCGAGCGCCGCGCCGCGCCCGCGCCCCCACCGCCGCCGCCGCCGCCGCCGCCGCCGAAAGGCAGCGCCGCAACCGAGCTCTGCTGGCGAGCGACAGCACCGCTGCTGGACGTGGGATCCCGCGCCGTCGGGGTGACGCGGAGGTCGACGGCCGCGGCGACCGGGATCAGCTTGACCCGAACGAGCAGAGGAGGCTTCGAGGAGGCCGAGGAAGTGGCGGCGGCGGCGGTTGCGGCAACAAGCACCACCTTGACCAAGGGCCCCCTCCCGCTCAGGCCCTCCAGCGCGGCGTGCAGGTCCGCGTCGAGCCCCTCGCGGGGCTCTCTCGCCGAAGAGCCCCGCGGGGAGAGCAGCGACGTGCCTCCGAGGCCCGGAGGCGGCAGCGGCGGGCGAGCAGCGACGGCGCTTTCCTTCGCAGCCGCTGCCGCTGCCGCCGCCTTCCTCTCCTCCTCCTCTTCCTCCTCCTTGCTCGGCGGCGCCTCCAGCGTCTCCACGTACAGAAGGAATGGCGCCTTGTCCCTAGAGGCGAGGAGCTTGGCCCTGCTGGAGACGAGGCGGATGATGCGCTCGGGGCGGCGGCGGCGGCTGCTGGATTTCTTCGTCGTCGTCGTCGCGTTGGGATTGGCGGCGGACTGGTCGTTGCCGTCGGCGTCGTCGGCGTCGCCGCAGAACGACGACGCCAGCGGCGACCACACCGCGGCCCCCGAAGCCGCCGCGGCCTCGATCTCCCTGCTGATCTCCTCGAGGCCTCTGCGCAGGGCCCACTCCCTGTCCTCGGGGGCGAACGACGCCAGCGAGGCCGAGGCGTCGGTGAGGGCCTCGACGAAGTCGAGCGTGGCGCCGAAAGTCGCCGCGCGGAGCTGCGGCGTCGGCGGCGGCGGCAGCGGGAGGGGAGGAGGACGCTGCTGTTCCGAGCTCGCCCTGGCGAAGGGAATTGCTGCTGTTGTAGCTGCTGCTGCTGCCTTGGCGCTCGGGAAGTCGGAGATGACGCTGTTATTGGAGGGGGGGACGATCGGCGGCGGGCGGCCCGGGCGCGAAGCGGCGGAAGAGGAAGCAAAGCTCGCCGTCGCGGCGCTGCCTCTCGCCGCTGCCGTCGCCGCCGACGCCGACGCCGTCGCAGGAGCTGCTGCCGTCGCCGTCGCTGCTGCTTCTCCTCCTTCCCTCCTGCCGCCCCCCCCTCCTCCTCCTCCTCCTCCTCCCCCTCCCTGCATCATCGACCCGGACGAGGCCACGGGCGGAGGGCTCGAGCAGAGCAGCCCCTCGAGCCCCGAAGACACGGCCGAGAAGAAGCCCCTGTCGACCGCCCCGGGCGACAGCGGCCCGCCGCCGCCGGGCGAGGCGGCGCGCTCGCGGCCGTCGCGGGATGAGGAGGCCCCCTCTCCTGCCGCCGCTTCTGCCGTCGCCGCCGCAGGCGACGACGCAAGGAGCGCTGCGGCGGCGGCGGAGGCAGCGGCAGCGGATGCCGGGACCTCGGCCGCTGCGGGCCCGCTGCCCTGCCGCATCGACAACGCCAACGACGACGACGACGGCGGCGCCCAGGGCTCGGGGGAAAGAGCCCGCTCCCCGAAGAAAAAGGTCGGCGAGGCCACTCCTCCGCCGCCTCTGCCCTCTCTGCCGCCGTCGCTGCCGCTGAATGCGCACCCGCCGCTGAGCGGGGAGCCTATTCTGGACCTGAACGGGGAAAGGGGGCGCTGCGCCGAGGAAGGGGAAGGTCCGACAGCTCCGTTGCGGTCGAGGTCGAGGCTGCCGTTGGTGTTGCTGTCGAGGCTGCCCCGCCTGTTGCCGCCGCTCCTCGTCGAGAGCGACAGGCGCTCCATGCCGCCGATGGGAGTCGCTGCAGACTCTGGTGCGGCGGCGGCGGCGGCGGCCGCGGGCCACAGCAGCGGGTCCAGCCGGAAGGGCGGGTCCCAGCTGCCCTCGAGCGCGGCGCCCTCGACGGCGTCGCGCGTCTCCGCGGCGAGCCACGCCGCCGAGGAGACGCCCCCGCCGCCGCCGCACCCTTCGCCGCCGCCGTCCTGCGCCGCCGCGGCCAGCAGCCAGTAGGCCTTCGCGCCGATCCGCAGTGAGCGCGCCGAGAGGCCCGCCAGCACCTCCGACAGGCGTGACCCGCCCGGGGGCGCGCAGCGGAGCGCGAGCGTGACGAGCTGCGGGAGGTAGCGCTCGACGTCGGGCTCCGGGAGGTCGTAGAGTCGGTTGCAGAGGTAGTCGAAGGTCCCCGGGGAGTCCGTGCGGTACAGGTAGCTGGTTTTTTGGGGGAGTGGCGGCAGAGCGAAGAGAAAGAGAGGGAAAGAGCGAGGTGGTGGGATGTGGGGGAGAGAGAGAGAGAGAGAGAGGAAACGAAAGGAAGGAAAAGAGACCTTGCTCTCTCTCTCTTTCTCTCTCTCTTGGTTCAAAAAATACTCACGTCACCGCGATCCAGGCGTCAAACCACTCCGAGTCGAAGAAGCGGAGGAGCAGGTCCGTGGGGCCGCCGTTGGAGGAGGAGGAAGAGGAGGTCGAGACTGTCGTCGTCGTCGCCATCGCTTCTCGATGTTGTCTAAATTCTTTTCTGCCGCGCCTTCGCTCTATCTCTCGCTCTCCCTCTCTCCCCTCTCTCTCCTACGCTCGAGGCCACGAGCAGGGAGGGATCTTCTTCTCGGTCACTCAGCTAAAAGAGAGAGAGAGAGCGGTTTGAGGCCTTTTTCCTTCTACCAAAGTGGAGACATCGGCGACGACGTCGAACTGAAGATGCGATGCCTTTTTGGTTTCTCTTCTCTCGCTTCACCCTTCTCCGAGTCTCTTTTTGAGCGCTAGAGGAACCAGAGCGCGTATCCGTCCAGCTCACGCGAGATGAGGAGTGGCGGAGTGTCCCAGAACTGGGTTTCCGCTCGAGAGAGAAGAGGGAGGAGCGACGAGAGAGAGGAGAGAGTGAGAAAGTTCCAGCGTCGTCGATTCTGCAAGCCCTCACTCTTTTTTTTTCGAGAGAGGAAAGAGACCGGCGTTCAAAAGCGCTGTTTCTTCTTCCTTTCCTCGTATTTGCATCTTCACGCCCAGAGAGAGAGAGAGAGAGGGACAACTAGAGCTCCTACCGCTCGGTCCCGCGTATCGCGGCCCGGGGAGAGGCAGCAGAGACTCTGCTGAGCGAGAGAATCTCTCGCCGCCAGCTGATAGTGTCGGCCAGCGACTCGAGGCAACCTCTCCTTCTTCCTCTCTTCTCTTTCTCTTCTAGCTCTCTTTGCGAGCAATGTTTGCGGACAACATCGAGGTTGAAGCGGCTTACGAGGAGGATGCTGAGATCAGCCAGGTAAGGAAGAAAGAAAGAAGAAAGGGAGTGATTGCATCAAATTCTCGACGTCGTTGGTCGATGTTTCGACGGCTCTTCTCTTTTTTTTCATGCAGGCCCGCATTCTTCCCCGCACGCGGCTTCTCCTCTCATTTGCTCTGCATCGCGTGTGAGCTTCCTGATCACCTGCGACGAGCCACGCAGGCAGAAAACCGAGAGCGCTAGAAGAAAGCGAGTGTACAAGCAACCGATCTTTCGCCGGCAGAGAGCCGATCCACCTCTCTTTCTCCTCTCCCCTCTCTCACCTTCGACCTCTCCCTCCCTCGCAAAAAAAACTCGACAGGAGGACGCCTGGACCGTCATCTCGGCCTTCTTCGAGGACAAGGGGCTCGTCCGCCAGCAGCTCGATTCCTTCAATGAGTTCATCAACACGTCGATGCAGGAGGTCGTCGACGAGTGCGGCGAGTTCTCCCTGCGGCCCAACGCGCAGCACGCGCCGGGCGAGCGCGCCGCGGCGCAGCAGCAGCAGCTCGACCAGGAGATCACCGTCAAGTTTGGGCAGGTGTACCTCTCCAAGCCGACGATGACCGAGGCCGACGGCGAGACGGCTATCCTGTTCCCCAAGGACGCGCGGCTGCGGAACCTGACCTACGCGGCGCCGCTGTACGTTGACGTGACCAAAACAGTCCGAAAGCCGAAAGAGAACGCCGGGCGCGGCTCCGACGGCGACGACGACAAGGACGGCGGCGAGGCAGCAGAGGCCGGCGGGGGGCTCGACGTCACGGTCGACGAGTTCCCCAAGGTCTTCATGGGCGAGGTGCCGATCATGCTGCGCTCGGACTTCTGCGCGCTGTCGGGGCTGGGGTCGACCGATCTGTCGACGCTCGGCGAGTGCCCGCTCGACCAGGGCGGTGAGTCTTTTCTCTCTTTTCTCTCGACTTTTTTTCCCCTCTTTCTCCTCCTTTCTTTCCCTTCCCGCTCGCCCTCACCCGTGAACCTCCCTCGGTCGACCTTTTCTCCCCCCTCCCCCCTCCGCCCAGGCTACTTCGTCGTCAACGGCTCCGAGAAGGTGCTGATCGCCCAAGAGCGCATGGCGCACAACCACACCTACGTCTTCAGGAAGCCCTCCCCGAAGTACGCGTTCGCGAGCGAGTGCCGGTCCGCGCCCGAGGGCGCGACGAGGGCGCTGTCGGCCTGCGCGGTGCGGATGCTGGCCAAGGGCGGCGCGGGGGGCGGCGGCGGCGGCGTCGGGGCCGTCCTGCGCGCCGGCCTGCCCTACGTCAAGTCCGATGTCCCCATCATGGTCGTCTTCCGCGCGCTCGGGCTCACCAACGACAAGGAGGTCCTCGAGCACATCGTCTACGACCTCGGCGGCGACCCCGAGATGCTCGACGCGCTGCGCCCCTCGATCGAGGAGGCCTTCCCCGTGCAGAGCCAGGAGACGGCCCTGGACTACATCGGCAAGCGGGCCGCGGCGGCGGGCGTGGCGCGGGCCGAGAGGATCGCCTTCGCGAGGGACATCCTGTCAAGGGAGCTGCTGCCGCACGTCGGGCAGGGCCCCGCGGCGGAGACGAAGAAGGTGAAGAGGAGAGGGGGGGGTGTCTTTCCTCTCGCGAGCTCTCTTTTCGTTACCTCTCTCTCTCTCTCTCTCTCTCTCTCTCTCTCTCTCTCTCTTTCTCTCTCCGCCCTCTTTCTCTCCCGTTCTCACCCTTTTTTCACATCTTTTTTTCAAACGTAGGCTTACTTCCTCGGCTACATGACTCACCGC
>Ga0315287_10008670_pt1 | contig 10282 bp, 8 predicted proteins | sample YL17G11_0_MG_FD_205037 | JGI IMG/M metagenome (GOLD analysis project Ga0315287, IMG submission 205037) | Sediment microbial communities from Yellowstone Lake, YNP, Wyoming, USA - YL17G11_0 | ecosystem: Environmental > Aquatic > Freshwater > Lake > Sediment | place: USA: Wyoming | collected...
CTGCTCCACCCGGACGGGATGGACCGACAGGGCATCAGGAACCTCCGGGCGCTCTATGCGAACGCCGCGATGGAGGGCTTCGCCTTCGCCAGCATCGGACCGCTCATGGTCATATTCCTGTCTTTCAGGTTCCCGGAGCTGGGCGCGGATTCGATACCCATCATAATCGGCCTTGCCAGCGGGCTGGGTGCGATCATCGCGTTCCCGGCAGGCCGTTTCGCGGACCGGTTCGGCAGGAAACGCATGTTCGTCATCGGAGGGTATGTGGCGTTCATCGGCACGATCCTGATACCGTTCGGCTGGCTCCTGTGGGTGGTCATCGTGTTCATGGCCATGAGGTCCATGGCGTTCCAGGTGTCGAGCCCCGCCCTCAGGGCGCTCCAGGCGGAGACGGTCCCCGAGGCGACCAGAGGTCGGTTGATAGGCATGCTCGAGTCCATATCAAACTCCGGGTCCGTCATCGGTGGGCCAGTCGGGGGGCTGCTCATGGACATGTTCCTCGGGGCGGACCTCGGGTTCACGGACTCGTTCGACGGCTCGGTGCTGCCGTTCCTGATATCCGGCCTGCTGGGGCTCTTCACGGTCTCCCTCGTGCACATCATGGTCAAGGAGAAGGACCGGACGAGGCTCGATGACGTGACTGATCCGCCCACGGGCACGGTCTGATGAGAGGTTCTGCCGATTGCATGCGATGGTCGATTTTAAATAACGGCATCAGGGTTCGATGACCTGGTGGGTGGAATGCTAACAGTATCTGAACGGATCCTGTATCATCTCCAGGCGTATGTCAAGTACGAGGACAAGTTCGAGGTCCCGTACGACATGACACAGGACGGCATCTCGCAGGCATGCGGCATATCGAGGGCGCACGCGGCCGTCGAACTCAAGAAACTAAAGACCGCGGGGATCATCGACGAGAAGCTCTCCCATGTCCGGAAGGGGAAGATGAGGCGCAAGGTCTACCTCCTGACACCGGCCGGGAAGGCCGGCGCTGCCGACGTCGTGCAATATGTGACCGACAACGGCATCAAGCCGATGGTCGACGCGGCGGCCATATTCCCAACGGTTCTGTCAGGGACGAGCAGGTCCGCGAAGCGCTCCACGCCGATCCCCCAGGTCAGGTACTTCTTCGGCCGGGAGGACGACCTGAAGGCGCTCAGGTCCGCGCTCGCGCAGCCATCGGTCAAGGTGCTGTCGGTCAGGGGCATCGCCGGGATCGGCAAGTCGACGATCGTGGCGAAGCTCGCTCCGGAGCTGACGGGCCAGCGCCTGTTCTGGTACTCTGTCAAGCCCTGGGACTCCGCCCGGACGGTCGCAGAGGCCCTTGGGAACTTCTTCACGGAGAACGGCAGGAGGAGGTTCTCGGCGTACCTTGCGACGGGCAAGTTCGACCTGGGTGAGATGAGCTTCCTGGTCAACGACGAACTGGCGGAGAACGGTTACACTTTCGTGTTCGACGACGTCGACAGCTCGGCCGGCATCCAGGAATTCCTTCGCATGTTCAGGCAGAGCAGCGGCTCTGCGAAGATGATCGTCACCGCGGAGCATGAGCCAGGGTTCTACGACCGGTCGGACATCGTTGCGAGGAACGAGGTCATCGAGGTCGAGATAGGCGGGTTGGCGAAGGACGCCGCGCGCCAGCTCCTGGAATCGAGGGGCATCAAGGGCTCCACGGCGGACGAGCTGGCGGCGCTCACCAACGGCCATCCGCTCTCCCTTGAGATGGTCACCGAGGATACCCCCGCGGGGGCCAAATACCAGGTCTCGAAGTTCTTCGAGGAGAAGTTCTACGCCGGGCTCCCGGACGCCGAGAAGGCGCTCCTCCAGCTGGCGTCTGTGTTCCAGAGGCCGTTCTCAGCGGACGCGGTCCCCAAGGACCTGAGGCATGCCAGGAAGGGCTCGATGCTGCGTGAGGTCGCTCCAGGCATGTTCGAGATACACGCCTCGCTCCGTTCCTTCGTCTACGAATCGATGTCCCGCGAGGAGCGCGTGAGATGGCACAGTCACGCGGCCGATTTCTACCTCCGTGAGGGTGATACCCACGAGAGGCTCTACCACCTCCTCAGGGCGAACAGGTCGCTCGAGGCGGAGATGATGGTCTCCCGTCTCGGGGAAGAGCTACTTGGCCGGGGGAACGCCCACCGGCTGTGGGCGGCGATAGCCTCCCACGAACCGTCGAAGCCGAAGTACAGGGACCAGTTCCTGCTGACCAAGGCCCGGGTCGCCAGCATGGTCGGCGAGCTGGATATCGCATGGGGCATCCTCGAAGGCCTATCGGGCGCCGACGCCCCCACGAGGGGGGACGCGCTGGTCGAGATGGGGCGGATCAAGAGCAAGAAGGGCGAGTTCGAGGACGCATCGGGCCTGTACTCGAAGGCGATGGAGTCCTCGAAGGACAGCCCGGGCCTGCGCGCGAAGGCCCTGCGCGGACTCGGCACGGTCGAAAGCAAGCTCGGGAACTATGCGAGGGCCCAGGAGCTGCTCGAGCGCAGTGCCAGGGAGTCAATGACCGCCATGGATCAGAAGGGCATGCTCCTGGCGCACCTCGAGCTCGGCAATGTGTTCATCGGCCGCGGCCGGTACGAGGAGGCCATCGACCATTTCTCGAAGTGCGCGGGCGGCTTCGGGCCGGTAGAGCTCACGAACGTCTATGTCAACATGGGCATCGCCTGCGCCCACCTGAACCGCTCCGGCGAGGCCGAGCTTCACCTGCGGAACGCGGTCCGTCTGGCCGACGAGACCGGCCAGCCGAGGGCCAAGGCATACGCCCTCACCTCGCTTGCCGACATATTGATGAGATCGGGCAGTGCGGAGGACGCCAAGGAGCTCTGCTTCAGCGCGCTCGAGGTCTTCACGGAGGTCGGGGACAGGCTCGGGACTTCCGCCGCCTATGCGAACCTCGGGCTCGCGGAGCGCCTCACTGGCAACCTCAAGGCCAGCGAGGAGTACTACAACGAGAGCCTCTCGTCCCTGGAGGGCATGGACGTCCCCTGGAGCCTGGGCGTGCGTCAGATGGAGTTCGCCACGATGCTTGCCGAGAAAGGGGAGAGCGACCGAGCGGCCTCCATGCTGAAGAGCTCCAAGGACCTGTTCCGGAGGATAGACGCGAAGGACATGCTCTCGAAGGTGGACCGGGAGCTGAAGGAGCTGTCGAAGGGCGCATAGGCCGGAATGCCGGTCAGACCTGCGGGACCTTCTTCAGCCAGTCGATGTCGGACACGTATATGTCCCTGATGTCATCGAGGCCGTACACGAGCATCGCGAGCCGCTCGAGCCCCATGCCCCAGGCCAGGACCGGCTCCTTGACGCCGAGCGGCCCCGTGACCTCTGGTCTGAATATGCCGGCCCCGCCGAGCTCCATCCACTGGTTCTTGTAGAATATGTCGACCTCGAGGGACGGCTCCGTGTACGGGAAGTATCCCGGCCTGACGCGTATCTTCGGGAGCCCCATCCTCCTGTAGAACTCCTTCAGCATCGTCACCAGCATGTCGAAGCTCGCTCCCTCCTCGCAGACTATGCCCTCGATCTGCGTGAACTCCGGCAGGTGCGTGGAGTCCATGGCCTCGTTCCTGAAGACGCGGTCGACGGTGAACACCTTGAACGGCGGCTTCGGGTTGCGGGAGATGTACCTCACGGTGTCGACGGTGGTGTGCGTCCTCAGGAGCACCTTCTGCGCCTCCGCGAGGCTCCACTTGTACCGCCAGCCGGTCGAACCCGTCTTCCAGCCGTTCTCGTGCACCTGTCGGACTATCTCCACGAGTTCCTCGTCCGCGGACAGGTCGGCCGTCTCCGGGTCCTTGACATAGAATGTGTCTTGCATCTCCCTTGCCGGGTGGTCCTGGGCCGTGAACAGCACATCCATGTTCCAGAAGGCGCTCTCGACATAGTCCCCCCGGATCTCGGTGAACCCCATCGTGAGGAACGAGTTCCTCACGCGGTCCACGAGCATGGACATCGGATGTCTCCGGCCGCCGTAGACCGTCGGTGCGAAGGCTTTGACATCGTACCTCCGGACCTCGACCTTCTCCCACTTGCCGGACTGTATCAGCTCGGGGGTGATCTGCGCGACCTCCTCCCTGATGTCGAGGTCCATCGCGGCCAGCGTCTCGCCTTCCGGCGTCAGCGAGATGACCCTCTTCGCGATGTGTTTCTCGTTGACGATGTCCTTGCGCTGCTTGAGCGCCTCGATCGCTTCCTTCTTCGCTTCCCCTTCGGGAACCTCGCCCTGCGCGAGCCTCTCGATGAGGAGCTCGTCATCGCCCTTCGTGCCGAGCGCCGCCCTGCCCCGGTCGCTGAGCGTGATGAATGTGTCCTTGCCCTCCTTCGAGATGTCCCCCCAGCCCTTCTTCTTGATCCATCCCAGGGCTATCTGGACATCCTCGGCCTTCAGCTTCCCGCTGTCCTTCAGCTGAGCCAGCGACACCTTGCCGCCGTACTCGTCGGCCAGCAGTCCGATCGTGACGCGCTCGGGGAGCGGCTTCGACGCCGCCTCCGGGCGTCTGAGGGTGTAGGCCTTCGTGATGGACTCCTCGATCCTGACCAGTCCCTTCGCCTGGAGCCACGAGGAGGCGTTCATGACCTCCACGAGCTGCTCCAGTCCCGATTTCTCGAGTATGTCCTCCGGGCTGCCCTGCCCGAGCTCGTTGAGTGCCTTGAGCACCCTCTTCTCGAAGTAGCTGAGCCTTTGGACTATGTCATTCGTGGACATGCCGAGGGCTCATCGGGCGTTCGGCTTATCTACTTTTTGCGGGACTGGCGATGGTAGTCTATCTCGTCCTCGAACGGTTTTATGTCGAAGACCGGGGTGCCGTCGAAGGCGTCCAAGCCCTTCACGGTGACCGTGCCCTTCCTGATGCTCACCAGCTCGACCAGGGTCAGGCCGAGCCTGTTCGGCCTGGTCGGGGAACGGCTGGCGAACACGCCGACCTCCGGATTGGCGGGGTCGTGGCACGGATGGACCCTCGCCCTCCAGCCTCTGGCCCTGTGGAACCCGAATATGACCCACACGTGCTTGAAATGGCCGAGCCTGTACAGCCCAGGGACGAACTCCGGTTCGAACTCGAGCCTGGAGACGACCTCGTCCCAGTCCCCTGGCCGCTCGGTGACGCCGTTGACGACATGCGCGATGGCCCTCAGCCGCATCTTCGGAACACCCCGGTCCGTCTACCGCCCTATGGGCTTATGATGCTTGGCGCATCAGTCCCTGACGAAGAAGTCCTCGATGGTGTCCTTGGCCTTCTCGCGGCGCGCCTGGTGCTCCTCGAGGAACTTCCAGACCTTCTCGAACAGGAGCGCCTTGCATTCCCCGCAGAGCATCTTCCCGGACCTGCAGTCCGAGTACAGCTGGGCGAGCTTCTTGTCGTCGGGCTCGAAGAAGTATGCGTTGTACTGGTGGACCGAGCAGATGTCGGGGTTGCCGCCCTTCTTCCTCTGCTCGTCGACCGAGACCATCCCTCCGGTGAACGCGTTCCCGATCTTCTTCTTGACCGTCTTCTTGTCGTCGACGGTGAATATGGTCGTGTCGTTCTTGCTGGATGTGGACATCTTGTCCGCGCCGGCGAGCGACGGCATCAGCTTCGCGTGCATCAGCGCGGGCTTGTAGTACCCCAGCCCCTCCGCGATGTCCCTGGTGACCCTGAAGTGCGGGTCCTGGTCTATGCCGCACGGGATGAGGCATGGGACCTTCCTCCCGCGCTCCACGGATTCGAGGAAGCACGGGACCGTCTGGATGCTCGTGAAGAATATGATGCCTATGTTGAACGAGTTGTCGAACCCGAAAACCGCCTTGATGGTCGAGAAGTTGATCTTCTTGGCGGCCTTGATCGCAAGCGGATAGATGGTCTTGATGTACTCGGTGTCCAGGAAGATCTTGGTCAGCTTCGGGTCGAACCCGAGGGCGATGATGTCGAGGGCGTTCTCGTAGCCCCACTTCTTGGTCTCCTCGAGCGTGAGATGGTCGTAGAACATGAACTTCTCGTCATCCGTGAGCTGGAACCAGAGCTTGACCTTGAAAGTGTCCTGGAGGTACTTGGTGAACGTCCAGGGCATCAGGTGCCCCAGATGTATCGGGCCCGACGGCCCCCTGCCCGTGTAGAGCGAGAAGTGGTTCCCCTTCTCGTACTGGTCTAGGACCCAGTCGAGGTCCCTGTGGGAGTAGAACACGCCGCGCCTGAGCATCGGGTGGAGCGGGCCGTACTTCGCCATCCTCGTGAGGAGCGCATCGTCGATCCTCTTCGTCCCGAACCTGTCGATCAGGACCTCGTAGTCTATCTCCCCAGTGGTCTTGTACGGGGTGACCTCGAACTCTTTGTTCATCTCGCCACTCAACCGAGGCTAGAGTGTGTGTATCGCGTTATATTGTTTCCCTTGTCGTCGGCAGACAGGGGTGGCATGTGGGCCCCATCCCCTTTCGTTCGGTCAGGAGCTGGCGTGCTACTTGATGATGATGTAGTAGCCCGCGGCCTTCTCTCTGGCCTTGCGCTTCGCGAGCCCCTTCTGCTGGAGTTCGTCGAGAGCCCTCATGACGAAATTCTTCGGAGCCTTCGTGAGCGAGACGATCCTTTCGGCCGCGCCCATCTTCTCTTCGCTGTCGAACCCTGCGCTCTTCATCGCGTTGTATACCTTCTCGGCGTACATCGAGAGTCCTTCTGGCATCGTATCATCCCTTGGCCGGCATGTGCCCGGCGTCGCGTACTGTGCGGTCCGGGCCACCGGTCGCGTCGGTCGCATCCGGGTGCCTGGTCTTATATTTTTCCGAGGAGATTGTGATGGATGGCCAGTGCCCTGATATCTGGCCACCGCCTGAATGGGAAAGACTTATCTCGTCCTAGGCTTTTCAAGCGCCTAGGACCAAAGCAAGATTGGTGGTACGAGCATGGATATCTGGGGAAGAATCACAGGCGTATTTGCGGTTTCGATTGTTGTATCTCTGATGGCACTAGCGGTGCCCGCGTCTGCCATCGACATGTCTGATGGAGACTACTGGACCTATGATATGGCCATGGACTTCGACGAGGTCGCCCTGACCGGGTCCATTACGTTGACATTCGAGGACACCGACGAGCTGACGGTCGGATCGGAATCCTATGAGGTCAACGTCATGAGGATCAACGGGTCCGCTAGCGGCAGCATCGACCTCCTGGGCTCTCCGATGGAATATTCCATGGATTTCGGTGGGTACTCCTATGACAGTGTCGACGGCATCGCCACCGTCAAAGAGGACATGTTCATGTGGGCCAACATCAGCTGGGGGACCGCCCCTATCGTGGTCTCCTACAGTGTCGAGGAGGAGATCACGACCGCGTACTCTCCGCCGCTGCTCTCAGGATATGACGAGGAGACGACTGGAGTGGGCGATTCGTGGGACGAGACCATCGACATGACCATGACCTCCACAACCTGGCTGAACGGCACTATTGAGGACACGACCTCCGATTCAGAGCAGATGACTTACTCGATAGCGGTCGCCGCTGATGAAGTTGACAAGACGGTGGGTGACAACACCTATTCCACCCTGAGGATCACAGTGACCGATGAGTTCGGCGACTACGAGGTCTACTGGTACTCGGAGGATGTCGGCGGGTTTGTCGCCATCTATTCATATTCAGAGGGGGAGACGACCCCCTACTCGACGCTTGACCTGACAGCGTTCGAACACTCCACCGGCGCCGAACGCTTGGTCATCGCCGTCATCGGGATAGGCGTCGTGGTCGCGGTCATCGTCGTCGCAGTCGTCCTGTTGATGGTCATGAAGCGGCGCAAGTCGACAGCAGTCGCCCCACCTATGCCGATGCAGGAACAGACACAGATGCCCCCGCCGCCCCCCGGTCCGCCAGGACCCTGAGGCGGCAGGATCGGATAGGAGGATGATGTCTTGACAAGGCCGAAGAGGTGCGTCTCGGAGTCGAAGACCGTGGTGGCCAGGGTCATGATGCCCCAGGATGCGAACATCGCCGGAAATGTGTTCGGAGGGGCCATCCTGAAGATGGTTGACGAGATCGCCTATGTCGCTGCCACGAAGCACGCCAGGACCAATGTCGTGACCGCATCGGTCGACAGGATGGTCTTCCTCTCGCCTGTGCACGTGGGCGACCTCGTCACGCTGAAGGCGAACGTGAACGCCGCGTGGCATTCCTCGCTCGAGGTCGGCGTCAGGGTCGAGGCCGAGGACCCGCTCGAGGGGAAGGCGCGGCACACAGGCTCGTCTTACCTGACGCTCGTGGGATTGGGCCCGGACGGGAAACCCACGACCGTGCCCGGCCTGGTTCTCGAGACGGACGAGGACGGCCGACGCAACCGCGAGGCCATGCGCAGGCGTGCCCGCAGACTCGAGGAGAAGGCGGTCGAGAACTTCGGCAAGAAGCGGAGGCGGTGACGGTCCTTCCGAAGGGTTTTTCAACCCTTGGGCATCGGCCTCGGTCTCATTTTTTATAGGCGTAATGTCTCCCTGTCCAGTTAGGATGATAGTTTGGCAAAGGCCTTTTTCAGACCTCTGACAGCCGAGCAGGAATATGCGGTGCACCTGGAGTCCATAAGGATCCTGGAGACGATCGGGGTCAAGGTGTCCAGTCCCAATGTGCTCAGGATGTTCAAGGACCACGGGGCGGATGTCGACCAAGGGTCGCAGGTCGTGAAGATACCCGAGTCCCTTGTGACGGAGTCCCTCGCGAAGGCCCCTAAGGAGATCGTGATGGCATCGAGGGACGGTAAGCACGACCTGCCGTTGCCTGCGAAGGACCGTGTCTACGGCTGCAACGACGGTCAGCCGACGGAGGTCTGGGACATCAACACCCAGAGCAAGAGGAAATCGACCGTGTACGACCTCATGGACCTGACCCTCGTGTGCGACGCCATGCCCGAGGTCGACCTCTACTGGCCGGAGGTCGTCGCGACGGACCTCCCGCCGGACGTGTCCAACAACCACGAATTCGTCGCCTCGGTGTTCAACACGGGCAAGCACGTCCAGCACGGTGCAGGCTCCGTCGAGGACGCCAGGTTCCAGATCGAGGCGGCCGCCATCATCGTCGGCGGCGAGAAGGAGCTGAGGAAGCGCCCGATCATCTCTATCACGCACACTCCAATCACCCCCCTCAGGTTCGAGGAGGGGGACATCGACGCGGTCGTCGAGTTCGCGAAGGCGGGACTGCCGGTCGTCCATCTGTCGATGGCCATATCCGGTTCCGTGGCACCGGTCTCTCTCGCCGGGACAATCGCCCTGGTGAACGCCGAGAACCTCGCGGGGATGACCGTCTCGCAGATGGCCTCCCCAGGGGCGCCGATCCTCTACAGCTCCGAGTCGGGTCCGATGGACATGCGCTCCGGCGTGTTCCTGTCCGGGTCGACCGAGGGCGCCCTCATCAACTCGGCCGGATGTCAGATGGCCGCCAGGTACGGCCTCCCGTCCCAGGTCGGAGGAGTGGCGGCATCGGGTTGCAGGCCCGGGTACGAGATCGGTTACCAGAAGGCCATCAGCGGGCTCCTGACAGTCATGGCCGGCGCCGACCAGGTCGTCGGGATAGGCGGGTTCGACAGGTCCGGGTGCGAGTCGGTCGAGCAGGTCGTCATGGACTGCGAGCTCTGGAGGAACCTTATCAGGGCCTGGAAGGGCGTCACGGTCAACGATGCCACGATGGCCTTCGAGGCCATCGCGAGGGTAGGCCCAGGCGGTTACTTCATGAAGGACCCGCACACGCTGAGGCACTTCAGATCAGAGAGCCTGATGCCGAAGATTGCCATGCAGCCGCACACGCCGGAGTGCGGGGACGAGGAGCCGATCGCCATCGCCGCCAGGAAGGAGGCTCGCAGGATCATCGCCCAGCACAAACCGCCGGAGCTCGACAGGACCGTCAGCGATGAGGTCAAGGAGCTGCTGGGCAGGTACGACCAGAAGCTGATCGGCAAGACCGTCGACACGCGCTACCTGGACCGCAGGTGCTGACCGCCCACGAGAAGCAGGCGCGCGTGGGCGCTGTCGGTCGTGAACAATTAAGTCCAGGTCCGCGAATCACCTAGACATGTCCGCGGTGGTCGATTTCAGGGACGGAGAGACGTATGACCGCGCCCTGGCTAAGGGCGCGAGGGCTGCAGTCCGCGAGGTGCTCAAGGTCCGAAAGGGCGAGAGCGTCATGATCTTCGCGAACCCGAACAGCGAGGTCCGACAGATCTCGATGGCGGTGTTCGATGCGGTCCTCGAGGCCGGCGCCAGCCCGCTCCTGATGTTCCAGCAGGAGAAGGGCCAGTTCGATTTCGCAGAGGAGGGGCTCATCAAGGCGATGGCCGCGGA
>Ga0315287_10008671_pt1 | contig 10282 bp, 3 predicted proteins | sample YL17G11_0_MG_FD_205037 | JGI IMG/M metagenome (GOLD analysis project Ga0315287, IMG submission 205037) | Sediment microbial communities from Yellowstone Lake, YNP, Wyoming, USA - YL17G11_0 | ecosystem: Environmental > Aquatic > Freshwater > Lake > Sediment | place: USA: Wyoming | collected...
CGCACGTCATGGACTACCTGAGTTCGCGCAAGCACTCGTCGCAAGGCGAGATCATGCGGCTGCTTGAGCTGAAGATGAGCAAGGAACTGACGCCGCCGGCTGATCTGTACGAGGCCATCAAGGAAGGACTGCCCCACAACTACGGCACCGCGGGCATCCTGTTCTCACGATGGCTGGCCAACAACGCCGAGTTGGCGCAGTCGGTGGTACGCAGAATCGAGAACGACTTGAAAGACAAGCTGCAGCACGCACCCAATGAGCGGTTCTGGATCGGTGGTGTAGCGGCCTGTCTGGCTGGTGCCGTGCTCGCCGGCAAGGGATACGCCAACATCATCGACTTGCCGCTGCGCAGCATCCACAAGGTGTTCGCCGACATGATCGAGAGCGCGCGCCATGTAGCCAAGACGAGCAAGCGCAGCGCCGACGATGTGCTCAACGCCTACATCCGGGAGTACTACGGCAAGTTCATCATCGTCAAGAAGTCGGATGACGGCGTGCAGACGAGCTACGGGGACAGGCGCGAAGTGGAGGAGGGCGTGTTGCGCAGCGACGTGTGCGGTCGTGTGGAGCACGGCTTTAAGGTAGGCCGCACGGTATTCTTCATCGAAGAGCAGCTGTTGAAACGCTTCTGCGCCAGCATGAGTTTTGGCTACACTGACTTCAAGGTAATGATGATGACGCAGTACGGTGCGTTCGCCACCAAGAAGGACATGCTGTCTGGCACGCGTGGCCCCGCCATGAACGTCAATGTGCTGAAGATATCTGTGCCATCCACCGGAGACGGAATTGTCGCAGCGACTGAAGGTACGGTACCCTTGGAGTGAATCGCCGCCGGGCGGTGGATTCTTCGTGCCAACACTGACGCCAGCTGATACGATACGCGAGGGTCTAAAAGCATCGATCGGTACAGGAGCAGTACCAGTCAGGCCAACGGTTGGCATCTACAATGGCAAGTACGGCGTGATGTTCAGGAGACGGAAATGACCAAATCGACGAAGCACGAACTGGCCTACAAAAAGGCATACAACGCTCGGCCTGAAATCGTTAACAGGCGCGAGAAGAACAACGCGGCTCGCCGCGAAGCGATCGCCAAGGGCATTGCCCATGTTGGCGACGGCAAGGATGTGGCGCACAAGGTGCCACTGGATTCTGGGGGCGGCAACACTCCCGGAAATACCGAAGTAGAGAGTCGCAAGCAGAACCGCGGCTGGCGCAAAGGCCAGTCGGGGTACACGCCCAAGACAGTCAAGTAACCACCCACAAGGAGAATCATGGCTACCAAACCCAAGCCCGTCCTGAATGCAGTTCCGAAGCCCAAGCGCGCCAAGATGCCGGCGCTGCCGCTGGCGAAGCGTTACGAGATCATGGCGCTCGTCAAGAACGCCGACATCACCACCCCTGACTCGACGTTGGCTGCGCAAGCCAGCGTGCTCGTGGGCCGACAGGTGCAGCAGCAGACCATCTCTGGCTACCGCAAGCAGTTCGGCATTGCAACGGTGCGCAAGCCGGGCGTGAGGGCGCTGCAGATGCGCATCGCGCTGCTGGAGGCGCTGATCACCAAGGAAGGGTTCGAAGTCCCTGCGTGATCGCTAGTGCGCAGCAGCCATTTGCCTGAACACGGTGTTGGCCTGCTGCGCAGCTAGCTCTGCCATGTTGTTGACGTCCTCGATCATCTTGCGCTTCTGCTCGGGCTGAAGATCGCGCATGTACGCGATCTGCTTCTTCATCTGCGCAATCGAACCAAGCTGTTTACGAACGCCACTGGCATAGCCTGCTTGCGCCATTTGATCGCTGTACTTGCTGGCGAACGCCGTTGCATCTTCCACGCGCCCTTGCTTGACCATGTTCTGGTACGTCTTTTGTGCCTGCGTCATTGTCTCGATGTAGTCACGTGCACGAATCTGCGCATTCGACAGATCCTTGTTGACCAGCAGTTGCCCGTAGATCGGGTTGTTCCAAGGCTGCGATTCCGGTCGTGGTGCCGCTGACGAGAACAGCCCGTCGGCCATCCCCAACGCGGCCATCCCCAGACCGCTCGTGTAGCCTCGCACAAGATGCTCCAGCATCACTGGCGAGATGCCCACCTCGCGTCCATTGATGTCGACGCTTCCAGCCAAGTGCTTGGACAGTTCTTTGGTGCCCGGCGTGAACCGCTCAGACATCCTCATACCTTCCATCTGCGGAGTCTCGATTGCTCGGCCAGAGTAAAAATCGTAGTTCGCTAACGTCTCCAATACCGGCTTCACGCCGATGGGCACAGCGCCTGGAATGGCGTTCATCGTCATCGAGTACAACGCATCCATTGCTTCTCGCCCGTCAACTTGGTCGTTGGCGGCGTTGACGAGTAGCTCCGGCAAGGACTTGAAGATGTAGCCTGCTTCGAATGGGATAGGCAGCTTCAGTGTCTGGTCAGTGAACGGAAGCTTGAAGAAGATGTTGTTGAGCCGATCGCTGACAGTCGCTTTCTTGTATTCTGGATCGTCCTTCATCGCCGACGCGTACATCAACGAGGCCGCAACTGCCATCGTGCCTCGCACAGCCAGCTTGTTGCGAAGATCGAGCTTTTCAGTCAGCGGCAGCTGCCCGCGCAAGCCGCGGTACAGCACGTCCAGTCCTTGGATCTGCGCATTGAAGAAAGGCACCACGGCGTTCATCATGCGCATGCTGGGCGATGCGCCGCGCCGCGAGAAGTTCATCACCTCCTGCGCGTACGTGATGGCCTGTAGTTCGGATGCGCCGCGCGCAATAGCTGTCTCGTATGCTGACAGGCGTGACGATGTGTCAGCCAGCATCGCCATGTGATCGAGCTTCGCCATTGCCAAGTGGTAGCCCATCTTGCCAGAGCCGAGTTCGTGCAGAATAACTTGCTGGTCTGCGTGTGTGCCTGTGATCGTCTGGCCGCCTGACAAGCCTCGTATCTCCATCTCGCGGTTCAGTGCGCCCCCGTTGGCAGACAAACGCGCCATGTTCTTGAGCGAGTTGAAGATGGGCACGCCGTCGACACCGGCGATCAGACCGTTGAATGTCGAATCACGCACAACCTGTCGGAAGGCGTACGCGGGTGTCCGCAAGATGAAGTGCCTGAAGACTTGCGCTGGTGCACCAAGCACCTTGATGATCGCAGGCAGCTGCGTGGTAACACCGTCCAGCCCCATGATGACGCGCTCTGCGTCGACACCCCGCATGTTCATGGCATCGGTGTCCAGTAGCGCGTACTTCTTCTCGCCTCCTTCCTTGAACTCAAGTACGTTGCGCTGCAGATGGTTCATCGGCGGCTTTTTGCGTATCGTCGCTAGCCCCATCTGCTGAAGCGTATTGGCAACATTTCGCGTCGTCAAATTCCGTAGCGCAATGTCCGTCAGCATGTTCGTGTTGCGGATCAAGCCGTCGAAGAATCCAGTCAGCTTCGCATCGCCACCGACGAGTTCCTTCAGGTATGGCTGCGTCTTCAGGTTGCCAATCGAGCCGATACGCTCACCGTTCACGATCAGGTTCACTTTGTCGCCGTCGACCCTGTACCACGAAACGTAGTCCTTGGCGTTCTTCAGTAGATCGCCCTTTTCCTTCGACATGCCGCCGGCCTCAACAGCCATGTCGATCAAGCCGTGGTTGTACTTTTCGTACATGTCACGCGCTTCCCTGAACTGCGGAATGAGATCGCCCTTGGTGCCGGCGCTCTTCAAGCGCGCGATCTGTTCAGGAGCGACGTTCTTGCCGTACAGCTTCTCGTAGCCCTCTGGCATCGCTTCAGCGCGCTTGGCCGTGATGTACAGCTTGAACAGTTCCCCGATCGCAGCGAAGTTGTCCAGTCCCGGCTCTTTTGTTTCGCCCAGCTTGCGTGCAATGTCGATGCCGCTTGGGCCGCCCGTATGCCCGAAAACGAAATCATCGGCGCCGCCGTACGCCGACTTAGTTCTCCTAAGCGTCATCGGCCCATTGGTGAGCGTGTTGCGCGCGTATACAGCAACTTTCTCGTACTGCCGCACGAGAAACATCATCTGCTCTGCGGCTTTCTGATCGCCGAACGTCTTCGCCAACTTGTCGAGCGAATCCTTGCTATCGACCGTGGCGTAGCGAATGCCCTTCATGAAGCTGTCCAGCTTCGCCATGAAGGAATCCTTCGGCTTGAACAGCTCGCGCGCCGTGGCCACAAGCTCGGGATCGAACCCGGCGCCGTACTTCGGCCGCTGACTGTAGCTGAGCTGCCCTTCCTTGATGGGCGGCGGTTCCTTCAGCGCTTGCCGTGCGGCTCCATACGCGTAGTCCACGAAGTCCTGCGGCATCAGGTCGTAGCGTCGCGCGCCCATCTTCACCAGCATGGACTTGACAGCATCGACCAACGGCTTGAAGAACTTCGCGAGGCCGGTCGGCGGATTTGCGGGGTCAATCCCTTCACGTACGGCACGCTCGACAAAGTGCGCCACAGCTTCATCTCGTGTACTGGCGCTGGCCGATTCCGCCATCGACTGCAGCGCATCCTTGGCCCATTGCGCGTGCTCGCCATCGCCTTCAGACATACGCACAAGCGAGTCGTGCAGCTTGGCCACGGTGGCGTCGTCCATGCCGACGTGAACGCCCAGTTCGTGCAGCAGTACGCCGCGTGTTTGACCGGGCTTGATCCGATCCGCGATCAGGTAGACATGGCCTTGGTGGGTCACAGCCTTGGCGTTGGCGGGCAGCGTGTCCCTGATCTCGGCCGGCAGCGCAGCAGCGCTCTCTGTAACGGTGACACCGCGCGCAGTCTCGGCAGGATCGAACAGCGTAGCTGCTTCACCGTGCACCACCGGGGATACGGAGCCTTCTCCCGGTACGGCAACCTCGCCTTGCGACAGCTTACCTACCGACTTTTTTTTTCCGATCTTCGCTATCTGCTCCTCTTGCTTGAGCGCAGCTTCTTCGTTGCCTGCAGCCCGCAGCTTGTTAGCCTGCTCCTGCATGAACGCTCTGCGTGTCTCTTGTGCAGGCGTCAGTGCAGCGCTCGCGGGAGGCGCGGTCGCTGGCTTAGCTGCCGCAGGCGCTTTTGCCGGCTTGGCTTCTGTCGCAGGCGCACTGGCCACACGGTACATGTCACCGCGTTGTTCACGGTTCAGCCTGTCCAGTATGGCTGTTGCTTCAGCATCGCCGTGCTTCGACGCAAAGCCAGCCGAGGCCAGCAGCTTCCTTCTCGCTGCATTCACCTTCTTAGACAGGCGTTCATCATCGAGCAGATCGACGGTACGAGGTTCTGTCTTTGCTTCCGCGTATGTAGCAAGCCGCGCCTGCACATCTTCAAGCAACGCTTTCTGCTCATTGAATATCTTCTCCGCTGTCTTCCACGGCTGAATGTTTTGCGGCGAGCCGCCGCGTTCGCCAAGTGTTTCCGCACCCTTCTGCGGTACCACATCCGGCACACGCGCTGCGTCAGTTTCAAGCGGACCAGATGCCGTGCGATTTCGACTAGGCTCGGGCCTCTGCCCACGCCCAAGCGCGATTGTCGGTTCGCCACGCGAGATCTTGGTGGAATACTTGCTATCGGCAATGACGTGTCCTTCACGCATAACTTGGCGCAGCGTTTCGGCATTCGGTTCTTCGCGCAAGCTGACCGCTTCCCGGCCCGGCCCCTTGTCCCACAGGCTCTTGCGCAGATCGTTCACTTGCCCCCGCGCCTTCTGGTATGCCGACTCCGCGAAACGCGCTTCTGCTGACGCCTTCAACACTTCCTTGAGCATTTCAGGAGTGACCTTCGTACGCTCTTTCGCAAGCGCCGCAGCTTCTTTCGGATCCTCCGGTACTGCCTTGCCGATGTACTCGTTCCAGCGCTCTTTCGCTGCTTCGAACGCGCCTATCTTGCGCCGGAAGTCGGTGTACTTGTCGATCAAGTTCTGGCTACGCAGCGTATCCGTTCTGTCAGCAGCTTCTGCCTTCCACCGTTCAGCGTCACCTTCACGTTTCGCTGCTTCGGTACCCGTCTCAACTTCGTGTCGGTTGCGGTACAGATCGACTGCAGCCTTCTCCTTCGCCGCGAGTTCTTCAGGTGTCAGGTCAGGCTGTTTCTTCCACGGAGCTTTCTTGAGCGCCTTCTCAGCCCTGGTCTGCGCCGCATCCTCTCTTTCCGGCAGCGCCTTCTTCGCTACACGCGTCACAACCTGCAGCGGAGTTGCTTCATGCGGCTGCTTCACTTCGTACGCAACCGGCGCTTCAGGCGTCGCTTTTAACGACGGCTCCATGTCGCGCTTCGCTTTGTCAACGAGCGTACCCAGCTGCTTTCTAGTTGTGTCTATGCGATGGTCGACATCCTTTAGCGCCGCCACTTCATCCAATGCGCGCCGCCGCTCTATCTTCGCCCTGTCTGCCGGGTCTGCATACTCGCCTCGTTGCAGCTGATCTCTGCGTTCAGCCGCTTTCGTCAGTTCCTCTTTCTCCGCACCCAACACGCGCAGCTTGTCAAGAATCGGCTCGAACTGCCTTGCGCGCATGCGCTCTATCGCGGGCGTCGCATTCATCAGCATCCGGTACCGACGAATCGCTTCCGGGATCGACTGCATGCTCTTGGCAGCTTCGGATTCTCCGATCGCTCCATAGAACTCGTTGACCATCCTCGCGCGCGCGGCTTCTGCATCCGAGCGTGCTGCTGCCAGCTTTTCCTGATGATCACTGGCTGCCTTGAATACGCTTTCCACTTTACCGAGCGTGTCCTGCATCGCACCGCCAAGCATGCTCGGGCTGCGCTTCAAGTCTTCCAGCTGCGCGCTGATCTTCGCCGCAGACTCGGCAGCTGCAGGATGCTTCTTTTTGGCTTTCTCGAACTGCGTGTCAAGAACCTTGATCTGGTTTTCAAGCATCTCGACTTGACTGCCAGTGAAAGCGACTTTGCTTTTTGCGGCTTTCTGCTGTGCCGCCGCTATCCTGCGCTTCTCCCACTCGTTCCGCGGAGTCATCGGAGCTTCGCCAAACAGCGTGCCCTGTTCTCCGAAGCGTTCCCCCGTTTGATCCCGCGCCTGTTCAAGCGCCTTGATGTGGTCGAGTACTTGGCGCCCCAGCTCCGGCGCTTCTGGCATGCCGCGGCGCGCGCGCTCTGCCATGGCGTCGATGTCCTTCAGCAGAACTTCCGGGATGCGCGCCGGCAGCAGCTTGTTTGCCGGCAGCCTGTCTTCTGGAGACAGCGCAGAAACGTCACGATTGACAATCTCGCCGTTGGCATCACGCATTACGCGTGACTCAGCCCTGACACCATTCTCTTGAAGGAACAGCTGTGCTTTGGCGAGAGTTGCGCGTGTGTCTGGATCGAGATGTCGGTTCGCCAGGGCAGTTTCGATGGTTGCTGCCGTGCGCTCGATGTGCTGTGCCGCAGATGTTGGTGTGCGCGCTTCTTCCACACCGGTGAACCACGGCGTTCCCACCATCTTCTGGCTAAGCGGCCCTAGCTTCTCAGGCGCTGGCATCGCTCCCACACGCTTCTCGATCTCGCTCTTGTAGCGCTCGATGACGTCGGTGAGCTTGTCCTTCTGGTCTTTCATCCACTCGCGCTTGACCCACGGCTCGCCGTAGATCGTGGCGAACTGCTTGTCGTTCTTGTAGCGCTCACGCTCTTCGGTCGTCCTGAACACGCGGCCCGTGGGCTTGCCGCTGCGCATCTGCGCTGTCAGCATTTCTGGCGATACGTCGGCGCGTCGAGCGCGCGCGATCAGCGCATCCGTCATGCTTCCAATGTCTCTGTATAGCTTCGCCAGTTGCTGCTTGGTGTACGCCGGCTCGCCACGAGCCTCGCGCGCGGCCACGGCGCGGTGGACTGCTGTGCTGATCAGTTCCGGTTTCGCAGCGTGGGCTTGATCAAGCGCCTGTGTCTCTGTCAGCTGCGCTTCTGCTCCTGGCGGCATGACGGCGCTGTCGGGCCTGTACTCGCCGCGCGCGAGCAAATCCACGTGATCCATCATGGTGTCGAACGCGTCGCCGTAGGCATTCGTAGCCTGATCGATCGGCCGCATCATGTTCTCGGGCAGCTCCACCTTCGGCGTCTTCTTGCGCAGCATGGCAGCCGTCTGGGCGATCACCGGGTTCTTGCTCTCGGCCTTGGCCGCCTCCGTGTCGGCAAAGCGCTGCTTGATCAGGGCAGTCTTCCACAGCCGACTTGTCTCTGCATCGGGTGCGCCGGGGAACGCGATTGCCTTGCGGCTCTTGATGATGGCGCTGGATATTTCGGGACTTTGCGCGATCGCCTGCACTAGCGCACGCGGGTCGTTGTTCGGCCCAAGCAGCGCGCGCAGCGGGTCTTCCGTACCGGGCGGCACGAACTGCGACAGATGCTGGGTCAGCGGATCGACCGGCGCAGGCGGCGGGGCAACAGGTGCTTCCGGGGCAACCGGCGGGGCAACAACCTCGCCCTGCTCTGCAGGCCGCGCCAATGCTTGCTCTGGCGGGGCAACTTCTGGAGCAACCGGCGGGGCAACAGGGGGAGCTTGCTCCAGCACCTTCTCGGGAGCCGCGCGCCCGATCAACGGTGCAGCAGACTGACTAGGGGGCGGGGGAGGCGCAACGGGAGGTGTGGGCGGGGCTACAGGCGCTTCTGGCACGGGCGCCGCGGCCTGGGGTGCTGCCGGAGCAACGGGGGCTTCTGGGGGCGCTGTGGGCGCAACTCCTGCCGGCGGGGGCGGGGGTTCAGCGGGCGGCTGCGCTGCTGCTTGCTGCTCAGCAGCAATTTGCTTGGCCTTGATGGCGTCGATGGCCGGCGCTGCAGCTTGACGCTTTTTGCCCAGCTTGTCCGCAGCATCTTGCGCAGCCTTGTGCGCGGCCTTCGCTTCCCGTGCATCCTGAATGGCTTGAGCCTGTTGCAACGGCGTTGTGTCGTTGCTCTGCTTGAGCACTTCGGACGCTTCGTTCTTGGCCAAGTAGTCGGCATGGGCCTGAAGCGCTGTGGCGCGCGCGTCTTGGTGTTGCTGGTCGAGCGCAAGCAAGCCCTGTTCTTTGGCCTGCTGGTCAGCAGCCGCCTTCTCTACGTCGGCCTGCTGCTTCGCCGCGGCAGCCACCTTGGCTTCGTCCTGCGCCTTGATGCCGTCCTGCATCTTGACCTTGGCTTGCGCAGCGCTGCGATCGGAGATACCACCGATGGCCCCCAGCGGCGACAGCAGCGTGCCAGTCATGGCCGCCTTGCCGTACGACGTCAGCGCATCGTTGTCGGTGAGCGGCTGCCCGGCTTGCCACCGGCCCAGCATCTCTTGCGTGACCATGGCGGGCGCTTGCACAAGCGCGTTGAGGCCCACGCCCCGCGCAACAGCTTGGCCTACCGTACGCTGCGCGGCTGCTTCGACTCCTGCTTGACCCATCTTGGCCATGGCAGCTTTGACTTCACCGCCAAACATGCTGCCCACGATCGAGCGACCGAGCGGCAAGAAGTGCGCAGCCATGCCCACAGCTGCCTGCGGAACTGCTGCTGCCGTAGCGGTTGCCATGTCAACTTGACCCGGATGTGCGCGCTCCTGCTGCATGGCGTTCTCGCCAGCCATCTGCATGACCCACGGAGCAAGAGCACCAAGACCGCCGAGAACAGGCGCGGCAAACGGGATTGGCAATGCTGCACCAACCATCGCCCCTGTGCGGCCCATAGCCATCGAAGTGGCCATCGTCGGTGCCATGCCGGCGATCTGTTCCTTGGCCATCTTGCCCATGGTGCCTGCAGCAGAAAGGATGCCGCCTTCAGGCGCGTTGTACGCCTTCGTGACGTCTTCCCACTGCGTTGGCTGCGCGAACTGCTTCGCGTGCAGCTCTTGCTGCGCTATGCCCTGCCGCGCTGCCTCAACCGGGCTGCCTGTCCAGCCCTTGAACGCCGTCAGCCCCGCTGTCGCTGCTTCACCACCGCCACGCTTGATGTCTGCCCACAGCCCTTCTTGCGGCTTGATGCCGAACTCGATTGGCAGCTGCGCCTTGGCTTTCGCCATTGCTGTGTCGTAAGGTATGCCTTCCGGCACCTCCAACCACTTGCCGCTAGGCAGCTCCATGTAGGGCATGTCACTGTCCCCAGTTCATCTTCACTGTATTGGCGCCTGAAGGCGGCGCCTTTGCATATCCCGACGCTGCTTCTTCAGGGAAGTTGAAGTACTTCTCCGCGTCCTTCATCCTGCGCATACGCTGTAGCGCGGCTTGCTCGGCATCACGCTGTAGCAGCGCCGCCCCGTTTGTCGGGTCCATGTACTTCATGTTTGGCGCAAGCTGCTTGCGTGCTTCCTCCACAGCTTTGGCGTACTCCATCTGCATCATGCGCTCTCGGCCTGCCTCGATCTGCGCTTGCTTGAAGGCGCCGACTTGCGCC
>Ga0315287_10008672_pt1 | contig 10281 bp, 7 predicted proteins | sample YL17G11_0_MG_FD_205037 | JGI IMG/M metagenome (GOLD analysis project Ga0315287, IMG submission 205037) | Sediment microbial communities from Yellowstone Lake, YNP, Wyoming, USA - YL17G11_0 | ecosystem: Environmental > Aquatic > Freshwater > Lake > Sediment | place: USA: Wyoming | collected...
TCGCGCGGCGAGAGGGTGTCGAGTTTCCGCAGCGCGAGTTGTCGGCGTTGCTCGTCTCTGGCTTCCGCCTCGCGGGTCGCGACGGGGAGCTTGCCTTCGCCCGACCTGAGGCCGACGACGGTGGCGAAGGTGGGTTGCTCGGCGAGCAGCGTATCGAAGTAACCGTCGAGCAGACTCTCAAAGCGGTTGGCAGTCTGGTTCATGATCGGAACCGCGGCGCGAGACGAGGACGCGGACGAGAACGAGGACGGGCGACGGGCGACTCAACCGATCTTTTCCCAGAGCGTGATCTGGGGCGGTTCGGCCAGCAGCTCGCCCGTCTTAGCCAGAAACGCCTGCAGGTGCGGCCGGGCCAGGTGATCGTCGAGGTGCTGCTTGCTGGTCCAGTTTTCGTGGAAGAGGAAGCACGCCGGGTTGTCCGTGGCGACGTGCAGATCGTAATTGAGGCAACCGGGCTCCTGGCGGGTCGTCGGGATCAGGTCGAGCAACTCCTGTCGGAGCCGGGCTTCCTGGCCGGGCTGGGCTTTCAGCGTGGCCACCACCGTAAGGGACTGTGAATTCATGGCCGACATCATCGCGGGCACGATTCCGTTGGCAATGGAAAATCACCCAGGCGAAGTGGTGGGCGTGATCCCCAAGGCATTGGTCGCACTGGAGCTGGCGCCTCACGGCAGGTCGGCCTTGTGGGTCGTCGCCTCCCTGCACGAACGCAAGGCCCGCAGGGTGGACCTGAGCGACGCGTTCATCGCCCTGCCGGGAGGTTACGGGGCGCTGGAGGAGTTGAAGGCAAAAAGCGGTTGACGCCTTCGGCCAGGGTACCTACCGTTCGGTAAGTTGATGGCCCGACCTGGTCCCCGAAACGGTTCCAATACCCGGCAGCAGATCCTGCAGGCGGCGTTGAAGCGCTTTGCCCACGGCGGCTACGCCGGGACGTCGATCCAGGAGATCGTGGACGAGGCCCACGTCACCAAGCCAACCCTCTACTATCACTTCGAGGACAAGGCCGGCCTGTACCGCGCGCTGGTGGAATCCGCCTATGACGAGCGCTATCGCCTGATGCGGGAGGCGGTGGCGCGCGGGCGGACGGTGCGGGAGAAACTGGTGGAGATCGTGACGGCGCTGTTCGCGTTCTCCCTGACCCATCGCGAGCTGATGCGGATCGCCTTTGCCGCGGCGTTCGCCGCGCCGGGCGAGGTGCCCGCCGAGATCGAGCACGCCAGGAAGGGCCGCCGCAACTACGAGTTTGTGCGGGCGCTGATCGAGGAAGGGCTTCGGTCCGGAGAGCTGGACCGCCGGTTCGACAGCGAGGAGCTGGCCTTTGGCGTTTATGGCCAGTTGAACACGTACATCATGGTGCGGCTGCTCTGGCCGGATTGCCCGCTCAATCGCAAGTCGGCCCGGCGGGTCGTTGAACTCTTCTTCACGGGCGCTGCTGCGCGCGGGAAGCCTTGAAGCCTGGAGCCCAAGTGAAAGTCAGAGTCACACTTGCCATCGGGGTCGTCGTCTTGGTCGCCGGGGGGTTGGCCGGGGTGAAGATTCTGCAGTTCCGGAAGCTGATTGCCGCCGCGCAGTCGCTTGCCCCGCCGCCGGAATCCGTATCCTCAGTCCTCGTGCGCGAGGAGAGGTGGCCGGACAGCCTGACCGCCATCGGGTCGATCGCCGCCGTGCAAGGGGTAACCCTCACGCCGGAAGTTCCGGGCACGGTGCGGGAGATCGCTTTCGAGTCGGGCGCCCCGGTCGCGCAGGGCGACCTGCTGGTGCGGCTGGACACGTCCTCCGAGGAGGCTCAACTGCGCGCCATTGAAGCCCAGGTGGAGCTGGCCTCGCTGAACCTGAACCGGGTGCGCGCGCTGAGAAACGACAACATGATCGCCCAGTCGGAGCTGGACGCCACCCAGGCTGCCGTGAAGGAGACGGAAGCCAACGCCGACGCCGTCCGGGCGGTGATCGCCAAGAAGACCCTTCGGGCGCCGTTTGCCGGCCAACTGGGCATCCGCCAGGTCAATCTGGGCCAGTACCTGGAGGCAGGCAAACCGATCGTTTCCCTGCAGGCCATGGAGCCGGTGTATGTCAATTTCTCGCTGCCGCAGCAGGAGCTCGCCCGGTTGAAAGCCGGGATGCCGGCGCGCGTGACCACCGACGCCTACGCCGGCCGGCAGTTCAAGGGCGAGTTGACCGCGATCAACCCGGATCTTGATGTGGCCACCCGCAGCGTCGGGTTGCAGGCGACCTTCGAGAATCCAGATCATCTGCTCCGCCCCGGCATGTTCGCTCGGGTGGAAGTCCTCCTCCCGGAGCAGCAAGCCGTCCTGGTGATCCCCGCCACCGCCGTGCTCAGCGCGCCATACGGCGATTCGGTTTACGTGATCGAACCCAAGTCCGACAAGGACGGAACGCCGTCGCTCGTCGTGCGGCAGCAGTTCGTTCGCACGGGTAGCGCGCGCGGCGATTTCCTCACCGTGGAATCGGGCCTGAAGCCCGGCGACCGCATCGTCAGTTCCGGCGTCTTCAAGCTCCGCAACGGGGTGTCGGTCACAGAGAACAACGAACGGGTGCCCAAGGCGGCGGAAGCCCCGCGTCCGTCCGACAGCTAGGGGAAGACGCATGAAGTCGTTCACCGACCTGTTCATCCGGCGGCCGGTGCTCGCCCTGGTGGTGAACCTGGTGATTCTGATCGCCGGGTTTCAGGCCATCCGCACGCTCACCGTCCGGCAATATCCGCGCAGCGACAACGCCACCGTCACGGTCACCACCGTCTATGTGGGCGCCAGTCCCGACCTGGTGCGCGGCTTCATCACTATGCCGCTGGAGCGCGCCATCGCCGCGGCCGACGGCATTGATTACATCGAATCCAGCAGCCGCCTCAGCCTGTCCACGCTCACCGTCCGCCTGAAGCTCAATTACGATCCCACCAAGGCGCTGGCGGAAATCAGTTCGAAAGTGGATCAGGTGCGCAACGACCTGCCGCCGGAGGCCGAGGTGCCGATCATCAACATCGAATCCGCCGATTCGCAGTTCGCGGCCGCCTACCTGAGCTTCTCCTCCGAGATCCTGGAGGCCAACCAGATCACCGACTACCTTGTGCGGGTGGTCCAGCCGCGCCTTTCCACGCTCGAAGGCGTGCAGCGCGCCGACATCCTGGGCGGTCGGACCTTCGCCATGCGCATCTGGCTCAAGCCGGATCAGATGGCAGCCTTGGGTCTCAATCCATCCCAGATCCGTGAGGCGCTCGCGGCCAACAACTTCCTCTCCGCCGTCGGCCGCACCAAGGGCTCCCTGGTCCAGGTGAACCTCACCGCCAACACCGATCTGCGCTCGATCGAGGAGTTCCGCAACCTGGTCGTGCGCCGGTCGGGGGATACGCTGGTCCGCCTGCGCGACGTGGCGGACGTGGTCCTCGGCGCGGAGGATTACGAGTCGGAGGTCCGGTTCGGCGGCGAGAAGGCCGTGTTCATGGGCATCTGGCCGTTGCCTAACGCCAATTCCCTGGGCGTCATCAAACGGGTCCGCGCCGAGATGGCCTCGATCCGGAAGGAACTGCCGACCGGCCTCGCCGGGGGCATCGCCTACGACGCCACGAAGTACATCGAGGACGCCATCCACGAAGTCCTGGTGACGCTGAGCGAGACGCTCCTGATCGTCGCGATCGTGATCTTCCTCTTCCTCGGTTCGGTGCGCTCGGTGCTCGTCCCGCTGGTGGCCATTCCGATTTCATTGATCGGGGCTGTCTTCCTGATGCAGGTGTTCGGTTTCACGCTGAACCTGCTCACCCTCCTCGCCATCGTGCTCTCCGTGGGCCTCGTGGTGGACGACGCCATCGTGATCATCGAGAACGTGGAGCGCCACGTGCGCGAAGGGCAGCCCCCGGTGAACGCGGCCCTGTTGGGCGCGCGCGAGCTGGTCAGCCCGGTCATCGCCATGACGATCACGCTGGCGGCGGTCTATGCGCCGATCGGCCTGCAAGGCGGCCTCACCGGCTCGCTGTTCCGCGAGTTCGCGTTCACCCTCGCCGGCGCGGTCCTCATCTCCGGCATCGTGGCGCTCACGCTGTCACCGGTCATGTCCTCCAAGCTGCTCGATGCGGGGCGGGAGGAACACGGCTTCGCCGGCCGGATCAATCGCGACTTTGATCGCCTGCGCCGGCTTTACGGCCGGGTGCTCGATGCCACCCTGTCCGCGCGTCCGGCGGTCTATCTCGTGTGGATCGGGCTCAGCCTGCTGGCGATCCCGATGTTCCTGATGGCGCCCAAGGAGCTGGCCCCCATGGAGGACCAAGGCTTCGTCATGGGCATCGTCGAGGCATCGGCGGACGCTACGATCGACCAGACCACGTTTTACACCGACGCCCTCAACCGCGACCTCCTGGCCGTCCCGGAGGCGAGCCAGACCTTCCAGATCACCTTTCCGGACAACGGATTCTCCGGGTTGGTGCTGAAGCCCTGGGGCGAACGCAAAACCAAAGTGTCCGACGTCGTGACCGCGCTTCAGCCGCGGGTCAGCCGTATCCCGGGGATCAAGACGATGCTGGCGACCCCGCCGGCGTTGCCGGGCGGCGGCCAGTTCCCGGTCGAGTTCGTCGTTTGCTCCACGGCCGAGCCGGGGGAGATTCTGCGTTTTGCCGAGCTGCTCCAGCAGAAGGCGGCGGCCAGCGGCATGTTCGCCTTTCCACCGCTGATCGACACCAAGATGGACCAGCCGGAAGTCGAACTGGTGCTGGACCGGGACAAGGTGGCGTCGTTGGGGCTGAACATGGCCCAGGTGGGCTCGGATCTGGGGACGCTGATGGGCGGCAACTTCGTGAACCGGTTCAACCTGTCCGGTCGCAGCTATAAGATCATCCCCCAGCTCAAGCGCGTGGAGCGCCTCAACGCCAGCCAGTTGGAGAGCACCTACGTCAAGGGGCCGAACGGCCAGTTGGTGCCCCTGAGCACTTTCGCGACGCTGAAGAAAAAGACCGGGCCGCGCGCGCTCAATCGCTTCCAGCAGTTCAACGCCGTCAAGATCAGCGGCGTCGCCATCCGGCCCATCGACGAAGCCCTGCGGTTCCTCGAAGCCGAGGCGGCGCGGATCCTGCCGAAGGGCTACAAGATCGACTACACGGGCGAGTCGCGCCAGTTACGGGTCGAGGCCAGCAAGTTCCTGCCCGCCTTCACCCTGGCCCTGGTGCTGATCTTCCTGGTGCTGGCCGCCCAGTTCAACAGCTTCCGCGATCCGCTCATCATCCTGCTCGGATCGGTGCCGCTCGCCATGTTCGGCGCGCTGATGTTCAGCTACCTGAAGATGCCCGACCCGAACCTGGCGTTCTTCACCAACGGTTGGACCACGACGCTGAACATCTATTCGCAAGTCGGGCTCGTGACGCTCGTCGGCCTGGTCTCGAAGAACGGCATCCTCATCGTGCAATTTGCGAACGAGCTGCAGCGCACCGGACTGCCCAAGCTCCAGGCGGTGCGCGAGGCCGCTCTGATCCGCCTGCGCCCGGTGCTCATGACCAGCGCGGCCACGATCTGCGGGCATTTCCCGCTCACGCTGGTTTCCGGCGCCGGCGCCGCCGCCCGGAACTCGATCGGCATCACGATTGTGGCCGGGATGGCGCTCGGCACCGTGTTCACCCTGCTGGTGATTCCGGCGATCTACGTGTTGCTCGCCAAACAGCACGCCGGTGAGGAACGCGGGGCCATCGCCCGGGACTTTGCCGAAGCCGAGGCCGCCACCACCCCGAGCACGCCCTGAACCCGGGCCGGTTCGATCGCGCGGAGTTCGCCTTCGGGGTCCGAGGCCGGTTGAACACCGATGTTCTGGTGCGGTTTCTCCGGCCGGACTGCCGGCTGGATTTTGAAACGACTGGATGGCAGAGTCGTTCCTCGCCGGGGCGGAAGCGAAGCCGCTGCGGCGGACTTGAAACGAAGCGAACCCATGAGAACCAGAATCTGGCTTGTTCCGGCGGGTGTGGCGCTGGCGTTCCTGCTGGCGGCCTGCAAACGAGACGCGGCTCCCGGCGGCGGCCCGGGAGGCGCTCCGGAGGCACCGGCCGTGCCGGTCGTGGTCGCCGAGGTCACGTCCAAACCGGTCGCGGAGTCGCTCACGCTCGTGGGCAGCATCGCGGCCAATGAATCCGTCGAGATCAAGTCCGAGACCGATGGCGTCGTGCAGGAGGTCGGGTTCGAGGAAGGCCAGCGGGTGGAGAAGGGCCAGTGGTTGCTGCGGCTCGACGATACCAAGCTGGCCGCCACGCTGGCCGAGGCCGAGGCGAGCCTGCGGCTGAGCACCCTGACCTTCGACCGCGCGAAGCAACTGTTCCAGGACAAGCTCGTGTCGCAACAGGAATACGACCAGGCGTCGGCCTCGTTCGACCGCACCCGCGCGTCGGTGGATCTGATGAAGCGCCAGCTCAAGGACGCGCGGGTGCTCGCGCCCTTCGCCGGCACGGTCGGCGCGCGCCAGATCAGCCCCGGGCAGGTGATCAGCAAGGCGACCTGGCTCACGATCCTGGTGGACCTGGACCCGGTGAAGGTGGACTTCTACGTGCCCGAGCGGTTCCTGAGCCAGGTGCAGACAGGACAGAGGATCGAGATCACGGTGGCGGCGTATCCCGGGAGGAAATTCGGCGGCGACGTCTATTTTGTCGCGCCGCAACTGGACGAGGCGACGCGCCGCGCCCAGATGAAGGCCCGGATTGCCAACCCGGAGGGCCTCCTCAAGCCGGGCATGTTCGCCAACCTGGAGCTGACCCTCGAGCTCCGGGCCAAGGCCCTCGTGATCCCCGAGATCGCGCTGATGTGGGACGGGGACGCGGCGCGCGTGTTCGTCGTGAAGGCCGACGACACCGTCGAACTGCGGCGGGTGGACCTCGGCGTGCGTTTGCCCGGGGAGGTGGAGATCACCCGCGGCCTGCAGTCTGGCGAACGCGTCGTCACGGAGGGCCTCCAGAAGATCGACGCCAATAGCAAGGTTCGGGCGTCGGCCTCTCCGGCGGCGGCGGGCGCCGGACCGGCACCACCGGCCACCGAAGCTCGCGGAAAGGCAGACTGAGGCCATGCCGCCACAATCCTGCCGGTCCTCCGGCTGAACTCCCATGACGCTTCCCGCCATCAGCATTCGTCGCCCGGTGCTCACGTGCATGATGAGCCTCGCGCTGGTCTTGTTCGGGTTGATCAGCTTGACCCGCCTGCCGGTGCGCGAGCTCCCGAACATTGACCCGCCCATCGTTTCTGTGTCCACGATCTATCCCGGCGCGAACGCCGAGGTCGTGGAAACGGAGGTCACCGAACGGCTGGAGGAGGTCATCAACAACGTCGAGGGCATCAAGACGCTCACCAGCACCAGCCGCGAGGAGGTCAGCAGCATCAACATCGAGTTTGACCAGACGCGGGACATCGACACGGCGGCGCAGGATGTCCGGGACCGGGTGGCGCGTGTCCGGGGCCGTCTTCCCGAGACCATCAAGGAGCCCATCATCACCAAGCAGGAGGCCGATGCCAACGCGATCATCTGGATTGCGATGAACAGCGAGCGGTTCACCCGGCTTGAACTGAGCGGCCTTGCCGAGCGCCAGATGAAGAACCGCCTCCAGACCGTGGCCGGTGTCTCCTCCATCATCATCGGCGGCGAACAGCGCTTCGCCATGCGCCTGTGGTTGGATCCGGACAAGATGGCCGCCCACGGGGTCACGGTGCTCGACGTCGCCCGCGCGCTGCGCCAGCAGAACGTCGAGCTGCCCAGCGGCCGCGTGGAGAACCTCGAACGGGAAATGACGATCGAGACGATGGGCGAACTCAAGACGGCCGACCAGTTCAATGCCCTCGTCATCCGCACCGAAGGCGTGCGCATCGTGCGCCTGCGCGACCTCGGCGTGGCCCGGGCAGGCGTCGAGAACGAGCGCACGCTCGCCCGGGCCAACGGCCGTCCGTGCGTGTTCCTCGGCATCGTCAAGCAGTCCACGGCGAACACGGTGGAGGTGGCCCACGGGATCAAGCGCGAGCTGGCCAACCTCGCGCCCCAGTTGCCGGCGGGCATCGACGTCGGGATCGGGTACGACGAGTCCAAGTTCGTCGAGCGGGCCATCGAGGAGGTCTGGCTCACCCTGGGCATCGCGTTCCTGCTGGTGGTGCTGGTGATTTTCGTCTTCCTGCGCAACCTGCGCTCCACCCTCATTCCCGCCGTCACCATCCCGCTGTCCATCGTCGGCACGTTCGCCATCCTCTACTTCATGGGGTACTCGGTGAACCTCCTCACCATGCTCGCCTTCGTGCTGGCCATCGGCGTGGTGGTGGACGACGCGATCGTGGTGCTGGAGAACATCTATCGCCACATCGAACACGGCGAACCGCCGCTGCAGGCGGCGTTCAAGGGGATGGAGGAGATCGGGTTTGCCATCATCGCCATCACCTTGTCCCTGGTGGCCGTGTTCATCCCCCTGGCGTTCCAGAAGACGACCACCGGACGGCTCTTCATCGAGTTTGCCTTCGCCATGGCGGGGTCGGTGATGATCTCGGCCTTCGTGGCGCTCTCCCTGTCGCCGATGATGGCCTCCCGGCTGTTGCGGCCGGTGGAGCGCGAGAAGCACGGCGCCCTGTTCAACTTCTTCGAACGCGGCTTCGGCGCCCTCAACCGGGGCTATGCGCGCACCCTCGCGTTCGCCCTCGCGCACCGGGTCACCGTCCTGGCGGTGGCGCTGGCCACCCTGACCCTGATGGTCGTCTGCTTCCGGGCGCTGGAGAAGGAGTTCATCCCGGAGGAGGACAAGGGACGCATGTTTTCGATCCTGTTCACGCCCGAGGGTTCGACCTCGGAATATACCGACCGGATCCTCCGGAAGATGGAGGGGTTCATCGCGGAGACCCCGGAGGTGGAGACGTATGCGGCGATCGTAGCACCGGGATTCAGCGGCCCCGGCCAGGCGAACCTGGGAGTGTCGTTCGCGTCGTTTAAGGACGATCGGAAGCGCAGCTACCAGGAGATCGTGGACGGTCCCGGCGGGCTGCGCCAGAAGTTCCTCGGGGGGGTGGAAGGCGGGTTGGCGATCATCCAGCCCCAGAAAGCCATCGGCCGCAGCTTCGGCGCGCCGCTCCAGCTCGTGCTGCAAAGCGACGATCTGCAGGCCCTGAACCGCTTCGCGCTGCAGTTTGGGAACCGGCTGCGGTCCGTCAGCTACCTCATGAACGTGCGCTCCTCCTTCGAAGTCAGCAAACCCCAGCTCCGCATCCACATCGACCGGGACCGCGCCGCCGCGCTCGGCGTGTCGATCGAGGACCTTTCGCGCACGATGCAGATCTTGTTTGGCGGTCTGGATCTCAGCCGCATCAAGATCGGGGGCAAGGAGTACGAGGTCATCGCCCAGCTCGAGCGGCAGGCCCGCCTGCGGCCGCAGGACCTGGAGCGCCTCTACGTGCGCAATGACGCCGGCAAACTCATTCAAGTGGGCAGCATCGTGTCCTATCAGGAAGGCGCGGCGCCCAATGCCATCGAACATTACTCGCGCCTGCGTTCCGCCACCCTCAGCGGGACTCCCGTGGGTCTGCCTCTCGGCACCGCCATGGCACGGGTGGAGGCCCTGGTCAAAAGCGAGTTGCCGGCGGGGTTCCTGTACACGTGGGCGGGCGAGTCGCGCGACCTCATCGATTCCAACCGGGAGGTGTGGTGGGTCTTTGGCCTGGGCCTGATCATCGTGTACATGGTGCTCGCTTCGCAGTTCGAGAGCCTCATCCATCCGCTCACCGTGATGCTGGCGGTGCCGCTGGCCGCGGTGGGGGCGTTCGGTTCCCTTTGGATGCTCAACCTGGGCGGGCGGCTCGGCTTGTACCCGCCTATCCCGGCGATGACCTTCAACCTCTTCAGCCAGATCGGCCTGGTGCTCCTGCTGGGACTCGTGACCAAGAACTCCATCCTGCTCGTCGAATTCGCCAACCAGGAGCGCCGCCGCGGAGCCAACGCCCACGACGCCATGCTGCGATCCGGCCAGGTGCGACTCCGGCCCATCCTGATGACCGCCTTCTCGACCATCGCAGGCATCCTGCCGATCGCCATCGGCTTCGGAGCCGGGGCGGAGAGCCGGCGGCCGATGGGCGTCGCGGTCGTCGGCGGCATGCTCACCAGCACCTTCCTCACCCTGCTCATCATTCCGGTGGTATACACGCTCTTCAGCGACCTGACGGCCTGGGTCCTGGGCCAGCCGGCGTCCACCCCTCATCCTGAACTGGCACGACCCTCGCCCTCCTGACGCCAGGATGGTAGGGCGCTGTCCTCAGTCCGCCGCTCCGCAAGAGCGTACACCCCGGCCGG
>Ga0315287_10008673_pt1 | contig 10281 bp, 9 predicted proteins | sample YL17G11_0_MG_FD_205037 | JGI IMG/M metagenome (GOLD analysis project Ga0315287, IMG submission 205037) | Sediment microbial communities from Yellowstone Lake, YNP, Wyoming, USA - YL17G11_0 | ecosystem: Environmental > Aquatic > Freshwater > Lake > Sediment | place: USA: Wyoming | collected...
AACGCCTGCTCGTGCGCGATCTCCTCGAACGCCTCGCCGACGATTTCGTCGTGCACGAAGATGACGGGGCGCGAGCCGTACAGCACCGAGCCCCGGGTGATGTCGTAGCTGTTGCGCGTCACGTCCCACAGGGCTTGCTTTGAGCCGTCCGCGCCGAGCCCCTGGAACATCGTGTTGCAGCCGACCGTGAACTTGCAACGCCCGCGGAACCGTCCGACGCGCAGCTGTTGAAACACGCCCGTGGGGATCTTGAACGTGTACCTCTCCAGCTGCTCTTCGTCGATCTCGTCCCCGAGCTGCAGGAGCGCTTCGCGCATCTCTTTGCCGTTGTCGAGCGCGAGGTGGTCTCGAATCCAGCGGAAGTATTCGTTCGCCTCGGGCCAGGTGGCGAGCCAGATCGCCTTCAGCTCCTTGGACTTGTCGGGCGCGATCTTCACGCCGTAGCCGCGCGCGAAGCCCGCGAACCCTTCGGCTCCTAGCCCACCCCAATAGCCAAAGTTGGCTACTTTTGAAAGCTGTCGGGCCTTCTTCACCTCGGGCTCGTGCTTGCGGTGCACCGTCTCTTCGTACGACCAGCCCATCATGTTGGCGGCCATCACGAGATGGACGTCCTTGCCAGCGTTGAGCGCGATTCCGAGCGTCGACCAGCCAAGCAAGTCCATGCAGACCTGGGCGACCGTGCACAGCTCCAGGCTGGAGAAGTCGTTGTCGTAGAACAGCATGCCGGGGCGCGCGGTGAAGCACTCGCGAATCCCCACCGGCAGATAGTCCAGATCCCGCTTCGGATTCTGCATCTGAAAGCCGTTGAGCCCACCGCCCTTGCCCTTGGAGCAAGACGTGCGGCCCGTGTCGACCAGAGGGTTGTAGCGGGCCTGAATCGGCGTGACGGTGCCCTTTTCAAGGTCTGGGGCGTGCGTGTCGACAACACCTTGGAGCTGGATGTAGCGGCCGTACTTGATCAGCGTCTCGTCCGCTGATTCCTTGCAGGCGTCCTGGTCCACCGAGGTGTACTTGATCAGGTCCTTCTCGACGAACAGGAGCTGCGGAGCCTTGCGCTCGCCGTGCTGCTCGACCAACGTCTCGTAGCGCTCGTAGCCGGTCTTGGTGAGCTTGGGCCGGAAGCCGCCCTCGCGCGCGACCTTGACCATGAGGCGCTGCGCTGCGCGAACGTCGCGCGTCCCGTCAAAGCGCACGAGGCCTGTCTTCTTCAGCTCGGCGCCGATCACCTCAAAGGCATCCTCGGCGCTCAGCCTGAGCAGCTTCACGCGCTCGGGCGCCGTGTGGATGCCCCAGCAGGAAATCAGGTGCAACGCGAGCGCGGCGCGCGTCTGGCGCGGCGCGTCGGCCAATAGTGGAAGCCAGCGCTTCACCTGCAGAAGGCCGAGGTCCAGGGTCTCTGCCGCGTCGTCGATGGGGTACTGCCGCGCTGCCGACTCCCAGGCCGAAACGGGCGTGTCGATCAGCTCGATGTAGCGCATGCGCCAGCTGTCTTCGCCTTTTTCCTTGCTGCGGTCGCGCTTCAGGAGGCGCTTGCCGAGGGCGTTCAGCGAGTAGCCGCCGCGCGACTCCATGATGCGCATGATGCCTTGGGAGATGTCGACCAGCTTCTGCTGCAGGCCCACGTCGAGCACACGGTCGTCCTCGTAGGCCTCAAAAAACAGCGGCACCATGTCGGGGTACGCGTTGGCGAGGACGCCGACGTCGTACGCGATGTTCAGCCCGTAGATCGGGTCGCTGTGCGTGAACACGTCTTCGACGAAACGCTTACAGGCCGGGTCCTTCACGTGCAAAAGGCCCCGGTCGCCCGAGCGCGCGAACGATACGCAGACCAGGGGCGGCGCCAATAGACCGGGCGCGAATCGACCCGTTTCGGTGTCGATCGCGACTGCTTTGCTCATGTCCATGTTGCGCCGCCCCTGTATCCCGCTGCTGGTGTCAGGTCCCGTCCCTCAGTTGAGGTTGAGCGAATACCACTGGTACTTGGTGAAGTTGCCACCCTCGGGCTTCTGCAAGGTGGGCTTGGTCCTCTGGTTCACGCAGGTGAGCCCGATCTCCATCCCCTCAAGCGGGTTGGTGGGGCCGGCGATCAATTCACAGATCTGGTCCAGCTCCATCTTACGCTCGCACAACTCACTCCAACGCTCCTCCAACGCGTCGTTGAGGTCGTCATTCGACATGGTGTAAGGGTCAAGGTCCGACGCCGCCGCGAGCAGCACCTTGATGTTCGGCATCGCCATGATGTTCGACATGTCGATGACCTGAGAATACTCGCCGCCCACCTTGATGTTGGTGTTGTTCGACTCCAGGCACTCCGTCTCGACGACGAAGAACATGTGCCCCAACTTCTGCGTCGAGGTGACCTCTTTCACTGCGAGGATTTTGCACTTGTACTCGCCGGCCTCGTAGTATTGGCCGGTTTTCGTCGCCTTCGCCGATTTGATTGTGCTGTAAATTCCCATGACTTGTTCTCCTGCTTTTTCTATTTCGTTTGCTTGGATAAGGGCCAAAGGGCGTTAGAACCCCAGGGCATGTTTTCTACTGATTTGGAGCAGTAGGTCAACTTTTTTCTGCCGTCTAAGACAGCATAGTGCGCGTCTTTCAACGCTTGAATCCAGCACGCGTACTCGACGCCGCAGCCAATCAGGATTTCGAACCACACCTCGTCCGCCTGCTGGCCGGGACGGTGCAATCGGCCGTACATCTGCTCGTGCACGGTGCCGGTCGGTGGGCAGGACACCACGAGCGCCTCGTCCCACTCGTGCTGCAGGTTCCGGCCCTCGGAGTTGCTTCCGACGCTGAGCGCTATCGAACCCTGTTTCCTTTTCGCATCCTCAACAAAGCGCCCCCTGCCATCGAGGCCCATGCGGCCGTAGTACGGAACGATGCCCTCTTTTTCTAATCTCTCACCGAGCGCGACCTCGGAGATCCAGATCAAGCCCTTGTGGTGTTTCGTCCACTTGGCTATCTCCTCGACCATCCGGTCACTCTCCCAGCGCGGCACGATGTTGGGCTTGAACGTGTCCTTGACCTTGTCCCAGGCGACGCGCGCCTGGGCGCACTCCTCTGCCAGGTCCTGCCCAACTCCGAACTTCTGGAGCCCCTTCACGCCGAAGCGCTGCAGGTTCGCTGCGACGACCCCCTCGGACTCCAGGCCCTGCAGGTGCCGGTCCAGCACCGCCGCTGCGAGCTTCTTCCACGCCCGGCGCGGCAGGAGCCAGTCGTCGGGCGGGCGCGGATCCCAGTCGTACCAGAAGCCGCTCGTCAGCTCCCGGCACTTACCCCAGCGCACACCCAGGGTGGAGTCGGTGACGGGGTCGCCGTTCGGCAGGATGTCGTTGTTCATGTCCTCAAACAGCTTCTCGATGCGCGGGCCGTAGCCCTCGACCGGGCGCACCTCGATGTTCAGCGACGCGGGGACGTCGTCGTCGTTGTCCTCGGACGCGATGACGCCGGGCGTCTCGTGCAGCCTGCGCTTCACCGTGTGGCGGGTCGCCTTGAGTAGGTCGGTCTGTGCCAGGTCGCGCTCCTCCTGGTTGAACAGCGTGACGAGGGCGCCGGGCGGCATGCGGCCCTTGAACGACCCCTTTTCGTCGACGTCGACCGCGCGGGCCCAGTCGTCCAGATCCCGCTGCGACGACGGCAGCGGCATGCGCCTTTTTCCAAGTGTCCACTCCAACACGTGCGCGAAGTTGTGTAGACTCCTCTTAGTGATGGTGCCGCTCATGGCGAGCAGGGCCGTGTCTGGGTGGTGTTTCATCCAGTCGCGGACTCTGCGCGTACATGCGGCCTGTTTGTTGATCAGTCGATGGATCTCATCTCCAATAATCAAGTCAGGATTCAACTCGTGCAGCAGCTCCGTGCCGCCCTCTCTCGAAAGCTTTTCGTAACTCACCACCATCGGTGGCTTGCCGTAGAAATGGCGCGAAAGCTCGGCGAAGTCGCGTTTCGTCTTCTCGCGTAGCTTCGCCGGCACGAGCAAGAGCGGGCGCTTGGCGTCCACCACGGCCGGGGCCAAGAAACTGCAGATCGTCTTGCCCCTGCCGACCGCCAGAAGCGCCACGGCACCCTGGTAGTCGTGAAGCTCCTGCAGCACGCGCGCCTGTCGGGGCCAGAGCTTGATCTTGCCCCCCGGGCGCTTGAGCGCGTTCGTGAGCAGCTCGGCCAGCCCCTCGGGCGTCATGCCCTCGGTGTCCGTGGCTTGCCACACCCTGCGCGGCAGCGCCTCGATGCGGTCGAACTCGAAAGACTGCGGGACGCCGGCCGCCTTGAACATGCGCGAGGCGGCTTTCTTCAGGTCGTCCTGGGACACCTTCAGCTGCAGCTTCCCACCTGTCGCAGGGCCGGCCACGGCTCAGCTCTCCGCCATCATCGCGTCGGCGATCTCGAACGACAGCGACGCCAGCGCCTTGAGACCCTGGGGCCCTGCCAGGTTGGCGGCGCCGCGCGCAAGCAGGCCTTCCATTGCCGAGCGCGCGAACGCCTCGCGACGCTCCTGCAAGTCCCCTGCGACGGCCTTCTTCTTCGCCGGCGCGGTGGCGACCTCGACGGCGGCGGCCGCGCCTGCAGCAATGGACGCCACGGACTTCTCCACAGCCGCCTCGGTCGCAGCGGGAAGGGCGTCGGGGTTGATCTTGGGGGCGGACGCGCGCGCGGGCTTCGGCGCAGCTTCGGCAGGCGCGGCTTCCTCGGGCTGCGCAGCGGCTGCGGCAGCTGCCTGACCGTTGAGACGGGCTTTCAACTTTTCTGCGAGGGACATTTGCATATATAGGCTCCTTGATAGTTCTTTGGTCGTCAGTTTGCAGTTTGAAACAAATGCGCAGCCGCCATACTTCATGCACGTCTGCGGAGAGGGTGGAAGTTCGAGCGCGCGCTTGCCCTGAAGCACGATGTCGCGCATCTGCCGCACGATGCCTTCGATTTTCTCGAAACGCGGCTCGGCGTCATCGCGATGCACACGCAAGCGCACGACCTTGGAGCGAGGCTTCTTCGTGGTGAGGTAGTAGACCCACGTCTGGTCTACGACGCTTGTTCCGTCTTCGATCATCGCGGCGGTCGCGTAGACGTTGGCTTGAACGTCGTCGATGAGGATGTCGGGCGTTTTGATCCACTTGAAGTCTGAAGTCGTCTTGTGGTCAAGCACGTGCGACACGTTACGCTCAACCCAGTGCGCATCCATCTTGCCGCGGTAGCGCGCGATCTCGGACTCGATCACGAAGTTCTTCTCGACGTTGCACGTGCCTGGCTTCGGCAGGTGCGTAATGCCCGCGGCAGCAATCAACCCGACCCTATCCGTCGTGTCCAGAACACCTTTGAGCAGGTAGTTTTCCAGGCGGTTGTGCACGTCGCTGCCGAGCTGTGCGGACAGCGCAGACGGCGGCTTGAGCCCTTCGACCTTGTTCCACGCCCACTTGCGCTGACAATCACAAAACGTGTCTATTTGCGTCGCGCTCACGTCGAGCAGCGCTTGCTGCACAACTTCGATGCTTGCCATGTGTGCCCCGTAAGATGAAACGCGAATAGAAAAAACTAGAACTTGGAGCTGCCACCTTGGCGCTTGCCGCGGGCGCTGTCAAGTCTTGACTTTCCTAAATCGTAGACGCAACCTTCGGGCTCTACGGGAATCGCAGTGCAGGCACAGAGACACGCTCTCGTGCCTGATACAAGGCGTTTTCACTCTTGCGGGCGGGGACAGTCGAATGAAGATCGTGGTATCAGGCGTGCGCAGACTGGAAGACAGTAAGATAGGTTTCCAGAAACATTTCGACACGTTCGAAGCAGCCGCGGCGGAGTTTTCGGAAGATTTCGTTGAAACAGAGACCAAGGACGGGATCGGCCTGTACAGCTTTGCCGAGTACACGGACACGGGCGTTCGCAGGTCCAAGAATACCGTGGTCTTCGTGACGGCGCTCGCCCTTGATTTCGACGACCAGCCGATGTCGGAGGTCGAGAAGGTGCTCGCGCTGCTCGACGAAGAGGGCATCTCGTACTGGTGGCACACGACCTTCAGCCACCGCGGGGACGCAAAGCACGCGCGCCTTCGACTCGTCGTCAAGGTCAGCCGCCCGGTGCACGGGGCCGAGTGGGCACCATTCTGGTCTACCGCGGTGATGGCCCTTGAGGCCCAACAGCTGGTAGATCAGAAGTGCAAGGACCCCTGCCGGTTGTTCTACCCGCCGTGTGGTCCCAGCAAGGACGTGTACAAGTTTCGCTTCGAGCCGGGCGCAGGGGCGGGGCTCGATGTCGACGAGATCCTGAGCGCGGCGCCCGAGGGCGCGATGGCGGAGCTGTCGTACGACCCGGTGCCGGAGGGGGAGCGCGCGGAGATCACGGACAGCTTGCGCGCGAGTGTCGAGAGCTGGGTAGCCACCTTGTGCGCCGAGATCAAGGCCCGGCCCTACCCTGGACCCATGTACGACCTGAAGCGGCAACGGGTGTGGAGCATCGCCCGGCGCGCGCCTCACATCATCGCGCCTGAATCAATCCTGAACCGGGTCAGTGCTGCGCTTCACGACCGATACGAGAAGCACGACGCAGGGCACGAGTTCTCGAAAGCTATCGCAGTGGTGTCCAAAGCGATACACGAAGGGATGGAGAACCCATGGTGGCCGCGCGTTGAGGACACGCAGAGCTTCCACCCGCTCGACGCGTCGGGCCTGGCGGCTCGCATGTGGGACGCGAACGGGGCCGATCGGCTGCGCTGGGTCCAGGAGAGCCAGGTATGGTTCTACTACGACGGCATGCGCTGGGTGAAGGGGCCAGAAGGGGCGATGGCGTTCGCACTCGAAGTTGCGACCGCGATCGAGAAAGAGGAGCGAACCTTCTACGCTGAGGCCTGGCAGGCCCGAGAGACGCTGGACCGCGTGGAGAAAGACCCGAACGTCGATGCCGAAGAGCACGAGCGCGCCAAGCAGCACCACAAGCGCATGCAGGACACCATCGAGAAGCACCACAAGTTCATCAAAGCCTGCCGCAATGCCACACACCTGCCTCCCGCCATCGAGTTCTACAAGGCCTTGCCTGGTGTGTGCGTCGATCTGAACGCGTTCGACGCCAACCCCTACGTCTACAACTGCCCCAATGGCACGCTCGACCTGCGCACCTTGAAGCTCAAGCCGCACGACCCCAAGGATCTGCTCACCGCGGTCGGTTCCCGCCCCTACGCCGCCGATGCGGAGTGCCCGCGCTTTGAGACGTTCCTGGACGAGGTCACGCTCGGCGATCCGAAGCTCAAGAAGCTCCTCCTGCAGGCCATGGGATACACCCTGACGGGGCTCACGGTGGAGCAGAAGTTCGTCATCCTGCAGGGCGACGGCGAGGACGGAAAAACGACGCTTCTCGGTGCGCTGGCCGAGGCGATGTCTGGCTTGGCGGGACGCACGAGCGCGAACAACTTCGTCGAGAAAACGGGCAGCGAAGCGCACCCCACCTGGCTGATGCGCCTGCGTGACAAGCGCTACGTGTGGGCCGAGGAGCCCGCGCACTTTCGAAAGCTCGACGAAGCGCTCGTGAAAGACCTGACGGGCGGCTCGCCGGTCGTGGCGCGCTGGATGCGCACGGACGAGACGTCGTTCGAGGTGAAGTTCAAGCTCTGGCTCGCCACCAACCACCTGCCACGCATCGACAACGTGGACCACGGCATCTGGCGCCGCATCGCGGTGATCCCGTTTCACGCCCGTTTCGTCACGAAAACGGCGCTCGACGACGCGAAGATCGAAGCCGTGCGCCTCGAAATTGACCCTGCCGTCGCGACAAAGCACCTGCGCCTTCGCGACTCGCACCTGCAGCTCAAGCTAAAGGAAGAGGCCCCCGGCATCCTGGCGCTCGTCGCCCGCCAGGCGCAACTGTACCTGCGGGGTGAGGATATCGAGTGGCTCACCGTGCAACCCGAGATCGACACCTATCGCAAGGAATCCCACCCGCTACACGATTTTTTCCTGCGCGAGTGCTTGAGCAAGCAAGCGATCCTCGCGGGCGAATACGAGGTCGACAGCACCGTCGCCAATCACCTGCTCGCGTATGAGGGCCCGTGGCACGTTGCCCGGACGACGCTCTACGACGCCTATGCGGACTGGTGTAAGCTGGCCCAGCCCATGAGCGCCACTACGTTCTACAAGCTCGTCAAAGAGAAATTTCGTCAGAAATTCATCCACGGCGAGCGCATGTTCGACGAAGTGCGCCTGCAAACCCCCGCGGAGAAGCAGCTCATCCGCCGGGGAGGACCCGCACGCCGCGGCAACAACTGAGGCCCACCATGTCCGTAGACTTCGCTGAAACCTTGATCTCCCCTGCCGTGACTGGGACCTGGGGCCGCACCTCGTTCCCGGACGTCGTGACGATTCAAGGGCGTGAGTTCCGGCGCGCGGGCTGGAAGAAAAGCTACCCGGACGTCGTCGAGCAGTACCGGGAGACCCTGCCGCGGTTCTCCCAACACCTCAAGGTGTATGCGGACGGGCACTGGGCCATCGACCACATCGACGATGACAACCCGGACATGGGGCGCGCGGTGTCTCACTTTTTCCACGACTATGCGCCCGGTAAGACCGTGCACGCGACGTGGTCGATTCTCGGCTTTTCTGCTGGCGTCTACGTGCTCAGCAAAATGTTTCAAACGAAAAGGAGCCCCAGATGGCAACGGTAGAGACCAAACGCTGCATCGCGATCACGAACTGTCACGGAAACCGCGTCTGCGGGGGTGTTTTGGCGGACGATGCAGTCGTGCCCGCAGAGCTTGAAGCCGACATCGTGACACCTACCGTGTTGAACATGGGCAACGGGACGTTCTATCTGCTGGCGCAGTTGGACGTTTTGCAAACTCTGGACGCATCCGCGCTTGACGCGCTGGCCGCAGGAGCGCTACGTAGAGCAACGGTAGGCAAGCTGTCGGACGAAGAGCTAGCGGTGCTCGGCGTCCCGCGAGATCTGTGAACACGGAGAAGACCATGGAAGCCAGTCAGACCCAGAGCGCGAACACGAACCCCGAGCTGATTCAGAAGCCCAATGAGATGGACGTGGGCTCGGCGTGGAACAACATCAAGCAGATCGTGCGCGCGTACCGCGGTGCGAACTTCGAAGAGCACGAGTGGATCAAGGCCTCGATGGAGAGCGTGTTCAACGCGCTCGTGCGCGGGGCGGCCGCTGAAGAGACGCTCAAGGCCGCGGGCGAGCCTGCGTCGCCTGCGGTGCCTGCTACGACGGAAGCCTCGCAGCAGCCTTCCTGAAGGTTTTGGGCCCCGACTCCTGGCGCTCGCATCGGTACACCAGCCCGAAGCTGCATCAGGTGGCTCTCTCAAAGAATGCCCGCTCAGAACCGGGGGAGCGGGCATTGCCTATTGGAGGCACATGGAAATCTTCTGGCATTGCAAGTTCTGCGGCGACCACGGTCCCGCGGAGCCTCCGTACGGGCTTGGCGACAAAGAGCCGTGCACGAAGTGCGGGCAGGGCACGGCGCACGTGATGACGCTTCAGGAAGGGGCGAAGTTCGAAGCGGAGATCGCGCGCGGCGAGCGCGAGCCGGAGCGGAGCTACTCCTAGAAAGCGGGGCCGCCTACGCGTCTGGGCTTCTTTTGCGCGCGCATGTGCTCGTAGAACTGGTACAGGCGAGCGTACATTTTGGGCCGCCATTTTTCTTGCAAACTGCGTTCCAGAATCTTGAAAGAATCAGACACTACGCGCATATCGCGCAAGAACGAATCGAATGTTTCGGGGAGGTGAAATCGCCTGTGTATGCGGTAGCGCACTATAGCGTTCTTCTCGTACTCGTGGAGCGCTTGCTGAAAAAATGCGTTGAATTCTTGAGGGTCGTTCGGGTAAGGGAGGGTCTTCTTCTCCTCCTTGGCCATCTCCTCATCTATCTCCTCATCCGTCATTCCCTCCGGTGCCTCCTCCACCGTCTTCGTCATCCCCGGCATTGCGCCGCGCAAGAAGTCGATCATGTGCATTATTTCATGAACGAGAACCGAGAACACCTCATCGTTTATGTACATCCAGCCCGACGGACTTTGAGCCAGGCTCAAAGTGATGTTCATAGACGGAGGCTCCCCAGGCAAGCGTTCGACCCCAAAGGATCCTGCTGCTCTTTTCTTGTACCCCGTTAGATGCAACTCGAAACGCGGGGTTTTGGAGTAGGGCGGCAGCCCCGCTGCTTCTCTTATGTATCTGGGGACCTTGAAGAATAGCGTTACACTAGCCTGTACATTTTGTAAAAATAGCTCGATCTCTGCGTCCCCCCTTTGCGGGTGCTTGAGGCTATTTTTTAGCTGTTCTCTCCTTGCCAGCATTTTT
>Ga0315287_10008677_pt1 | contig 10280 bp, 9 predicted proteins | sample YL17G11_0_MG_FD_205037 | JGI IMG/M metagenome (GOLD analysis project Ga0315287, IMG submission 205037) | Sediment microbial communities from Yellowstone Lake, YNP, Wyoming, USA - YL17G11_0 | ecosystem: Environmental > Aquatic > Freshwater > Lake > Sediment | place: USA: Wyoming | collected...
TCGTTCCTGCAGCGCCTGCCCGGCGCGGAGCGGCGCTACCGCTGGTTCCTGCCGCTCTTCCCCCGCGCGATCGAGTCGTTCGACCTCTCCGGCTACGACGTGGTGATCTCGACCAGCCATGCCGTGGCGAAGAGCGCGATCACCGCGCCCGGCACGTTCCACCTGAGCTACGTCTTCACGCCGATGCGCTACGTCTGGGATCTCGAGCACGCCTACTTCCCGCCCGGGCGGTTCCCCTGGCCGCTCTCCTGGTACGTGCGCCGCACCTGCAAGCGGCTGCGCGACTGGGACCGGGCGACGAGCCGGCGCCCCGACGCACTGCTCGCCGACTCCTTGCACGTGGCCGGGCGCATCCGCCGCCACTGGGGCCGCGAGGCGGAAGTGCTCTATCCGCCGGTGGACCTGGACCGCTTCCGCGTGCGGAGCGCGCCCGCGGCTTCCGGCGCGCGGGAGCACTACCTGCTCGCCGGCGCCTTCGCCCCCTACAAGCGCGCGGACCTGGCGCTGGAGACCTGCGCCCGGCTCGGCCGGCGCGTCCTCGTCACGGGCGCCGGACCGGAGGAGCCGCGGCTGCGCCGTCTCGCCCCGCCGGGAACCGAGTTCCGTGGCTGGGTGGGGGACGACGAGATCGGTGCGGTTTACGCCGGCGCGAAGGCCCTGCTCTATCCGGGCGAGGAGGACTTCGGGATCATCCCGCTCGAAGCCCTGGCGAGCGGCACGCCGGTGATCGCCTTCGGCCGCGGCGGCGCGCTCGAAACCGTGGGCCGCGGCGCGAGCCCCGAGGCGCTGGCGCGCGTGGCGGCGGGCGGCGTGGCGCGCGTGCCGGGGGGCGTGCTCTTCGGCACCCAGACGGTCGCGGGGCTGGCCGCGGCCATCGAGGCGTTCGAGCGCGAGCGTTTCGACCCGGCGGAACTGCGCGCGCGCACGCTGCCGTTCGCGGCGGCGGAGTTCGACCGGAACTTCCGGGAGGCGTTCGAGCGGGCCCACGCGGCCTGGAAGCGGGAGCATCGCCAGACGCCCCGCGCGTAACCCGAACGCAAAGCGGCGGGGGCGGGAGTTGGGGTTCCGGCCTTTGCCACCGGGGAGCGCTGCACTACACTGCGCGCCCGTCACCCCGCGTCCGTCCGCACCCGCGGCCCACGGCCCGCACCCACCTCCACCGGAGCCCTTCTCCACGCGCCCATTCGCCGGCATCGGAGCGCAGATCCGGTCCCTCGTCGCGGTCGCCGGCGAGGGCGCGGTGGTGCGGCGCAACGTCTCCTGGATGATGGCCGACAAGGTCGTCCGGCTGGTCGTCGGGCTGGCCCTCAACGTCTGGATGGTGCGCTATCTCGGCGCCAGCGCACTCGGCCTGCTCGGATTCGCGCAGAGCGTGGTCTCGATCCTCGCCATCCTCAGTCAACTCGGACTCGAGACCATCCTGGTCCGCGAACTGGTGCGCCGCCCACAGGAGGAACGCGCGCTGCTCGGTTCGGCGCTGGCGCTCCGGCTTGGCGGAGCGGTACTTACCCTGGTACTCGCGGTGACCGCGATCGCCGGGTTGCGCCCCGGCGACGCCGACGCCCTCGCACTCGCGGTCGTCTTCGGCTCGGCTGTCGTCGCGCAGTCGTTCGACGTCATCGAGCTCTGGTTCCAGAGCCGCTCTCGCGTCGTGCCGTTCGTGGTGGCGCGTGCCGGCGCGTTCGCGGTGGCGTCGGGGGTGCGGGTCGCTGCGCTGGTGGCGCACGCGTCGCTTCCGGTACTCGCGCTCGCCATCGCCGTGGAGGTGTTCCTCGGCGCGGTTGCGCTGGTGGTCGCGCTGCGGCTGCAGGGCGATGCGCCGCGCGGGTGGCGCGCCGAGCGCGCGACCGCCCGCCAGCTGTTCTTTGAATCGTGGCCCCTCATGATCAACGGTGCCGCCGTGCTGTTCGTGATCCGGATCGACCAGACCATGCTCACGCTCATGCGGGGCGTGCACGAGAATGGGATCTATGCCGCGGCGCAGCGCCTCACCGAGGTGGTGTTCTTCATCCCGCTCGCGGTGGCGAGCGCGGCGGCGCCCACGCTGCTGCGGTCTCACGCGCGGGACCGCGCCGAATACGAGCACCGCCTCGAACGCGTGCTCACGCTGCTCGCCTGGAGCGCCATCGCGATCGCGCTGCCGGTGTCGCTCCTGGCGAACTGGCTCACCGTCGCGCTGTTCGGCAGCGCGTTCCGGGATTCCGGACCGGTGCTCGCGCTCCACATCTGGAGCACGCCCGGGCTGTTCATGGGTGCCGCCATCACCAACTGGTTCATCGCCGAGGGACGGCAGGGCGAACTCATGCTGCGCAGCGTGCTGGGCGCGGCGCTCAACGTCGCGCTCAACCTCGGCCTGATCCCGGCGTTCGGCGCCCGTGGCGCCGCGCTCGCCGCACTGGTCTCCCTGACCCTCGCCTACGTGTTCGCGAACGCGCTCTTCCCATCGACGCGCCCGTTGTTCCGCCTGCAAATGCGGGCGCTGCTCCCGCTGCGGGCACGGTCGGAGCGGCGATGACCCGCACGGTGTTGTTCACCGGCGACATCTTCCGCCAGCAGCCACGCGGCGGCATCACACGCTACATCCTCGAGATCACCCGCCGGCTCCAGCGTCCGGCCGAGGTCGTGATGGGGGTCCACCAGTCGGCCGAGGCCACCGGATTGCGGATCCCCGCGCGCGCCGCGCTCCGCCTGCCCGCGGTCCGCGGCGCGCACCGCCTGGCCGCGCCGGTGAACGCGCTCGTCGATGCCTGCTGGCTGGGGCCCCGCCGCGACGCCATCGTGCACCCGACCTACTATCGCGACCCGCGCGGGCTGCCCGCCCGAACGCCCATGGTCGTGACCGTGCACGACATGACGCACGAGCGGCTGCCGGAGCACTTCGCGGCGCGCGGGTGGGGCGCGTGGGAGCCGGCGCGGCACAAGGCCGCGCTGTGCCGGCGGGCCGACCGGATCCTCTGCAACTCCGAGACCACGCGCCGCGACCTGCTCGAGTTGATGGACGTCCCGGAAGCGAAGGTCCGGCTGACGCCGCATGCCAGCCGCGACTGGTCACCCGTCGAGTCCGCGCCGATCGAGCGGACGCGGGGGCCTTTCGTGCTGTGGGTGGGTGAGCGCCACGCCTACAAGAACTTCCTCCCCGCGCTCGCGGCGTGGGCGAGTTGTGCGGAAGCGTCGGAGACCCGGCTGCTCTGCGTCGGCGGCGGCCCGTTCCGTCCTCACGAACTCGCGGCCATCGACGCGGCCGGCGTCGCGGCGCGCGTGCTTCAGCACACCGCCTCCGACGGGGAGCTGCGCTGGGCTTACGAGCACGCACGCGCCATGATCCACGCATCGCTGTGGGAGGGATTCGGCGTGACCTTGCTCGAAGCCATGGACCTCGGGTGCCCGGTGCTCGCTTCGGACCGCCCGCCGTTCCGCGAGGTGGCCGGGGATGCCGCCGTGTTCGCCGAACCCACCGCCCGCGACGCGCTCACCGATGGTCTGCGCGCGGTGCTCGCGCAGACGCGCGCCCCCCGGCAGGTCGCGCTCAGACGCGCCCAGGCCGCGCGGTTCTCGTGGGACACCTGCGCCACCCAGCACGAAGCGGTCTACCGGGAGCTCGATTGAACGCGCCGCCGCGCATCAGCGTGGTCACCATCTGCCGCAACGTGCTCCCAGCGCTGCGCCGCACGGTGGCGAGCGTGCAGGCGCAGCACTACCCCGCGCTCGAGTACTGGATCGTCGACGCCGCATCGACCGACGGGACGGCCGGCTACCTGGCGCAACTCGAGGCACAGGGCGTGCGCGTGCTCTCGGAGCCCGACCGGGGGATCTCGGATGCGATGAACAAGGGCATCCGGCTCGCGACCGGCGAGTGGATCGCGCACCTCCACGCCGACGACACGTATCTGCCCGGGACGCTCGAGGCCGTGGCGCGCGCGGCCGAGGCCGGCGGCGCCGACGTGCTGTGCGGCCACATCCTCAAGCGCGAGCCCACCGGCGGGGTGCTGTGCCGCACCGCGCCCGAGCGGCTCGCCATCGAGATGAGCGTTCCGCACCCCGCGGTGTTCGCGCGGCGCGAGTTGTGGGAGCGGCTCGGCGGATTCGATCCCGCGCTCCGGAATGCCATGGATTACGACCTGTTCCTGCGGGCGCGCGCCGCCGGCGCGCGTTTCCGCGTGATCGACCGCCCGCTCGCCGTGGTCGCGTGGGGCGGGCAGTCCGAACGCTCGCTCTGGAAGACGCTGCGCGAGACCCATGACCTGCGCCGCCGCCATCTGCGCTCGGGTGCGTCCCGCTCGTGGCTGTTCCTGGTGTTCCTGTTCGTGAAGGGCAAGGTGAGAGTGGCGCTCCAGAGCGCGGGCCTCGCGGGGCTCGTCGCCTGGTACCGCCGCAACCTCTCCATCCCGCGCAAAGGATGAGGCGCACGCTGCGCCCGTTCACCGGAGGTCGGGCATGTCCCAGTTGCTGTTCGATCTGACCCACTCGCGCCACGAGGTGGTCGCGCGCCTCGCGAACCGCGTGCGCAACGCGGTCGTGCGGCGCCACAACCCCGATGTCCGGTGGAGTTTCACGGGGCGTACGCTGACCGTGCCGCTCTCGCACGACCTGCCGTGGGCGCTGCGGTACTTCCCGAACTACGCTGGCAACCTGCTCCGGATCGCCGCGTTCCTGCGCCGCCGCGACGGCGGGCTCCGCCTGGCCGACGTCGGCGCCAACGTCGGTGACAGTTACGTGACGACGCGGCCGCAGGCGGGCGACCGGTTTCTGCTGGTCGAGGGCGCGGAACGCTACTTCCGGTTGCTGGAGCGCAACGTCGGCGGCGATCCGGGCGTGATCTGCGTGCGCGCCCTGCTCTCGGACCGCGCGTCCGCCGAGGCCGGCAGCATGGTGGTCGAAGGCGGCAACGCGATCGTGGTCACGGGGGCGGCCGGGGCAGGCTCGGCATTCGACACGCTCGACGCCGTGCTCCACCGGCACGCGGACCTCGCCCCCCTGAACCTCATCAAGGTGGATGTCGAGGGTTACGACGGGCGCGTGCTGCGGGGCGCGCGGGCGACGCTGTCGGCCGACGCGCCGGTCGTCCTGTTCGAGCATCATCCGCGCCTGGTCCGCCTCGCCGGCGACGACGACTGCGCGCTGTTCGGCGAGCTCGCCGCGCTCGGCTACGGCCCGATGATCGTCTACGACAACCGCGGCTTCCTGCTCGGCACCCTCGAACCGGGGGACGTCGCGAGCGTCGCCGAGTTGGTGAGCTACGCTCGCCAGCAGGACGGCTACTACTACGACATCCTCGCGTTCCCCTCCCGCAGGGCCGCAGACCGCGACGCGTTCCTCCGCGAGGAGCGCGCGTTCTACGCGACGCTCGAGGGCTCCACCGGCGAGCAGGCGCCGCGCGCTTGACGGCGCCCGCTCCAGTCCCGAGACTCCGCCGCACGCTCTCCGGAGGGATCCCATGAGACTCGACACCCGCATCGCCGTCACCGGCGGCGGCGGCTTCCTCGGCTCGCACGTGCTCGAGGAGTTGGCGCGCGCCGGCTGCACAAACGTCGTCGCGGTGCGCTCGCACGACTACGACCTGACCCACGAGGACCGGGTGCAGGCGATGCTCGCCGACCTGAGGCCTCAGACCATCCTCCACCTCGCGGCCGTGGTGGGCGGGATCGGCGCCAACCGTCTCCACCCGGGCACCTTCTTCTTCCAGAACCTGATGATGGGCTCGCTCCTCATGGAGCACGCGCGGCGCGCCGGTGTCACGCGCATGCTCAATGTCGGCACCATCTGCTCCTACCCCAAGTTCACGCCCGTGCCGTTCCGCGAGGAGGACCTGTGGAACGGATACCCCGAGGAGACCAACGCGCCCTACGGCCTCGCCAAGAAGATGCTGCTGGTGCAGTCGCAGGCCTACCGGCAGGAGTTCGGCTTCGATTCCTCGAATGTGATGCTGGTGAACCTCTACGGACCGCGTGACAACTTCGACCCCGACAGTTCGCACGTCATCCCCGCGCTCATCCGCAAGTGCTTCGAGGCGGCCGACCAGGGCGCCAGCGAGATCGAGGTCTGGGGCAGCGGCCAGGCCACGCGCGAGTTCCTCTACGTCGCGGACGCGGCGCAGGCCATCGTGCTCGCGCTCGACCGGCTCGACGACAGCGACCCGGTCAACCTCGGCTCGGGCCGCGAGATCTCGATCCACGACCTCGCGCTGATGATCGCACGGCTGAGCGGATTCACCGGCCGCCTGCGCTGGAACGCCTCGCAGCCCGATGGCCAGCCGCGCCGCTGCCTCGACACCTCGAAGGCCGTCGAACGGCTCGGCTGGCGCGCCAGCACGCCGTTCGAGACCGGGCTCGCGCGCACCATCGAGTGGTACCGGGCCGAGCGCGCCGTGGGCACGGCGAAGTCCTGAGCGGCCCGATGCTCTCAGTCATCGTGCCCACCCGCGGTGACGCGGCGCGGCTCGGCGCGCTGCTCGACGCGCTCGAGCACCAGACCCTCGAGCGCACGTGCTGGGAGCTGCTGCTGGTGCCCGACGGCGCCACGCTCACGCCCGCGCTGCTCGCGCGTCTCGGTGCGATCGGGGGCCGTGAGGTCGCGCTCGAGCGGCGCGCCGGCCCCGGCGCGGCGCGCAACGCGGGCGCCCGGGCCGCGGGCGGCGACTGGCTGGCGTTCACCGAGGACGACGTGACTCCGGCGCCCGACTGGCTCGCGCGCGCCGCGGCGCGCATCGCGGCCGAGCCCGCGCTCGAGGTGATCGAGGGCCTCACCGTGAAGCCCGGTGGCCGCCCGGTGCATCGCCAGTCCCAGGAACACCCGCTCTACCTGCCCACCAACCTGTTCGTCCGACGTGCGACGTTCCAGCGCGTGGGCGGCTACTGCGAGGAGTTCTACGATCCGGCGGGCGCCATCTACTTCCGCGAGGACACCGATTTCGGGTTCACGCTCGAGGCGGCGGGCGCCACCGTCGGGCGCGAGCCGGGAGCCGTGGTCACGCATCCCGATGAGCACCTCGGCGCGCTCGACCCGCTGCGCTGGGCGCGCCGCTACAGGATGGATGCGCTGCTCGAGGCCCGGCACCCCGAACGCTTCCGCGCGCGCGTCGAGGTCCACCGTCTGGGGCCGCTCACCGTGCGCCGCCCGATCGTGCGGGCGTGCGAACTGGCGGCGTTGTTCACGGCGCTCGCGCTCATCACTCTGGCGGCCGGGCTGCAAACGGTGGCGCTGGGGCTCGCGGCGGTCGCCGCGCTCGGCTTTGCGATGGTGTGGGCAAAGTGGCGCTTCGATCCGCGGCGGCTGCCGGTCGTGCTGCTGGTGCCGTTCGTGATGGTGTGGGCGCTCGGGGTGGGGCAGCGACGCCGTCGCCTGGGAGCGGGCCACAAGGGCTGATACGATCCGGCCGCGCAGGTCGGGAACCCGATCGAATCACACGATCCAACACGAGGCACGCAGCATGAGCGACCGCACGAAGGGCAGTGTCTACCAGGACTACTACGCGAACCGCGGGGTGACATCCGCCGACTACGAGGGGTTCAGGCTGCCCGCCTATCTGCGGCAGGTCCTGCCCGCCGACCGGGGGGCGAGGGTCCTCGACATCGGCTGCGGTTTCGGTTCGATGCTGCAGGCCCTGCGGGACCTGGGCTACCGCTCGCTGCAGGGCGTCGATATCTCCGCGGAGGCGGTCGAGGCGTCACGGGGACGCGGCCTGGACGTGACCCGGATCGACGACCTGGACGGCTACTGCCGCGCCAGCACCGGACGTTTCGACCTGATCCTGATGAGTCATGTGCTCGAGCACCTCGACAAGACCGGGATCATCGGGACCCTGAGGCTGATCCGGGAACGGATCCTCGCGCCCGGGGCGGCGCTCGTGATCATGGTGCCGAACGCGCAGTCCGCCACGGGCTGCTACTGGGCCTACGAGGACTTCACCCACCACACGCTCTTCACGGCGGGAAGTCTGCAGTTCGTGCTCAGGGCCGCGGGGTTCACGAGCGTCGAGTTCCTCGACCCCGAAGCGGTCGCGGACTCGAGCCCCCCGGTGCGCTGGATCCGCCGCGCGCTGCTGCGCCTGTACCGGGCGAAGCTGGTGTTCTGGAACCGGGTCACCGGAAGCGCGTTCCACCGCGCGAGCCCCCAGATCTTCTCGTTCGAGATCAAGGTCCTGGCCCGCTGACACCGGGGCCGGCGCGGAACCGCGCCTCGTGCCCCCGTTCCGGGGTTTCTCCTGCCGCTCAGCCGAGCGGTCGCGTCTGCCCCTGGATCACGTCCACGACCGGCAGGTGGGCGATCAGCCGGCGCCGTTCATCGCCCCGGCTGAACGTGAGCGCGCCCCGCTCATCGCGTGACTGACGCGCGAGCCCCTCGATATACCCCTGCGCGGGCGCGATCCCGAGGCCCGCGGGAGCGAGGTCGGCCCGCACGAAGAAGGCATTGCAGCCCGCGCGGTTCGCGCCCACGAACACGTATCCCCTAGCCGCCGCGAGCTGACCAAGCGCGGTGATGGACGCCCCGAAGTAGAGATTCGAGTGATGCGCGGCGGTGCGGCGGAAGGCCGGATCGTAGGGGATGGAGACCGGATCCAGGCCGAACAGTCCATTGTACTCGCAGACCACCAGGCGCGGCCGGATGCAGGTGATCGCCTCCCACACCCAGTAGTCGTTGCCGTCGATGTCGATCGAGAGCAACCCGACATCCGGGTCGAAGCCGGTGCCGGTCAGCAGCGCGTCGATGGACTCGCGCGTCACGAACGCGGCGCGCGCCTGCAGGTCGTGGCGCCAGAACAGGTCGTCCCGGCGGATCGCGGCGAGGTGGCGCTCGGAGCCATCCATCACGAAGCCCTGCCAGTCGTCGTGGAGCAGCAGGAAGCGCGTGTTCGACTCGCGGTAGTCCTCGACCCCGAACTCGATGAACGTGCGGTGACGGATCGGGAGGTTGTGGATCAGGTACTGGAGGATGCCATCCTCGCCCCATTGTGAGAAAACCTTGAATTCGCAGGGCCAGAGCCGTTCCCGCACGGGCTCGCCGGCGGGCGGCGGGAAGGGCAGCGCACGCACGCGCTGCACGTGGAGCTGGCCGAGCAGGACCAGCGCGTCCTGGGAGCGGGCCTCGAGATCGGCGGTCATGGATCGCCGCAGCTTCATCAGCGCACTGCGCAAGAGCGTCTTCATGGTGGGATCCCTTCCGTGCTCGGTGTGCGCTGGCGTCGTGGAAGCCGCGCCACGAACGCGAAGTTCTGACAGAGCGGCGCGAACGCCGCGCCCAGCGCGGCGTCGAGCGCGTCCCAGAGATCCGCGGTCCAGCGCGCGCGCCGCAGCCCCGCCGGAAGCCGGTTCAGCAGGTTGCGGGGCAGGAACCCGTAGCGGGCGATCTCGAGCAGCTCCAGCCCCGCGTCGAGCATCAGGCGCTCAATGTCCGCGCGGCCATAGCGGTGGACGTGGTGGTGTTTGCCCGGAACCCGGCTTGAGACGAAGTCGATCCAGCTCGTGCGGTTCGGGAAGTGGTAGCAGAGGAAGACCCCACCGGGCCGCAGCACGCGCGCGATCTCGGCCAGGCTCGCGGACTCGTCGCCGCCGGTCTCGCGCACGTGCTCGAGCACGCCGATCGAGACCACCGCGTCGAACTCCGCGTCCGCGAACGGCAGCCGCACCGGTTCCGCCGGGCACCCGCCGACGAACCGCTCGTAGGGCTCGTCGAGCCAGGCCGCAGCCGAGACTCCCTCGATGGCGTAACCCGTCACCCGGTATCCCGCGCGGGTCAGGAAGTAGGAGAAGTGGCCGAAGCCCGTCCCCCAGTCCAGGACGCACGCGCCGGCCGGCAGATGGCGGCGCGCCATGCGCTGAAGGCGCCGGTACTGCCGCGCCCCCGCGAAGCTGCCGAACTGCGGGAGTTGCATCCCGCCCCGCTCGGCGCGGTCCATCAGTTCCCTCAGGATGCGGTCGTCGTCGAGGTCCACATCGGTCATCCTGCCAGCATGAGCGGCCCCCGCGGGCAGCGCAAGCGGAGTCCCACGCCGGCACGTCCCGCCAGGGATGCGGTCAGTGCGCGCTGGCGTCGCGGAAGACGCGCATCACGGTCAGGAGGATGATCTTGACATCGAGCCCCAGCGACCAGTTGCGGATGTAGTAGAGGTCGTACTCGATGCGTGTTTCGAGCGGCGTGTCGCCCCGCAGGCCGTGGACCTGCGCCCAGCCGGTGATGCCCGCCTTCACGTGGTGGCGCAGCATGTAGCGCGGCACCGAGGCGCGGAACTGCTCCACGTACATCGGCCGCTCGGGGCGCGGGCCCACCAGGCTCATCTCGCCGCG
>Ga0315287_10008679_pt1 | contig 10278 bp, 8 predicted proteins | sample YL17G11_0_MG_FD_205037 | JGI IMG/M metagenome (GOLD analysis project Ga0315287, IMG submission 205037) | Sediment microbial communities from Yellowstone Lake, YNP, Wyoming, USA - YL17G11_0 | ecosystem: Environmental > Aquatic > Freshwater > Lake > Sediment | place: USA: Wyoming | collected...
CCCGCGAGCAGCTGGCCCGGCGCGTATTTTTCGCGGATTGCCATCAGGCCCGGCATTTCCTTTTCCGCGATGGAAATCTCCTTGCGACCCCAATCGGCCAGATTGATGTCTGCGACTTTGTAGTCGGTGGTTTTGGTTTCGGTCGTCGTTTGTGTATTCATGATTTTTGCAAAGGGTTCAGGTTTCAGGGATTCAGGGTTCAGATCGGACGCGAGAGCGCGGCTTGGCAGAAAAGCCGGTTCGCCTTGAGACGGCCTTCGAAAGGCCGTGCAACATCGCGGAAATTTCTTTCGATTCACCGATCAGGTGGTCGAAGTCAGCTTTCTTCAGGAAATCAAGCTTGCGCGAGATGTAAAGCTGCGTGCGAAGTTCACCACACGAGCCTTTCGCAATATTCAAAAATCGGACGAACTCCTTGTTGCTGTTGCGCTCGTAACCCTCAGCGACGTTTGACGGCACCGAAAGGGCGGCACGCTGCACTTGATCCTGCATCGTGAAATTGCGGCAGCTCGCAAACGTCTTGAAAACGGCAACCGCAAGCCGGCAGCCACGCTGCCAAACCTCGAGATCTTCGAACGATTGAAAGGCCATATCTGAAACCTGAACCCTGAATCCTGAAATCTATCGCGCTGCTTTTCGCAGCGCGGTGGCTTTATCGGTTTTTTCCCAGGTGATATCGGGATCTTCTTTGCCGAAGTGGCCGTAGTTCGTGGTCTTGCTGTAAATGGGACGGAGCAGGTCGAGCTGCTGGATGATCTCGGCGGGCTTAAAGGAGAAGGTGCGATTAACGGCGTGCTCGATTGCTTCTTCGGGCACTGTGTTCGTGCCGAAGGTGTTGATGTTCATGCTCACGGGATCGGGATAGCCGATGGCGTAGGCGAATTGGATCTCGCAACGCGTGGCCAGGCCCGCGGCGACCACGTTCTTCGCCACCCAGCGTCCCATGTAAGCGGCGCTCCGGTCGACTTTGCTCGGATCCTTGCCAGAAAATGCGCCACCGCCGTGACGGCCCCAGCCGCCGTAACTGTCGACGATAATCTTGCGCCCCGTCAGGCCGGTGTCGCCTTCCGGTCCGCCGATGACAAAGTTGCCCGTGGGATTGATCAGGTATTCGGTTGTGTCCGTCAGCATTTCGCCAGGCAAAACCTTCCGGATCACCTCTTCGATGATGAAGCTGCAAATTTCCGCATGCTTCACATCGCGGGTGTGCTGGGTCGAGACGACGACGTTCGAAACGCCGACTGGTTTACCGCCGTCGTAGATGACGGAGACCTGCGACTTGGCGTCCGGGCGCAGCCATGGTACCTTCCCGCTCTTTCGAATGCGGGTCAGTTCGCGACCGAGACGATGGGCGAACATGATCGGCGCCGGCATCAGTTCCGGCGTCTCGTCACAGGCGAAACCAAACATCAATCCCTGGTCGCCCGCGCCTTGCTCGGAATGCCCTTTGCCCTCGGCGTCGCGCGCATCGACACCTTGCGCGATGTCCGCGCTTTGGTTGGTGATGATGTTCTGGATACCAATTTTGTCGGCGTGAAAAACGTCGTCGTCGTTGACGTATCCGATCTCGCGCACGGCATCGCGCACGATCTGGTCAATCGGGACCACGGCCTCCAGTGACGTGCCCGGCTCCAGGTTCGGGACCGTGATCTCGCCACCGACGATCACGGTGTAACTTTTAGCGAAGGTCTCACAGGCGACGCGGCTCTTCGGGTCCTGCCGGATGCAGGCGTCGAGCACGGCGTCAGAAATGGTATCGCAAACTTTATCCGGATGACCTTCACCAACGGATTCGGAAGAAAAAATGAAACGACGAAGCATGGTATGAGACGTTGAAGCGATGAAGGGTTAAAGAGTTGAAGCGTGGAAACGTGATAGGAGGCCGCTGCAACGGTTCAACGCTTTAACCGTTTGACGATCCCTAACATATTGACCAATCATGATACGTCGATATATCGTAGAGATACAAAATGGCGTCAACTATTAATTTTCTCCGTCTGCTCGCCGACCCGACCCGGCTCCGGATGCTCTTGCTTCTCGAAGAAGAGGAGCTTTCGGTGGCGGAGCTGCAGGAAATTCTTGGCATGGGGCAATCGCGCATCTCGAGTCATCTGGCGCAATTGAAACGCGCGGGGGTGGTGGAAGATCGCCGTGCCGGGAAAAATGTTTACTACGGATTGACAGAAAAGGAGGAGCGGAATTCGGCGCGCGCAAAGGTGAAGGAGCTAACGCGGGTGCTCGCTCGGGAGATGCCGGAGACGGTGCGCGATCGCACGGCGTTGCAGCTCACGCTTCGCAAACGCCGCGACAAAGCGCGCGAATACTTCGACGAGCTGGCGGGAAAGTTCGGCCGGAGTTATGTCCCGGGCCGTTCGTGGCAGGCCCTCGCCCACACCGTGATTAGCTTGCTGCCGGCGTTGACCGTGGCGGATCTCGGCGCGGGAGAAGGAACGCTTGCCCAACTCCTCGCCAAGACTGCCCGCAAGGTGATTGCCGTCGATAATTCGCCGAAGATGGTCGAATTCGGGTCGAAGCTCGCGAAACAGCACGGCTTCGCGAATCTCGAGTATCGCCTCGGCGATATCGAAGATCCGCCGATCACCAAAGGCACCATCGACCTCGCCGTCCTGAGTCAGGCGCTGCATCACGCGATTCATCCCGAGCGCGCGATCGCGAGCGCTTATCGAATGCTGCGAAAGAGTGGACGGATCGTGATTCTGGATTTGCTCAGCCACCGCTTCGAACGCGCCCGCGAGCTTTACGCCGATCATTGGCTCGGCTTCAGCGAAGTGCAGCTCCACCAATTTCTCGAATCCAACGGCTTCAAGAACATCGAAGTGACGGTTGTTTCGCGCGAAAAGCAGAGCCCACATTTCCAAACGGTGTTTGCGACCGGCGTGAAATAAGTCGGTCTGCTGTATTGCAGAAAACAGCAGAGATTATCCAGACGGTTTGAAGAACCGTTCCGGTTTTGGTTGCCCGGCGAACAAAATTTGGTGCAACATCGCCGCCGCGTCGCTGTAGTACAACTTGATGGAAATGCGAACTGCCCGCGCCACAGAAGACGTGGAACCCGCTCGGCTGGCAGCCGGCCTGTTTTCCTCGTCAGAAGAAGCGAACCCAAAGACACCGTGAAGCCAAAAACTTTCTTTGCCGACCTGCAGCGGCGGAATGTTTACAAGGTCGCGGTCGCTGATGGAGTGGTAAGCTGGCTGCTCATCCAGATTGCGACGCAGGTCTTGCCAATTTTCGAGATTCCGAACTGGGCGACCCCGATCGTCGTCTTCCTGCTCCTGCTCGGTTTCCCGATCGCCCTCGTTCTGGCCTGGGCGTATGAACTGACACCCGAAGGATTGCAACGCACTGAAGAGGAGTCCTCTTCTCGCCGGCGCGCTTCGATTTAGCAGGAGACTTGCCGTCCTGATTCACTGCAATGCAGGATCGAAAGGTTGCTGCGACTCGTAAAATAACGAAATCCTCCAACATCCGGCACCGCCGCCTGCCTAACCAAATCGAAGAGCGAACAGGCTATCGACAAAAAAGCGTGCTCCAGCCGCCGAAAGCATTATCCTCCGCAGCTGGCATGCCCAGGAACAACGACCTCCGAAAAATTCTGCTGATTGGGTCCGGTCCAATTATCATCGGGCAGGGCTGCGAGTTTGATTACTCCGGCGTGCAAGCTTGCAAAGCGCTACGCGAGGAGGGTTACGAAATCGTGCTCGTGAACTCGAATCCGGCGACGATCATGACCGATCCGGAATTCGCGGATCGCACTTACATCGAGCCGATCACGCCCGAGGTGATCGAAGCAATTCTCGAGCGGGAAAAGCCTGACGCCATTCTGCCCACGATGGGCGGCCAGACCGCGTTGAACGCAGCGATGGAACTGAGCCGCAACGGCGCTCTGGCGCGGCATGGCGTCCGGTTGATTGGCGCAAACGCCCAAGCCATCGCCAAAGGGGAAGACCGCCAGCTGTTCAAGGAGGCGATGCTGCGCATCGGTCTCGACGTTCCGCGTTCCGGCATCGCGCATTCCGTGGCCGATGCCAGCCGGATCGCGGACGCGATTGGCAAGTTTCCACTTATCATCCGGCCCGCCTTCACGCTCGGCGGCTCCGGCGGTGGCATTGCCTACAATCGCGATGAACTGGATGAAATCGTCGAGCGCGGCCTCGCTCTTTCGCCCGTTACTGAAGTCTTGATCGAGGAATCGCTCGTTGGCTGGAAGGAATTTGAGATGGAGGTGATGCGCGACTGCGCGGATAACTGCGTGGTCATCTGCTCGATCGAGAATTTCGACCCGATGGGCGTGCACACTGGCGATTCGATCACGGTCGCGCCCGCGCAAACGCTGTCCGACAAGGAATTCCAAATGATGCGTGACGCCTCGTTCGCGGTCATCCGCGAGATCGGCGTCGAGACCGGCGGATCGAACATCCAGTTTGCCGTAAATCCACAGAACGGCCGGATGGTCGTGATCGAAATGAATCCGCGCGTCTCGCGCTCCTCAGCGCTCGCGTCGAAAGCGACTGGATTCCCGATCGCGAAGATCGCGGCAAAGCTGGCCGTGGGTTACACGCTCGACGAAATTCGCAACGACATCACACGCGAAACGCCGGCAAGTTTTGAGCCAACGATCGATTACTGCGTCGTCAAAGTTCCACGCTTCACTTTCGAGAAATTCCCGCAAGCCGACGCCACCCTCACGACGCAGATGAAAAGTGTGGGCGAAGTGATGGCGATCGGCCGGACTTTTAAGGAAGCGCTCCAAAAAGCGTTGCGCTCGCTCGAGACGAAGCGCTTCGGTCTCTGCGGCGACGGGAACGAGAAGCGCGTCGATGCGGAAACCTTGCGTTTGAAACTCGCGATCCCGAATGCCGAGCGGATCTTCCACATCGCGCAGGCATTCCAGGACGGCATGTCGATCGACGAGGTCTTCGAGCTGACGAAGGTCGACCGCTGGTTTCTCCACAATGTGAGACAGATTGTGGAAGAAGCACGTGAACTGGTTGGTGGGTCTGCCCGGAAGTCGGGCTTCAAGCCTGACTCGGCCGACGGTCTTCCAGACCGTCGTTTCACACCCTTTGATGAACATGCGGAAATTTCCCAGAGCCGCCGCCATCTCCCGCACTGGGAGCAAGCCGGCGCCGCGTATTTTGTTACATTCCGCCTCGCTGATTCAATCGCTTCGGAGGTTCTCAGCGCGTGGCGCGAAGAGCGGCAACTATGGCTGAACCATCACCCGCAGCCATGGAATTGGAAAATAGCGCGGGAATACATGCGCAAATTCGAAGAGGAACGCGAAGAATGGCTCGATCGAGGACACGGCTCATGCTTGCTGCGCCAGCCCAAAGCGGCTGAAATCGTAGCTGAATCGCTGCGGCACTTCGACGGGGACCGCTATCTTCTGGACGCATTTGCGGTCATGCCCAATCACGTCCACGCGCTGGTCAAGCCGCTGCGCAACCATTCGTTGTCGCACATTTTGCACTCTTGGAAATCGTTCACCGCCAATGCAATCAACCGCGAATTCGCTCGAGAAGGCAGTCTGTGGATGAGCGAAACGTTCGATACGATCGTGCGCGACGGCGCGCACTTGCAAAACTGCCGCGATTATATCGCCCAAAATCCGGAGAAGGCTCGGCTGGCGAAGGGGGAGTATGTCTTGGAGCGGCGTGATATTCTCGAAACGAACGGGTTGGAGGAACAAGCTGGAAGCTCGTTCGCCGAGTCAGGCTTGAAGCCTGACATCCAGTCGCTGCTGCGGCGCGCAAAAAAGCTCGGCTTTTCTGATCGGCAGCTGGCCGTCGCACGCGGAGTTTCCGAGTCGGAGATTCGCGCCGAACGCAAGGCCGCCGGCGTGGTTCCCACCTACCGGCTGGTCGATACCTGCGCCGCGGAGTTCGAAGCGTTTACTCCGTATTACTACTCGACTTACGGCACCGAGAATGAGATGCGGCGCAGCGACAAGCGCAAAATCATGATCCTCGGCGGTGGACCGAATCGTATCGGGCAGGGCATCGAGTTTGATTACTGTTGCGTGCACGCCGCGTTCGCTTTGCGGGAGCTCGGATTCGAAACGATCATGGTCAATTCGAATCCGGAAACGGTCTCGACCGATTACGATACCAGCGATAAACTCTACTTCGAGCCGCTCACACTCGAAGACGTGCTCAATATCTACGACCAGGAACTTCCGGAAGGTGTCATCGTGCAGTTCGGCGGGCAGACGCCGCTGAATCTGGCGGAAGGATTGAAGGCCGCAGGCGTTCCGATCATCGGCACCCAGCCGGAAAGCATCGAGATGGCGGAGGACCGAAGATTATTCGCCGCAATGCTCGATAAACTCGGACTGCGACAAACGCCGAGCGGCTCCGCGGTCAGTACCGAAGAAGCGATTTCGATCGCCGAAAAAATCGGCTATCCGGTGCTGGTGCGTCCGTCGTTTGTCTTGGGCGGGCGCGGAATGGAGTTGGTTTATAACGAGACAGATTTGCGACGATACGTCAGCGCCGCGCTGAGCGATGGGAACATAGACTTTCAGTCTGTGCACCCAGCGGAGTTGGCCTCTGCTGAATCCGAAGCCACGGGCAGAATGCCCGTCGGCCACAGAGGCCCCAGGCCTATGTTCCGCCCAATCCTGATCGATCGTTTCCTAGAGGACGCGATCGAAGTCGATGTCGATTGCATAGCGGACGGCGAGATCAGCGTGATCGGCGCCATCATGGAGCACATCGAGCAGGCGGGCATTCATAGCGGCGACAGCGCCTGCGTGATTCCCACGTTCTCGCTTTCGGAAGCGGTGCTGAAAGAGATCGCAACCGCAACAAAAGCGATGGCGCGTGAATTAAAGGTGCGAGGACTCATGAACGTGCAATTCGCGGTCAAGGGTGAAAGCGTTTACGTGCTCGAAGTGAATCCGCGCGCATCGCGGACCGTGCCGTTCGTGAGCAAAGCGATCGGAGTGCCGCTGGCGAAATTAGCCACCAAGGTGATGACGGGAAAGAAGCTCGCCGATCTCGGCTTCACGAAGGAGATCGTCCCGAAGCATTTCTCGGTGAAGGAAGCGGTCTTTCCGTTTTTGCGCTACCAGGGCATTGATATCGCACTGGGGCCGGAAATGAAGTCGACCGGCGAAGTGATGGGAATCGACGCCGATCTTGGCCTGGCCTACGCAAAGTCGCAGATGGCCGCACCCCCGGCCTTACCCAAGGGCGGCAACGTTTTTATCAGCGTGAAAGACGATGACAAACCGAATGTTATTTCGCTTGCGCACGAGTTCGTTGGCCTCGGTTTCAAGATCATCGCCACGAGCGGGACCGCCGCAATGCTCGCGGCCGCGCGCGTGCCCGTCGCCAAGGTCTATAAGATTCGGGAAGGACGGCCCCACGTGCTCGACCTGGTCAGAAACGGAGACATTAATTTCATCATCAACACGCCGAGCGGGAAGATTCCTCGTGAAGATGAGGTTCGGATTCGTAATGCGTCCCTGGCGCGGAAAATCCCGATCATGACCACGATTCGCGCCGCCCAGGCGAGCGCGAACGGAATTCGTTCGCTCCAGAGGAGCAATCTTCAAGTGAAAACGCTCCAGGAGTATCACGCGAGCAATGGGACGGAGCGGAAACACGCGGAAGAGTGAGATGCCATCTCGGAGTTGAAGGTTGAAGGTTGAACGGTAGGATCAACCATGAAACTTACTTTGCTCTGCTGCACGATCGGATTGGCCCTTGGCGCCACGCCACTACACAGTCAGGAAAAAAAGGAAACGACTCCTGAAAAAAAGGAAACGACCCCAATGAATGAACCCAATAAGAAAGAAGTCGCGGTAATCAAAACGAGCGAAGGCGAAATGGTGGCCGAGTTCTGGTCCGACGTCGCGCCAAAGACGGTCGAGAATTTCAAGAAGTTGGCAAAAGCCGGATTCTACAATGGGACCGCATTCCATCGCGTCATAAAAGGATTTATGATCCAGGGCGGCGATCCGCTCACCAAGGACGAGAGCAAACAGGCAAGTTGGGGGACCGGCGATCCCGGATACAAAATTCAGGCGGAGTTTAACAAAAAATCGCATGAGCGCGGCGTGCTTTCGATGGCCCGTTCGCAGGATCCCAATTCGGCCGGCAGCCAGTTTTTCATCTGCCACGGCACGCCAAAATTTCTCGACGGCCAATACACCGCCTTCGGCAAACTGATTAAAGGCGACGATGTGCTGGAAAAAATAGCGACGACCAAGACCGGCCCCAACGATCGGCCGGAAAAGCGGATGACTGTTGAGAGCATCAAGATCGTTCCCGCTGATTCGGTGAAGTAACGGCATAGGACTCATATGTCCTATGCGTCCCATGTGACGAATGGCATCGCCTGAGACCACCGCCGTCGCCCTGATCCAGATGCAGTGCGGAGTCGACCCCGCTGCAAATATGGCCAACGCGATCGCGCGGATTTACGACGCGGCGAAGCAAGGTGCGCGGATCGTTTGTCTGCCGGAGTTGTTCCGCTCGCAGTATTTTTGCCAGGCGGAGGACCATGCGAATTTCGCGCTGGCCGAAGAAATTCCGGGACCGACGACTGCCAAGCTGGAGAAGGTGGCCCGGGAAACCGGCGTGGTGATTGTCGCCTCCCTTTTCGAGAAACGGACCGCCGGCGTTTATCACAACACCGCGGTCATCATCGACGCTGATGGGCAATACCTGGGCAAGTATCGCAAGATGCACATCCCGGATGATCCTTTCTATTACGAGAAGTTTTATTTCACCCCGGGCGATCTCGGCTTCCAGGCGTGGCCAACCGCGCATGGGAAAATTGGCGTCTGCGTTTGCTGGGACCAATGGTACCCGGAAGCCGCGCGACTGACCGCGTTGCGCGGTGCGCAGATTTTGTTTTATCCGACGGCTATCGGATGGCATCCGGCCGAGAAGGAAAAATACGGCGCCGCGCAATATTCCGCCTGGGAAACAATGCAGCGCAGTCACGCGATTGCGAATGGCTGTTACGTCGCGGCGGTGAATCGCGTCGGTCATGAAGCGCCGGCGGGAGGAGCTGGGATCGAGTTTTGGGGACAAAGTTTTGTCGCCGCGCCCAGCGGCGAGATCATCGCGAAAGGTAGTATCGATCGCGAAGAAATTATTCTGGCGGAAATCGACTGGGCTCGCATCGACGAGCATCGGACGCACTGGCCGTTCCTGCGCGATCGACGCATCGACGCCTACGCCGGAATTGAGCAGCGCCTGATTGATTGAGCGGAGCAGAGGCATCTTGTTCGCCACAGGACGAATCCGTCCATTGTGCGGACCTGTGGGGGCGGGCGGGCGTCTCGCCTGCCCATTTTGCAGTACCTCGTAAAAACGCAGGCTGGAAGCCCGCTGGCCTCACAGGCAAGATGCCTGTGCTCCGGGCTGCGGCGGTAGTTTACATCCTGGGCGGGGCGGGTGTAACTTCGCGTTATGAAACGAAATTTACTCTTAATGCTTTTGCTGCCAGTGACCTTCCTTGTAATCGGACTAGCGAGCGCCTCGGCCCAGGAGCCAACAAAAGCCATCGCCGTCCTGCATGCGGCGTCCGGCAGCCAGGTGGCGGGCACCGTTACCTTCACGAAAACCGCTGACGGGGTGCAGGTAGTGGCCGACATCACCGGACTCACGCCGGGCAAACATGGATTCCACATCCATGAGTTCGGCGATTGCTCGGCTGCGGACGCCTCGTCCGCCGGCAGCCATTTCAATCCAATGAAAAAACCGCATGGTGCTCCGGACGCGGCCGAACGCCACGCCGGCGATCTCGGTAATCTCGAAGCGGACAGCACCGGCAAAGCGCATCTGGAATTGAAGGATAGCATGCTCAAACTAAGCGGCGAAACTTCCATCCTCGGACGTGGCGTCATTGTCCACGAGAAGGTCGACGATTGGTCGCAACCGACTGGTAATGCCGGCAGTCGGCAGGCGTGCGGTGTGATCGGTGTCGCCAAGCCATAAAGTTTGGAACAAAGGTGGAGATCTCCCCCCAGAACCGGCGGTCATAGACCGCCGCCATAGGAAGATGGAGTTACTGACCCTGACCGAAATCCGCCGGCGCGTGCAGAACAACCCGGTGGAAGCACGCGTCCATGTTCAAGTGGAAGGCGCGTCAGCAAAAGTCACGCGGGAGCAGAAACCGTATTGTGAGTTGAGTCTCGCGGACGCCGCCGACCGGATGACGTTGCGGGTCTGGAGCGATCACCCGGAATTCAAGGCGTGCCAGTCGCTGAAGGCATCGGATTTTGTCGAGCTGAGTGGAGAG
>Ga0315287_10008680_pt1 | contig 10278 bp, 10 predicted proteins | sample YL17G11_0_MG_FD_205037 | JGI IMG/M metagenome (GOLD analysis project Ga0315287, IMG submission 205037) | Sediment microbial communities from Yellowstone Lake, YNP, Wyoming, USA - YL17G11_0 | ecosystem: Environmental > Aquatic > Freshwater > Lake > Sediment | place: USA: Wyoming | collected...
CGACACGCTGCCGACGCGGAAGCCGGCCGCCGGCCCGTTGCTGCATGTCGCGGCCGCATTCGGAATCCCGCCGGCGCGCCTCCTGATGGTCGGCGACTCGGTCAACGACGTGCAGGCGGCACGCGCCGCCGGCTGCCCGGTGCTGGTGCTCCCCTATGGATACAACGAAGGCGCGCCGGTGCAAAGCCTGGATGCCGATGGTATAGTTTCGTCGCTGACGGCGGTCGTTGACCGCGTCCGCTACGTTGACCCCGATACCCCGTGAGCTTCGACCGCTTCGACCGCAACGACCCCGCCGGTTCCGCGTGGGGGTGGCGCGCGACCGCCTGGCGCAGCTGGCGCCGCTGACCGTCCGCGCCCTGGCGTCGCGCGCCTGAAGCGACGCCCCGAAATACCCGCGCAGTTTGGTTGCCTGCGTCGAATCCACCGTCAATGCGCCATGACCGAAGCCGAATTCCGCGCGCTCAGCCGCCAAGGGTATAACCGCATTCCGCTGGTCCTCGAATCGTTCGCCGACCTCGATACCCCGCTCTCGCTTTACGTCAAGCTTGCCAACGAGCGCTATACGTTCCTGCTCGAGTCGGTCGTCGGCGGCGAGCGCTTCGGGCGCTACTCGTTCATCGGCCTGCCCGCGAAGATCCGCATTCGCGCTCGCGGCACGTCGATCGAGGTCGGCAGCGACGCCGGCGTGCTCGAACGGCACCAGGGCGATCCGCTCGCGTTCGTCGGCGATTTTCTGCGCCGCTACCGCGTCGCGCCGGGCCCCGGGCTGCCGCGCTTTTGCGGCGGGCTTGCCGGCTACTTCGGCTACGACACGGTGCGCCACGTCGAGCCCAGGCTGGCCGGTCACGGACCGGCGGGAACGGCGGGCATCGACGATATCCCGGACATCCTGTTGCTGTTGACCGAAGAGCTCGCGGTGGTCGACAACCTTGCCGGCAAGATCTACCTGATCGTTTACGCCGACCCTGCGGTGCCCGACGCGTATGCGACGGCCCGCCTGCGGCTGCAGGAGCTGCGCCGCAAGCTTCGCCAGCCGGTATCGATCCCGTACGAGACCGGCGGTACGGTGACGGAGGCCGAGAGCGAATTCGGCGCCGCCGGATTCCAGGCGGCGGTCGGGCGCGCGAAGGAGTACATCGCGGCCGGCGATGTCATGCAGGTCGTGCTGTCGCAGCGGCTGCGCCGGCCGTTCACGGCGTCGCCGCTGTCGCTCTATCGCGCCCTGCGCTCGCTCAATCCGTCGCCATACATGTTCTATTACGATTTCGGCGATTTCCACGTGGTGGGCGCGTCGCCGGAAATACTGGTGCGCAAGGAGGCGTCGACCGTCACGCTGCGGCCGATTGCGGGCACCCGGCCCCGCGGCGCGACGCGCGAGGCCGACCAGCGTCTGGCGCAGGAACTGCTCGACGACCCGAAGGAGGTCGCCGAGCACGTGATGCTGGTCGACCTCGGCCGCAACGATGTCGGCCGGGTCGCGCAGACCGGCACCGTCAAGGTCACCGACCGGATGCAGGTCGAGCGCTACTCCCACGTGATGCACATCGTGTCGAACGTCGAAGGCACGCTGAAGCCGGGTCTCACCAGCATCGACGTGCTGCGGGCCGCCTTTCCCGCGGGCACCGTCAGTGGCGCACCCAAGGTGCGCGCGCTGGAGATCATCGACGAACTGGAGCCTTCGCGGCGTGGCGTCTACTCGGGCGCGGTGGGCTACATCAGTTTCCAGGACGACATGGACACCGCCATCGCGATCCGCACGGCGGTGGTGAAGGACGGCATGCTCTACGTGCAGGCCGGCGCAGGCATCGTCCACGACTCCGTCCCGGAGTCCGAGTGGCAGGAAACGGGCAGCAAGGCGCGCGCGGTGCTGCGCGCGGCGGACATGGTGCAGTCGGGGCTGGATGCCGAGGCCTGAGCATGCTGCTGCTGATCGACAACTACGACTCGTTCACCTACAACCTCGCGCAATACTTCGGCGAGTTGGGTGCCGAGGTGAGCGTCTATCGCAATGATGCGCTCACGCTCGAGCAGATCGCGGCGTGGAAGCCCCGGCACATGGTGATCTCGCCAGGCCCCTGCACGCCGAACGAGGCGGGCATCTCGGTGCCCGCGATCGAGCGGTTCGCGGGCGAGATGCCGATCCTCGGCGTCTGCCTTGGCCATCAGGCGATCGGGCAGGCGTTCGGCGGCAGGATTGTCCGCGCGCAGCGGGTGATGCACGGCAAGCTGTCGGCGGTGACCCACGACGGGCGAGGCGTATTCGCCGGCCTGCCGTCGCCGCTGACCGTGACGCGGTACCACTCGCTGGCGATCGACCGCGCGTCGCTGCCCGCGTGCCTCGAAATCAGTGCAGCTGCGGAGGACGGCGAGATCATGGGCGTGCGCCATCGCGAACTCGCCGTCGAGGGCGTCCAGTTCCATCCCGAGGCGATCCTGACCGAGCACGGCCACGCGCTGCTGCGCAATTTCCTGGAAGGCCGACGGTGAGCCTGCGTCTTGCTCTTGCCGCGGCAGCCTGCCTCGCGCTGATCCCGATACCGGCGCGCGCGGGCGCGCTCGCCGAGTGCCAGAAGTCGGCGCGCGCAGCCGCGGACGTCGCGAATTGCCTCGCGGCGCGGGACCTCGATGCGCTCGCCGCCCTCAAGCAGGCGGAGGACCGCGCTGCCCACGCGGCGCGCGAGCAGGACGAGCGGGCGAAGCGCGGCGGCGGCGCGTACACCGCGCTCGCCAAGGCCTCGCGCGCATTCGCGCTGTACCAGGGCGCGCATTGTGACTACGTGGCGGCGATCATGCCCGGCGGCAACGAGCGCGCCAGGTCGGCCGATCCGACGGCAGCCGATCTCGCCCGGGTCGGCTGCCGGATCGACCTTGCCCGCCAGCGCATCGAGATTCTCAGGAACTGACCCCAGGAGGCCGCATGACCATTACCGTTCAGGAAGCGCTGCAGCGCACGATCGAGCACCGCGAGATATTCCACGACGAAATGCTGTCGCTGATGCGCAAGATCATGAGCGGGGAGGCAACGCCGGTGATGATCGCGGCGCTGATGGTCGGGTTGCGCGTCAAGAAGGAGACCGTCGGCGAGATCGCCGCCGCGGCGCAGGTGATGCGCGAGTTCTCGACCAAGGTCGACGTGCCCGACCGCGAGCAGCTGGTCGACATCGTCGGCACCGGCGGCGACGCCTCGCACACGTTCAACATTTCGACCACCGCGATGTTCGTTGCCGCGGCCGCCGGCGCCCGCGTGGCGAAGCACGGCGGCCGCTCGGTGTCGTCGAAGTCCGGCAGCGCCGACGTGCTCGAGGCGCTCGGCGCCAACATCATGCTGAAGCCGGAACAAGTGGCGCAGTCGATCATGGAGACCGGTATCGGCTTCATGTTCGCGCCCTCGCACCACAGCGCGATGAAACACGCGGCGCCGGTGCGCAAGGAACTCGGCGTGCGCACGATTTTCAACATCCTCGGGCCGCTCACCAATCCCGCCGGCGCGCCTAACCAGCTGCTGGGCGTGTTCCATCCCGATCTCGTCGGCATCCAGGTGCGGGTGCTGCAGCGGCTTGGCAGCAAACACGTGCTGGTCGTCTACGGCAAGGACGGGATGGACGAGGTTTCTCTCGGCGCGGCGACGATGGTCGGCGAACTCAAGGATGGCGAGGTCCGCGAATACGAGATCCACCCGGAAGACTTCGGCATGCGCATGATGTCGAACCGCGGCCTCAAGGTCGCCGGCGTGCAGGAGTCGAAGGAGATGGTGCTGGAGGCGCTCGCCAACGTCGAGGGCACGCCGCGGGAAATTGTCGTGCTCAATGCCGGCACGGCCCTTTATGCCGCCAATGTCGTGGCGTCGATCGCCGAAGGGATCGAACTTGCGCGCGAGGCGATCGCGTCGGGCGCGGCGCGCGCAAAGCTCGACCAGTTCGTCGCCGTGACGAAGAAGCTCGGAGCGTAATCGCACCGGGCCGGATCGACGGGGCCCGAGATCCGTAGCCGCAACGATCGAATTCCATCACCGACCATGGCCGACATTCTCGACAGGATCCTCGCAACGAAGGCGGAAGAGGTCACGGCGGCGAAGCGCTCGCGGCCGTACGTGGAAGTGGAAGCCGCTGCGCGCGCGGCGCTGCGGCCACGCGATTTTGAAGGCGCCCTGCGCGCCCAGATCGCGTCCGGGCGATCCGCGGTGATCGCCGAGATCAAGAAGGCGAGTCCGAGCCGGGGCGTGCTGCGCGCGCATTTCGACCCGCCGGCGATCGCGCGGAGCTACGAGGCCGCCGGCGCCGCCTGCCTGTCGGTGCTGACCGACCGCCAATACTTTCAGGGCGCGCCCGAGTTCCTGACCGCGGCGCGCGGGGCGTGTTCGCTGCCGGTGCTGCGCAAGGATTTCATCGTCGATGAATACCAGATCGCCGAAGCCCGCGCGCTCGGCGCTGATGCCATCCTGCTCATCGTCGCCGCGCTCGATGATCCCCGCCTGGCGGCGCTCGAGGCCTGCGCGCGCGACTTCGGCATGGCGGTGCTGGTCGAAGTGCACGACGGCGCCGAACTGCAACGCGCGCTGCGGCTCGAGACGCCGCTGATCGGCGTCAACAACCGCAACCTGCGCACCTTCGACGTTTCGCTGGCGACGACGCTCGACCTGCTGGCGCAGGTTCCCGGCGATCGGCTGGTCATCACCGAGAGCGGCATCCGGTCGCCGGCGGACGTCGCGACGATGCGTGCGCATGGCGTCCACGCGTTTCTGGTCGGCGAGGCGTTCATGCGCGCCGACGATCCCGGGGCGGCGCTGGCGGCGCTGTTCGCCTGAGGCGGCGGGGTCGGTCTCCGGCGTCCACTTGCCCCGGTGCTATCATGCGCTGCCGTGGCGACGCGGCGTCGCCCGGGAGGATTTCCGTGTCGGCCATCGTTGCCGAAAATCTCAGCAAGCATTGGACGACCGCAGACGGTGAAGTGCGGGCGGTGGATCGGCTCTCGTTTTCCTTTGACGAGGGCACGCTCAACGTCCTGCTTGGACCGTCCGGCTGCGGCAAGTCGACGACGCTCCGGTTGATCGCCGGCCTCGAGCAGGCCGACGGCGGGCGCGTCTTCATCGATGGGCGCGATGTCACCAATCTGCCGCCGTCGCAGCGGAACATCGCGATGGTGTTCCAGTCGTACGCCCTGTTTCCGCACCTGTCGGTGGCCGAGAACATCGTGTTCGGGCTGAAGGTACGCAGGGTCAGCTCGGTCGACGTGGACAGGCGGCTGAAGCGCGTCGGCGACCTGTTGGGGCTGGCGCAGCTCCTCGATCGCAAGCCGTCGCAGCTTTCGGGCGGTCAGCAGCAGCGTGTCGCGCTGGGCCGCGCGATCATCGCCGAAGCGCCGGTGTGCCTGATGGACGAGCCGCTGTCGAACCTCGATGCGCAGTTGCGGCAGGACATGCGCAGCGAGATTCGCGGACTGCAGCGGCAGCTCGGGATCACGATGGTCTACGTGACGCACGACCAGGTCGAGGCGATGTCGATGGCCGACCGCGTCGTGCTGCTCCACGGCGGCAGGATCGAGCAGAACGCGACGCCGGTCGAGCTGTACGAGAATCCGGCCAACACGTTCGTCGCGCGCTTCATCGGCACGCCGCCGATGAACCTGCTGCCGCTCGAACCGTCCGCCGGCGGTGCAAACGAAGGCGCGGTGATCGCCGGCACCGGCGGCCCCGCGGTCGCGCCCATCGGATGCGCCGGTCTCACGCTGGGCATCCGCCCCGAGCACATCGCGCTCGGCCGGGAGCGGGGCGTGCGCGCCGAGGTCGCCGCGATCGAGTACCTCGGCGCCGATTCGCTCGTCACCTGCCGACTGGGCAGCGTCACCCTCGCCGCCCGCGTCGCCGGCAGCGTGGGGCTCGCGCGCGGCGACCCGGCGTGGCTGTCGTGGGCTCCGGGCGCGCAGCATCTGTTCGAGCCGGACGGCACGCGCCGCGCGGAGCCCATTCGTCAAGAGGCCGCAACGCTGTTCGCGTAGTCCTGTTTCGTCACCGGAGGAAACCATGTTGCTGAAAAACGTTCGACGCACTCTCGCCGCCCTTGTCGCGGCGCTCGCTTCCGCGCTCGCGTGTGCGCAGGCGCCCGTCGAGATCTCGTTCTACTACCCCGTCGCGGTCAGCGGTCCGATCACCAAGCTCGTCGACGGTTTCGCGGCTGATTTCGAGAAGGAAAACCCCGGGATCAAGGTCAAGCCGATCTACTCCGGGAGTTACCAGGAGTAGCTCACCAAGGCGCTCACCGCGGTCAAGAGCAACGATGCGCCGACGATGTCGGTCCTGCTTTCGACGGACATGTTCACGCTGATCGACGAAGATGCGATTGTTCCCTTCGATCCGCTGCTCAGGACGCCCGAGGACCAGGCCTGGGTCAAGGGCTTCTACCCGGCGTTCATGGAAAACAGCCAGACCGGAGGCAACATCTGGGGCATCCCGTTCCAGCGCTCGACGATCGTGCTGTACTGGAACAAGGAGATGTTCAAGGAAGCGGGCCTCGACCCGAACCGCGCGCCGGCGACCTGGAAGGAAATGCAGGAGTACGCGCAGAAGCTGACCAGGCGCGATGCATCGGGCAAGGTGACGCAGTGGGGGGTGCAGATCCCGTCGTCGGGCTTCCCGTACTGGCTGTTTCAGGCGCTCACCACCGAGAACGGCGTCCCGTTGATGAACGCCGCGGGCACCGAAACCTACTACGACAAGCCCGAAGTGATCGAGGCACTGCAGTACTGGGTGGACCTGGCCAGGAAATACAAGGTGCATCCGGAAGGCGTCGTCGATTGGGGCACGACGCCGAAGGATTTCTTCGAGCGCAAGATGGCGATGATGTGGACGACCACGGGCAACCTGACCAACGTCAAGAACAACGCCAAATTCGACTTCGGCGTGGCGATGCTGCCGGCCAACAAGCGGCGCGGCAGTCCGACCGGGGGCGGGAACTTCTACCTGTTCAAGCAGAGCAAGCCCGAGCAGCAGGCGGCCGCGTTCAAGTTCGTCAAGTGGATCACCGCGCCGCAGCGTGCCGCGCAATGGGGTATCGACACCGGCTATGTCGCCGTGCGCCCCGATGCCTGGGAGACGCCGGCGATGAAGAAGTACGTCGCCGAGTTCGCGCCCGCAGCGGTCGCGCGTGACCAGTTGCAGTTCGCGGTGGCCGAGCTGTCGACGCACGACAACCAGCGCGTCACCAAGGCATTGAACGACGGGCTGCAGGCGGCGCTCACCGGTACCAAGACGGCCGACCAGGCGATGAAGGACGCACAGCGCGAGGCGGAGCGGCTGCTGCGGTCGTACAAGAAATGACGCGTAGCCCGGGTTGAGCGAACGCGAAACCCGGGGCCGTTGCCCCGATCGTGCATGCCCCGGGTTTCGCGTTCGCTCAACCCGGGCTACGAAACCCAAGAAATGCCGCGTGCCTCCATGACCCGCTCCACGCAATGGCTGCACGCCTGGCTCCTGCTGCTCCCGGCCATGGCGCTGCTCGCGCTGTTCACGCACTACCCGGCCGTCGCGACGCTCTGGCACAGTTTCTTTTCGACGCCCAAGGGCGCGCGACCGGCGGTGTTCGTCGGTCTCGACAATTATCGGCAGCTGACGGAAGACCCGGTCTTCTGGCAGGCGCTGACGAACAACCTCTGGTTCGCGCTCGGCACGATCCCCGCCTCGATCGCGATCGCGCTGCTGATGGCGGTGTGGGTCAATGGCAACGTTGCGGGGCGCGGGTTTCTGCGCCTCGCCTATTTCACGCCGACGGTGCTGCCGATGATCGCGGTCGCGAATATCTGGCTGTTTTTCTACACCCCGGAATACGGGCTGCTGGAGAAGGCGCTCGGCGGCCTCGGTTTCCAGACCCACAACTGGCTCGGCAGCAAGAGCACGGCGCTCGCCTGCCTGATGGTGGTCACCGTCTGGAAGGAGGCCGGGTTCTTCATGATCTTCTACCTCGCCGCGCTGCAGTCGATGTCGCCGCACCTCGCGGACGCGGCGGCGATCGAGGGCGCGTCGCGCTGGCATTTCTTCCGCCGCGTGACCTTCCCGCTGCTGATGCCGACGACGCTGTTCGTGCTGGTCAACGCGGTGATCAACGCGTTCCGCCTGGTCGACCATGTCGTGGTGATGACCCGTGGCGGGCCGGACAACGCGACCTCGCTGCTGCTCTATTACATTTACGAGATCGGATTCCGGTTCTGGGATTCGGCGTACGCGGCGGCGCTGACGATGGTGCTGCTCGCGATCCTCGGGCTCGCCGCGCTGGCGCAGTTCTGGTTTCTCGATCGCAAGGTCCACTACCAGTGACCCACGTCTTCGAGCCGCGGGGCCTATTGCGCGCGCTGGAGACCGCCGGCGCGTGGACGCTCGGGCTGCTCTGGATCCTGCCGCTCGGCTACGCGGTGTGGACGGCGTTTCATGCGGGCGAGTATTCGACGCGCTTCGTGCCGACGGCGCCGCTCACGCTCGCCAATTTCGTCGCGGCATGGCACGCGGCCCCGTTCGCGCAATATTTCGTCAACACCGTGCTGCTGGTCACGATGGTCCTCGCGGTGCAGCTCGTGCTGGTCACGCTCGCCGCGTATGCGTTCGCGCGCTTTGCGTTCCCGGGTCGCGGCGTGCTGTTCGCGCTGGTGCTGATGCAGTTGATGGTGATGCCCGACGTGCTGATCGTGGAAAACTACCGGACGATGGGCGTGCTGGGCCTCAAGGACACCATCCTCGCCATCGGCCTCCCCTACATGGCGAGCGCGTTCGGCATCTTTCTGTTGCGCCAGACGTTCAAGACCGTGCCGCGCGAACTCGACGAGGCGGCGCGGATGGAGGGTTGCACCCCGCTGCAGGTGCTGTGGAAGGTCTACGTGCCGCTCGCCCGTCCCGTGTATCTTGCCTATGCGCTGGTCAGCGTCAGCTACCACTGGAACAACTTCCTGTGGCCGCTCATCATCACCAACTCGGTGGGGTCACGGCCGCTCACCGTCGGGCTGCAGGTGTTCTCGGCGACCGACCAGGGCATCGACTGGTCGATCATCACCGCGGCCACGCTGCTGACGACGGCGCCGCTGCTCATCGCCTTCCTGCTTTTCCAACGACAATTCGTGCAGTCGTTCATGCGCGCCGGCATTCGCTGACCTTCGCGGATGCGGCCCCGGCTTTGTTGCTGCTCGCTTTCGATCCTCGCGTACTTTCGTGTACGCTCCGGTCGAAAGCTCCGCGGCGCCTCGCCGGAACCGCATCCGCTCGATCATCGAACGCCGGCGACAGTGAGTTAGCCATCCGATGATACTGATCACGTGGAATGTCCAATGGTGCTGCGGCGTCGACAAGCGCGTCGACCCCGCGCGCATCGTCGCCGAGGCGCGTCGCCTTGCCGACTTCGACGTGCTGTGCGTGCAGGAGGTCGCCGACAACTTCCCCGATCCCCGGCTCGCCGGCAGCAACGGCGAGGACCAGTTCGCGGTGCTGCCGGCACTTCTTCCCGGCTATGCGGCGGTGGCGGGAATCGCCACTGACCATCCGGCGGAAGAGGGTGGCCGACGGCGCTTCGGCAACATGATCCTGTCGCGGCTGCCGGTGCGGCAGGTGTTCCGTCATCTGCTGCCATCGCCTGTGGATCCCGGCATCAACGGCATGCCGCGCATCGCCGTCGAGGCGGTGCTGACGGCGCCCTTCGGCGACGTGCGCGTCATCACCACGCACCTCGAGTGGTATTCGCACAAGCAGCGCAGCGCGCAGGTGGAGGCGCTGCGGTCGATCTACGCCGAGGGCCACGGCCATGCGCGGCAGGGCTCCGTCGTCGACACCAGCGGCGGCCCGTTCCATACCCACTTGCGTCCGGCGGCAACGCTCATCACCGGCGATTTCAATCTCGAATATGACGACCCGTTGCATGCACGGATGCTGGCGCCGTTCGCCGACGGCACGTCGCCGCTCGCCAACGCGTGGGACCTGGCGCACCCGGGGGCGCCGTATCCCGCGACGTTCAAGGTCCACGAGAAATGGGTGCCCGGCGATCCCGAGCTGCACTGCGATTTCTTCTTCGTCAACGACGAGTTGCGATCACGGGTGCGAGCGGTGCGAGTCGACCGGGACACGCAGGCCTCGGATCACCAGCCGGTGATCCTCGAGATCGGCTGAGCGGGGATCCCGGCCCGCATGAGCCCGACGGGCGAAGCCAAGGCGCGAAGCGCGCGTCGGCGGGCGATTGCGCACGCGGCCGACGCTCCGCTGCATCACGGGCACCCGGGTGCAAGGAGGGCCGCATGAGCCCGACGGGC
>Ga0315287_10008683_pt1 | contig 10277 bp, 8 predicted proteins | sample YL17G11_0_MG_FD_205037 | JGI IMG/M metagenome (GOLD analysis project Ga0315287, IMG submission 205037) | Sediment microbial communities from Yellowstone Lake, YNP, Wyoming, USA - YL17G11_0 | ecosystem: Environmental > Aquatic > Freshwater > Lake > Sediment | place: USA: Wyoming | collected...
AGTACGTGGGCGGCGAGCCTTGCACCGGTGACAAGGAGGTGCTGAAGAAAGTTCGCGACAAGCTTGTGGCGGCCAAGCCAAATTGGATTTCCATGGACTACGCGAACCCTGATAAATACGCCAAGGAAGATATAGCTGCCGGCGTCAACTGGAATGGTTGGTCATTTCGCGCGCGCCTTCTGAACAAGAATCTCGTGTATGGCTTTCCCAAAGAGGGATTTCCGATCTTCATGGACAATGTAGCGGTGTTGAAAGATGCCAAGAATGTCGAGAATGCTAAGCTGTTTCAGAACTTCATCATGGATCCTGAGAACGCTGCCCTGATCTCAGCTTTTGCGCGGTACAATAATGGCATCAAGGGCTCTGAGAAATATATTCCGGAGGATATGAAGACTGCGCCGGAGGTGAATATTCCCGAGAGTGTCATGGCTCACGGCGCATTTACCGCAACATGCCCGCCGGAGGTGACGGAAATATATACGAAGATCTGGACTGAGTTGATGAAATAGCAATTTCATCCTTGGCCCCGGCGGGAAACTGCCGGGGCTTTTTTGTTTTAAGGAAAGTTCATGCCCTCCTACAAGAATTCAGAGAAAATGCTCCCCATCATGCAAGGGTCGCCGCCTGCCCTTGTTCCGCCAAAGCTGGACTGGGACCGGCCGCCCTGGAACCGCTGGGCCTTTCAGCATGTACGCGAAATCCTGCCAACGGCCGAGGTGTGGCGGGGCCATGGTCGGTTGCGGGTATTGCCGCGCGCCGATGTCAGCCTCGATGACCTCCCTGTCCTCGATAGCTCGGGTTTACCTGTGACACTCATGGGATTGCTGGATGAGACGTATACGGATGGTTTCCTGGTCCTGAAGAATGGAGCAATTTCTTACGAGCGTTACTTCAACGGCATGCATGAGCGAACGCTGCACCTCTCGCAATCGGTTGCTAAGTCCTTCGTTGGTATGGTGGCAGGCATCCTGGTCTCGCGCGGTGTTCTTGATGTGAATGCGTTAGTGACAAGCTATCTGCCTGAACTCGAGCAGACGGGTTGGCGTGGAGCGATACTGCAGCAGGTGCTCGACATGACGACTGGAACGCAATTTTCCGAGGACTACACAAATGCCTATTCGGATGTGGGCCAGATGGACGTGGCTGCTGACTGGAAGCCCGCACCTCCTAACAGCGACCCCGGTTTCCCATGGCCGCGGCACATCTGGGAGCTCGTTCTACGACTTTCAGCCACCGACCGGGCGCATGGCGCGCTTTTCTCCTATCGCTCGATTGAAACAGATGTGCTGGCCTTTTGCATGGAGCGCGTGACGGGCAAGCGCCTGCCGCAACTGCTTTCAGAGGAGATTTGGCAAAAGATGGGTGCTGAAGAGAGTGCGTGTATCACGGTGGACAGGGCCGGCTATGCCCTGGCATCCGGTGGGTTGAATGCAACACTGCGCGACTATGGCCGCTTTGGTCAGATGATCCTGGAGCATGGGGCAGGTGTCATCCCATCGTCATGGATTGACGCTACGCGTTACGGTAATCATGGCATTTTCACCGAACCCTATACTTTCTCTCTGCCACAAGGTGCTTACCGCAATCAATTCTGGGTTGAGGATCCAATTTCGCGGTCGATTTTGGCGAAGGGCGTTTTCGGTCAACTCATCTACATCAACTGGGATCACAATCTGGTGGCCGTGAAGCTTGCGAGTGCTCCAGACTTTCTCAACCGCCCCTTTGATGTGGCCATGTTCGCCGCCCTGCACGCAATTGCAAAGGCGCTGAGCTGAAATATAGGATGGAAAGACTCGAGGGAGCGTTGTGATGAAATTATTCCACATGGTGTTGATACCGACTGTGCTTGCCGTAGTGGCTATACCCGCAAGCGCTGCGGAGCAGAAACTCACACTGCTCAGTTTCAACATGTGGGGTGCTGGTGCCAATGCGCAAAAACCCATTGCTGAAACCGTCGCGGTAATGAAGGCCTCAGGGGCGGATATCATTGGCGCCCAGGAAAGCGTTCCTGAGCCTAATCCTTGCACGGCAGATGTGTGTGCCGCAACCGACAACAGCAGGGCCAAGGATATCGCCGCAGCCCTTGGCTATCATTTCCATGAGTTCAAGCACAACACGGACAATCATTGGGCTGATGTGGTGTTCAGCAAATATCCCATTGGCAAGGAAACGCCCAATGGTGTCGGCGTCGAGATCGATGTCAATGGTCGCAAGGTGGTGGCCTACAGCATGAATCTCGACGATGCCCCCTACCAACCCTACCAGCTGCTGAACATTGAATATGGCAATGCGCCTTTCCTGAAAACGGCTGAAGAGGCCGTCACGTGGGCAACCGAAACCCGTGGCAAAGCGCTTTTCCTCCTGCTGGCCGATGTGAAGTCGCAAGCCGATGCCGAAGCGCAATTCGTGATGGGCGATTTCAATGAACCAAGCCACTGGGACTGGACAGAAAAGGCCGTGAAGGCGGGTCACCAGCCAATGGTCGTTGACTATCCAACAACCAAGGCTGTGGAGGCGGAAGGTTTTGTGGATACCTTCCGCATGGCTTTCCCGGACGAGGTGGCAAAGCCCGGCATCACCTGGACGCCTACGACCGATCCCACCGACAAGGAGGATCACCACGACCGCATTGATTTTATCCTGGCAAGGTCAAAAGGTCTTAAGGTGATATCGGCTGGCATCGTGGGAGAAAAGTCCCCCGAGGCCGATCTTGTGGTCACGCCATGGCCATCGGACCACCGGGCGACCATGGCGGTTGTTTCGTTTTAGGATCGGGCCCTTGTCTTAAATCGTAATCCCCGGGAGCTTCAGTCCCTGTTCCTTGGCGCAATCGCGGGCGATCTGGTAGCCGGCGTCGGCGTGGCGCATGACGCCTGTCGCAGGATCGTTCCACAGCACGCGCTCAAGCCGGCGGGCTGCATCGTCGGTGCCATCTGCGACCACGACCATGCCGGCATGCTGGGAGTAACCGATGCCAACCCCGCCGCCATGGTGGATGGACACCCAGGTGGCGCCTGAAGCCGTGTTGAGCAACGCGTTGAGCAGCGGCCAGTCGGATACTGTATCACTGCCGTCCAGCATGGCCTCGGTTTCGCGATTGGGTGAGGCAACCGACCCTGAATCAAGATGGTCGCGGCCGATCACGATGGGAGCGTCCACTTCACCGTTTTTCACCATCTCATTGAAGGCAAGGCCAAGCCTGTGGCGCTGGCCGAGCCCCACCCAGCAGATGCGGGCGGGCAGGCCCTGGAAGGCGATGCGTTGGCGCGCCATGTCGAGCCAGTTGTGGAGATGCCTATCGTCGGGGATCAGTTCCTTGACGCGCTGGTCGGTCTTGTCAATATCTTGCGGGTTGCCCGAGAGCGCGGCCCAGCGAAAGGGGCCGATGCCGCGGCAGAACAGCGGGCGGATGTAGGCTGGAACAAAGCCCGGGAAATCGAAGGCATCCTTCAGGCCCATTTCCAGCGCCATCTGGCGAATGTTGTTACCGTAATCGAAGGTGGGTACACCCATTTTCTGAAAATCCAGCATGGCCTGCACATGGATTTTCATGGAAGCCATGGCGGCCTCCTTCACGGCCTGCGGATTGGAAACCCGTTTGTCTTCCCATTCCGCTAAGGTCCAGGCAATGGGCAGATAGCCGTTGACGGGGTCGTGGGCCGATGTCTGGTCGGTGACGGCATCGGGGCGTATACCGCGCTTGACCATGTCGGGGAGGATTTCTGCCGCATTGCCCAACACGCCCACGGAAATGGGCTTGGGCGAGCGCTTGATCATGGCAAGTGCTGCATCAACGGTGGCAGCCTGGGTGTCGAGGTAGCGGGTGCGCAGGCGCATGTCGATGCGCGAGGGCTGGCATTCGATGGCAATCATGGAGGCACCTGCCATGGTGGCGGCCAGGGGCTGGGCGCCACCCATGCCGCCAAGACCTGCGGTGAGGAACCACTTGCCCTTAAGATCGCCGCCGTAGTGCCTGCTGCCCACTTCGGCAAAGGTCTCGTAGGTGCCCTGCACGATGCCTTGCGTGCCGATATAGATCCAGGAGCCGGCAGTCATCTGGCCATACATCATGAGGCCTTTTTTATCGAGCTCGTTGAAATGATCCCAGGTGCCCCAGTGGGGCACGATATTGGAATTGGCGATGAGCACGCGGGGTGCATCCTTGTGGGTGCGGAAAATGCCAACGGGCTTACCAGATTGCACGAGCAGGGTTTCATCATCCTCGAGGGAGCGCAGGCTAACCACGATCTGGTCATAGGCCTCCCAGTTGCGGGCCGCCCTACCGATGCCGCCATAGACCACGAGTTCTTCGGGGCGCTCGGCCACCCCGGGATCAAGGTTGTTCATCAGCATGCGCAAGGGCGCTTCGGTAAGCCAGGACTTGGCGCTGATGTCGGTGCCGGTGGGCGAGCGGATGGTGCGGGTATTGTCGCGGCGGGTGTTCATAGGGGTTTTCCTTGCGCATTGGTCTTGTAGCGGCTGTAGAGGGCGTAGCGGCTGGCGGGATAGACCAGGGTTGCCACGGTTACCACCTGGCCCTTGCTCCAGCTCCGGCGGTGCAGGGCAAGGCAGGGCTCAACTGGTTTGATGCCAAGCAGCTTCTGCTGGTCAGTGTCTGCCATGATGGCTTCGACGGAATGTTCCAGCTCGTCCACGGGTATGGTGTTCATAAGGTAGGTGGTTGTGGTCTGCCTGGTGAAGTTCTGGATGAGGAAATCTGCCGCAATGGAGGGGTTGACCCAACGGTACTCGAGTTGTACGGGCAGACCGTTCTCTTCATGCACGACAATGATGTGAAACAGGGGTTTGGGTGCTGGCCACTCGAATTCCTCCGCGAGGGCGTAGTTTGCCATGATTTTTTCGCGGGTGATGAGGCGAGAGGAATGGATGTGGCCGCGAGCCTCGATCTCCTCGGCAATGTTGCGGAGCTCCATCATGCTAGTGTGGGCCGCCTGTTGCTTCACAAAGGTGCCGACACCTGGAACCCGGGCGAGGTAGCCGTCATCGGCAAGCTCGCGCAAGGCCCGGTTGGCGGTCATGCGGCTAATGCCGAAGCTTTCCACCAATTCGTTTTCGGACGGCACGCGTGCGCCAGCAGCCCAAGCCCCTGAGGTGATGTGGCCCAGGATATGGTCCTTCACTTGGGCGTAGAGGGGGAGCAGGACATTCATGGGAGGCTTCCTCTGATGATCTCGCCGTTCCGGATGACGGCAGCGAGCGGGTTGAAGCCTAGCGGATAGCTCAGGTCGCCGGGCCTCTCGGCATCCCAGAGAACAAGGTCGGCCCTTTGGCTGGCGGCGATGGTGCCCCGGTCGCTGAGACCGAGGGCGCAGGCCGCGTTGGCGGTGACGCCGAGCAGGGCTTCCTCGGGCGTCAGACCAAACAGGACGCAGGCCATGTTCATAGTTGTAAGCAGGGAAAGGACCGGGGATGATCCCGGGTTCAGGTCGGTGGCGATGGGAACCCGATGCTTGCGAAGCGCGGCTACGGGGGGAGACTGCTTTTCCCTCAGGTAATAGAAGGCTCCGGGCAAAAGGACCGCCACGCTGCCTGATTTTGCGATTGTTTCGACCCCATCCTCGTCGAGATATTCAATGTGGTCGACGGAGAGGGCGTTGTAACCTGCCGCGAGCTTGGCGCCTCCCAGGTTGGAGAGTTGCTCGGCATGCAACTTGACGGGCAAGCCATGGGTCCCTGCGGCCTTGAACACCTGTTCGGTTTCGGCCACGGAAAAGGCAATGCTCTCACAGAAGGCATCAACCGCATCGGCAAGACCTTCCTTGGCTATTTGCGCAAGCGCCTGATTGCACAGGATTTCCAGGTAGCCAGCATGGTTTTCCTTGAATTCTGTCGGAAAGGTGTGGGCCCCCAGAAAGGTGGTTTTGACGTCGACGGGGCGAAGGGTTGCAAGCATCCTTGCCACCTTCAGCATCTTCACTTCCGTTTCGACATCAAGGCCGTAACCTGACTTGATTTCGATGGTGGTGACGCCTTCTGCCAATAATGAATCGTGTCGCTTCAATGCGGCGTTGAGGAGGTCCTGTCCACTGGCCGCACGGGTGGCGCGCACGGTCGACATGATGCCGCCGCCCGCCTGGGCAATGTCGGCATAGGCTAGCCCGTTGAGGCGCATTTCGAACTCGTTGGCGCGGTTGCCGCCGTATACGAGGTGAGTATGGCAATCGATCAGGCCGGGGGTGAGCAACCTGCCACCACAATCAATGGCCTCGGCCGAAGTGGTTTTCTTAGCCACTGAGGTGATCATCCCGCTGGCAATGGAGACACTGCCGTTCTCGATAAGGCCGTAACCGCTTGTCATGGTGGCGATGCGAAGATTGCTAAGCAGCACGGGATCTTCCTGCTTGTATAAGGTTGTATATACAGTATAAGGGAAGCCATGAAACAAAGCAAGTTCCGTTTCGCATCAGCCCTCACATTCGCTGGTTGGCAGCAGGATGTTGTCGTGGGTGTGGGCGACGGTGGTATGATTGAAACTGTCGTGGCTGGGGGCAAGGACGGGTCTCGGATTAACGGAATTGCCATCCCTGCCTTTGCCAATGTGCACTCCCATGCACATCAACGACTTATGGTCGGTTTGGCTGAGCGGGCGGGGCCGGCTACGGACAGTTTCTGGACTTGGCGCGAGGTCATGTATGGATTTGCCCTGAAGCTGTCGCCCGATGACCTTGAGGCAGTTGCGGCCCAAGCTTATGTGGAAATGCTGAAATCGGGCTTCTCCTGTGTGGGCGAGTTCCAGTATCTGCATCACCAACCGGATGGCGCGCCCTATGACGAGCCTGCCGAGATGTCGCTGCGTTGCGTGTCTGCGGCCGAACAGGCGGGAATTGCCATCACACTGCTTCCCACGCTTTATAATTATTCAGGATTTGGCGGCCAGGCGGCCACGGCGGAACAGCGGCGGTTTGTGAATGACGCGGACCGATTCCTGGCAATCTACCAGACGCTTGCCTCTGTCACGGCGGTCGACCCAATGCGGCGGCTGGGTATTTCGCCCCACAGCCTGCGCGCTGTAACCCCTTGCCTCCTTACGGCCGTGCTTGACGGCATTGATAGGGTTGCGCGCGTCCATATCCACATTGCCGAGCAGACGAAGGAAGTGGAGGATTGTCTGGCCTGGTGCGGGAAGCGTCCGGTTGAGCTCCTGCGCGACGCGTTTGAGGTTTCCAGCCGCTGGTGCGCCATCCATGCAACCCACATGACGCAGGAGGAAACGGCCTGGCTTGCCCGCTCCGGTGCGGTGGCGGGCCTTTGCCCCACCACTGAGGCTAATCTGGGCGACGGAACCTTTCCGGCTGACCTCTTTCTCAAGGAAAAGGGCGCCATTGCCATCGGCAGCGACAGCCAGATCACGATTTCCCCGGCGGAGGATTTGCGCATGCTGGAATATTCCCAGCGGCTGCGCGACCGTACCCGCAATGCCCTGGCCGCGCGTGCTGGGGCCTCAACCGGGCGTTCCCTGCTGGACGCCGCCTTGGCGGGCGGCTCCCATTGCCTCGACCAGCCAATCGGTGTGATTGAAGTGGGCAAACGCTGCGACATAACTGTGCTTGATGATGATCATCCCAGCATGCTGGGTCGCGCTGGGGATGCAGCCCTTGATGCCTGGATCTTTTCTGGCGGCAACGCAGCCGTCAAGGATGTGATCGTGGCAGGTTCGCACGTCGTGCGCGAACGCCGACATTTTGATGAAGGCCGTATTCAACAGAAATTCAAGGAAACCGTGAGGCGCCTGTCATGAACATTATCATTGGTGAAACTGCAATCACCCTCGCCCATGTCAAGGCAGCCCTGGCGGGGCCCATTAGGGTGGAGCTTTCACCAGGGGCCCGTGGCCTCATCAGAAGAAGTGCGGAAACGGTGTTGCGCCTTTTGAAGACAGGCAATGCGATCTATGGCGTCAACACGGGTTTCGGCAAGTTGGCCAAGACGCGAATTGTGCAAGCCGATCTTTCCAAGCTGCAGATCAATATTGTTCGCAGCCATGCAGCCGGTGTTGGCCAACCTCTCGACGCAGGCGTCGTTAGGCTTGTCATGCTGCTGAAGATCAACGCACTTTCGCAGGGAGCCTCCGGTATTTCGCTGGCTGCCATGGACGCCCTCGTGGGCTTGCTGAATGCCGATGTCCTACCCCTTATCCCCGGCCAGGGCTCGGTTGGTGCTTCCGGCGACCTCGCTCCGCTGGCGCATTTGAGTCTGGTCTTGATCGGCGAAGGTCGTGTGGCGTTAAAGGGTGCACCTGCCAGCGGGCTGCAGGGCCTGCAGGCCGCAGGTCTCACTCCGGTGCCCCTCGGACCCAAAGAGGGACTTGCGCTTTTGAACGGTACGCAGGTCTCAACGGCACTCGCTCTTTTCGGGCTGGTTGCTGCTGAACGCAATGGGGCTGCAGCCCTACTGGCAGGCGCACTTTCCATGGATGCGGTCATGGGATCGGATACGCCCTTCGATCCCCGCATTCACTCCTTACGCCCGCATCCAGGCCAAGTTCTGGCTGCCAATCATTTCAGGCGCTTGCTCAAGGATAGTGCCATTCGGGCGTCGCATCTTGAAGGAGATGAGCGGGTGCAGGATCCCTATTCCTTCCGCTGCCAGCCCCAGGTGATGGGGGCCTGCCTTGATGTACTGGCCAATGCTGCCCGCACATTGATGATCGAGGCCAACAGCGTATCCGACAATCCACTGGTCTTCGCTGAGGATGGCGCTGTACTATCTGGCGGCAATTTCCATGCAGAACCCGTGGCCTTTGCCGCTGATATGATTGCCATGGCGGTTGCCGAAATGGGCTCTCTGGCGGAACGGCGCATTGCAGCGCTCATCGATTCCAGCATTTCATTGTTGCCACCCTTCCTGATCCGCAATCCCGGTCTCAATTCGGGCTTCATGATTCCGCAATGCACGGCAGCGGCCCTGATGAGCGAGAACAAGCAGATGTCGCATCCTGCTTCCGTTGATTCAGCGCCAACCTCCGCAAACCAGGAAGACCATGTCTCCATGGCAACCCATGGCGCTCGCAGGCTCGGCCCCATGACGGCAAACCTGGCGCGCATCATTGCCATCGAACTTATGGCCGCAACTGAAGGCGTTGATTTCCGGCGCCCGCTCAAATCATCTGCAATCTTGGAGGACACCCACGCGCTGGTGCGTTCCAAGGCCGCCTCGCGGGAAGAGGACCGCGAATTCTCCACCGATATCGAAGCGATAGCCACGCTGATTGAGCAAGGCGCCTTCCAACCTTTGGTTCCACGTCTTCTCGCAGATCTCGGCTGCCTCTAGTTCTTCAGGCGGTATCCCGTCTTGAAGATCCATGCAATGAGACCGAGCAGTACGGCGAGGAAGGCCGCGATGGCCAACAGGCTGAAGCCAATGCTCACATCGGACTTACCATAGAAGCTCCAGCGAAAGCCGCTGATCAGGTAGACCACCGGATTGAAAAGGCTGATTTTCTGCCAGATACTGGGTAGCATGTTGATGGAATAGAAGCTACCGCCGAGGAAGGTGAGCGGCGTGATGATGAGGAGCGGTATGAGTTGCAGCTTCTCGAAACCATCCGCCCAGATGCCAATGATGAAGCCAAATAAGCTGAATGTAACGGCCGTCAGCACCAGGAAAGCCAGCATCCAGATGGGATGCAGGATCTGCAGCGGTACAAAGAGTGCCGCCGTTGCCAGGATAATTAGGCCTAAGATGATGGACTTGCTGGCCGCAGCGCCCACATAGGCAATGGTGATGTCTAGATAGGACACAGGTGCTGAGAGCAGTTCGAATATGGTGCCGACAAAACGCGGGAAGTAAATGCCGAAGGAGGCGTTGGCGATGCTTTGGGTAAGCAGCGACAGCATGACAAGGCCCGGCACGATGAAGGCGCCATAGGCAATACCGTCAACTTCCTGGATGCGCGACCCGATGGCTGCGCCAAACACTACAAAGTAAAGCGAAGTTGAAATGACCGGCGAGATGATGCTTTGCGTGAGGGTGCGTCCGGCACGCGCCATTTCAAAATGGTAGATGGATTTTATGGCGTTGTAATTCATGAGGGCTCCCGCACGAGGCTCACGAAGATCTCTTCCAACGAGCTCTGCTTGGTCTCAATGTCGTTGAAGGTGATCTTGGCTTTCCTGATATCCTCAAGAAGTGCTGCAATGCCATCCTTGTCGGCCCTTGCATCGTAGGTATGGGTCATTGTCTTGCCACTTGCTGAAAGCACCAGTTGGTATTTGGCAAGCGTCTTTGGAATCGCCTTCAGGGGCCTGGCCAACTCG
>Ga0315287_10008684_pt1 | contig 10277 bp, 7 predicted proteins | sample YL17G11_0_MG_FD_205037 | JGI IMG/M metagenome (GOLD analysis project Ga0315287, IMG submission 205037) | Sediment microbial communities from Yellowstone Lake, YNP, Wyoming, USA - YL17G11_0 | ecosystem: Environmental > Aquatic > Freshwater > Lake > Sediment | place: USA: Wyoming | collected...
AGCTTCCCGCCGCTCTGAGAAACCGGGACCGCCGCCGCGGTGAAATTATGCTTGAGCACCCCGACGAAGTTTTCCTCCGCAAGCGCGCTGAAAGAGATGATGATTGCCGCAAGACCGATCAAAACCTTTTTCATTTTTTCTTTTCTCCTTTTTCAAAAGCCTCGACCAGGGTATTCATAAAAAGTTTTTGCGCCACCGGGTCCGGCCTCCGGGACCAGAGGTCTTTCTGGTCCTCGCCCAGGAGCCGGCCGTGGACCTGGACCCGCGAGACCAGCAGTTTTCCCCTGCCCACCCGGTACTCAAAGATCACGGGCTTCATCAGCCAGTTGCTGCTCTTGGCCAGCACCTTGGCCGGCACAAACGGGTAGGCCACCAGTTCCGAGACCATCTCCTCGCCGATGCCGCCGTTGAAAAAGTACAGGTCTTCATCCTCGATCCGGGCGAAGACCCGGCTCTGCGCGCCCTCGATGGTGGGCCAGACCACGGAGTCCTTGCCCGGGATGTCCTCGCCTATGAACTTCCAGGTGTTGGCGTAAAGGAACGGCAGGCCCATGGCGGGGTCGATCACCGTTACATACTTTTCCGCGCTCTTCCCGAGCTCCGGCTCCAGGACCGCGGCGGACCCGCCCTTGAGCAGGTAGTTGTTGAGCTTGAATTTGAATTTTTTGTATCGCGGGTCTGAGACCGCTCCGGGCGCGACCAGCAGCACCTGGCAGTCATCCGGGACCTGGTCCTGGAAATCAATTTTCGCAAGCTTCGCCTGCTTTTTCTCGAGAAAGCCGCTGGCCTCTCCGATCGGGTCGAGCGCGCAGATTTTTTTGTACCTGATCTCCGCGGGCAGTTCCGGGTCAAGGTAAACGAACGCCTGTTTGGCGCTGGTGGAAATTTCCTTGCGGTCCGAGTCGAGCATCACCGCCTGCGCGTCATAAGCGCCGGTCCCGGTCGGGAACTGGTAGACGAACTCCACCACCTTGTGCTCAGCGGGCGCGAGCCTGACAGTTTTCTCTTCTTCCCATTCCACCTTGTCCTCGTATTTGATGCGGCCGAAAACTTTTGCGTTCAACTCATGGTCCGGGTCGTCGTTGAACACATAGACATTAAGTTTTCTTTTTTCGCCGGAGAAGAAATGCCGGTCAAAAAGCTCCAGGCTCACCGCCCTTGGCTTGTAGGCCTCCTTCAATTCCTTGAGCACGGGCTTCTCGATCAGCTGGTCCAAAGGCCCGAGGAAATAACTGCAGGTGGTGTCCTTGTTGCTGCTCAGATAAACAAAGGGCTGGACCGCGTCCACATCCAGGCGGCGGTAAACTTCCACCAACTCCCGGGTCAGCCAGGCCTGATAATTGAGGAGCTTTTCCGGCGGGGCCTCGTAAGCGTCCGGGCCGAGCCAGCGCTTGAGGACTTCCTGGGTCGGCTTCGGCGCCTTGCCCATGCTATCCAGCCAGAACCAGGGGAACTCGTTGACCACGATGGGCACGTCTTTTCTTGAGAGTTCCGCAAAGGGCTTGCTTGTCGGGACATCTTTCCCGCCCATGGTCCGGGTATTGATCACGCCCGAGAGGCTCCACTGGTAAGGGTGGTCTTCGGCGAAGTCGAGCGGCTCGATGGGCCTTGAGGGGTCCAGCTCTCGCACCTTGGGCGCGATCTCCTTGTTCAGGAATTCGATCATCTTGATTGGGCTTTCGTTCTCCAAATCCCAGATGATGATGCTGGGGTGGTTCCAGTGGTCTTCCATCCAGGCCCGGTATTCCTCCCACCAGATCTTCGCGTCCGGGTGGTAATGGCCGGCCTTCTGTGTGGGCAGCCCCCACAAGAAATACTCGTCCTGGAGCAGGATCCCGTTCTCGTCCGCAATCTCATACCAGCGCTTGTAAAACGGGCCGACGTGGTTCCGGAAGAAAAACATGTTGTTCTTTTTGGGGATATCGACCAGGACTTTCTTGATGAAGGCGTCGTCCCAGGCGAGCGCCCTGCGCTCCGGGTCTTCGAGCCAGCGGTGGAAAGCGATGTTTGACCCGAACAGTCGGACGCGCTTGCCGTTAAGATAAAAATCTCCGTCCTTGATCTCAAACTTCCTCATCCCGAATAATGCAAAGTTTTCTTCAAGAAAACTCCATGAATATGGCTTTTTTCTTTTATCCTGCACATCCGACAGGCACTTGCTTTTTTCAGCCTCGGACTTTTTCGGGTCCTGACAATCTTTTTCCATCTCCTGAAACTCTTGCTCGGTGATTAGTTTTTTCCCGCCCTTTTCATCGAAGATTCCGGCCTGGAACACATACTGGTATGGATCTTCCGGGCTCCAGAGCCTGGGCTTGGGGACCAGGACGGAGAGCATGACCTGTTTTTCGGAATTGGGGCCGACCTCAAACCAGTCGCTTTCCATTTCGCCCATGACCACGCCATCATCTCCGGCAACGGTGCCCACCGCCTTGAGCTTTTTTGCCTGGCCGAAAGTATTCTGCACAAAAATTTTAGCCTGTACCTGCTCTTTTTCCGGCTCGGGTATGACCAGGATGTTGCGCACGCGCTGTTCCTGACTGAATGTAATCCCAACATCTCCCCACAGGCCGGGGTTGTAAAACTTTTTCTCGCTGTCATACCCGATCAGGATTTTGTCGGGCGGCACGGTCTTGTAAGCGCCCACGCGGATGACGATTTCGTTTTCCTCTTTTTTCAGGAATTTTTTCACTTCCAGTTCAATGGGCGCGAAGGAGCGGAAGCTGGACCCGGCCTTCTGGCCGTTGACCCACACGGTGGCGCCGAACAGAGCGCCGTCAATCTTGAGCCAGGCGCGCGGGTATTTCTTGAACCGGTCCTTGGAAACGTTAAAAGTCCGGCGGTAGTAAAAGTAAGAATGCTTCTGCCAATCGAGCCTGGGCCGTGCGAGGTCAACCAGTCCCGGGACCTGGACTTTGTATTTGTAGTCCTTGTCCTGGCTCCCTGTGGCAAGCTCCCAGTCGCCGTTTAAATCGATTGACTTGCTCTCGCAGCTATCCTGGCCCGCGCTCAATAGCAGCGCGAACAGGACGCTTGCGGCAAGGTAAAAATGGAACGTTCTTTTCTTCATTACCCGTCCCTCCCCGTTGATGGAAAATCATACCATAAAAAGGACTAAAAATAAGAATTGTATCGGGACCAAGGTCCCTCGCACAACTAAGTCAATTTCTAGAAAAGAAACGGTATGAACATTTTGGTCGTTTTCATGTATGCGGCGTAGGAATCCCCGAACTTGGCGAGCATTTCTTTTTCCTCAACCTTGGCCGTGCCGATCATGGAGATGATGTTCACGATAGTCAAGGCCGCGCCGGGCAGGGACGGGTTTTTAAAGAACGCTCCCAGAGCGGCCAGGATCAGCGAGAGATACAATGGGTGCCTGATATATTTGTATAAGCCCTGGGAGATCAAGACCGTGGTGTTTTCCATCTGACCCTGGGGCTTGCCCATTTTGAAAAACTGGAAAAAACCGTAGCCGGCGAAAAAAATTGATCCCGCCAGGAAAAGCCATGAAGCCGATTGAATCGCCGAGAACGGGTTTTTGAACCAGTAATCGGCGTTGAGCAGCACGAGCGCCAGGATGGACACGAAGCCGAAAAAGCGAAAAATGCCGTGGAAGCGCTTCTCCTTAAGCGAAGCCCACCAGGAAAAATAAACGAGACTGATGGTCCCGATTATGAAAATGACAAGCTTGATCTTTGTCCCGGAATCCATTTGAATCAGGTTGAAAAATTTGATTATCACCTTTTTTCTCCCCCTTGTTCATCCTTCGCAGTAGCAGTGCTACTGCTACGGAGAATGGAATGGGGGAGAATTAAAGAGAGGGTGATTTAATCCTTATTTTGCAACCGCCAGAGAGTTTTTTATGTTCCCCCTCTCCCGGCCTCTCCCGCCAGGGGAGAGGAGTTAAACAAAATGTTCAACCTTAGAGCCATTTTAAACCCTCATGGTTTTGTATGCAATATTTGCGAATTTTCCGGGAAGCAGTTTTTGATTTGAAAAATTTTCGCTTTGCATCAACAATATGATGAGCCGGAATTTTTGGGAAAGGATGGCTGAATGAAACTCGGGACCAAACTCGGAATCTTGTGGCACATCGCCAAGTGGCGCATGACCTGGTCGCGCCGCGACCTGGACTACTGTCCGCCCGGATTGAAGAACCCCAAGTTCATGAGCGCGCGCAAGGCGGTGGCCATGATCCACGACGGCGCCGTGATCTTTTCCAGCGGCATGGCCGCGAACCAGAGGTGCCAGATCTACTTCTGGGCGGTGCGCGACCGCTTTGATTGCGAGGGCCGGCCGCGCGACCTGACCTGGATCACAATCGGCGCTCAGGGCAGCCGGGGCCGGGTGCCGGGCAGCCTTGAGGAGCTGGGAGTCCCGGGAATAGTCAAGGTCTGGATCGGCGGCCACTTGGAGACGGTGAAGACTTTTCTAAAGCTGGGACAGGAAGGCAAAATGGAGATCCACCGCATGGCCCAGGGCATGCAGACCTTTTTGCTCGAGGCGCAGATGCGGGGCGAGGACTCCGTGCTCAGCAAGACCGGGGTGGGCACTCTTCTGGACCCGAGAATTGACAACGGCTCGCCGGTGGTCAAGGGCGTGGGCAAGAGTTTCATCACCGCGGAAGGAGATCAGCTCCGATACCGGCTTCCCAGGATTGAGTTCTCCATTTTCAACGCGCCCTATGCGGACGAGGAAGGCAACATCTATATGAGGAACGCGGCGTGCGTGACCGAGGCTTACGAGGCGTCGCTGGCGGCCAGGAAGAACAAGGGCAAGGTGCTGGTCTGTGTTGCGGACATCGTGCCCAAGAATGAAAAAGAAATTTTCCTGCCTGCGGACAAGGTTGACGCGATCGTGGTCAACCCCTATAACGAGCAGACGGGTTCGATCCCGCAGAAGCGGTACTGGAAGATGTTCACCGAGGGCGCTCAGGAGGATGTGCAGGACGCGGTGGACAAGCTGAAGCTCGCCAATAATATTTTGAAGATCACGCCGGTGCGCGGCCCGGTGGAGCTGGCCATGGCGCGCATGGCCGCGAACCTGTTCACCAAGGTGGCCAAACCCGGCAGCTATGTGAATGTGGGGGTGGGCCTGCCCGAGGAGGTCTGCCGCCTGGTCTATGAGGGCGGTCTTTCAAAAGAGGTGAGTTTTGTGGTGGAGACCGGGGTGCTCGGCGGGCTGCCCTCAATGGGAGTTTTCTTCGGCTCTTCGATCAACCCGAAAAAAATCATGACCTCAGCGCAGATATTCCACCTCTGCTACGAAAAGCTCGATGTCACCATCCTGGGACTGCTCCAGGCCGACTGCCTCGGGAACATCAACGTGAGCAAGCGAGGCGAAGGGCCGATCAACTACGTGGGACCGGGCGGGCTTCCGGACCTGGCGGCCTCGGCCAAGACCCTGATCTTCGTGGGCACCTGGATGGCGCACGCGGACATGACCATCGAGGACGGCAGGCTCAAGATTATAAAGAACGGCACTCCCAAGTTCGTGCCCAAGGTTGACGAGATAACCTTCAACGGCCAGGTGGCGCTGAACGCGGGCAAGAATGTTTACTACTGCACAAATGTCGGCGTCTTCCATCTGACCAAACGCGGCATGGAGCTGATCGAGGTCATGCCCGGGGTGGACATTGACCGGGACATCACCAAAGTCTGCCCTATGAATTACTGCCTTCCCGAGTCCGGCAAGGTGCCGCTGGTGCCCGACAACATCGTGACCGGGGATGGGTTTAAATTAAAGTGGTCATAATCATGCTGTCTTTGCCATGTGGGATTGCGGAATTCATTTGGAAAGCTTAAAATAATATAAATAGGTATTGAACATGACCAAGAAGGAACTGATCAAAGAAAAGCGCGAAGAGATACTGCGGATCGCGGCAAAATACGGCGCGCATGATGTCCGAGTGTTCGGCTCGGTGGTCCGGGGCGAGTCCGGCCCGGACAGCGATGTGGACTTTCTGGTGGAGCTTGAAAAAGGCCGCAGCCTGATGGACCATGCGGGCCTGTTGCTGGAACTGGAAAAGTTGCTCGGCTGCCGGGTGGATGTGGTGACCTACCGGGGCTTGAGGCCGAGGATCAGGGAACGCATCTTGAAAGAGGTTGCGGCATTATGAGGGACGACCGGGAGCGGGTCCTGGCAAATTCTTGACGCCATCCAATGAAGTATGGTCGGCAGTCGAGCACGACCTGCCTGCCGGAATTGAAGGAAAAACTAAACAGTATTTTGGAAAGATTGTAGTTGGAAAAGATTTGAAGCTTTAAATAAGCCCTTTTATTAGTGCCTGCCAAAGGGTTGCCTCGTAAATTCTTAGTAATGAAGCTTCCAAGGGCACTTCGGTTAGCGCATCAGAATTTAAGCATTTTCTCAGTCTTTCCAGTTTTTCTTTTTGGGGTATCATATCATGCCGAATCATGCGTATATACGGACTGGCTTTTCCAATTTCCCACGCTAACCATTCCGCATTGAACCATGTTGGAGGATTTCCCCGCCCAAGATACCACTCCTTGCCGATTCCATCAAGAAATTCATATATCCAACTATCCAACATTGGAATTAGGAAAGGCCGTTTCCTGCTCAACATTTTTGCAATTCTTGAAAAGCCAACATTTTTTATTCTCAAATGCCTAAACAATCGATCAATGACTTCCCAGTTAATTTTTTCATAGCTTTCTGATGTTTCTTCCAATCGCAGATCCGAAGGAATAAGTTTAAGAAGATCGCTAGCATCACCTCCCTTATCATCTTTGATATTGGATTTCTCTATGGCTGCCCATGCATCTTGCATACTAATGCCAGAGTTCATTACATGTGTAATGGAAAAATCGCAAACGAGTATGCGATCTGGATAAGCATCCGGAACACCGTCGAAGTGCGGCCAAGGGCAATCGTGGAATTTATCTTTGGCAACATTGATGGTTTTGAGGAGGTTTCTGCCAAAAAATGTGAGATCCGGACATTCTTCACTCATAGAATCACCCTATATTCTCCGGTCAGTTTGCATGCCACTTGATTTCTTTTTCCACAAAAGGCCGGATATGCGGGCTGAGGCTGCCCTTGGTGATCAGTTCCACTTTTTTGCCGAACAGTTTTTCCAGGCCGAAAGCCAGGTCCATGAAAGAGTCAAAGCTGGGCTTTTTGAATTCCACCAGAAAGTCGATGTCGCTGTTTTGCTTTTGCTCGCCCCGGGCATAAGACCCGAACAAACCGATCCGTTTAACATTGCACTCCGCAAGCATTTTTTTGTGGCTCTTGATCAGCCTCATTATTTCCGGTGCCGTGAGTTTCTTATGGTTTTTTCGGTTCATGCCCATGTCTCCATACATATAATGATAAAGATTTGAAGGCGGAAAGGCAAGCTCTTATTTGGCGGGGTCTGCTTTCTTGATCAATTTGTAATTCGCCTGCGCCTGTGCTTGTTCGATTTCGTCCTGGAGCTTGTCCCATTCGGCGTAGAACGAGTCCAGTTTCTGCTCCATGTCTTTCTTGGCCAGAGTCAGTTCCATGATCCTGGCGTAATTGGCCGCGTTCTTGGGGCTGAACATGTCCTCTTCGATCTGCTTCAAATCCTTCTCTGCGTTTGCGATCAATTTTTCAAGCTCTTCCAGACGATTCTTCCTCTTTTGCTCCATCCTCGCCCTAGCCTTGTCCTGCTCGCGCTGGCGGATGCGCTCGTCTTTTTCCAGAATTTTTTCAGGTTTCTTCTCTTCTTTTTTGACCGCGGCCGGGACCGGCGCCGGTTGGTTTCCGCTCGATGCCGCGAGCTTCGCCTCCCGCTCCTTGGCGAACAAATAATCCGTGTAATCCCCGGAGTAGCTCGTGATCTTGTGGTCAATGACTTCCAGGATGCGGACCGGAAGGTCTTCCATGAAATAACGGTCGTGGGCCACGAACACCAGCGTGCCCTTGAAATCCCGGAACGCCTCCATCAGCACTTCCTTGGCGCGCAGGTCCAGGTGGTTGGTAGGCTCGTCCAGGAGCAGGAGGTTCGCGGGCTTGAGCAGGAGCTTGGCCAGCGCGAGCCGGCTTTTTTCCCCGCCCGAGAGCACCGAAACTTTTTTATAGATGTCATCCCCGCTGAACAGGAACGCGCCCAGCAGATTCCTCAGCCGGGGCACCATGTCAAAAGGCGCGTTCTTGCCCACCGAGTCGTAGACCGTATCCGCGGGGTCCAAATCTTCGCCGGCGTCCTGGCCGAAATAGGCGAGCGCCACATTGTCGCCCAGCTTGCAATTGCCCGCGGCCACATTTTTGCGGCCCGAGAGGATTTCCATGAGCGTGGATTTTCCCGCTCCGTTCGGGCCCACAATCGCCATTTTCTCCCCGCGCAGGAGCATCAGGTCAACATTTTCAAAAACGGAATAGTCGCCGTATCTCGCGGCCGCGTTTTTCAGCACCAGCATTTCATAGGGCCCGCGGGGCGGGTCCGGGAACTTGAAGTGGACCGGCTTTGAAGCCCGGGGCGGGTCAAGGATCACCATGCGCTCCAGGCGCTTCTCTCGGTCGCCGGTCTGGCCCGCTCTTTTCTTGTCCGCGCGGTACTTGGTGATGAAAGCCTTGATACGCTGGATCTCTTCCTGCTGCTTCTCATACGCCCGGGTCGCGGCATCAACCCGGCGTTCTTTTTCTTCCAGATAATAACTGTAGTTGCCGTAGAACTCGGTGAGTTTTCCCGCCTCAACCTCCAATATCTTATCGATCGTGACATCCAGAAAGTAGCGGTCGTGCGAGACGATCAGGTAGGAGTAGGGATATTCTTTAAGAAACCCTTCCAGCCAGTTGCGGGCGTCCAGGTCCAGGTGGTTGGTGGGCTCGTCCAGGAGCAGGATCTGGGGCTCGGAGAGCAGGAGCTTGGCGAGCGCGATCCGCATCTGCCAGCCGCCGGAAAAGGATTCCACCGGCTTGTTGCGGTCGGACTCCCTGAAGCCCAGGCCGTTCAACACCCGTCCGATCTTGGGCTCCAGCTCGTACCCGCCCCGCATCCGGAACTGGTCCATCAGAGTGGTCATGCGAATGATGAGTTTTTCCTGCTCGTCGTGAGGCAGGGAGGCGTCCCCGAGCCGGCGCTCGATTTCCTTGGACTCCTGCTCCAGGCCCAGGATGGGCGCGAGCGCCTTGCGCATCTCCTGGTCAAGGGTGTTGCCCTGGTGCACGATGTCTTGCTGTGGGAGATAGCCCACGGCGAAGCCCCGGGGCAGCTCGGTCTCTCCGCGCTCGGGCTCCAAATCACGGGCGAGCACTTTGAGGAGCGTGGTTTTTCCGGAGCCGTTCTCTCCGACCAATCCCACGTGGTCGTGGTCTCCGAGCATCCATGACGCCTTGTCCAGGATCGGCTCGCCCCCGAATGATACCGTCACCTCAACCAGTTTGATCATATCCAGTTTCCAACCGAGCTTGTTATTATGCTTTATGATCGGCAAGTCTTCAAGTAAGTAGGATTGACACATCTATTTAATTTAAATAACCTGAACCTGGATGAAAGCGGTTCAGCCGGGCAAATGGCTTTTTTACTTGGCGATGACCGGGCTGGTTTTAAGGCTTGCGGTCGCCTTCTCGTGCGATCCCCTGCTCCGCACCGACGCGCTTGAATACCACCAGTATGCTCAGAGCCTGGTAAAAGACCACGCCTATAAAATAATTTACGACAGCCGGCAGCCTTCCCTGAAGGGACGGGAATTCTATTCATTCCGTCCCCCCGGGTACCCCTTTTTCATAGCGATATTTTATGAAATTTTCGGGATCAGGACCACGCCGGTCCTGGCGGCGCAGGCAATCATCGATTTCCTGAGCGGGATCTTCCTTTATTTGATCGCCCGCAAATTCATGAACAAGCGCTTTAGCCTTCTGGCTTTTGCCGGGATGCAGGCCCTGATCATCTGGGTGCCCATGTATATGTCCGAACTATTTTTTAATTTCCTTTTTCTGGCGAGCCTGTGGATGATCCTCAACCGCCGGCAAAAAAGCCGGTTATGGATGGCCGGGGCCGGGATCCTGTGGGGCTGGATGATATTGACCAAGCCGGAAAAAATCATTTTCGCGCCCTTTGTCCTGGGATACCTGGTATTCGCGGACCGCCATAAAAAGGGGATCATCAACGCCCTGCTTTTATTTTGTTTTATGAGCGCGGTGATTTCCCCCTGGCTGTGGCGCGAGAAACAGGTTCACGGAAAATATGTCTGGATCACAAGCCGCGGGGGCAGGACCTTTTATGAAGGCGCCGAGCTTCCCGTCGATTATTCCAAGGTATATTCAAGCGCGGCCCGGCAGGGGCTGGATGA